>Ga0315298_1002513_pt1 | contig 31008 bp, 28 predicted proteins | sample WHS_1_MG_FD_203077 | JGI IMG/M metagenome (GOLD analysis project Ga0315298, IMG submission 203077) | Extremophilic microbial mat communities from Washburn Hot Springs, YNP, Wyoming, USA - WHS_1_MG | ecosystem: Environmental > Aquatic > Thermal springs > Hot (42-90C) | place: USA: Wyoming... | reverse complement strand
CCAACGCTCGCTTCTGCTCCTTCTTGTTCAATGTCACCATCTCCGGTTCCATACTCTTTATGGTACCCCATGGGTGACATTTTCACTGAACCGTTACGGGGTGACAGAATCATAGACCATTCACATATCACATCTTGGGGCTTGACAAGAGGGCGAGCAAGCTGTAGGCTTTGGTGGCATACGGCGAGTTCCAAACATGATCCTCAAGCTCGCCAGGGACTTCTAGGCAATAGGCTAACTTGTAGGAGGTACGGCTTGACGAATAGTCGGGTGCTTGTTCTAGAAGATGATCCTTGTACCTTGCAGTTGGTCTCCCACATTTTGGAGAGCGAAGGGTTCGAGGTCTGCAAAGCTACGGATGGCGAAGAGGCCGTGCGGATATTCCTCGAGAAGTCGCCCACGCTGCTAGTGTTGGATGTTATGGTCCCCAAGCTCAACGGTATCGAGGTCTGCCGTTTGGTTCGCCGACAGTCGGATGTGCCAATCATGATGCTTACCGCTATTGATGACTCGCGCTGCGCCGCGGCAGCCAGGGAAGCCGGTGCGAATGATTACTTGACAAAGCCTTTTGAGTATGATGAACTGGTTGGCAAAGCCCAGATGCTCTCGGGCGCGGCCCCGAGTATGCTCGGGGCTCGTTAGCAAGCTATCGATCCTCTCGCGTGCGTTTTGCGCCACCCAGATGTATAATACAGGGCGTGTCAGAGTACTACGCAGCTGCGTTACGATTGTTGGGCCGGAAGTGCGTCGTGGTCGGAGGCGGGCCGGTAGCCGAACGAAAGGTTCGCGGCCTACTCGGGTCCGGCGCTAGGATCACGATAGTGAGCCCAACCGTCACACTGGGCCTACAGGAACTTGCCGAGCGCGGCGAGATTACGCTTGTCCCACGTGCGTTCGTTCCGACCGACGTCGACGGAGCGTTTCTGGTGGTAGGAGCGACCGGCGATGCAGACGTGAACTACCAAGTCCACCAGGCAGCAGAGATGCGCGGTCTGCTGGTCAACATCGTCGATACTCCTGATCTCTCGAACTTCATCGTTCCGGCTTGCCTGCACCGTGGCGACCTGACTATCGCCATCTCCACTGCCGGAAAGAGTCCGGCGCTGGCGCGGCGCATTCGCGAAGACCTGGAGGAGCTGTATCCCCCCGAATACGCGGACTATCTGGCCGAGATCGCGGCCATTCGGGCAGAACTCCGTTTGGCGCTAGCCTCTCACCAGATCAGGCAGGAGGCTTGGCACAGGCTCATGCACGCAGGCCTCCTGTCATTTCTACAGAATGGGGAAATCGCGGAGGTGCAGCGTCTTGTGCGCCGGATTACAAGAGAAGTCTTGGACAACGCCTTTCCAGAGAAGCAGGCTGACCGAGGCTGACACGGCAGGGGCTCGCCAGCCAACGAGACTGCCATCCCGTCGGCGACGAAGATCGAAGAATCCTCTCTAATCGTTAGGAGCCAGCAGCAGAACCAGCATGCACACCTACGATGTCGTGGTTGTCGGCGCCGGCCCCGCAGGGGCATTTCTCGCCTATCTGCTCGCGTCAAGAGGCGCGTCCGTAGCCCTCCTGGAGAAAGAGCAGCTTCCCCGCTACAAAGTCTGCGGGGGCGGTGTGACCAAGAAGGCCAGACAACTGCTTGATTTCGACATCAGCTCAACCTTCGAGCGGACCCCTCATGTGGGCGTGGTCACGCTTCGTCAGCAAAAAACGCTCAAGGTCGCCCTAACGGAACCCATCGCCTGGACGGTAATGCGGGACCGGTTCGATGGCGCTCTCGTGGACATGGCCGTAAAGCGAGGCGTGAAGTTGTTTGAAGGTCGGCAAGTGCAGTCTGTCGAAGGCCGCAGCGTCCGTGTCAACGGAGAGGTCTTTCACGGAGAGGTGATCGCCGGAGCGGATGGCGTCCTCAGTCGAGTAGCTCACACAGCCAGATTGCGCACAGGAAGGCAGGTTGCCGCGGCCGTTGAGTGTGAAGTCGAGGTGCCAGCAGCGATCCTCGAGCGATATGCCGACTCTGCTGTTTTCGATTTCGGTAGCTCTCCCTATGGCTATGGCTGGATCTTTCCTAAACGGGAACACCTTTCTATAGGTGTGTGCACGATACTCTCCAAGAGCAGTGCTCTCGTCGCGCACATGGACCGGCTGCTCCAAGCGTACTGCGCAGACGGTCATCTCCTCAGGCGGCGTGGGCATCTCTTGCCTTTGTTTGTCGGGCCGGAACCGTTAGTAAGAGACCGGGTGGTTCTTCTCGGCGACGCGGCTGGTATAGTAGACCCATTCACAGGCGAAGGGGTCTACTACGCGTTGAAGAGCGCCTCTCTGGCTGCAGATAGCATCGGTGCCTTTCTCGGGGGAAAAGTGGCGAATCTCGACGGCTATAATGTAACCGTCTGGGACACTATCGGGCCGGAATTCATGCTGGCCAAGCGCGTCAGCAAGGTCCTCTACAGTCACATGGAACTTCTCTACGATCTCTGCCTTCGCAATCGGTTCTTCGCCACCAGCTTCATTGGCGTCCTGACCGGAGAGACCACTTACGCCCGCTTCATCTCTTCTTCGCTGAGATCTCCGCTCAAGATACTTACTGGTTACCTGCGACGGTAGGCGCCTGCAGAGCGCAGTCAGATATCCGTTTGCCGGGGACACACTCATACGTGGTCGTGGTCGCGGCCCGTTCGCTGGTTCCCGCCGGCGCCGGTCCCGCATCGCGGTATGGCTGGGCTCCTGAAAACGGATGCCTGCCTAGCAGGAGGCGGCTTTCGGCAGCGTGAAGTAGAACCGGCTGCCATTCCCAAGCTCACTCTCCACCCAGATGCGACCTCCATGGCGCTCGACGATATTCTTGCAGATCGCCAGTCCAAGCCCAAAGCCCCTGTGCACGCGGCTCGCATCTCGGTCGGCTTGGTAGAAGCTCTCGAAAATGCGGGGCTGGTCTTCCGGTGCAACACCGATGCCGGTGTCTCGGACACAGACCACGACCTCTGCTTCCAGTTCGGTGGCGCCGATGTCGATCAGCCCCCCACTGGGCGTGAACTTGATCGCATTGCTGACTAGGTTATCAAGCACTTGCTGAAGGCGGAGGCTATCGGCCGGGATCATTGGTAAATCAGGGCTCACTTGGCTGGAAAGAACCAAGCCTTTCTCGCTAGCCAGCACGTCGAACCGACCTAGCACTTCGGCGATGATCTGGCCGACAGACACGAGCTGAATGTCAAGGCTGAGCCTTGGGGAATCAAGACGGGTAAACTCGAGAAGGTCGTCTATCAACTCCTGAAGATGGGTAGTCTCAGCCTTTACGGTACCTAAGAAGTCTTTCTGCACTGCATTTAGCGGCCCCGTTTTCCCCATCAGGATGATATCCACGAATCCCTTGATCGAGTTGAGGGGAGTGCGCATGTCGTGAGAAACGACAGACACGAAATTGGATCGGGCTTGCTCTATCTCCTTCTGGCTGGTGGTTTCTCGAAGGACGGCGACGACACCGGCTATTCCGACAAAGGGCTTGCGAACGACACTGGCGCTTACCTGAAAGAACCTGTCCACGGATCGTGTCTCCGATCGCCAGCAAACGTCATCGAACGTCATTTGCTGCTCGCTGGCGATCACTTCTTGCGCGATGACTGCCAAAGGATGGGCAGAGGGAAGCACCAAAGGCAGTGATACGGGAGCACCCCGATCGTCCAGGCCAAGCATCATACGTGCCGCTGGGTTGATGAAGACCGGATGAGCATTGGCATCGAAGAAGACAATGCCGTAGCCGATACTGTGCAGCGCCTCTTCGAGCTCGTCTCGCCGGCTGGCTGCCTCGTGATAGGCTCTGGCCTGGTGGATTGTAAGACCAGCTTGCATGGCCAGCACTTCGAGCATGCGCAGATCTTCCTCGTGAAAAGCGTTCGGTAGTGAACTGCTAACATTCACTGTTCCCAGCACCCCTCCCGGGGAAACCAACGGGGCACTCATGATTGAGGAGATGACTTCCCCTCCGAGACCGACAAAGCGCTCATCGGTGCTCGTCTCGCCAATGCAGATCGGCTGCCCAGTTTGGGCGACTATTCCGGCCACGCCACGCCCGAGCACAAACCTGGCGGCAGGCTGAACCGGACCACCGTCGGCCGTGGCAGCCAGGTACACTTCACTCCCATCTTCGCTCAACAGGCTAATCGAACACCGTGCCACCCGCAGTGCTCTTGCGATATTCTGGACAGTGAGAGTAAGGACCGTGCCAATGTCTCCAGCCATCGGGCGGCTGTTCCCGCCAAGGTGATTCATCGCCACGGCCCCATCCGTTTGGCGATGACTCCGCTGATCGAATGACGACATTTCTCTTCCTCCCGCCTCGCCTATAGCAAGAAGGGTGCCAAGGGCTTGCCCAAAGAGAGCAAGGAACACTCCACTTTCCAGAGGTTGCGATAGGTCAGATTGGTCCCTATAGAGAGACTCGACAGAACCCAGTACGTTACAAACTGGCCGTATGCGATGGTCTTGCAACGCGCTCGGGACAGATCCTACTGCTCGGTGTAGCGAACGACCGCGCGTTTGCGCCAGCCCAACTGCCCGTCGTCGCCGCCGGTGGGCACTCGGACTATGGGGGCATTGGGGTTGTCTTTCATCCGGACAAAGTACGCTGAGGTAGCAAAGGGATTCAAGACATCGCTTAGGACAGCCTTGCCGTCCTTGTCGGTAGTGACAGTGTACAGTATCTCTGAGCCGCCGTCGACGGAGAAATCGATGCCCCAGATGGGCTTACCTTCCTTGTCCACGACCTCAACGTCGATGGCGGCAAACAAGGCGCTCGTCGACCAGCGGACGATTTCTGCCTTGTAGCTACGGCGGTTAGGTGGCACCGTGGGAGACAACTTGGCAGTGGGAGTGGCTGTCTGTGTTGGCGTTACCAGTGCCGAGGGTGTTGCAGGGACCGGAGTTTGGGTAGTAGTGTTCGATGCCGGCGAGGTCGGCAGCATAATCGTCGAGGTAGGCGTTGTCGCCGGCATCGCAAGGCAGGTATTGAGGCCCTCAATAGCGCTGGAATTCTTGGGATCGAGCTGACGAGCGCGCTGGAACGCCGGAATCGCAAGATCGCAGCGGAGTAGACGAAGATAGGCCCAGCCAAGGTTACCCTGCGCCGCGGAGAAATTCGGGTCAAGAAGGACGGCCTTCTGGAACTGAGGCACGGCCTGTTCGTATTTCCCCTGGGCGTAGAGGACCAAACCAAGGCCGTTCAACGCGTTGGGAAACGCGGGGTACAACGCCAGCGCTTGTTCATACTCAATGGTGGCGAGTTCGTACTCGCCGGCGAGGCGTAGCGCTGAGGCCAGGTCAGAATGTCGATACGCATGTTGCGGCTGAGCACCGACTGCGGTCTGGAATTCGGCAATCGCCTGCGGGAACTGTTCCTTGGCTAGCATGGCCAGCCCTAAGCTGCGGTGAGCCTCCGGATTGTCCGGTTCTTCCGCCAGGGCCTGCCTAGCCTCTCTCTCACCGCCATCCACATCGCCGATGTCCACCAAGATCTCTGCGAGATGAGCACGCGCGCCGGCGAGCGAGGGGTTCAACTCCAAAGCCTTGCGCATAGTCTCCAAGGCTTGATCGGGCTGTTTACTCCAGTCGTAGGCTCTTGCCAAGCAGGCCAGCGTATCGGCGTTAGTAGGGTCTAGCTGAGCGGCGGCTGAGGCTTTCTCCACTGCCAAGTCTGGCTGCCGTAGGTAGGTGAGAGCAGTGCTCCAGTGAGCCAGCAACAAGGCGTCCTGTGGCGCGAGGACCGCGGCCCTTTGGTAAAGGGCCGCGGCTTCTGCGTACTTGCTGTAGAGAATCAGAACGTCTCCCTGAGCGATGAGTTCACTTACCTTGGGATCGCGCATCATGATTGGCGTGGACGTCGCCACTGGGAGCATTGGCGTCGGAGTTGGCGTAATCGTGCCAGTGGCAGTAGCTGTCGGCACCTTGCTAGGGGTTGCAGTCAAAGTTGGCAAGGGGAGAGAGGAAGGAAGGATGCCTGGTCCGGGGTAGGCAATTCCGTAGGCGATTAGTCCTAACCCAAGGCAGCCAGCGACTAGGGGAAAGATGGTAGAAAGGAAGAACGACCTTCTGCGCCCCTCCTTTCTGGCCTCTCCCTGCCGTGGCGAAACTACGCCGCCCGCGCCCGCGTTGGGCAATCTACTCATGTGCGAGGTCCCACCCGCGTGATGATGCGATCGCTTCCATTAGAGTCCATGCTTGATCGATTATACCATCCAGATTATCTGACGCCAAACCAGGCCTGGGGGCCGCGAGGTGTCAGAGCAAGGTCAGGTGCAACATTCGAACCGGAGGCGAGCGCTAGTTCCTGCTGGCATGCAGCCTGTATCCACCTCAACCTGAAGGCACTCTTGTCCGCTCCTCGGCTGCGTCACTAGGTTGACTGTACAAGGGGAGCAGCGCGAAGTCACGGAAACGCTGGTGAAGAAGGTAATGTAGGCCATGCTGGAGAGCGGCATTCGCCGCAAGGAGGCTATGCGCCTCCATTTGGGAACGGACAATCTGCTTAGTCCAGCTTTCTCATCGAGGAAGACCTAGCCTTCCTCGGGCAAGAGACCGGGCATCCTGGCCATCCTTTCAACGCACGACTATGGCCGTGGTGCCTGTTGGATCTATGTCACACACGTGCTATACTCTATCCAGGCGGCGTTGGGCGCCCGGATAGAGTACAAGTCCGCGAAGAGCACAGGAACCCGCAGTCGAGAGTGAAAACGCAACAAGTATGCAGCTCGCATGTGAAGTGATCACTGAAAACGGGGAAACTCGACCGTTCCGAGGGGAGGAAGAAGGACGATGCTGATCCGCGAGTATACCGCTGATGATTGCGACAGTGTACTCCAGCTTTGGGAGTCGCAGGGAATTCGGCTCGAAGGAGGCGAGCGAGCGGAGATGCTGGCTCGCAAGCAGGAATGCGATCAGGATCTCTTTTTGGTGGCCGAGAACAAGGGCGTGATCCTTGGCGTGGTAGTCGGGTCCTGGGATGGCTGGAAACGGTGGATCTCCCACCTAGCGGTCGATCGGGCTTCGAAAGGCATGGGATACCGGGTGGCGCTAGTCCGGGAGGCTGAACGCCGGTTGAAAGAGAAAGGAGCCAGAGAGGTGGTGGTGCTGGTGCCCCGTGAGAATCTCGAAGCTCAGGATTTCTTCCAGCATATGGGCTTCGAGGTAGACGAGAGGGAACTCCTGCTGACCAAGCGGCTATGACAACTGCCTTTGCGCCTCCTTTGTCTCATGCACCAGGCGCTGGCCCGCTTCATAGGCCTCCTGCAAGGCATCTGATCGCTGGCGGATCTCCCCTTTCTTATCGATACCACGATAGAGTAGATTCCCGGTGTACGTGACGTCGACGGTAGCGAAGAAAGCCTTGACTACCGGTATGGCGCCGGCAAAGACGTCCTCGCGCTCTAGCCCGGCCACGGAGATGAACAGCCCACGGCGCTGGCCCCTCCGCTTGGGTCGGGGCTTCTTCAGCACGTACTTCTCGACCCACAGCGCTTGGCAGCGATCAATCATGATCTTGGTTTGCGCCGAGATGCTCATGAAATAAATAGGGGAAGCAAGGATGATGACGTCGGCCTCACGGAGCCTAACGAGAACATCCTGCATGTCATCTTGAACTACGCAGACCCCAGTACTGGTGCACCCACCGCAATGCTGGCATGCTCTCAGCTTCAGCCGATTCAAGACCAGTTTCTCAGTATCCCCACCTGCGTCTCGCGCGCCGACTAGGGCGCGGTCCAGCAGGATCTCGCTGTTCCCGCCGCGGCGAGGGCTGCCGGCGATTCCCAGTACTTTCAACACCGCTTTCCTCCAAATGGCTATCTCAAGACCAGTTCTTCTAATGTGAGATAGTCTCCAAGAAGCAGGTTCCCTGCTTACCCAACTATAGCACAGATTGGCGATGTTGCCATCTGATACTGTGCAGTGCACCAGAAGGCGGCAGCACGCGGCGTTCTCCCTGCGTTTTTGCGATCACAAGTACGAAATCCTCCCGGTGCAACTTGACTAAAATGGGACAGCCAGGGTATAATTTTGTCTAGACACGGCGATGAGCGCAGGCGTAGCATCAGGGAGGCGCCCCAGATGCAGCCATTAGGCACAAGTGGATATCTTGAATGCCCAGCACCGAGGTGGTACGTGCCTTGGTGCTTTTTCGTTCGTTCAGTCGATTCTCCTAGAATCTAATGCAAAACGCAAGGAGGGCGAACCATGAACTCGAGTCTGATCGGCAAGATTGAGAAGGCCAAGCGCTACGCGAAAGAGCGCGACCGGATTTGCTTCAGTGAGTTTTCCGCCCAGTTCCGAGGCGAGCATGACAACTATCAGGTCGCTTTCAGAGACGGACAGTGGCGCTGCACCTGTAACTTCTTTGGTGGATGGGGTGTCTGCAGCCACACCATGGCTATGGAGAAGATCCTGGAAGAAATGATCCCCAAATGTGCCCTCCCTGAGGACGAAGAACCGACCCCAGAGGCGACAGTAGCACCTGCCGAGTAATGGTCCTAACATAAGAAGCATGGAGGGCAGCGAAAGAAGCTGCCCTTCTTCTTTTTTGCCCCTTAAGAAACCATCTCCGAACGTAGGGTTGGGGACAAGCCCCAGCCCTAGGGCCCGTTCCGTAGGATACCCCTCGCGACAAGCCATTCTCTGACCCTGCCAAGCACCAACACCCGCCGTGACAACTCGACTACGCTCGTGGAACCCGTGAGAAACATGGCGGTGTGCAACTCCTCGATGAAACCCTGCAACCAGGCCCTGGTGGACGGATAGTCCTTGGCGGCCACTCTGAGCAGCGGTAGAGCGATGCCAACTGCGGTGGCCCCCAAGGCCAGCGCTTTCGCGGCATCCAGGCCATTGCGAATGCCACCTGTAGCGATTACCGGCAGCCTGGCGATCCCGGCTTCCGCGATGGAGACGGCAGTTGGTGTTCCCCAGCCAGCAAGTAGGCGACCTAACGAAGCCTGGCGACTTCCAGAAGGTGCACGAAGAGACTCGACCATTGTCATGCTGGTACCGCCCGCTCCCCCGACATCGATTGCTGCGACTCCCAATGAACGCAGCATGGTGGCTTCCTCGTGGACAATGCCGGCGCCCGTTTCCTTGACGATGACAGGCACTGCGACATCTCTTGCTACCCGGGCGATCGCTGCCCCACAGCCTCTGGCCCGCACGTCTCCTTCTGGTTGTACAGCCTCCTGGAGGAAGTTCAAGTGGATCGCCAACGCATCGGCTTGGATCAGGGAAATCGCCGATCGGATTTGGTCCATTGTATACGCCTCGCCACTCCGCTGCGAAATCAGTTGCGGCGCGCCAACATTGGCAATAAGGAACGCCGTAGGAGCTCTTTCACGAGCAATGGCATAGCTGGCCGCCCATGCCGCAGACTCGAGGAATGCCCTTTCGCTACCCACGCCCATGGCGATACCGAACTCCTCCGCCGCGGTTGCCAAATTGGCGTTAATCTGTAGCGCGGCCTCGTGTCCACCGGTCAGAGCCGAGATCACGATCGGATACCGCAGACGGCGACCCAGAAGATCGGTCGATAGGTTTATCTCCTGCTTGTCCACCTCGGGCAGGCACTTGTGCAGAAGATAGACATCCTCCCATCCGGGAGCGACCAAACTGGAGACGTCTTCCTGCAAGGAGACGGCCAGATGATCTCCCTTCCGCTTCGACGTCCGTCCAATTTCTTTATCGGACAACGATCACTCCTTGGCCAAAGATTAGAGTCTGTCCTGCCGAGAGAGGACGAACATACAGCCTGCCCGAGGCCGCTGGAGGTGAATTCCATCCTTCGTTCTCGTGCACCAGGCCGGCAAGGCTTGGATCGACCAAGATCACCGCTGAGATTCCTTGGCCGACCGGTATCGCGGTATCAAAGGTGGCGTGGACATCAACCCATTGGCTACGATATTCGGGAAGGTAGTACTGCATATGCCGGTATGAGTCGCTGGCTAGCAAGATCGCCGACCCAGCCGGGTAGTTGTCACGGACATATTCGATGGTCTGTCGCAGGTCTTGGTCATGCTGCCTGATCCCGGGCGCGGTCAGAATCCGCGGATGAAAAAGGAAGATCCAGACATTGGCGGCTACCAGAAGTGCTAGCACCAGACCAGCGAAAGCCTTGGGGCGAATTCGGATGAGACTGGAGACTCGTTCGCCGGTTCGCCCTAAGGCGAGCAGGCGTAGCCGCCTATCTTGAATGACTGCTACGCCCGACCAAAGCCCGGAGGCAAGGAGCAGATGGACGGCCGGCATGAAGCTGAAAACGTAGCCAGGGTCGCCAACGTGTACGAAACTGTAGAATAGCAATGGGGGACCCATCCACACTGCCAGAAGGGCAAGACGTCCTCTGCTCCTTTGATCCCATCTGACGGATTCGATAAATCCAGGGCAGAGCATTCTTGTCCACCTGGCGGCTGCCGTATCCGATACGCTACCCTTCCTTCGCGTGTTAATCCACGTTGAGCCAAGACCAAGAGGCCAGATTAGCGCCACGGGGAGAATAATCACTTGGGCGTATAGGGCGTAGAACACGTAGCGCAAGATATCACGGACGTTGATCACCAACGCGACGAGCCCCTGTCCGGTGATGCCATACTCCTTGGCGACCGCAGCGCTCTGAGCACTGAGTGCCTGCTGGTACTGAAACCATCCGCCGGAAAGGTGGATGGTGGGCCAGAACCAAACGACAAACCCGAGGGCGGCAATGACCAAGGACAAGACCACCCGCCGCAAAGGCTCACCCCAGAGCGATAATATCCACAGAGGGACGAGGAATAGCAGCAGGTCTTGTCGAAACCCACCAGCCATGGTGAAGACGGCAGCCGCCAGATATGCCCTTCCACGATCGCCGACGATCCCGGGCTGACCAAATAGTCTCGCCGATGCTGCGATCAAGGCGAGTAAAGCGCTGAAGAAAGCCAGGGCCACGTACGGAAAAGCAATCTCCCCATAGCTCCAGAAACTGACGCTGGAGAAGAGGAGCAGCGCGGCGGTCAGGCCTGTCCGCCGGTCAAAAAGATGGCGACCCAAGAGATACAAAGCGGCGACGCCGAGGCCGCTGAAGGCGATGCTTTCGATCACTAGGCTCAGATTTCGTTCGCCAGCCAGTATGTTGATGAGCTTGGCTAGGAACACGTACGAGAAATATCCCGGCGGCTGTGGGTGATGCTGAGTCACGTCGAAATGATCGAAAGCTAAGGCGAAGAGAGCCGAATCCCAATGATACAGCATAAGGCTCCGAAACGGCACTCGGGCCGCCACGGTTAGCAGCAAGAGGGCACCCGCCACTCCCCAGTCTAGGAGGGCCGGCCAAAGACCAGCCGCCGTCAGTTCATGGACAGCGGACGCCTTCCGGACTATTGGTTTGCGATCCATCAAGCCTGCGGCGGAGCGCACGCCGGCGCCTTGCACCTCCAACAACTCACCTCAACACTGTCTAGAATGCCGCACGTCCGACGTATTCTACAATGTTTTGCTAGAGAACGAAAGAAGCGGTATGATGGATGTCAGATAGCCACGCCAGCAAGGGGCAGGGCATCAGGACTGGACCTGAAAAAGCTCGCCTGTGCTGGTATAATAGGCACGGTCAAATCAAGGGCTTTGGCACCAACCTGGCAGATTCAGGCGCTGCGATGTTCGACGGTTCACATAATCCCGGTCGATCGCGCACACATTCCGGAAATGCAAGGATAATCGCCAAATGAGAGCCAAGTTTATCTCGTTGTGTGTTCTGCTCGGGCTGCTCTGGCCAACGGTCACCTGCGAGAAATTCGATGTCCCGCAAGCCATGCGATCGGCAACGGTGCCTCCAACGGCTACGCCCGCCACGCCACTCGAGGTCGAGACTCCCGTGGCACGACCGAGCGTGCCACTGCAATTCATTAGCGAATGGTCCAACACGAAGAAGCTTGCAAGCAGCATCCTCGGGGCTGATCTGAACATGACCTGTCCCCAGCAAGCTTACATAGTGGACCCCAGTCTTGAGATGGTCATCCAAGGGGAGTTTCCAAGACTGCGATACTTCGCCTTCGTCGCCTACGACGAAAGAAACGAACCGATCGCCACTCTTCGGGACGAGGATATCGTGCCAGACCCAGGCAGCACCAACCCATATCTACCTGGTAGCGACTGGAACACAAAGGAGCGGCGCTATACAATCACCGTGCGGTTTTCACCACCACCAGCTACCTCTTCTGGCGGCAAGCATTCCGGCAGCCATACTGCACATGGCAACTTCCTATACCTGGGAACCACCGCTGCTGGGGGAGCCAACAGTGGTGGCCGCCTCGTCTATCGGCGATACCTGCCGAGCATGGGACTCGACGTAGATGGGGGCGCCGATGAGCCGATAGTCTACTACCGCAAGGTTGCTGACGGAACGTTCGCCAAACCACCTCAGGCGAAGGCAAGTGACTTGCCGGAGCAGGATCTGCGGCAATTCGTCCCGGATCCGGACATCGGTCCCTACACCCTCGATGGGGTACAATGGCGGCGCTGGGCACAGGAAACACGGCAACAAACAAGCACGGAGACGATCTACTTGACTGCTGGGATCAAAGCCGACCCGGCAAGGTTGCTGCTCGTCCGCTGGAAGGCTCCAACATTCCCTGACACCTGTCGTAACAAAGGCATTAAGGGAGGCGAACAGGCGCGCTATTGGAGCATGAGCTTCGCTACCAAGGACCAGCTGACAACTGCGTTTAGCCTCCCAGACTGCCAAGCAGCCATCGGGAGTGATGGCTATGTGAATATGGTGGTTGGTTTCGGCGCACCGCGCCCGACCAAAGCTACCGCCGAGTACGGCTACACTTGGATCGACATGAAATACCACCCTGTGAGCACGCTGATCTTTCGCATTCTCTTGCCATCGAAGGGGCTGAGTCTGCCATTACAGACGATCCCCAGCGGGGGCCTGGTGACAGACCAACTCGGCGAGTACCTTCCAGTAGCGCGATACGTTTCCCTAGAAGAATTCGACCAGCAGCCGATCCGATAGCCGTTATTAGGTTTCAGCCGTTAGCTTCTGACTATCGGCCGCTGAATGACGGCCCATCGCTGGGTAGCTACTTAATACTTGACAACGACCAAGGGACATTCGGCGTTTTCGATCACCCTTTGGAGAGTGCGCCCAAGCATCAAGCGGCGCGGGCCGCGTTGCTTTGATTTGGCCATGACAATGAGGTCAATGTTCTCCGACAGAGCCTTATCAACAATCTCGGCTGCCGGTGAGCCATGGCTAAGCGTCTTTCGCACGTTCACCCCCTCATCACGCGCTAGGTGCTCGCAGAGGCTCAAATAGCGCCATCCGGTAGCCTCCAGTTGCTCTCGTACTTCTGCTTGCGGTCTCGCCTGGATACGAGCCAACTCTTCCACCAGCTTCTTGTCCACAACATACAAGAGCGTCAGTCGGGCCTGCCATTGCTTGGCCAGTTGAACAGCTAGCTTACCCGCCGCAAGGCATTCTTCGGAGCTGTCGACCGGAAGAAGAATGTGAGAGAAGAGACCATTCATCGTTCGGCTCGGTTCTTGGTCAGAATTCTCTTAAACATCTTGGCGCGATAGAAGCTTTCACGCTCTCCCTCCTCTAGCGCTTCTTGCACAGCCTTGATGATCCTTTCCAGGTCGGGGATGATGATGTTGCTCAGCGCATTCACCCGACGCTGTGTCTTCTTCACTTCTTGCGCGAGTCGCCAGATGGTAACCTCGATCTCTGCGGCCTCGACGACGCTAGCAAGGAGGTTGGTGAAGGCTCTCACAGCTTCATCTAGAGCCACCGTGGTGCCCGTGAAGCTGTAGTGCAGCCGGACCTGAACCGGAGACAGCTCGGCGATAGGCACGATTGCGCCCATGATACTGCGCTCCGTCACCTTTACCTCAGGAAGGGTTACTATGGATAGAGCGGCCCTCCTGATCTCCTCCACCCCCATGCTGACCTTCGCTCTCGCCAGTCTCGCTTGGGCGCTGGCAAGTCTCTCGCCCATCTCGCTTTCGGCCGCCTCGGCGTCGTCCATCATGTCTACCAGTTCTGTAATTAACACTTCACGCTTTCGGTCGAGCAGATCATACCCTTCCTTGGCAAAGGAGAGAGTGCGCTGCGTTTGTAGCAGGGTACTCCGCGTCAGTGGCACATTCAGACGGGGCATAGTCAGGCGGCCTCCTTTTCCAGACGACGCCGGTAGTACGTGTCCAGCTCTTCAGCGGTAACGCGATACAACTCCGACTTGGGTAGGATGGAGATCACCTCCCAGGCCAGACCAAGTGTCTCATCGATTGATCGATCCTCATCTTCCCTTTGGCCGACGAAGCGGCGCTCGAATTCCTCACCGAAGCGCAGGTAACGCCGGTCGAGGGCGGATAGTTCCTCCTCGCCGATGACCGAGGCCAGGGCTCGCACCTCCTTCACCCGAGCATAGGTGGCGTAAAGCTGGCTGGCAATGTCAGGATGATCTGTCCTTGTGTGACCCTTGCCTATGCCGTCCTTCATCAGCCGGGAAAGAGACGGCAAGACGTCGATAGGCGGGTAGACGTTCCTGAGATGAAGCTCGCGGCTCAAGACGATCTGGCCTTCGGTGATGTAACCCGTCAGATCCGGCATCGGATCGGTTATGTCGTCGTTTGGCATCGTCAGAATGGGCACTTGGGTGATGGAGCCGGCCGATCCCTTGATCCGCCCTGTCCGTTCATAGATGGAAGCAAGGTCGCTATAGAGATATCCCGGATAACCCTTGCGGCCCGGCACCTCTTCCCGAACGCTGGCAATTTCGCGCAGCGCGGCACCGTAGTTGGTCATGTCGGTGAGAATAACCAGCACATGCTGGTTCTCCTCGAAGGCCAGATACTCTGCAATGGTTAGGGCCGAACGGGGCGTGACGATGCGCTCCATCGGCGGGTCATCGGCCAGGTTGAGGAACAGCACGCTGCGGTCAAGAGCACCGCTCTCCTCGAGACTATGGCGGAAGAAGGAAGCAGTGTCGCGACCCACGCCCATAGCTGCGAAGACGATGGCGAAATCTTCTCCGGTGCTAATCTCGGCCTGCCTGGCGATCTGGGCGGCCAGCGCGTTATGAGGCAGTCCGCTTCCCGAAAAGATCGGCAGCTTCTGTCCTCGAACGAGAGTGTTCATCCCGTCTATTGCCGAGATCCCGGTCTGAATGAATCTGGTTGGGTACTCGCGGGCAGTAGGATTGATCGGGGCACCATTGATGTCTCGCCATTGATGCGCTAGTGGCCTCGGGCCGCCGTCGATTGGTTCTGCGAAGGCGTTGAAGATGCGACCCAGCATCTCTACAGTGGTTGGGATCATTAGCGGATGGCCGAGGAAGCGTACCCTGGTCGTGGGCATGGCGAGATCCATCGTACCCTCGAACACCTCGACCACCGCCGCATTCCGGCTGACTTCCACCACGCGACCAGGCCGGTGCGCGCCATCTCTGCCCATCACTTCCACCATCTCATCGAAACTTACGTTAGTCACGTTCTCCACGACCACTAGCGGGCCCACGATACGGCTCACGCCCACATATTCGTTTCCACCAGCCGCTGTAAAGTTCTTCATCGCTAAGTTGTTCCTCCGGCAAGTTCCTGACGTGTAGCGCTGTGGGTTGTCACCACCTTACCCGGTCTCTAAGAGTAGTCCTTTGCCACTTGGCTGAACTGCTCGTCGACGGCCGCGATCAGTTCCCCAATGTGCTCTATTTGATCATTAGGGATTGATCGGCCCATACGCAGAATCCGCTCCACTACTGGCAGCGAGCGCACGGTGAGAACTGGAACGCCGCGAGCGACGATGGCTTTCGCCCGGTCGTGGAAATGCATGATCACCCGGAGCATCGCTACTTGCTTTTCGGGGTTGCTGAACGTATCCACATCGTCGAGAGCGTTCTGTTGCAAGAAGGCTTCTCGGATGATCCTTGCCGTCTCCAGGGTGAGCCGCTGTTCATCTGGCAGGGCATCGGCGCCGACCAGCCTCACTACTTGCTGCAGGCGGTCGTCTTCGCGCAACACGTCCATCGCCGCGTCTCGTAGACTACGCCAGCTATCGTACATATTCCCTTGCCACCAAGGCGTGACATCGTCTGTGTAGCCGCTGTAACTTTCAATCCAGTTGATCGCTGGAAAGTGCCTGGCCGATGCCAAATCACGATCTAATGCCCAGAACGTCCGCACGAACCGTTGCGTATTCTGGGTCACTGGCTCCGTGAAGGCACCACCGGGCGGCGATACGGCACCTACAGTAGTGATTGATCCCTCCTGGCCGCCGAGCGTGATGACCCGCCCAGCGCGCTCGTAGAACTCGGCGAGCCGAGAAGGTAGATAGGCCGGAAATCCCTCTTCGGCCGGCATTTCCTCGAGTCGTCCAGAGATCTCACGCAACGCCTCAGCCCAGCGGGAGGTAGAATCGGCCATCAAAGCGACATGGTATCCCATATCACGATAGTACTCGGCCATGGTGATACCGGTGTAGATGCTGGCTTCCCGCGCCGCCACTGGCATGTTCGAGGTGTTGGCGACCAGGATAGTCCGCTCCATCAGCGGTCTGCCAGACCGAGGGTCAATGAGCCTGGGAAAGTCCACCAGTACCTCGGTCATCTCGTTACCGCGCTCGCCGCAGCCGATGTAGACTATGACTTGGGCGTCTGACCATTTTGCCAACTGATGCTGGGTGACTGTCTTGCCGGTGCCAAAGCCCCCAGGGATGGCCGCCGTTCCCCCTTTGGCGATCGGGAAGAACGTATCGATTATCCGCTGCCCCGTGATCAAGGGCACCGACGGTTCCAGCCGCTCGCGATAAGGCCGACCGCGCCGCACCGGCCAGCGTTGCAGCATCGTCACCTGGCGATCCCCGGTTGGCGTCTCGATTCTCGCGATGACCTCGTCTACCTTGTACTCCCGTTCGGCGGCGATGAAGGAGATCCGCCCGCTCAACCCAGGCGGAAGAAGCACACGATGCTCAATTAAGTCGGTTTCCGGCACACGCCCCAAGATTGCGCCTTCTCGCACTACCTCCCCCACCTTCACTGCTGGCTGGAATGGCCAGCGGCGATCGCGAGACAGAGCCGGAACGTGGACCCCCCTTTTTATGAATGCTCCCTCTATCTGGCGCATGACAGCTAGCGGTCGCTGGATACCATCATAGATTGTCCCGATCAGGCCTGGCCCCAGTTCCACAGAAAGAGGGTGCCCTGTGCCAACAACCGGGCCGCCGGGTCTCAGGCCAGTGGTGATCTCGTAGATCTGGGCAGCACCCCGATTCCCCTCCAGGCGAATGATCTCGCCAGTCAACCGCGAATCGCCCACTTCCACCAGTTCCAACATCGCCAGAGGCTCGGCCCTTTCCACAGTCACTACCGGCCCATTGATGGCATCGATTACCGAATCGTGGCCCTTCAACATTTTCCCCTTGCTAGGCGGCACGCCGAATCTCGGGCGAAATGACGTCGGCGGCTTGTCCTGCAGAAAGCATCTGCCAGACCTCCAGTCGAAGCCTGTCCTTCATGCGCTCCAAACGCCCTTCGAACGAGTTGTCGAAGACCATTCGCCCTCCATCTTTGGCGATGATCACACCTCCGGCAATTGCCTCTGTCTGCTCGGCCAGATAGAGATTGGCTTTGATCCCGGACTGGCGGAGCTCGTCTTCTGCGGTGCGCAGCGTTTCGGGGGAAAGGACCGATCGGTCGGCGGAGTTTACGCGGATTTCCAGCATGCCGCCGCCGAGCCGGGCGGCACCCTCGACGGTTAACCGGCGAAGCACCGCGGCATACTGCTCCGGCGGCCTTGGCTGAAGCAGCTGCTGCCATGCTCGCTCAAATGTGCGGTTGATCAGTTCCTCACGCTTGGCTAGAAGGACGCGTTTCGCCTCCACGCGGGCCGACGATGCGGCCTGGCGTCGCAGCGAGGCCGCCCGCTCCTCCGCGTCGGCGAGGATCTGGGCTCGGGTTGTCTCGATTTCTTCCCTGGCCTGAGTGATGGTCAGATCGGCGTGGGCCTCGCCCTCTTCTATGATAGTCTCTCCCTGACGGCGGGCGTCGTCCAGGATACGTTGAGCAAGGGCCTGCAGCCCCTCTTGCGTCGTCGTCATCTTCCTCCAATCCTCACTGCTAGCAACTGCTGCAAATCCCTTACCAAGGCTAGAGGCCTATGCCGATAGCGCGCCGGATCAGTTCTCGCAAGGGCGGCCGCCGCAGGGGATAACCCGGGGCCGGGATCTCGAGAACAAGAGGGACATCGCTGCGGTTCCTGAGGGCATCAATCTCACTGCCCAGCTTCTCCGCCAGGTCTGAAGTCACGATAATGATCCCTGTCTCTCCATCTGCCGCCAACTCTTCAAGTCTCTCGATCGCTTCTTGTGGATCCCTAGTAGCGAGACCCTCGACGCCGGCGAGTGAAAAACCCAGCACGGCATCTTCATGGCCGATGACATAGAGCCTCATAACCCCTACCTCGCACCCAGGATCAGGATCGAGATGATCACCCCATAGATGGCGATACCCTCAGCCAGACCGACGTATACGAGGGACCGGCCAAACAACTCAGGCCGCTCGGCCACCGAACCAACGGCTGCCGCACCGGTGAGTCCAACGGCAATACCAGCGCCGATGGTCGCCAACCCAGTCGAGACCGCGGCACCAATGAAGGCCATTTCGCTAGTAGCGTTGGCTGTCGTCGGCGCCTGAGCAGCGGCCCCGGACGGGAGCAACTGGGAGAGCGCCAGCAGACCGACCAAGATCGAGCCGGCCAGCAGCACCACATTGGCGCTCAACAGCCCGAAGATCAGACGACGCTTTGACAAACGTTCGAAGAGACGTGACGCAGCATAGAGGCCAGCGGCTAGCCCCGGCGGAGCGAGGAAAGCGATCAGCAGAGCGATTGTTGCCATCTTTCAGTTCAGCCTCCTTGTGTGCTTCAGGCGAAACGGGTCATAGGGCACTCCTTGGCCAGAGAAGAACTTCGAAAAGAACTCGTAGTACTCTAGACGCAAGGTCTGTATCCCAACGATCAATGCTTCAAGGGTGATGATCAACACATTCCCAAGAATGATCACTACCGGACTGGCTAGGGGTAGACTGGCAACCATGCCCGCTATCGTAAACACCATAATCCCCAAGCCGGCGTGACTTAGGGCAAAGGCAGCGATCCTCAGGAAGGAGACGGTGTTGCTGATGAAGCGGATGAGGACGTCGAATATCCCAACCGCCGACTCCACAAAGTAGATTGCTCCCCCCTCGGGAATCAGGCTCTTCAGGTTTGGCCCTCGCTGAAAGAGTCTGCCAAGTGGCTCCCTGAGATACAGCACCAACATCGGGATGCCCAGAAGAATCGCCGCCAGCAGGACGCTGACTTCTCTGCCGAGCAGGAGACGGAGGATCAGCACCACCAAGCCCCAGTAGAGTAAGAGACCCCAAAGCCCGTACTCGGACCAGAACAGCCGGAAGTAGTCGTGGCTCCGCAGCGCGCCAATGGCGTTTAGCAGCATTCCGGCCGTTATGATCAGGCTGCCGAAGGCCACGGCGACCTCGACGAAGAAGATTACGTCGCGTATGGGGTGGAAGAGAAGAGCCGGAATCAAATCCTCTGCGCCAAAGACACTCCCATAGGCCAGGCCGAACACCATGGAAGAAAAACCGGCGGCGACAAGAATCGAGCCGAGTTGCCGTCCCTCGGGGAGGAAGAACCCTCGCGCCAAGAACACCCCAAGAATCGCGAGTATTGCCCCCTGGCCGAGATCCCCAAACATCGCCCCAAACATTAGCACGAAGAGGCCGGCCGCGATCGGCGTGGGGTCTAAGTCCCAGTAGCTTGGCAATCCGTAGGTCCGCACCAAGGGTTCAAAGGTGCGTAACAATGGCGGATTGCGGAGAGCGGTGGGAATTGCCGGTCCAGAAGGCGGCCCTTGACCTGGTCTTGGTGCTGGGGAAAACCGCACAACAGCCTGGCCGTGCGAAACGTCTTCCACCCGCTCCACAAGCGTTGTCTCCAGCGAGGCCGGCACCCAGCCCGAGAACAAGAAGGTTCTCTCCGTCCGGCCCAGATGAGTCCACGCATCAGCGACCGCGTGGTTTGCCTCCACGGTAACCCATAGCTGGACTAGCTCCTGCCGGTGACAATCGCCGAACTGCGCCAATTCATACTGGGTCTCAGTATAGGCTGCCGCGAGGTTTCCACTGCGCAGATTGATCTCGGCTAGGGCCTCGGCGGGCGTACCAGAGAACTCCGCCGGGAGTTCGATCTTCTCCATGTAGGCTGCGCTCAGCGCGCGCTCCATGGTCTCCTTATCGGCCCGGGCCGAAAACGCAAAGATGAGAACACGCGTATCGAACGACCGAATGGGGAGCACAAGATGCGGAATTGACGCCAGACTACCGCGAAGCCTTTCCAGATTCTCCCGGGGGACAAGGCCCATGGTCAGATAGAGAAAGCGTAGCTGCCGCAGGTCGCTAATTGGGATGGCTAGATGAGAGATAAGCTCCAGTTCCTCGGCCATGACCTTCAGCTTGGCAAGCTGCTCGAGCACTTCTCTTTGGCGAGCCACTATTTGGTCGGCAACCGGCTCGACTTCGTCCAGTTCCCCCAAAGCCTGAGTCAACACCCCTTCGGGGTCGATGCGCGGCGTCTCTGGCATCGGGACGGCCGAGGGCAGGCCCAAGACCGCAAGGAGTGACATCATGCGCCTCGCCAAGGCATCATAGCTTCGTTCAAGGCCTCTTACCTGTGACCAATGGAGCCCCACCGCCCAGCCACCCAGCTGGGCTACGTCGAACAGGTGGAGGATACCCATTTGGCCGATCGCCTTGCTGGTCTCCTCCAAGTCATCCGCATGCACCACGATGTTGACCTGCTCCATCTCCTCTGGTGTGAACACTGTTACTACCCTCGACTGATCATCAGTTCGCGGATCTCTTCCGCGGAGAGACCGGATGCCTTGCCCTCAAAGATCGCCCGCAGGTCCCGGAGCTCGGCCTCACGCAGCCAGAGATAGGCGATGACTACGCCGATCTGGAAGGGATAGCCGACCAGACTCCTTTCGGCCACGGTTACAAGATAGCCGGAGAGAACCGATTCTGCATGCTCCGCCACCTCATTGGCCGGTGTTATAGTAGACAACAGGGAGCGGTATGGCTCTGGCAGCGAGGAGACCAGAGTGAGGAAGTCAGGGACCAGAGCGGCGCGGCGAACAAGCTCATCGTTAATGTGATACCCGAATGGCAGGGTGTAGTTAAAGATCTCCTCTGGCGACAGGTTATAGAGAAGTCGATAGCGCACCAGCCACTCGATATTCAGCACGTCATAGCGGATCCCCATCAGGCGGCAGGCGATCTTCTTGTCCTGGCCACCTAGAGCCTCCACCTTACGCCAAAGACGCCTGTAGTAGTCCAGATCCAAGGCGATCTCGATGGGGAAAAGCGAATGCTCCTGAGCAAAGCGATCGAGGGCATTTCCTATGACCTGAGCGTATGGCGTCGAGGCAAGGGTGTCGAGGGCATCGGCCAGGTTGTCGACTTGCAGCAGATCGGCCAGCGGCAATTGGGAAAAGCGGCCGAGAGGGATGAGCATACTCTCGACCTCCTCGGCGGCTGTCGCCTTAACAATCGCGCGAATGATCGTTTTGACGTTGTTCAGCTCCAGCCGGCGAAGCATCTCGACGACAAGGTCCTGTGACGAACCAGACAGCGTGGCGATCACCCTAGCATAGCTATCCACCAGAATCGACGTAAGCGCCTTCTCTATTGCCGGAAGGGAGATGGCCCCACTGAGTACGGGAGCGAGCGGTTTCGCGTAATCGGTGCCGGCCAGCTGGTGAGCCACATCGGCCACGTCTGTAGCGTTGAGGAGACGCCGCTTCTGTTCGGCAGTAAGCAGGCGCGAGAGCATCGCCCTGATCTGAGCATTTGGCTTGGCATATCGCACCCCACCGGTCATCATTTCTCGCCACTGCCATTGCCTTGTCCGAGGACCGCAGAAACGACCGTCTCGGCAGCCACATCGATTCTGGTGATCGCTAGCTCTTCCATGCGCCTGGCCTGCGCACGCGCCTGAGCAAGGATTTCCTGGCGTTCCCGCTCGGCTGCTTCGCGCGCGGACGCCTCCATGGTCTTGGTGAATTGCAGGGCTTCCTGAAGCCGCTCCTGCTTCATACATACCGCTTCCTGCTCCGCGCGAAGCTTGATCTCCTTTGCCTTGTTCTCGGCCTCGGCGACAATGGCTTTCGCGTGTCGCTCGACATCGAGAATGCTTCTGATCACGTCTTCCACTCGGAACCCTCGCTTGTGATTGCCGGGACTGCCCTAGGTGAGAACCCCAGCGGATGGAACCGAACGATGATCAGACGTCGCCCGGCAACGAATCCTCCGCTCCGTGCCATAAGCCGGGCTGCCGCCGCTCGTACGAAAGGTGAGCAAGATACATACCAATGGGGCAGAAGTTAGCGACCAGCCCAAGCGGCTCCCCGCCGGTTGCATTGCCTGTGAGAGGCTTTTGTGCTATAGTCTAGCGGCAGCTGGCAAGGGAGCCGCGGTGGTGGAAGTGAGGAGGCATCGGGCTGCATGGGGGGAAGAAGATTTGCTTGAGAGACTCAGCGTTTTTACCGGCAACGCTCATCCCGCTTTGGCCATGGCGATCTGCGATCATCTGGAAATCCCGCTCGGGAATGCGGAAGTCTTCGAGTTCTCGAATGAGAACATCTTCGTAAAGATCCTAGACCACGTACGCCAGCAAGACGTTTTCATCATTCAGCCATTCTGTTCGCCAGTCAACCGCAGCATCATGGAATTGCTGATCATGATCGATGCGCTAAAACGCGCCTCCGCTGGGAGGATCACGGCGGTCATACCCTATTTTGCCTATGGCCGCACCGATAAAAAGGATCAGCCGCGGGTGCCGATTACCGCGAGGTTACTGGCCGACATGATCACCGTGGCTGGAGGAAACCGGGTGCTTACCATCGATTTGCATGCCGGGCAGATTCAGGGTTTCTTCAATATCCCCGTGGACGAGATCACGGCCATGCACATACTAGGTCGCTACTTCCGAAAGAAAAACCTTGAAGACCCCGTGATCGTCGCCGCCGATATGGGGATCACCAAGCGCGCCCGCAACTTCGCGAGCCTGCTGCATACTCCATTGGCGATCATGGAGAAGCGTCGGGTAGGGAATGCCGAGAAGGCCGAAGTACTGAACGTCATCGGCGAGGTCGCCGGGCGCACGGCAGTAGTGGTCGACGATGAGATTGACACCGCTGGGTCGTTAGTGGCGGCAACGGAGGCGCTCTTATCGGCTGGCGCCCGCGAAGTCTATGCCTGCTGCACTCACCCAATTCTCTCCGGCCCGGCGGCCGAGCGGCTTTCCGCCAGTCCGATCCGAGAAGTAGTAGTCACCGATTCGGTACCCCTCGGCAAGAAGAAGCAGATCCCGAAGATCACGGTACTTTCCCTCTCGCGGTTGTTGGCCAACACGATCCGCGCGATCCACACCGGCGAGTCGGTTGGAGCCCTTTACACCTCGAACGACTATTAGACAAGCGCGCCGGCGTGTCGTATAATCTATTCAGTCAGTTGACTGTTGGGACACAGGAGTTGAGCCTTGGCGTTTTCCGGTACGGCAGCCAAGGCTCTTTGCATGGGGAAGGTCTATGTTCAAGTGGTTGACCAATATCCTTGATTCGAACGAGAAGGAGCTGAAGAAGCTTTACCCCACCGTGAACAAGGTCAACGCCCTAGAGCCGGAATTCGAGGCCATGGACGACGTGAAGTTGCGAGCGCGCGCTATGCAACTCAGGGAACGCGTGGCCGCTGGCGCGAGCCTGGACAGCGTTTTGCCCGAAGCCTTCGCGGCCGTTCGTGAGGCCGCCAAGCGCACCATTGGGCAGCGACACTTTGACGTGCAGCTGATGGGCGGTATCGTCCTCCACGAGGGCAAGATCGCCGAAATGAAGACCGGCGAAGGGAAAACTCTGGTGGCTACCCTGCCCATCTTCCTAAACTCCCTTACTGGCAAGGGGGTGCACCTGGTCACGGTGAACGACTATCTGGCAAGGCGGGATACCCAGTGGATGGGCCCGATCTACCATATGCTGGGTGCCTCGGTTGCCTGTATTCAGCATGATGCGGCTTTCCTCCTAGACCCGGACTATGAGAACGAAGACCCTCGGCTCAAGTCACTGCGACCGATTACCCGTAAGGAGGCCTACGAGGCGGATATCACTTACGGCACGAATAACGAGTTCGGCTTCGACTATCTGCGCGACAACATGGTCATCGACCTCTCCCAGTGTGTTCAGCGCGGATTGAACTACGCTATTGTCGACGAAGTCGATAACATTCTGATCGACGAAGCACGCACTCCCCTGATCATCAGCGGCGAAGCCGAGGAATCCGGCGAGAGATACCGGGTCTTTGCCAGGCTGGTACCGCGTCTTAAAGCCGAGGAAGACTACACTGTAGACGAGAAGATGCGAGCCGTCACCCTCACGGAGAACGGCATTGCCAAGATGGAGAAGTGGTTGGGCGTCACCAACCTGTACGACCCGAGCCACTACGAGCTGACCCATTTCCTCGAAAGCGCGCTCAAAGCCAATATCCTTTTCAAGCGTGACCGAGACTACGTCGTCAAGGACGGCGAAGTGATTATCGTGGACGAGTTCACCGGCCGGCTAATGTTCGGCCGCCGCTACAGCGAGGGCCTGCATCAGGCGATTGAGGCGAAAGAGGGAGTCAGGATCCAGCGAGAGAGCGTTACGCTGGCCACGATCACCTTCCAGAACTACTTCCGTCTTTACAGCAAGCTCGCCGGCATGACCGGTACAGCCGTCACCGAAGCCGAGGAGTTCCACAAGATCTACAAGCTGGAAGTGGTGGTAATTCCCACGCACAAGCCGATGATCCGTGAGGATTATCCGGACCGCATCTACAAGAATGAAGTGGCGAAGTTCCGGGCAGTAGCAAAGGAGATCGAGGATCTGCACAAGGCCGGGCGGCCGGTCTTGGTCGGTACCATCTCCATCGAGAAGTCCGAGTACCTCAGCGATCTACTGACTCGCAAGAACATCCCACACCAAGTGCTGAACGCCAAGTTCCATGAGAAGGAAGCGGGGATTATTGCCCAGGCCGGTCAACCAGGCGCAGTGACGATAGCGACGAATATGGCTGGGCGTGGCACAGACATAGTCCTCGGTCCCGGCGTGGCCGAAAAGGGCGGGCTACACGTCATCGGCACCGAGCGCCACGAGGCTCGGCGCATAGACAATCAGTTGCGTGGCCGGTCCGGTCGCCAAGGCGACCCGGGTAGTTCGCGTTTCTACGTGTCTCTGGAAGACGACATCATGCGCCGTTTCGGTGGGGATCGCATCAAGGGCTTCATGGAATGGGCCGGCATGGAAGAGGACGTGCCCATTGAGAATAGCCTCGTCTCCAAATCGATCGAGAACGCCCAGACAAAGGTAGAGGGGTATAACTTCGACATTCGCAAGCACGTTGTCGACTACGACGACGTAATGAACAAGCACCGCGAGATCATCTACGCCGAACGCAAGAAGATTCTCAGCGGCGCCGATCTGCGGGCGAATATCACCGATATGATCGAACGCGAGCTTAAGCAGTTGGTCGCGAGCCACATGGCCACGCCTCATGAAAACGAGTGGGATGCCATAGGCTTGGTGAACGAGCTCAACGCGATCATGCCGCCGGCGGCATGGATGGTACCGAAGGAACTGCTGAACATGTCGCGCGAGGAGATCGAAGAGGCTGTGCTGCAACACGCCGAACAGCTATATCAAGCGCGAGAAAAGGAAATCGGCGCCGAGAACATGCGCATGCTCGAGCGTCTGGTAATGTTGCGCACCATCGACAGCCTTTGGGTGGAACATCTTACGGCCATGGACGTCATGCGGCAAGGCATCGGCCTCCGCGCCTACGGGCAATCCGATCCCTTGGTCAGCTACAAGAAAGAAGCCCATGAGATGTATGACCAACTCAGGGCCAGCATTCAGCGCAACATCGTCCACACGATCTACCACGTGACCATCGCCAAAGAGCCCCCGCCAAGACAGTCCGCACGGGTGAGAACCAACCGGGACGTGGACCAAGCCGCATCTGGTCACGTTCAGCGATCAAGGGTCGGCCGGAAAGTCGGTCGCAACGACCCATGCCCCTGCGGGAGCGGCAAAAAGTACAAGAAGTGCTGTGGCCAGGCCTAAATAGCCACCAGTGATCGGCCGCCAGCCATCAGCCATCGGCAGGGACTCAGCCATCGGTAGACCCCGTTATTCCGGCCCCGGCCTCGTCATTCCGGCGAAGCCCGGAATCCAGGTCCCCGTAGAAGGCCGTGGAAGGCCGCAGGAAAGGCCAGGGGCCTGGTTCTCGGGGAGCAACAACGGTGCAGCCCCGGCGGCGCTTGAGCGCCCTGAGGCCAGGCCGGGCCAGTAAGAGTAGCCCGACAGGTCAACTGAAGCATAAAACAGCCCGGCGAGAAACTCCCCTTGCCAGGCTTTGCTTTGGGCTAAGCAATCAAGCTGTCAAGATAGCACCATTACAGCATTGCGCGCTCAGAGATTACATTGTCAAGACGTCCAGGAAGGGCACTGGGAAGAGGAAATTCGCCGTGTTTACGCGGGAAACCCGGTGCCGAGGAGGGGAATCGAACCCCTATGCCCCGAAGGGCGCGGGATTTTAAGTCCCGTGCGTCTGCCAGTTCCGCCACCTCGGCATGTCTGTTTGGCGCTTGCGGCCGCCGATTTCCTGCATCAGGTCACCTGTCAACAATCTGGGGAGCCGATGAGTTGCCGACCTGATTATCTGAAAAGGATCTTCCTTGTCTCGAATTTTACCATATTACTGCCCTGGCGATCCACCTTTCTCCTTCGCCTGATATATCACCGCAGCGCGTAACCACATCGGCGCCAACACAGGCATGATGCACAAGGTCGAGCGGGTCCGCGCCTGTAGGGGCGGTTCGTGAAGCGCCCGTACGGCAAGGAAAGCAGCGTGCTGGGACCGTTTCCCCCGAGCCGTGGGAGTGAAGGATCCCAGCTGCACTCGCCGCTACTGCGGATACGATAGAGACCATCGGCCTTGAATCCTGCAAGATCTTAACTGGTTCTTAACACAATCTGGGGCCCCCGCTGCTATACTCAGCTTACTGATAACAAGGCAGGGATGCTAGCAAGGGTGAGGTATGCCTGCCTGGCGAGGGAGAGACACAGCTCATCCACGCTAGGCAGGAGGATTTGGGCCCGGCTATTCTAATTTGGCGCCAGAGATCGCGCCGGCTCGTCCGTAGACCACCGGGCTCCATCTCTATTCGTTGGTATCTGGCCATCGCAGGCCTCAACGGGGAGGATTGTGTGCGAGAAGATGCTTTCTATCAGCCACGAGGATCAGCGAGAGACGCAACATTCTCTTTGCGCGTTGTCGCTTCCAAATGGCGCGCTCTGTGTTTGATCTTAGCCATCGCCATTTTTGGCTGGGGTCAAACGCTGGGCTTCGCTCCGGTCACCGATCTCCTTTCCAAGGTGGTGATCGTGCTGCTGGTCCTGATTGCGTGTGCGAAACGGGGCGGGGCGGTGACCTGGCTGACACTCTTCTTTGGCGTGCTACTGTTCGTGGAGGTGAGGAGCGTTGTTCACCTGTTGGGTGTGCCGCCGCATACTGGAGACCTGCAGGAACTAGAGCGGACATTATTCTTCGGGACGCTGCCTTCACAGTTCCTGCAAGAGACGTTCTTCAACCCCAGAAACATTGGCCCCCTAGACTGCTTTGCCACTCTAGTGGACTGGTCATACTTCCTAGTTCCCTACGTCGTGGTGTTTCGTGCCTGGCTAGACCAACCCTACACTGTGCACCGCCTCGTTCACCCGCTTGTGCTTACATTCCTCGCGAGCGTCGTAATCTACGGTGTCTTGCCGGCAACACCCCCATGGCTCGCCTCCGCCGAACTCGGAGCACCGCAGATCTACCGGGTCATGCACCTAGTGGGCGCAGCGCTCGATGCTTCCATCTACGCCCGAGTCTATCAGAGCATCGGAGACCCGAATCCTACTGCCGCCCTCCCATCAGTGCACTTTGCCATTACCTTCGTCCTGTTCTTGTACACCATGGGCAAACCCAAGATCTGGACCGTCATCGCTGGTGCCTATGCCGCAGTCATGCTTATCTCCCTGGTCTACCTAGGAGAACACTATGTCACGGACACGATTCTTGGCGCGACCGTGGCTACGGCAGTCTGGTATGGCTACCAGAGGATTGCGCATTGGAGAGTGGTGGCCCGCTTGATAGAAGCTGATCGGATTCCGGAAGAGTCGCCAGCAAGAACTGCCCGGGCAACGTGAATCTCGGCCACCATTCGGTAGAGCCCCCAGCATCACCCCAACGGATTATTCAATACTCAACGTCGCCGTGCTATATTGAATTGGCACAGTCGATCCCGACCAGTAGGGCTGACTGCTGGGAATGCTGCAACCCCGGCACCGGAAGCCTGGTGCAACAAGCCGAAAGGAGAAGGCCATGCCAGACAGCGTCTACAAATTCATCGAGTTGGTAGGGACCAGCAACGAGTCCTGGGAGAAGGCCGCCGCAACCGCCGTGGAGATGGCGGCCCAGACCCTTCGCGATCTGCGCATCGCCGAGGTCGTAGAGCAAGACGTGCAGATCGAACAAGGGAAAGTCGTCCTGTATCGCACCAAGATCAAGCTTTCGTTCAAAGTGGAGAAGGAGGGGCAGAGCATCTCATAACTGTCGCGTGACAGGATCTGAAGATCAAGACCGTCCCGGCCCGGGCCGTTTTCGGTTATCACATACACCGGCCAACAGCGCCGTATCTGGAGATCCGAGTATGCGGGCTTTCGTCTTCGTTCTTGGGATCAGACAGTTGGGCCGACTTGACAGCGATCTGGCAGCATTAGCATGTCGTCAAGACAGGCTCTCTGGCGACTCCCACCAATGAAAAAACCCCCGTGTTTACGGGGGAAGCCTGGTAGCGCATACCGGATTCGAACCGGTGGTCTCCTCCTTGAGAGGGAGGTGTCCTGGGCCGCTAGACGAATGCGCCTCACTACGGGGGATTATAACACATGGTCTAGGACTCCGCAACTCGAATGGATCGTTACCCGGCTAGAAGGCATACATCTTGCACCTGGCGTGCTGAGCCTGAGGCCACTACCGGAGGCGCAAATGATCGATGAATCAGCGGAGCGACAAGAACTGGAACCGTCCAACGAGGCGAGAGAGCCAAACGAGCTTGATGTGTTGCGCGGTGAGCTGGAGGACGCGACCAAAAAGGGCAAGGAGTACTTGGATTCTCTGCAGCGCGTGCAGGCCGATTTCGTGAACTACCGGCGCCGCATCGAGCAGGAAAGAAAGGACCAGGCCGAAACGGTCAAGGCCAGGGTCATCCTGAGGTTTCTGCCCATTCTTGACGACATGCAGCGCGCCATGGATTCCCTTCCGCCCGAAATCCAGGATTCGGACTGGGCCAAGGGCGTCAGACTGATCCAGCAGAAGCTATGGCACACGCTAGAGTCCGAGGGCGTGCAACGGATGGACGTTATCGGCAGGCAGTTTGACCCATGGGAGCACGATGCAGTCCTTTACGAGGAAGGAACGAGCGAGCCAGAAGGCAAAATACTGTCTGTCCTGCGTGATGGCTACAAACTGGATGGCCGGGTGATCAGGCCGGCTCAGGTCATCGTCGCCAAGTAGACGGTTCTTGCCTGCCTTTAAACCCGCTACCATTAGCCGGCGCGCGAGGCCAACGTCTCGCGCGCCGGTGTCCTTTTCCCTCACACGTCGAGCTACAGAGCCCGGATCACCTTGCCTGAGGGATCGAGTTCCACAAAATGATGCACCCGACCCTCGCGGTACGAGGCGCATTGATTCTCTGGAAGATTGTCTATCATGCGGCGTGGACTATGGGCCACGTCCACGCACCAATCCGGGATGATCTCCTCCGAAAGGCAGGGACCATTGCTGAGGTCTAGACCTTCACGCACTTTCTGTGCGAAGAGAGCCTGAGCCATCTTGACAGCTTGGTCTCTGGCGCTGTCCGCCATTTCCTTTCCTCCTTTACCGTTCTGATGCCGAAACCGCCGCCGTAGTGGCCAGAGGACCCTCGGAGCGCCTGCGCTTTCATCCGCTACGAGGGAAAGGGCGACCACCATCGCGTCAAGCGACGCACATTCTACGCCAGATCGCACAACTCGTGCCAGAATGTGGACAGTGTGAGTTCTCGTGTGATTGGGCACTGAGGCCGCTCGCGCCCGATCACTTCTCCGCTTTCGCGATCTCTTCCAAGATGCTGGAAAGATATGATCGTAGATCACGGGCTAGATCGGCAATTGAGAGCATCCCAACGAGTCGATCATCCTCGATCACCGGCAATCGCCTCACTTTGTTCCGGCGCATCAGCCTAGCCGCATCAAAGGCATCCATCTCCGGGTCCACAGCGACCAGGCGGCTGGCATTTGGATCAAACGGTGTCATGATCTCCTTGACTTTCGTCAGGGCAGGGTTCTTACCTTTGGCAAGGCAATGTGTCACCATCTTGCGATCCGTGAGCAGGCCCTTGAGTCTGCCGGCGTCGGTGATCACGACGGTGCTCACATTCCGACTGGCCATCAACTTGGCTGCCTCGTCCACCGTCGCCACCGGGCGCAGTTCGGCTATATCCTTGGCCATCAAATCTCGCACTTTCATCAGCACCTCTTACTCCGCTGGAGCGAATGCCTCCAGCGTTAGTCTCGGACGAGATCACCAGCACCTCTCATGTTACCTCTTTGGGTTGTAGTACGGTATAATTCATTCGGGCTATGTTGGTGGTCAGCGAGTGCCCAGTCGCTGAGCACTCGGGGCCCCTTGCCGTATGGTATTGGCCCGACCACAGGATGCCATTGCCACAGACTGTCGTTGTCCAGTGAAAATGTCACGTTAACGGTTCAGTGAATTTGACACCACGTGCGGTCGACGCCAAGGATGATCGGCTGCTGGTCGATGCGACTTGCGATTGCCG
>Ga0315298_1002512_pt1 | contig 31010 bp, 32 predicted proteins | sample WHS_1_MG_FD_203077 | JGI IMG/M metagenome (GOLD analysis project Ga0315298, IMG submission 203077) | Extremophilic microbial mat communities from Washburn Hot Springs, YNP, Wyoming, USA - WHS_1_MG | ecosystem: Environmental > Aquatic > Thermal springs > Hot (42-90C) | place: USA: Wyoming... | reverse complement strand
TTCTGGGGGTCGCGCCAAGGCTTTTCAAGCTCGATCACGGGACTCATGCGGCATATATAAATAACCACGACGGCTTGGCTATGAAGCGTATCAGCCTTGCGCTTGACGATGGATCGTACAAAAAGCTGGAGCAACATAGACGCAGCCGCTAGTTATCGTCGGACGTCACCGTTGTGGCCGTGTTTCACGACTTGAACGCCGCAATCAGGTAGGCCGACCTCGCCGTCTTTATGAGGGAGGGCGCTGTGTATGCCGCAGGTCCGGTGAAGGAGGCGCTCGCTGATGATCCGCGCGGTGTGCGGCGTCTCCGCCAAGATACTGTGGGGATCGGAGTGGTGGTTTCTGGATAAGGTTTTATAGGGGCGGGAAACTTAGTGCGTGGATATCAGCTCCCTCATTAGGGGCAAGGCTCTGGTCCTTCGACGTGATGCGACCCTCCGAGAGGCCGTAAGAGTCATGGCGGATCACAACATCGGACTTCTCCCCATAGTCGACGACGAGGGTAGGCCCTTGGCGGTCATTTCCGAGAGGGATGTGGTCAGAGCCCTGGCGGCTGGGGCATCGCTGGATAGCCCCGTCCTGGCGACGGCGCGGAGGAGGCCCCTCATCACGGTGACGCCTGATGCAGACATATACGAGGCCATGGTTAAAATGCGGCGGGGAGGTGTGCGGCACCTCCTGGTGGTCGATAGGGAGGGGCGGCTGGTGGGGGTGGTCTCCATCAGAGACTTCATGAGGGACGACGTACTGGCGTATCTGGGCTTCAAGGCGTGGCAACCCCCCGACTACGGCCAGCCCGAGTTCATGTCGCTGTAACGCCTCTGAGCCACAGCGGGAATCCCGGCACCTCTCTGGCTGAGATGCGGCGCCGCGGGGACAGCGCCGCCCTCCGGGGGGACCGGCCTTCGCCGAGGCTATCTGCAGAGGAAGAGATACAGCGCCTCGACCCTTCCGCGTTGTCCTCCCGGACGCGTAGTTACAAGCTCTGCGCATCTCGGCGGGGAACGGCAGCACGTCGAGATCCGGAAGCGCACAGAATCGGGTTGATCGTTCTACAAAGTAGAGAGACAGCTTGAAGTTTAAAACCACGGACAAGTCTATATGCGCCTCCGGAGTTCATCGTTAAGGAGCTGGAGAGGCGGGGCCTGGACCCCGTTGCGTACGCGGTTGAGCCAATTACCGAACGCGCCGACCCGTCGGAAAGAGCTAGGCTGTACCTTGAAGGTGCCGACTATTTCTGGCGAGAGGGGCTCGCCCTTGAGGGGAGAGATCTAAGGCAGGCGGGGGAGAAGCTGTGGAACTCGATCGTCCAACTGATCAAGGCCTTTGCAGAGACAAGGGGCTTGCGCCATGATTCACACAGGCTTATATGAGCTGTGGTCAGGAGGATCGCCACGGAGACGGGAGACGAAGAGGCGATAAAGCTCTTCGCCGCGGTTGAACAGCTACATGTAAACTTCTATGAGGGACATCTCGACCGGTTCGATTTTGAAGTCCTCAAGAAGGCGGCGGCAGAGCTGAGAGACAAGCTCAGAAAGCTTATTGCTACATAGATCTTGTCTCGACGTCGGCGATGGGCCTAGGAGCTCTCTTCCCTGGAGGGCCGCCGAGCGCGGGCTAGGTCTCCTCGACGGGGAAGCCGGGCCTCGTGAGCCTGTCCACGTCCAGTAGCTTGTCGATCTCCTCGTCGCCGTATCCAAGCTCCCTCAGGGCCTCCCTGATCGACAGGCCCCCGGCCACCCCCCTGATGTCGTCCACGAGCTCCACCAGGTCCTCCTTCTTGATGCCGTATAGTTGCGCGGCAAGCGGACATACATATATCTTGAACCTGTCGCCGTAGGCTGATTTCAACTCCCTCAGGAAGTCGTACCAGGTTTTGAAGGCCCCTTCTCCACCGCCCCGCGGAGATTTTTCAGATAGGTCTCGACGTAGGGCAGATACATGGGCGGCGAATAGGTGGCCTCGATTCCTGTGTCGTTGAGCCTCGGCAGAACGTCTTTACGAAACGCCACAAGGCCTTCGTTGACCAGATGTAGACTTTATAGCCAGACGCCAGCGCCGCGGCGCCGTACACAGCGAAGCGACAAATACTGTTCGTAGCCCCAGACGCGAACACTATCCCCAACTTCCGCTCCATAAAGATGTCCTTCGAGGAACCTATATATAAAATGAGTTTATTAGGGCAATCTTTGCAGAGGTAATAATTTTATATAAAGCGCGTTCCGCGCCTCCATGGAGCCCGAGGAGGTTGGATACAGGTCCCTCCTCGCGGTGGTGTACTGGGACCTCACCAGGGACCTCAACCCCCTCCACGTCTTCTACGAGCGGACCGAGAGCTGCGTGTCGATCGCGTCGGCGGTGGCCGCCCTCCGCCTGGCCGCGGGGCTCGAGACCGAGGTCGAGCCCATAGAGGGGGCGGGGGAGGCGGACTACGGCCTTGTGCTGGCGGGGCCCTACAGAGAGGGCTTGGGCGAGCTGGCGCTGGGGGCCCTCCGCAGAATCCGGAGGGTGGCCGTGTTGCACACCCCCGCCTACTTCGCCGCGTCGGAAATGGGTGATTTTGCGGAGGCGGCCAAGGGCAGAGAGGTTAGATACGCCGCGAGGGAGGCGCCGGGGGAGATAGCGTACTATAGAGCGGTGGACGGCAACGTGGAGGCGGCCGGCGTCCGGAGGCTCAGCCAGTACGAGCAGAGGATTGTCAGGATGTACGAATCAAAACATTTATAAATAAATATAGAAAAATATACATAGACTTCGACACAGCCGCGTTGAAGCATTTCGGCGTAGACGGCGAGCCGCTCGACGCGGACTCCCTGAAGGAGTTCACGAGGATCCCCGGCATAATCGCCGGCTCCCTCGACCCCGGCCAACACATAGACCTCGTGACGATGCGCGTAAGAAACGATGGCGGAGGTCGCGTGTCCTTCGCCGAGTCCCACCACGCCTTCGTGGAGGCCATACAGCTGGACCATGCCACATGACTACTGGATTCTCTACGCACTATACTTCACAAATCTAATAGTGGCCATAGGCCTCACGGCGTCTCTGCCCGCGCTCAACAAAGAAAGCAAAGCCGCCGTTGCCGTAGCAATCCTCCTAATCGGTATAGTCATCCTAGCGGCGCTTAAACTCTGATTGGCAGGTGACTTGGAAAACTGGAGACTGGGATAACTATGGCGGGATTATGTGGATTATTGGGCTCGTTCTGAAGCTCCACTGGCCTGTCTTGGGGTCGCGCCTCACGTGGGTGAAGACGTGCCAGTTCTCCTCGTCGATGTAGGGGTAGTCCGCGTTTAGGTAGTAGCCGCGGCTCTCCTTCCTGTTCATCATGGAGAAGACCACGGCCTGGCCCACGAGCAGGCGGTGGTAGACCTCCCAGACGCGGAGGAGCTCGTGGAGGCTCGCCGCTGCGGCGAAGCGGAAGTCCTCCTCCAGCATCTTGAGCAGCTCCCAGCCCCTGTTTAGGAGGTGCATGTTCGTGGTGTAGAACATGCCCCAGCCCGCGGCGTATTCGTCCATGATCTTCTGTAGCCTCACCAGGAGCTGGTACCAGTTGAGGTAGTTGGGGTGTATCTCGAACCAGTTCGTGTACGCGGGCGGCATCTCCGGCGTGGTGGTAAGCGGCTTGTTCTCGTGGTACCACTCGAGGGGCCTGTAGACGACCTCCTTGTAACGCTCCACCGTATCGTCGCTCACGGCGGGCCGGTAGTCCTTGGCCTGGGTCAACACGTAGCGGGCGGCGGCTTTGCCGGCGATTCTGCCCTCGGTGAAGGACCCGCTGCTGAACTTGTGGCCGCTGGCCCCCACCACGTCGCCTGCGCCGAAGAGGCCCTCGACCGTGAGCATGCGGTTGGGGCCCCATCTGTACTCAGGCGGCGCAATGTCGGGGGGCCCGGAGGCCCACATGCCGCCTGGGGAGGCGTGGCTGGCCTGGACGTAGGGCTCGGTCGGCATCAGCTCTGAGGGCGTCTTCTGCGGGTGTATGTTCTGTGAGGCCCAGTAGAAGGCTTGCGTGGGCGTCATGTCCAGGTAGTCCTCGAAGAGGACCTTGAGGGACTCCTCGTCAGGCAGCCTCTCCTGGGTCTGCATGAGGTCGGGCCCCCTGCCCTCCCTGAGGTTATGTATGGTGACCCAGGTCCTGATGGGGGTAGGCGTCGGCTTAGCCCAAGCGAAGTCGTAGAAGATCTTGGCGAGCTCCGCCTTGGCCTCGTCCGGCAAGGGCTCCCACTGCTTGCCCTTGACGTCGGTGGACCTCATCTTGAGCAGCAGGTAGGGGAAGCCGACGGGGCCGTAGGCGTCCTTGAAGCGGACTACGACGAGCCTGAACTCCATGTTGACCGTCTCGGCCCCCGCCAGAAGCGGTATCGCGTAGGCGCTTCCGGAGGCCCAGGTGGGGTACCACGCGCGGCCCATCCCCTCGCCCACGCTTCTAGGCCTGTATAGGAGGGAGGTGCCGCCCGCCGCCACTATGACCGCCTTGGCCTTAAACACGTAGAAGGTGCCGTCGCGGACGTGGAAGCCCACCACGCCGGCGATTCTGTTCGGCGCGTTCTCGTCGAGCAGGGGGTGGGTGACGAAGACCCTCTCGTACACCTCGTCTGCGGACTTCCTGCAGGGCTCCGCGACGATGGCCTTGAAGCTCTCGCCGTGGATTGGGTGTTGCCACCTGCCGGTGCGCAGATACTTGCCGGTCTTGGGGTCGCGCCAGATGGGGAGGCCCCACTCGTCGAAAAGCTTTATGGTGGAGGTCATGTGCCTCGCTATGTCGTAGATCAGGTCCTCCCTCACCACGCCGAGGAGGTCGTTCCTCACGTACTGGACGAAGTCCTCGGGCTTGGGGTCGTCGGGGTCCTCGGAGAAGACGCCGAGGTTGCAGGCGGAGAGGCCCATGCCGACGGCGCCTGACTTCTCCGTGTTGGCCTTCTCCACGAGGGTGACCTTGCACTTACTGCGGCACCAGTACTTGGCCTCGAACACGGCGCCGCATCCCGCCATCCCGCCGCCCACCACCAAGATGTCCGTCTCGACGACCTTAGTGGGGAAGTGGAGCGACGACATGGCTACTTACCGGCGCCGCTCTTCGCCTTTATTATGCTGCCGACGATCCTAGCCGGCTGCTTGGGCCTCGGGAGCTCCTTAAAGCCGAGGTACTCCGGCTTGTCCTCAAGGGCTAGGAGCTCGGAGTCCAGGTCGGTCCGCTCCGGGATGTCCTGGGCGCCGCGCGCGGAGCCCCATGGAGTCGTCCTTATGGGGGAGGCGAAGTCGTACACGGTGCCGTCTCTGAACATGATCCTCCAGTAAATGATGTTCTTCTTGGTGTCCCTTACGACGCCCACCCTGGCGCCGAGGGGGGCGAAGTCGCTGTACGGCCTCACATCTACGGCGTGCTCGGGGCAGTACTTGACGCAGTTCATACACTCGGCGCAGCTCACGGGGTCCGCGTTGTAGGCGCGCCTCACCTTGGGGTTGAACTGCATATTGTCGGCGGGGCATATGTCGACGCATTTGCCGCAGCCCTTACATTGAGAGCTGTAGACGAACGTAGGCATATAGCCTTGTCTCAAGGCATTATTAAATTATTACCAACAGAGGATGGGGAATAACAGTTATATTGATGAATCATGTAGCCCACATGCCTGCTGTCGTCTCCTGCCCGCCCTATACCTGCGTGGAGTCCCCGGTGGGATGGGGAGTCATAGACGCGCTGGCCGCAATCACCGTGGTGTGGATAATATTCACGTTTTTGTACAAGGGGGTTAGGGGCCGCAACGTGGCGCGCTACCCGCAGATCCACATGCTGATACCGTACCCCGAGTGGGACAAGAAGCTGCTGGCGGAGAAGCCGGCTATAGGCGCTGGGCGCGCCGTCGCGGCGTTTTTCAAGACGCTGTTTGTCGACGTATTGGCCATGGAGATCCTCAGGTGCGAATACGGCAAGTCCGAGCGCGAGGTTGTGAGGACCCGCACCGCCAAGCGGGCCGCAAAGCTGTTGATGGTGTGGGGCTTCGTCTTCGCGGGCATCTCCACCACCTTGGCCTACCTGATGTTCCCCCACGACATGATCGTCCTGGATCTCTACCACCCGGCGAGGATCTTCGGCATGTTGGGCGGCGCGTTTATGATCGTAGGCGCGTTGATGTGGCTCTCCGTCCGCTACAAGGAGGCGAGCTACGGGGGGATGCGGTGGTGGGACCTCATAGGCGCCGACTACCTCCCCGTAGTGATACTCCTCCTCGGCATAAGCGGCTTTGCGCTCCAGGCGGCTATACTCGCCTGGGCCTACGGATGGCCTGGGGCCGCGGCCTTCCTCACCGTAGCTATTCACTTCCACGCCGTGCTGGTGGCCGCCTTCTTCTGGCTCTTCTTCTGGACCAAGGCGGATCACATAGTGTATAGAATATTCTGGAGGATCTACGACTACGCCGACAAGGAGCTCGCCGGGCCCAACACCAGGCTGCCGCCCACAACTCTGAAGCCGCTCAACAGGACCGGCAAGGAGATTCAGCCGGGCTATTGATTTTTATTCTTAATATCCACCCGTTAATATAACTTAAATACATCGCCTACAGGTGTAGACATGCCAGTAATAGAACCACATGGAGGACGCCTAGTCAACAACGTGGTTGAGGACGCAGATAAGGCGAAGACATACTGGGAGTTGCCCACGCGGCTTGACATTAAGCCGACGCTTGGGCCTGACGGCGCGCCGATTAGGAACCCCTACCGCGAGGTCATGTCCATCGCCTACGGCTTCTTCAGCCCGCTGGAGGGCTTCATGCCGTGGAACGAGGTGGAGTCCGTGCTCAAGGAGAGGAGGCTCCTCAGCGGGTGGCTCTTCCCGTTCCCCATCGTGCTCGACGTCGCGGAGGAGGAGCTGAAGGCCTCCGGGGCTAAGCAGGGCGACGACCTCCTGCTGACGCTCAAGGGGAGGCCCTTCGCCGTGCTGAAGGTGGAGGAGGTGTACAAGCTGCCCGATAGGAGGGAGCTCGCGGACGCGGTCTTCGGGACGCCGGAGAGGAACGGGGAGGTGGTCAAGAAGCGCTTCGACGAGAAGCACCCCGGCTGGCTGATATACAGGTCGCTGAAGCCTCTCGCCTTGGCGGGGAAGGTCGCGGTGGTGAATCCGCCCAGGTTCAGGGAGCCCTACAGCCGCTTCTGGCTTCCGCCCGCCGCCTCGCGGAGGCTCATCGAGGCGAGGGGGTGGAAGGTCGTGGTGGCTCACCAGACGCGGAACGTGCCCCATGTCGGCCACGAGGTGTTTATGAAGCGGGCGTTGTTTGTGGCGGGCGACGGCAGGCCGGGGGACGCGGTGCTCGTCAACGCCATCATCGGCGCCAAGAGGCCGGGGGATTACGTGGATGAGGCGATCCTCGAGGGCCACGAGGCGCTTCGGCTGGGCGGCTACTTCCACCGGGAGCGCCACGTGGTTTCGTTCACCCTGTGGGACATGCGGTATGGGAACCCGCTGGAGTCCATCCTGCACGGCATCATCAGGCAGAACATGGGGGCGACGCACCACATGTTCGGGAGGGACCACGCGGCCACCGGCGACTACTACGACCCCTACTCCACGCAGTATCTCTGGACCCGCGGGCTCCCCAGCTACGGCATAAACGCGCCGCCCCACGAGGTGGATAAGGGGCTTAGGATAAGGCCGGTGAACATGGGGGAGTTCGCCTACTGCCCCAAGTGCGGCGAGTATACATACCTCGGCATGTCCTACGGCGACGTGAAGGAGGCGCCTCTCTGCGGCCACACGCCCGAGAGGATCTCCGGCTCCTTCCTCCGCGGCATCATCATCGAGGGCTTGAGGCCGCCTAAGGTCGTCATGAGGCCCGAGGTCTACGACGTCATAGTGAAGTGGTGGCGGGCCTACGGCTATCCCTACGTGACCGAGAAATACCTAAAGCTTAAAGAGGAGGCCTTGGAGGTGGAGCTATGACGTATAAAATCGGGCTTATAATAGACGACAAGCGGTACGAGGCGATCAGGAACCTGCCCTTCGCCGGCAGTCTCAAGTCCATGTTCGGCGGCGAGATCAAGATACTTGAGGTAGATGTCGACGAGGAGACCGCGAAGAGAATTCTGCAGGCCTTCCCATCTGCGAGGGTGGACGCGAGGGGCTACCTGGAGGACCTCCCGGTGGCGTTTAAGAGGGCGCTCTTCGAGGCGGTCGTCAAGACGAGGAGCCTAGGCAAGGAGGCCATCGAGGAGGTGTTTAGGAACATAGAAGCCATAAAGGAGCTGGCTAAGAAGGAGAAGGAGTACGTCCCGCCCCCCTAAAAGACCCCCTTTCCCGCCCCCTCCTCAACGATTTACATCGCAGACAAGTCCCCACCATGATGACCTCTCCTCCGTCCTCCACGAGGTTTTGGGGCAAATCGCCATCCAGATCGTGGAGAAGGCCAAGAAGGGGAAGAAGCTAACGGTGAGAGATTTCGTCCTCCTCTACCTGTACTTACTACGAAACAAAGAGCGAAGAATCGAGGGAGATGCGCTCACTGGCGGCAGGGGAGCAGGGGCGGGTGCCCCTCAATGCTTTTTTAACGCAATCCGGGAGGAGGTCCATGGAGCTGAGGCTGGAGATCTGCAAAACCTCCACAATACTGGACTACAGGTTGGTTGTCTTCGGCGACTTCAGCCCCTACGTTTTGGTCAGGAGCGTTGACGGCAGGTGGGCCGTGGCTAAGGCGGAGCGGTGGCGTGGATGCATCGGCGTGTCCCGGGAGCTCGCCCTATACCTCTACCCCTACTACGGATGGGGCCGCGTCCCCGTGGGGGCGGCCTTCACAGTCGAGCGGACGGAGCCTCAGCCCGCCAGGCGCGTGGAGATGGTCGTCCCATTCGGCATCACGGAGGCGGTGGTGAGGCGGCAGCTGGCCGGATACCCTCTGGTCGAGGGCTCCGTGGCGCTCGAGTACCTGGAGCACATCGAGTTCGGGGAGATAGCGAGCGTGGAGCCCCCCATGTCGGTCCTCGCTGACTCCACCCAGCTCAAGATACTCGAGAAGCCCGTGGAGGACGACGTGGTGGTCTTCGGCCGTGAACGGAAATAAGGCCCCGCATTCCGGCCGAGGTTTTGGCGATGTGAAGACTTGGTGAGGGGGATATCTGCCATCGCCTCAGGATCAGCTATCCCGAGCCGCCGGCGGCACCATCGTGGATAGGCGGCCGGGGAGCGCCATCCAGATGCCCAGGAGGAAGGGGCCCACTGGGAGGGGTCCATCCGACGTGAATACAGGTGGAAGGCCCTCTTCAGCACCTCGCCGAACCCCAGCCGCATGCCCTCACGGCGACCGAGTGGAGCCCGGCGAGTCTGCCGGCGGAGAGCCAGGCCCGGAGCCGGTGGGGGACGTCTCTGAACATGGAGAGAGCTATGTGGGGAGGCGCTCAGTAGAGGAACGCTGTGGCCGGGTCCGTGGCGCATCCCTATATATGCCGATGCGCCTTCGTCCAAGTTATAAAGTTTATAACGAGGTGGGTTCTCGGCGTCGTGAAGGTGGGCGTCGCCTCGGATACGCACGACGACTACCGGGCCATCTACAGGGCCGGCGAGGTGTTCAGAAATGCCGGCGTGTCGGCCGTGCTTCACGCCGGCGACTGGACGTCGCCCTTCAGCATGTTGAAGATGCGGAGGGCGGTGGGGCCCGGCGTGCCGATCTACACGGTCTTCGGCAACAACGACGGGGACAGGTACATGGCCGCCGTCAGGTCTAGAGACGTAGCCGTCGAGGTGCTGGGCGAGGCGGCGCTCCTCCGGCTGGGCGGGCGGCGGATAGGGCTCTACCACGGCACAGCCGAGGTCCTGCTGGAGTCCATGGCCCGCTCCGGCATGTTCGACGTGGTGATCTACGGCCATACCCACAGGCTTGACATAAGGAGGGTGAACGGCACCTTGATGCTAAACCCGGGCGAGGCGTGCGGCTGCGCCACCGAGCGGAAAACCGTGGCGATACTAGACCTAGAGACTCTGGAAGTCGACGTGGTGGAGCTCTGACCCCCAGATCCCGCTGAGTCCGCACGCGGCGCCGCCGGCCGGGCCCAGCTACATCGACGAAGTTCTTCGCCGGCATGCAGAGGTCTTCGGCGCGCCGCAAGTCCCGTCAAAAACGCCGACGCGAACAAAACCGCCAAGGCGGTGCGGAAGAGAGGCCGGATCCCCGCTGGATACTCCTCGGGAGCCTCCCGCTACTGCCTAGACAGCCGCCGGTGGCGTCCCAATACGTGTACGGAAGAACCGAGGCGGTCCCATCGTACACAGTTCCGGCAAACAGCAAGCGGTCGCCTGCTATGCCGAAGCCCAGCGTCTGGTCGGCGCCTAGCGCCTTCCCCACGCCGCATCTCAAGCTTATCTTAATCTCAGCGCCGCCGATAGTCACGTCGAGGGCTGCGACGACGGCATTGGGAACGAGGCAACGTCAATCAATAGACGCCTTGATGGCGTCCATCTCTGACCTAAGAGAGAAGTAATCGTTTTTACTTTTCTTCGAAATGAATTTAAATCAGCTTAGGAGATTGTATGTATCTACATAAATATATTAATCTATAATTATATAGGTTAACGTGATTAACCAGAAGTGTTTTAATCCGTATACCAGCGTGGGCCCATGGCCCGGATCCGTGTGAAGTATATAACCGGGGCCTTGAGGGAGCACCACGACAGGATTCTGGAGGCTCTCCAGCTGCTTTACAAGGCCCTTGAGGCTAGAGATGCCGAGGCGCTTCACAATTTGGTTAAGTTCGCCCAGGGCTTCGTGGATGCGTGCCACCACTCCGTGGAGGAGTTCATCCTCTTCCACGGGGCTGTGCGCGGCGGGTTCCCATACGAGGGGGGACCGATCCAGGTCATGGTCTGCGAGCACGGCGTGGGGCGGTTCCTCGCGAGGCGCATGGAGGAGCTCTACCTCGCCTGGAGGTCCGGCGACGAGAACGCGTTCGCCGAGCTTCTGGACGCGGCTAGGCTCTACGCCGACCATATCGCCCAGCATATAGACAAGGAAAACGGCGTGCTCTTCCCCATGTTGGAGGCGAACGTACACGAGGTGGAGAGCAGCAAGACGGTGGAGGATGTGGAGAGGGAGAACCGCCACGAGGAGTGGCTGAAGACGCTGGAGGAGGTAAGGAGGAGGCTCGGCGCATGATTCTGGCGTTGGCCACGGCGCTGATGGTGGCCATACACGTTGCGGGCGCGTATCTCGGCCTCAGGGGCTCGCCGATACCCAGGGAGGCGGGGGTCCCCATCTCCCTTTTCGAGGCGGTGTACTGGATAGCGGCGTACCCCTACGCCCCGCTGCTCGCCGCGGTCTTCGCGCCGATACACGTCGCCGGCGCGGCGGCCTATCTGACCGGCGTCTTGGGCAGGTTCGCAACGGAGAGGCGGCTCCGGGCGTACGGCGTCTACGAGGCCGTTGAGCTGGCGGCGCTTCTGTACCTGTCGTATCTCACCTTGAGGCCTCCATCTTGAGGACCCCGGGGGCCGCGATCACCCTTTCCACCTCGTAGCCGAACTCCTCCAGCAGGCACCGCGCCGCTGCGTTCACTGGGACGCTCTCTATGCCGTAGCCCATCCCCACGACGTCTATGACGGCGTTGTTTTCGGCCACCTTGACCTCAAAACGCCTTGACCGGCATAAGCCCCTCGTGTTGGGTATTAAAAATAACAATCAGCGAGAAACGTAGGCCGCCCTCGGCAGAAATCTAGCGACCGCAGACGCCAGCTCCTCGGGGATCTCCACCCCCCTATAGGCCGCGTAGAACGCCATGACGGGTACGTCGTCCACAACTGCATCGTTCTTGAAGTGGTCGAGATACGCGTCTAGAAACGCCCTCAAGGCGGGCCTGGGGAGCTTGTGCCGCGCCGCCAGCTTGTCTATCAAGACCTCCCAGTTGGCGCATCCAAAGTAGTAACACGTCACGATACCCCTCTCGGTGGCCTCGAACATACTGCCTCTATGGTTGGCCGCCCGCCTCGCCATGCCGAAGCGCTCCAGCCGGCACGCCTTTCTGTACGCCTGGGTGAAGTGCAGGTTGAGATCCCGAGCGATTCTGTAGGCCGTTGCGGGCCCCCTGAGTATTATATATCGCAGAACCTCGGAGAGCAATTGGTCCTTATCGAGGCGGCAGGCAGAAATAAACTTCAGCATGCAAAATTGCGTAGTTGTAGGATATTTCAAGCTTGCCCTTGGAGGTTTACGCCAGGCAGCAACAGGTTGAGCTTCTTCTCCACGGCGGACGGCCTCACGACGAAGACGTGGGTGAAGCCGCCTCTCTCTGCCATGGGCTTCACCCCGCGGAAGGCCGCAACCTCCTCCTCGAGCCTCCTGCCGGCGTGCCTCCTAGGAATGCCGCCCGACCCTCCCTGGCCTCTTATGTCGTCGCGTTGCGTAGGCATGGTGCGGAAGCCGCCTTGTCGATGCCTCATGGAGGAGCCATGCGTAGGCTTCAGTTTGAGAGTAGAGGGGCCTTAGGAGCCCTACACGGCCGGCTTAACGGCTTCGTAGCGTGCTTCGCGGAGACGCGATTGCGCACAGGCCGTCTGTGGAGTTCCGGTACGGCGAACAGGTTTTCCGAAGGTTTTTAAGACGCACGAAGCCCTAGCGGCATGTATGATGTGGTTGTCCTGGGCGGCGGTAGCGCGGGCGTCGCCGCGGCGGTTAAGGCGGCTCAGCTAGGCGCCGAGGTCGCCCTTGTGAACGCGGGGAGGCTGGGCGGCACCTGCGTGAACGTGGGGTGCGTCCCCAGCAAGTTTCTAATGAGGGCCGCCGCGTTGAGGCTGGCGGCTGAGAGGCCGTACTTCAGGGGGCTTTCCGCCAAGGTGGAGGTGGATGGGGAGGCTCTGATGGCTCATATGCGGGAGGTGGTGGATAGGCTTAGGAGGGAGAAGTATGAGGACGTCCTGGCGTACTACGACGTGGAGGTGGTGGAGGGCTACGGGAGGCTGAGGAGCGCGCGGGAGGTCGAGGTGGGCGGGAGGGCGCTGGAGGGCAGGAGGATAATCGTGGCCACGGGGTCTAGGCCGAGGATCCCCGGGATCAAGGGCCTGCAGGAGGCCTTCAGGCGGGGCCTGGCCTTCACAAACGAGGAGTTCTTCTCGGCGGGGCGCATACCCTCCTCCGTCGTCTTCATAGGCGGCGGCGCGGTGGCCGTGGAGCTGGCCCAGGCGCTGGCCAGGCTAGGCGTGAAGACGTGGATAGTCCACAGATCCGCGCTCCTTAAATACGAGGAGGAGGCCGCCTCCAGGTTCGTGGAGGAGCTGCTGCGGGAGGAGGGCGTGGGGCTCGTGAGGGGCGAGGCAACCGCCGTCGAGGCCAAGGACGGCGGCGTGGAGGTGAGGCATACGGGCGGCGCTGTGGCGGCCGAGGCGGTCTTCGTCGCGGCCGGCCGGATCCCCAACGTGGAGCCGCTGGGCGGGCTCCTGAGGCTCGGCCCCCACGGCGGGGTTGAGGTGGACGAGAGGATGGAGACCTCCCTACCCGGCGTCTACGCCGCGGGGGACGTGACCGGAGGTCTGTGGGGCGTGCGGTATCTGGAGAACGCCGCGGCGAGGCAGGGCGTGACGGCGGCGGTGAACGCCTTGGGGGGAGACGCCAGATTCGACCCCCTGGCCGTGCCCAGGGTCGTCTTCACGGACCCGCCCGTGGCGGCTGTGGGCCTCAGGGAGGAGGACATGATAAGAGGGGGCATAGGGTGTAGGTGCAGGGCGGCGCCCGTGGATGCGGTGGCCGCCGCATGGACCAAGGGGCAGCTGAGGGGCTTCATAAAGATCAACACCTACCCGGAGACCTGGAGGGTGTCTGTGAAGCGGGGCAAAATCGCGGGGGCCCTCGTCGCCGCTCCCGAGGCCGAGGAGGTGATAAACCTCTTCGCCCTCGCCATACAGATGGGGCTCGCCGTGGACGACCTCGTGGAGTTCCTGCCCAGCTTCCCCTCGCTCGGCGAGGCGGCGCGCCTAGCCGCCCTGGCCTTCTACACAGACCCGTCGAAGCTGAGCTGCTGCGGCGGTTAGACCGCTCCGCGGAGGGGGCGGAGAAGGCGGTTACTGTGCTTCTGACTACTAGAGGTTTTCGACGGCATTCGCTCTTTTTAGGCCCCGGCCGGAGGAGGCTGGGTAACTCGACGGCGACTTGATGAAGACGGTAAACGAGCTCGCGGCGGCTGGACCGCAGACCGCCGCCTATCCTTATGCGCTTCCCAGAGATCACATGTCCACGGCGGATTCCCGGAGAACCCCATCGGCGGTCTGGCCGCGGAGGTTCGCGGGGCGCGTTCCGTGAACATCACGGTTGCGGAGGCGTAGGAGTCGCCATTCTGGGACGTCGGCGAGGCGGAAATCTTGGATGGGTGTTCACGGCGCCGGACCCACGTCGACTACGGATGCCTGAGATAGCTGAGTGGTTCTACACAGCCAGCCGACGGGCCGGACCTCTGCGTCGCCTTCCGCACGTCGCTCCAGCGCCTCCGCGCCGATCTACCGCTCGGCTGGCTTCGCCGTGCGGGGAACCTGGCGCGACGACGGGGCTCCTGGGGGATGCGCAGCTAGGCGGGCCGCCGGCCTAGGAGCACCGAGGCCACGTCCTCCGCCTCGGCTATTTCGGCCAGCTCTTTGTCGGCTGTGTAGAACGCCTCGCAGTTCACGTACTTACAGCTCGCGACTTGCAACGCGTCCACTACGTAGACGTGGTGCCGAAGCACCACGGCGATGGATTCCCTCATGACCCTCCCCACCAGCGGCACCACGACGAAGCTTCCCAGACGGGCTAACGTCCTGACTTCCCTCAACATGAGCGAGACGGCCGCCTTGACGTCGCCCGATAGCTCCCCCCGCCTGGCCTTTCTGTCCAAGACCGAGGAGGCCTCGCCTAGGTTGAGCGCTGAGGTCGCCAGAACTGCGGATCCTCTATAGGCCGAGTCGAAAAGCCTATCGACCTCCTGGGTTCCCTCCTCCTCGACGTAGCGTTTAACCAAGGCGCTGGTGTCAAGATATATCATCGTAGCGCTCTCTGCGCAGCTCGGCGACTAGCTCAGAGGCAGGGGGGCCGACGGCCCTCGGCCGACCGGCCGCCACCTCCCCCGGAGACAGCAGGAGGCCGCATTCCAGGTCAAGGTCCCTGCAGAGAACGTCGGCAAGCCCCTCGCCGTCTAGAGTCCAGAGAAAGTCCTCTACGACAGCGCTCAACGAGCCTAGCCGCCTCGCCCGCGCCTTGGCCCTCTCGGCCACATCCCTCGATACTGAGAGGGTAAGCTTATTCACGTAAATACGGATATACGTATTTTAAAAATTTTTCAACGACGCCCGCTGTCCGATGCGGGTTCTCGCCTCTGCCGCCTGTTATGAAGGCCGTGACTGGTAGCATGTCCGTAGTCCTTGCTGCCAGGCCGACGTGCCGGCCCTGTATCCGCTCTAAGCCGCGCGAATGGGAGCCCCCTCGGCGGCGCTCTGGCGGCTCTCCGTAGGCTCGCGACGTCCGGGTGCGGCGGGGTTGCCGGGCTAGGGTAGGGCGGGTCTGTAGACCAATAGGCGGACTACGGCTTTCGGCATCTTTCCTATCCTCCTGACGGGCACCAACGCCAGCGCGGGCCCTCTGTAGGGGGCGTAGACCTTGATGTCCACCTCCCTGTTGCAGACCACGCCCCGGAGGCGGCCGCGGCTTATCTCGCCCTCTATGGCCTGGTCCGCGTTGTCGAGCACTATTTCCCCCTCTGAGGTGGGCGAGGCGCCCACCAGCGCAACGCCTCCGTTGGGCGACCTTATGACGTCCACCACCGCTGGAGGGGCGACCGGGGGGCGGGGTACGGCCACTTGTCTGACCTCCAGCTGGCCGCAGCGGGCCTTTCCCGTCGAGATGAGTGCTGTGCCGGACGTCGGGTCGTAGTCGAGCAAGATCATGGGGGCGTGAGTCCCAGCATATAAAAGGATCCGTCGGGTTCACGGCGCGGTTTGCCCAGTGAACTTGTCCGTTCACGCCGTGAACTACGCCGTCGCCAAACCTTTATATTTGGTGCGCCGGGAAGTTGCCTAGAGGGACTGCGGAGGGGGCTCCGCCGATCTATCCGTACATACGCCCGGCGCATTGATATATACCGGGATGCGGCGCTCGTTACGGCTTGAAACAGATTCCATAATTAATATTAATGAAAAACGGAATCAGCTACATGGACGTCACGATCAGAATAAGCGGCGCCCAGGGCGAGGGGGTGGAGTCAGCCGGCAGGCTCGTGGCGCTTTCCCTAGCGAGGCTTGGCTACCACGTCTTTGCGTTCCGCCAGTACGCCTCGATAATAAAGGGGAACCCCGCCATGTTCTACCAGATCAGGGCCTCCGACAGGAAGATATACAGCCACGGCAACTGGAACTCCTACGACGTCCTCGTGGCTCTCAACAAAAACGCCCTGGCGGCCTACGAGGGGAGGGCCAGGTACGTCATCTACGACGCGGCGGATAGGCAGAGCCCGCAGCGCGCCGGCGAGGTCCCCGTCCCGCTGACGGAATACGCCTTGAAGGCAGGCAACAAGATAATGAGGAACACAGTCGCCGTGGGAGCCCTCATGGGGCTTCTCGGCGTCGACCTGTCGATCCTCGCGGAGCTCCTCAGGAGGGAGTTCGGCGAGAAGGGCGAGAAGATAGCGGAGCAGAACATACAGGCGGCCGAGATGGGGATGCGCCACGCCGCCAAGGCCGCGGGGAGCGTCTGGGGGCTCTCCAAGGCCGGCGAGAGGCGGCTGCTCATGTCGGGGGCGGAGGCGCTGGCCGTGGGCTCCATACTGGCCGGCATGAGGTTCTACGCGGCCTACCCCATGACTCCGGCCAGCCCCATAATGCACTTCCTGGCCGAGGCCGGCCCCAAGTTCGGCGTCGCCGTGGTCCAGGCCGAGGACGAGATAGCGGCCATGAACATGGTCGTGGGGGCCTCCTTCGCGGGGGTCAGGGCGGCCACGGGCACGTCGGGAGGCGGCTTCGACCTCATGCACGAGGGCTTCGGCCTCGCGGCCATGATCGAGACGCCGGCCGTGGTCTTCTTGAGCCAGAGGGGCGGCCCGAGCACCGGCCTCCCCACGGAGACGGAGCAGGCGGATCTGCTCATGTCTCTGGCTCCGTCGCACGGCGAGTACCCCCACGCCGTCATTGCGCCGTACAGCATAGAGGACGGCCTATACGCCGCCGCCAAGGCCTTCAACGTAGCGGAGAAGTACCAGATGCCGGTCGTCGTGCTCACAGACCTCTACTTCAACGAGTCCCTCGCGACCGTGGACGACATAGACTGGGGCAGGTTCAAGATAGAGAGGGGGCAGCTGGTCACCTCCCCCGTGGTCTGGGAGGAGTACAAGCGCTACAAGCTGACGGACGACGGAGTGTCGCCGAGGACGGTGCCGGGGATCCCCGGCGGCATGCACGTCGCGACGAGCGACGAACACGACGAGCGGGGCGACGTAATAACAGACAGACATCTGCCCGAGGTCAGGAGGGCCATGCACGACAAGAGGATGAGGAAGCTCGCAAAGGTGGCCGAGGAGATGGAGGGGCCGGCCTCCTTCGGCTCGGGGGAGATCGCCCTGGTGGCGTGGGGCTCCACCGCCATGCCTGTGCTGGACCTCCTGTCCCAGCGGCGCGACCTCGGCGCGGTGGTCTTCAGAGATCTCTATCCGCTGAACAGAGAGGCGGCGGCCAAGGCGCTGGACGGCGGAAGGGCCTTGATAGACGTGGAGCTGAACCGCGAGGGGCAACTGGCGCTCTACCTCAAGAGGGAGCTGGGCGTCGAGTTCAAGAGGAGGGTGCTTAAGTGGTGGGGCGAGCCCTTCAGCGTGGACGAGCTGTCCGAGCTGGTGTAGCCATGGCGTCGGTCAAAGTCCAAGTCGACAGGAAGCCCATGGATTTCGCCGCGGCGAGGGCCCCCATCTGGTGCCCGGGCTGCGGGGACTACGGCATACTGGAGGCTCTGAGGAGAGCCCTCGCCGAGGTGGGGGCGAGGAACGAGGACGTGGTCTTGGTGTCCGGAATAGGCTGTTCCTCGCAGCTGCCCCACTTCATGAAGACCTACGGCGTGCACGGCATACACGGCCGCATACTCCCCGTGGCCACAGCCATAAAGATATCGAACCCCAGGCTGACCGTGATAGGGGTGGGCGGAGACGGCGACGGCTACGGCATAGGCCTCAACCACTTCCTGCACGCCGCTAGGCGCAACGTGGGGGTTGTCTACATCGTCTCCAACAACCAGGTCTACGGCCTCACGACGGGCCAGATGTCGCCGACTACCCTCAAGGGCGTCAAGACCAAGACCACGCCCTACGGCTCCATAGACTCGCCCGTAAACCCACTGGCGCTGGCCCTCTCGGCCGGGGCCACCTTCGTCGCGAGGGGCTTCAGCGGCGACGTGGCGCATCTGGCGCAGATAGTCTCGGAGGCCTTGAGGCATAGAGGATTCGCGTTCGTCGACGTCTTGAGCCCCTGCGTCACGTTCAACCGCATAAACACCTACGACTGGTTCAGAGCGCGTGTGTACAAGCTGGAGTCGGCCGGCCACGACCCCGCAGACTTCGAGCAGGCGTACAGGAGAGCCCTCGAGTGGCCCACGCTCGACCCCTACGGCAAGATACCCATAGGGGTGTTCTACAGAAGGGAGGACCTGCCGGCGTACGAGGAGGAGGTGGCCAGACTGATCGGCGGCAGATCGCCCTCAGAGGCTCCGCTGGAGCTGACGAAGGAGCAGCTGGCGGAGCTGATGTCCCACTTCGGCTGAGGCGCGCTCCGGCCGCTGCCGGGCCGTCGAGGCGTTTTCGCGGGCCGGTCCTCGCGGACCTGGCTCCAGGCCCGGCGTTGCTACATAGTCCGCTCGACGGGGAAAGGTTTTAACCCCGTTGGGAGGGGCGGCAGTGCTGAAAGTGGAGCTGGCGGAGGAGCTCGTCAAGGCCAGGAGGGCCCGCCACCGGAGGCTCGCCGCTATCGTCGGGACGGACGACCGGAAGGTGGCCGAGGCGGTGGCGGACGCCTTGAGGGCGTTCGAATCCGTCGCGGGGGGCGGGCGGGGGCTCTATATGTTCCAGCCCGAATACGCCGACGCCAACAGGAGGCAGAACTACGTCAGGGACCTCCTCGAGGGCTCGTCGCTTGAGGTGGAGTTCAGGCCGTATAAGGACACGCCGAGGCTTCTGGGGACCACCTACGACTTCGCGGTCCTGGATCTCGTCAACGATCTGAAGCCCAACGACGTGGGGAGGCTGGGGGGAGTCGTGGCGGGGGGCGGCCTATACGTCTTGGCGGTCCCGCCGCTGGAGGTCTGGCGGTCCTACATAACCAAGTTCCAGGCGACGCTACTGGTGCCGCAGTACAGGCCGAACGACGTGAGGCATAGGATGAAGGAGAGGTTCTGGAGGAAGCTCTGGGAGCACGACGGCATAGTGATATACGACGCGGAGAGGGGGGAGGTGTTGAGGAGGCCCTCGTCCGAGCCTCCCGAGTGGGTCAAGCCGGAGGTCAAGACGCCCGAGAAGGCGGTTATACCCGTCAAGATCTACCAGCTCGCCGCTACGCAAGACCAGGTGGAGGTCCTCCGCATGATGGAGGGCCTCTACGAGAAGCCGAGGCGGAAGCAGGCCTTGGTGGTGATCGCGGACAGGGGCAGGGGCAAAAGCGCCGCGCTCGGCCTGGGCCTGGCGGGGCTCGGGCATCGGCTCAGGAAGGCGAAGTCGCAGGTGCAGCTGGTGGTGAGCGCCATGGAGTACCCCAACCTGCAGACCCTGGCCGAGTTCCTCCTCAAGGGCCTCAAGGCGCTGGGCTACAAGCCCGGCGTCGAGAAGGAAGGGGGGGAGATCAGGTCGGTCAAGGCCAAGGGCATATTCGTCGACTTCATAACTCCCTATCAGCTGTTGAAGCGGGAGAGAGCCGACATAGTGGCCATCGACGAGGCGGCGGCGGTGCCCCTCCCCATACTGTACGCCGCACACGGGAAGTTCGACAGGACCATCTTCGCCACGACCATCCACGGCTACGAGGGCGCGGGGCGGGGGTTCTCCATGAGGTTCCTCGAGAGCCTCAAGAAGGACCCCGACACGGACGTGAAGATCTACGAGATGGAGGAGCCCATCCGCTACGGCAAGGGCGACCCGGTGGAGAGGTGGCTCTTCGACACGTTCCTCCTCGACGCGGAGCCCGACGAGCTCGGCGACGAGGACTACGCGTTGATAAGGGAGAGGAGGCTGCGCTACCTCGACGAGGGCGAGATAGCGGCTGACGAGGCTAGGCTACGCCGGTTTTTCGGCATATACGTCCAGGCCCACTACAGGAACGAGCCCGACGACCTGGGGATGCTCCTCGACGCGCCGCACCACACTGCCCGCGCCGTCGCTCTGGAGAACGGCAAGGTGGTGGTCTCGCTGGAGCTAGCCGAGGAGGGGGGCCTCGGCGACGACTTCATAGAGGACGCCTTGAGGGGCCTCAAGCTGCCGGGCAACATACTGCCCGACCGCTTCCTGAAGTACTGGCGTCTGCCCGAATTCGCCAGGCTCAGGGGGTGGAGGATCGTGAGGATCGCGACGCACCCGGCGGCGCAGGACATGGGGCTGGGGACCGAGGCCTTGAGGATGGTGGAGGATGAGGCCAGGAGGAGGGGGTACGACTGGGTGGGGGTCGGCTTCGGCGTCTACGGCAAGCTCCTCAAGTTCTGGATAAGAAACGGCTACGTGCCCATCCACATATCGCCGGAGCGCAACCCGGTGTCGGGCGAATACAGCGTCCTGCTGATAAAGCCTCTGAACGGGAAGGCGGCGGAGCACGTGAGGTACGCCAACGTGGAGTTCAGGAGGAGGTTGCTCCACTCCCTCATGGGCCCCTACAGCGATCTGGACCCCGCCGAGGCCAGAATGCTCCTGGAGGACTGGGGCTGGGACATAGAGCCCAAGCCGGAGCTCTCCCGCAACCAGATAGATAGGCTTGTGGCCTACGCCGTAGGCCCCATGACGTTCGAGAACGTCTCCGACGCGCTTTACTTCCTCGCGGCGCAATATTTCTACTCCTCGCGGGCGAGGAGGCCCTCCCTAGGCGAGGCCCTGGAGCTGGCCCTAGTATCCAAGGTGCTGCAGGCACGGCCGTGGAGGGAGGCTGCTGAGGGCGTCGGGATCCGGAGGGGCACCCTCATGCTCATGTTGAGAGAGATAGCCAAGATACTTCTGTTCTACTACTACGGCGGCGAGTTCGAGGTGCCGCTGTTCGTCGTCGGCGTGGTGAGGGGCGAGGACTGACTGCGACTCGCGGCGTCGGGCCTCCGACGCGCGACGGGCCGGCTACGTGCAGGCGGGCGGCCCGGCGTCTGTGCCGTCGACGGTTAAAAGCTTAAATATATATGTAAAAGGGATGCCGATGGGGTCCAACCATGAGTCTCGCCGCCATCTGCATCGAGAGATCGGCCTTCTGGACCTCGTCTTCCTCAGCTTCGGGGGGCAGTCGCCGTTCCTCAGCATTTTGTCCTACGGCGTATTGGTCTTCACGTCGGTGGGCGCCATCGCGCCTCTGGCGATAATGCTGGGGACGCTGATGGTGTTGATCAACGGGCTTGTGGTCTACAGGCTGTCCACGAGGTTCACGCAGACCGGCGGCTACTACACATATGCGTACTATTCCCTCACCAAGAGGCTCGGCTTCGAGACCGGCTGGCTCTACACGATATACGCGGTGCTCTACGGCGCCGCCTACGTGATAGCCGCGTCCTCGATACTCGTCGAGGTGGTGGGCCTCCCCCCTCTGGCCGTCCTCACGGCGATCTTCGCGGCGTCCTCGATCTTCTTGATCTTGGGCATAAAGCCGACGGCGCGCTACGCCATGGTGGCCAGCGTGGTCGAGGCGGCGGCCATGGCCGCCGTGGCTCTCCTGTTCCTCTCCTCGACGGGCTGGCGGCTCTACAACCCCCTGTCGGCGCCGGTCGCGCCGAGCTCTCTAGCCGCCGCGGCGATACTGGGCGCCGGCATACCCACAGGCTACGGATCCATAGCGCCGGTGTCCGGCGAGGTCAGAAACCCCAGGCGCAACGTGCCTCTGGCCGTGATCACGGTCATATTGATGGGAGGCGGCCTAGCCGCCCTGGACGTCTACGCCATAGCGGATCACTTCATATATTTGGGCGGGGCCGGCGGCTCGATTCTGAACCTCATAGCGCTTAGATTCGGGCTGTTGACCCTCTCCTTCGTGCTGTTCGCGGCGATCAACGACGGCGTGTTGTCCGCTCTGGCCTTCATGATGGCGGCCTCGAGGACGCTGTACGCCATGTCCTTCCACGGGCTAATACCGAGAAAGCTGAGCGAGGTCAAGGGTAGGTCCGGCCCGCTCTACGCATCGCTGGCCACGATAGCCCTATACGCGCTGACGCTCTACTCCTCCTGCCTTGCCCTGGGCCTGGCCGCCGCGTTCGCAACGCTGGCGTTGATCTCCATGTTGGCCAACTCAGTGGTCCACGTCTCCGCCAACTTCTCCCTGTTGAGGATATCGTTGAAGAGGGCATCCAAGAGGAGGCTGGAGCTCCTCCTCTCCGCGGCCGCCACCGCATTGACGATATACCTCCTCCTGCAGAGCCTCGGCGGCATACCGCTCTCGGTGGTGACGGGCTTCATGGCCTTGCTGGTGCTCGGGTTCCTGGCGGCCGAGGCGAGGGAGATGGTGGCGGGCGAGGAGGAAGAGGAATAGATATTAAGCCGGCCGAGGGCTACGACGTGAGGGTCCACATACCCCGAGGATCCGTACGCCTTCAGGGAGCCGCCGCTGAGGCCAGCTACGTCGAGGAGCGCGCGGCGGAGCTGTTGAGGCGGTTGGTGCCCGACGAAGGCCAAATGCCGGAGGAACCGCGGCGTTGGGGATACGCATGAGGGCATTAGTGGTCGGAGGCGGCGTGGTGGGGCTCTTCGCCGCGTACTATCTGAGAAGGGAGGGGGCTGAGGTCGTCCTCGTCGACGGGCTAGAGCCTGGGGAGGCCTCCAGGGCCGCCGCCGGTATACTGGAGTTCACCCGCTTCAAGATAAACAGGATAAACGTGGTCGGGTACCCCACGGCCTATCTCTCAATGCTCTCCAGAGGCGCCGCGCGTATTCGCCATATGGACCCCAAGTGGATATTGGCCTACGCGAGGTCCTACGGGAGGGATCCCGGCGAGGATGCGTGGGAGGCCGTGAGGGAGATGGGGAGGTTCTCCTGGGCTGAGTACAGGAGGCTCGCCGAGGAGCGGAACGACTTCGACTACGCCGAGGAGCCCCTCTACGAGCTGGTCGACGATGTGGATAAAGAGGTCGAGGAGCTGAGGCGCGACCCTCTGAGGCCTAAGTTCGAGGAGGCCGAGTTCGAGGGGAGGCGGGCCGTGGCCTATCTGGAGGCCGCCAGGCTCTCCACCGACCTAGCGGCCAGGAGGATTCTCGAGGAGGCGGCGCCGGGCAGGATCGCGGCCTATGCGGAGGCCGTCGGCGACGGCTTCGTCGTGGCCGGCGGGAGGCGGATAGAGGCCGACGTCGTGGTGGTTGCGGCTGGCTGGAGGACGTCGAGGCTTCTCGGGCTCCCCGTGGCTCCCTTCAAGGGCTACGGGTTCCGCGTCAAGACGTCCAGAAGGCCCAAGGCCATGTTCATAGACCTCGCCGATACGGGCGTCGCCGTGGTTCCCCTGGGCGGGTGGATAAAGGCAACGGGCCGCTTCGACATGGACTCCACGGAGGACCACTCGCCCGCCGAGAGGGTGCTGGCCGGCGCGAGGAAGCTGCTGGGCGACGTCGAGGTCCTCGACATGGCCGTCGGCTACAGGCCCTGCACGCCCGACGGGCTGCCCATCGTGGAGAGGCTCGGCGAGCGGCTCGTCGTCGCCGCCGGCGCCTGCAGGCTGGGCTGGACCTTCGGACCTGCGCTGGGCAGAATGGCGGCGGATCTGGCGCTGGGCCGCGTCAAGGAGGCTAGGTTCCCGTCGTCCAGGTTCAGCCGACGTACTCCCTAGGGGCCCTTCGACCGCGCGAAACAGTTTTTTATCGCACTGCTGGGGTTCCGGCCGGTGGAGCGCTTCTTCCCCTACGACAGCTTCAGGCCGTTCCAGAGGGAGCTCGCGGCGGCGATACTCGACGGCTTCAGGTCGGGCAGGATGGTCTTGGCCAACGCGCCGACCGGGCTCGGCAAGACCGCCGCGGCGCTGGCCGCCGCGCTGGCCTACGCCGAGGAGGTCGAGGCCAAGGTCCTCTATCTGGTGAGGACTAAAAACGAGATGTTGCAGCCTCTGAGGGAGCTGGCGAGGCTGAGGGCCCGCGGGGTCGAGGTGAGGTACGCCTTCCTGAGGAACAAGCAGGATATGTGCTGCTACGGGGAGCTGAGGGGGCTCCCCTACGCCGAGTTCCTCGCCGAATGCCGTTATCTGAGGGGCCTGGGGAAATGCAGGTACTATCCGCCGAAGCCCTTCGAGCCGGAGGCGCCGATGGCGCCGCGGTCTTTCGTCAGGGCCGCGTGCGGGGCCGGGACCTGCGCCTACGAGTCTGCGAAGGCACTGGCGCTCTGGGCCGACGTGGTGGTCGCCACCTACTTCTACGCCTTCAGCCCCAGAGCCGAGCAGTGGATGGACCTGGGCCGCTCCATCTTGATAGTCGACGAGGCGCACTCGCTCCCCGACGCCGTGGCCTCCATAAACTCCGTCTCGGTGACGGAGGCTGAGGTGAGGAGGGCTAGGGCCGACGCCGAGAGGTACGGCATGAGGGAGGCCGCCGCGTATCTCCACAAGGCCCAGAGGGCCCTGAGGGAGCTGAGGGCAGGCCCTCTGTCCGTGGGGGACGCCCTTTCGCTGTTCGACGAGCCGGGCCAGATAGAGAGGGCGGCCGTGGAGGTCGTCAGGCTGAAGGCGGACGAGGGGTCGACGCCCTACTCGCCGCTGGTCGCCATATCTGAGTTCCTGAAGACGTTGCGCGAGGGGGGGCGGTACATGGTGCTCGCCGAGCAGTCCGAGGAGGGGCTTAGGCTCAAGGCGGTTCCCTACGACGTGTCGAGGATAGTGTCGGGCGTGTTGAGCTCGGCGAAGGCGGCCGCCCTCATGAGCGGCTCGCTCCCCGTCGAGCTCTTCCTAAAGGCGGTCCCCCTCCAGCGGCCTCCGAGGGTTTTCGACGTGCCCCTCGACAAATATATAGGCCGCGGCAACTTCCTGGCCGTCGTCGATAGGTCGGTCACGTCGAAGTACAGCGCCAGAGGCGAGGAGATGTACAAGGCGATGGCCAGGAGGATCGCGGCGGCCGTATCGGCGTCGCCCAGAGGCACGCTCGCGGTCTTCCCCAGCTACGACGTGCTTAAAGCCGTCAGGAAGTACCTCACGTTCAACATACCGCTCTACGTGGAGGCCAGGGACACCGACCTGGAGGACATGGAGCTGGGCTCCAAATTCGCCGTATTCGCCGTGGCGGGGGGCAAGCTCGCCGAGGGGGTGGAGTACGCCAGGGAGGGGTCTAACCTCCTGTCGACGGTGGTGATCGCCGGCGTGCCGTACCCCGAGAGGGACTACTATCTCGACAAGAAGGTGGAGGAGCTCTCGCCCGGCCTGGGCCCCGAGGCGGCGTGGGGCGCCGTCTATCTCTACAGCGCTGTGGTCAAGGTCAGGCAGGCGGTTGGGAGGCTCTTCAGGTCCCCAGGCGATAGGGGCGCCTTGGTGTTCCTAGACCATAGGTTCCTGGAGCCCGACGTATACGTCCAGCTGAAAGATCTGCTGAGAGGGGCCAAGGTCGTCGAGGGGGAGGACGGGCTGAGGCGGGAGCTCGAGGAGTTCTTCGCTACTTCTTCCTGAAGAAGGCCCTCCATACGGCGAAGAGCGCTATGGCCAACACCACGTCTGTCGCCGCCAGCGATATGGACAGCATCTCCACGGCCCGCCCCACGTCGCCCAGCGAGAACAGGAACGACGCTATGCCTAGAACCGCGCCGACGATGCCCACAACCGCGCCGATAAGCGGGAGGGTCTGCGACGGCGATGGGCCGCCGGCCGGCTGGGCGGGCCTTCTGGACGGCGGGGCCGCCTGCTGCTGCGGCTGCGGCGTGGGCATCTGGAGGGGCAGGGGCGGAGGAGGAGGCGGGGGCGGATACGCCCTCTGGGTCGCCCGAGGCGGAGGATATGGATAGGGATAGGGGCCGGTGGCAGCCGGCGGCGGAGGGGGCGGCAGGGGCGGAGGGGGAGGCGGCTGTTGCGGCTGCTGCGCTGCAGGCTGTTGGGGCAACGGGAGGGGCTGTCCCTGGACTGGCGGCTGTTGCGCCTGGGGTCTCTGTAGCGGCGGCCTCCTCAAGGGCCTCTCCTCGCCTCCGGTCTCTTCGCTGGACATGGCCCCTACGTACTTCCTTATATAAAAAAGTTGCGAATTCGGTCCGCCGGAAATCTAGCTCCACTGCTTTTATAGATGGGGCGGGGGCCGGATGTGCTCATAGTTGCCGAGAAGAGGTCCGTGGCCCAGGCCATCGCCAGATATCTCGGGGGGACGTACTCCAGCTTTAAGGTGTCGGGGGTCCCGGCCTACAGGTTCAAATACGGCGGCGCCAGCGCCGTGAGCCTCGGCTTGAGCGGCCACATACTCGACTTCGACTTCCCCCAGGAGATGAATAGATGGGGGGCGGTCGACCCCGCGCGGCTCTTCGACGAGGTCCTGGTGCTTACGCCGAGGCCGGAGGCCCTGAAATACATCTACGCCCTCAGGTCGCTGGCGAGAGGCCAGGACCTGGTCTACCTGGCGCTGGACGCCGACCCCGAGGGCGAGGCCATAGCCTACGAAACCGCGTTGCAGGTAAGGGCGGTCAACCCGACGGCGCAGTTCAAGCGCGTGCGGTTCAGCGCGGTGACCAAGGCCGAGATAACGCGGGCGTTCAAGGCGCCCACCGACTTGGACTTGAGGGTCGTGGAGAAGGTCTTCGCCAGGATGGCCAGCGACTTGACCATAGGCGCGGCGTTCACGAGGCTGCTCACGCTTTCCGTCCGCCGCGAGGACTCCGCCGCGCTTCCGTTCGGGAGGTTCCTCAGCTACGGGCCCTGCCAGACCCCCGTCCTGGGCCTCGTCGTCTCCAGGGAGCTGGAGAGGCTTAGCTTCAAGCCGGAGGAGTATTTCGTCGTGAGGGCCCTGGTCGGCGTGGGGGGAGAGGAGGTGGAGATGCGCTCCAAGCCCTTCAAGCTGAGGGAGGACGCGGAGGCCGCGCTCGCCGCCGCCAGAAAGGCCGAGGGGAGGGTCGCCGAGGCTAGATACGAGAGGGCCGAGGTGAAGCCGCCCGTGCCGCTGGAGACCGTGGAGCTCGAGAGGAGGGCCAGCAGGTGGCTGAACATAAGGGCCAAGGCGACGCTCGACATAGCGGAGGAGCTATACAGGCTGGGCTATATATCCTACCCCCGCACCGAGACCACGATCTATCCCCCGACGCTCGACCTGAGGGAGGTACTGGAGGAGCTACGGAGGACCCAGTTCGGCGAGTACGCCGAGGCGCTGCTCGGAAGGCCTCTGACCCCCACAAGAGGCCGCAGCTACGACGGCGCCCACCCGCCGATACATCCCACCAAGGGCGCCGAGAGGGGCGAGATAGAGGCGAGGCTGGGCGCGAGGGGGTGGAGGATCTACGAGCTGGTCGTGAGGCATTTCCTGGCCACCTTGAGCCCGCCCGCCGTGGTCGAGAGGCAGAGGATCGCCGCGGCCTTCGGGCCCCTCGTCCTCGAGGCCGAGGGGAGGAAGGTGATCTCCAGGGGATATTGGGCCATCTACCCCTACGAGGAGGAGGAAGAGGAGCCCCTCCCCTGCGTCAAGGCCGGCGACCCGGCCCAGCTCCTCTCGGCCAAGATCGAGAGGAGGCAGACCGAGCCCCCGCCCCGCATGAGCGAGTCGGAGCTGTTGAGGCTGATGAGGCGGTACGGCATAGGGACCGACGCCACCATGCAGGACCACATACATACCAACGTCTTGAGGGGCTACATGAAGATAGCTGGAGGGAAGTGCGTGCCGACGCCTCTGGGCATGTCGCTCGCCACGGCCTTGATGAGGCACGCCAAGCCCATAATAGATCCGGAGGTCAGGTCGAAGATGGAGGCAGCCCTTCAGGAGGTCGCCGCGGGGCGGGCCGACCCCTCCAAGGTCGTGTCGGCGATAAGGGAGGAGTTCAAGAAATACTATAAATACCTCGAGGTCAAGAGGCCCGAGATAGCCGGGGAGCTCGTCAAGGCCCTGAGGGAGGGAGGCGCCGGCAAAAACAATAATGCAGATCCGCGGAGGAGCCGTGGAGCTGGGTAACCTCATAGTGCCCGACTCCGTGCTGGCCCTCCTGGGGCCCGACGCCTTGATAGAATCCCCTCCGGGCTTCAAGTGGGCCGCCGTGGAGCTGGCCAGGAGGACGGGCGCCAAGGTTTCGGGGAGGCCGGTGTGGGGAAGCTGCGACGTGGGTCTGGCCGACGCCGAGTACATGAAGGCCAGGAGGATAGTCCATCTAGGCCACGGCGTGCCTCCCAACATCGCGCACCTCCTCAAGAAAAACACCGGCGGCTCGCTGGAGAGGATAGACGTAGATACGTATCTGCTCAAGACCGAGAGGGTGGAGGCCTATTTCGTCCCCGTCTACTACGTCCCTCCCCCCAGCCTCCCCCGGCCCCCCCTCGGCAAGATCTACTTCCCGGTGCCCTACAGGCTGATAGCGGAGGAGCTGGCCCTACAGCACTCCATGGAGGTCGCCAGGGAGCCCATAACGGGCTGTTGGGTCGGCGAGCCGCCCGGCGCCTTGGCCGTCGTGGTGTCGTCGGGGTATTTCTACCCCCTCGCCGTTAAGCTGTTCTACCCCGACGCCGAGGTCTGGGGGTACGACCCCTTCAAGGGCAGGGCCTACCCCGTGGAGGGCGAATTCAGGAGGCTGATGGGGCTCAAGGGCAGGGCCTATCTCTCCAACAGGGAGAGGGTCGTGGTGCTGGTGTCCAGGAAGCCGGGCCAGATGCAGATCGAGGAGGCCGAGAGGGCGGCCGCCGAGACGGGCGGCGTGTTGATAGAGGTCGACGAGGCCTCGCCCGAGCTTCTGGACGACCTAGGCGCAGACCTGATAATCAACACCGCCTGCCCGAGGATAGGGTTCGACGACCAGGACAGGATGAGGACCCCCGTCATAAACCTACGCGAGCTCGAGGGCTTCAAGCCGCAGAACATCGTCCGCCTTCTGTAGGCGCATTCCGCGCGCGGCGTTAGGTATAACCGCCTGGTTGTCCGAAGCACTAATAAGGGGCGGGCGCCGGGCACGCGTGGACCCGGTGGGAGTCGTGGTCAAGGTCCCCTCGACCAGCTACTTTATATTCCGCACCTTCATCGGGGTGGAGGCTGAGGGCGGCTCCCTCCTGCTGGCCGGCTCCGACGAGCAGGTGCTCGCCAAGGTGGTGGCGGTGAGGCGGAGAAACGCGGTGGTGGACCCGAGGCTGGTGGCCCAGCTGGACGACGTGGATTCCGTCAAGTACATAAAGGAAAACCTCGGCGCTGATTCGCTCCTCTACTACACCGAGGCGAAGGCGGTGGTCGTGGGCGCCCTCAGGGGCGAGAGGCTGAGGAGGCCCTCCAGGCCCCTGAGGCCTCTGGACTACGTCTACAGAGCCCCGCCGGAGCTTGTCGCCAAGTTCCTGGCGCCGCGCGGCGAGGGGCCCCATCTGGAGCTGGGCACCGTCTGGGGCTACGACATACCCGCCTCTGTGGACGGGACGAGGCTCGTGACCCAGCACTGCGCCATACTCGCCAGCACGGGCGCCGGGAAGTCCTGGCTGGCCGGAGTCATAATAGAGCGCCTGGCGGCCGCCGCCGAGGTCTCCATAGTCGTGTTCGACCCCCACGGCGAGTATTCCGCCATGCAGGTGGCGAGGTCCGAGGCCGGGAGGGCCGTAGCCGACATGGTCGACGTCTACGTGGTGGGGAAGGTCGACGCGTCGGCGCAAGACAAGGCGTTCGAGGCCAGGTTCGGGACGCCCAGGCGGTACGAACGCGTGGGCTTGAACCCGCGGTCCCTCCCCCTCCGCGTCCTGGAGAGGATACTGGAGGGGACCTACGGCCTCACGGACGCCCAGCGGAGGATCCTGGAGGAGGGGTGGCAGGCCGCCACCGCCTACGGCGACAGACAGCCGCTGACCGACCTGGAGCAGTTGATAGAGGAGGTGATGGAGGGCGGAAAGGCGGCGGCCCCGGGAGGCTACGCGGGCGAGATGGCGCTGGGCGGGCTGGCCGGGAGGCTGCGGGCCCTCTTCAAGGGGAGCCCCATCTTCCTGGAGCGCTACGGCGAGACCTTCGGAGGGGAGCCCGTGAGGCTCTTCGAGCCCGCCAAGCTTCTGACGTCTAGGGGCATCAAGGTGCTGGACCTCTCGGGCCTCGACCTCTTCGACCAGCGGATATTCATGGCGGTGGCGCTCGACGGCATGTACAAGGCAGCCTTGAGGAGGGCTAACATCCCCACCTTCGTCGTGGTGGAGGAGGCCCACAACTTCGTGCCCGCCAGGGAGTCGCCGGTGAGCAAGCCCTACGTGGTCAAGATAGCGAGGGAGGGCAGGAAGTTCGGGCTGGGGCTCTGCCTGATATCCCAAAGGCCCACGAAGCTGGATCCAGACGCCCTCTCGCAGTGCATGACCCAGATATTCAAGAGGATAATCAACCCCATAGACTTGAGGTACGTGGCCACGGTCGCGGAGCACCTCGACGACCCCTACCAGCTGAGGGGCCTCGACGAGGAGGCCGCCCTCGTCACCGGCGTCTCCGTGTCGCTGCCTCTCCTGGTCAAGGTCGGCGACCGCTGGACTCAACACGGCGGGGTGGGGGCAAGGCTGGCCCCAAGGGCCTAGGCCGCCGCGGCTATGGACGGCCTCCGGCCGGCTTGGAGCATTCTATGGAGAGGGCCCCTTTGACGTGTGGATTGAGCATTAAGGACCCGAGGTCGAGGAGGGCTGGAGGGAGCGTCCTCGCGCCCGGCAGGCGCGGCGGTGGCGATGCCGTACGGGCTACGCCGCGGCGGGCGCCGCCGGCTCGGGGCCATGTTTAAATTCCGGATCTATGGG
>Ga0315298_1002510_pt1 | contig 31050 bp, 26 predicted proteins | sample WHS_1_MG_FD_203077 | JGI IMG/M metagenome (GOLD analysis project Ga0315298, IMG submission 203077) | Extremophilic microbial mat communities from Washburn Hot Springs, YNP, Wyoming, USA - WHS_1_MG | ecosystem: Environmental > Aquatic > Thermal springs > Hot (42-90C) | place: USA: Wyoming... | reverse complement strand
GCAAGTAAAAACTGATTATTCTACTCTTGCTAGCTTCACAAAAAAAAAGAAAATAGAAAGAACAATGGCAAGTGAAACTGATCACTCTACTCTTGCCAGCTTCACCAAAAAAAAAAAAAGAAAAGAGAAAGAAAAAACACTATGAGGAAAGAGTAGCGGGGTACTTGCATTAAATCTGTTTTTTGTTCTTTTTTTATCGATCAACTAGGAAAAGTAACTCTATTTTTAACTCTTAGAGAGATACTCTACAAACTCTCTCAATCCTTCACGCAGTGGAAATGCATTCCTGAACCCGAGTTCTGCACGGATCTTATCTGTTTTAACAACCCGGTCTATCGCCAGCATATCTACAAATTCCGAGGGAATGATACTCTTACCACGCAACTTTTGTACAACATTGTAAACTGAAAGCAGGGGCCTTGCCAAGAACAACGGGATATGCGTATACCTCTTCTTTGCACCTGTAAGCTCTGAAACAAAATCAATAAGCTCCCTCTGCGTCATTTCTTGTTCATCATTGACATTGTACACGCCTGTTGCATTCCCATTCACTGCCAGGAGTATTGCATTGGCCACATCTGCGGCATGCACAAGGGGTAAATGATTCTGTCCATTGCCAAAAATGACCATCTTTCCATTCTTTATACGCTCATAAGCCATCTTAAACCCAGTATCAAACCCGCGCCCATATAAAATGGAAGGCCTTAGAATGCATACATCACCTGCATACCCCCGCACAACAAGCTCCGCCTGAAACTTGCTTTTAGCATAAGGCGTATCAGGTGCTAATGCAGTTTTCTCAGTAATATTAGAATTATTCTTTTTTCCGTATACGGAGATTGAGCTTATGAAGGTGAAATGGGGGATGCCTGCCTGTGCACAGTGTTCAACCACGCTCTTTGTTCCCTCAACATTAACTCTGTAAATCTCACTGGATGATAAAGACATATCTGTGGTGCCGGCAAGGTGTATTGCATATCTGCACCCCTCAATATCCGAAACATCAAAATCAAACAATGTGCCTCTTACGGTCTTGCATCCGCGGATATTCTTGTCTCGGCTCAGCACGGACACCTCATACCCATTCTGCAACAGGAGATTAACGACATACCTGCCGAGCCGGCCCCCGCCACCAGTAACAAAAACACGTACCATCAATACATCCCTTTAAGCGCTGACAGTGCCATCCGCACCTTCTCCATTGCATTCCTATACCTGGCATCATACGAATCAGCAATGGATTCTATACCCGCATCATCCAAATCTGATATTACGAATGAGTACTCCTTGTTTTTCCTGCGCACCACGCCCTTCTTCTCCATCCTGAGCAAGTGGTAGCGGACAGTCTTCTCACTGCACGCCTTCCCGGCAACACGCATCTTCTCCATTATCTCCTCAACACTCATCCCCTTCCGCGCTTTAAGCTGGTTATTCAGCATAATCTCAACAAGATCAATGAGAGACTTCCGGGATTCATTCGGGTTGATAAGGCCAAGCGCCAGTGCAAGCCACCTGATCAATGATGCGCGCGTGAGTGTAACCTCTTGCGGCAACCGCATATCGCGCACAATTATCGCGGATTCAATGTATTGCGATTCCGGTATCATAAAACTCCCTGCTTAAACAAGACTAATCCTTGCATCAATATCCCTGACCTGGTCGTACTGGCATACCTCCTTTCTCTTCCACGGGTTTACATAAACAAACTCCTTCTCCTCATCGCTCACACTAACAACACGGCCAAGATAATTGCCGGAAGCGGAGTACACCTCTTTTCCGAGCAGGTCAACGCCCTTGATGGAATCCCTCTTCAAGTACTGCACCGTTTCCATTGCAATTGCACCGAAGATAACGCTGGCAAGGATCGCATTGACAAACTCGCTGAAATACACATCCGCAGTAACCCAGCCGGCAAACATCCAGACAATGTACAGTATGATGCCAGTCATAACAATATAGAACATCATACGCAGCATCCCAAGGTTATTGCTATCACGGAGATTATCGTAAAACTTCCCCAAATACACAAGTATTATTGGAGGGATAAGGAACATGACAAGAGAGCGCACACCGTATGCAAGCGCTGTGAGATTGTTAACAGATGCGGCCATCTTGATGTAATCTTCAATTGAGAGCCATAACGCAAGCGCAAAAAGCGGGAGTGCGATTACATAAGCAATAGTGCCCACCTCATCTGCACTCACCCTGAAATGCGATAGCATGTAGATGACCCGGTCCTCAATGCCGAACCCCTTCGCTAACAGATAGATGCCCACCAGTGCGGCAACGGGCTTCCACTCAAACCCAAGTGAATAGCTTGCCACAAGAGCAAGCAGCACGAGCGCCGGCAAACCGATAAACATCCGCGCAAAATATGGCTCCTTGAGCTTGTCCAATATGAGGAAATATGTCCTCTCAAGCTCTTTTGACTGTTTCATTGACACCTGCCGTATACCATCAACCTTCATCCTTGAACTGATGATCGGCATAATCTGCTCATCATCCGCGCCATCACTTACGAATATGCACGACTCGGCCGGAAACTCCGAGAGCACCCTATCAAGCTGTTCGGAGATCTCCCTATCCGCAGTATACCCGCGTGATGCATCCCCGGTGAGTGTTGCAACCTCAACATCCTCTCCATTGGCTTTCATAGAGTCAAACAGCTTGATTGCCTCAAATATCGTATTCCCGTCCACTTCCTCCGGGTCTATAAGCAGTATCCTGTTTGCCGCATCCATATTCCTGGCCCTGCCTACTATTGGGCCAGCAATGTTAACCTTCTCCTTTAAGTCGGCATCCCTGTCAACGCATAAGATAAGTGTTTTTCTTGGCATTGTCTCTAAAATTGTTTTAGAAAGTATTTAAACCTAATAATGTTTAAACTAGCCATGGAAACTCCGGGAAATGTACTCGGCGACGAAATCGAGTTTGCCGCTGGCGATGGGACATACTCAGAAGATGATAAGGTTAAGGCAAGCTTATGCGGTGAAAAGAAAGTTGATGAAGCAAAACGGACAATACAAATAGCACCAGCGTTCGGCACTGTGATTAATGTAAAGGTAGGTCAGAAGGTATATGCGGTTATTGACAGCATCGGGGAAACGCACGCCATGATGACACTGTTTGATTATGACAAGATGGGAAAGGACCGGCTCAACCTCTCTAATGATTTTGCAATGATGCGCATAGAAGGCGTGAAATCGCCTGGCGTCTACCTCAAAAATATGGCAGAAGCAGTGCGCACAGGAGATGTTGTCAAGGTTGTAGTATCCAAGGTTGTGCGTGGCGGTATAGATGTGTCAATGAAAGGCGCGGACCTTGGCGTGGTGAAGGCATTCTGCTCAGCATGCAGGCACCCGCTCGTGCTCAGGAAGGATAATAAATTATTTTGCAGGAATTGCAACAGGACCGAGACAAGGAAAATCGCGTCCTCATATTTAGAGGTGATGGGATGAAACTAAATTTTTTGGTTGACGAGGAGAACCACTTGGAAGTGCAGTTTATAGGCGAGGATTACAGCATCCCCGGCATACTCAAGCACATACTAAGCGAGAATAAGGATGTTGAGTTTGTAACTTATGTTATAGGCCACCCGAGCAGGGACCCGCCTACACTTGTTCTGAAAACCAAGAAGGGCAATGCAAAAAAGATGCTTAAAGAAGCAGTCAAGGAAGCGATAAAAGAGCTTGATAACATTAAGGATGCATTCGCAAAATGAAGCGCGGGATACGCATTATTGGCATTGATGATGCGCCATTCAAGCGGGGGGATAAGAGCACTGCACTCGTTGCCGCTGTGATGCGGTTCCGAAAGCTTGAGGATATCCTTATCACAAGGGTTGAGGTTGACGGTGCGGACTCAACGCAGAAGATTATCTCACTCCTGCGCAATAAGTACGGCGGGCAGGGGAAGATACTATTTCTCCACAGCATAACTGTTGGCGGGCTGAACATCGTAGATATTGACAGATTGAGCAGGGCATTGAACTGCGGTGTAATCTGCATAACCAACAGGAAGGTGCACGGTGATAATCTTGTGGAGGTTCTGAAACGAAAATTCCCAAGACGGATAAGCATGGTGAAGCCGATCCATAAAGTTGGCAGATATTATATTTCTTACTCGGGCATAAATTACAGCGATGTTGTGGGGCTTGTACGCAGGTACGGGTATGAACCCATCCGCCTTGCAGACATGATCGCCCGATGTTTTTCAGAAAAAAATCAGGTGTGGTTCCAATGGCAGAACAAAAAAGTGATATGGCACTGCTTGCCAAGATTAACAAGGAGAAATGGCTTTACATTGCCGCTGTGGCATTTGCGGTTATTTTCATAATCACGCGGATGGATATGATTGCAGTCATATCCGCTGCGCTTTTCATAATTGGTGTTATTGCTGAGAGTGTTGAAAGCGCTAAAAAGAATGGGGTTATGCACGAGATAAAAGAGATAGTGATTGCGATTGCTGTTGCGCTCGCAGTATTGTTTGCCGCTTCAATGATCTTTGGTACATCATCACCATTCAATGCAGTTGTATCGTGCAGTATGCTGAACACACTGCAGAGGGGGGATGTGGTACTCCTGCAGAATGCACCGGTCAACACGCAGGAGGTTGAGATAACGCGAGAGCAGTTCAACACAATAATAGAGAATGGTGAGGAGCACTACATATGCACCAAGTGCACTGATGATGGGATAACTGTAAGGCCGTGCCTGCTTGACCCGCGGACTGGGCAGGAAGTGCACGGCAAGGTGCTTGAGTACAAGTGCGGTGTTTGCAATGTGAAGATCTCAGGAAAAGATGCACAGGTGATATGCACTCTGGGTGTATCAATAAATGGAAAGTACTTTGATGCCACAAATCGTTCAGGAGATATAATCGTGTACAGGCCCAAGAGAGAGGACCTGTTCTCATCTATCGGGGATATCATACACAGGGCCATTGTAAGAATACGGGTGGAAAATGAATCATACTATCTTATAAAAGGGGATAATAATCCTATGTTTGACACACAGGCGTTTGACCCATCATTCAAGAAGACAAATTCGCTTGTTAATTCAACCCAGGTATTAGGCAGGTCCTGGCTTACACTCCCGTTCATAGGGTATGTAAAGCTTGTGGGATCAGGACAGCTGGCACTGCCTGCTGGCTGTGATATGCTAATGGGAGAACCAGTTAAACAAAATTAGAGTGCTATACCTATCCTTGTGCTATTGTTTAAGTAAAATTATTGCAATGGGATACGAATGAAAGCTGATATCCATATAGTCGGTGCAGGTGTAAGCGGTGGGGTGGCCGCATACCTGCTTGCAAAAGGAGGGTTAGATGTGGTCATAACGGAGGAGGACCGCTCGATTGGGATACCTCAGCACTGCACCGGTATAATCTCAGTGAGAGGGCTTGAGGAAAGCGGTTTCAATTACAGTAAAGCCATTCTGAATAAGGCATACGGCGTTCACATATATGGGCCTCACAATGAGAGAATTACAATAAGAAAAAAGGATGTGCAAGCATACATTGTAGACCGTATATTGCTGGATAGAATATATGTGGGCATGGCCGAGAGGGCTGGCGCAGAACTCATCCTTGGAAAAAAGGTAGCATCAAGAGATGATTATCTTGCGGATACGGTTGTGGGTGCGGATGGCGCCAACTCAACAGTTGCTCGGATAGAAGGGTTCCAGCCTATAACCAGGTATGCAATTGGATATCAGGAGATCATAGAATCAAAAGACATTACTAACGATAATATGGTTTCCGTATACCTATCGCAGAGATTGTTCCCAGGATTTTTCGGGTGGGTGGTGCCAATTGAGGATGGGAGAGCGATCTGCGGGTTCGGCATATCAGGCGGCTATATGGTCAATGGAAGGATGAAAAAATTCCTTGAACGCGCAGGCATTCGTGCACAGAGAAGTGTGAAGAAGTTTGGCGGGGTTATCCCGCTTGAACCAAGAAAGAAAAATGCACATAACAAGGCAGTGCTGATTGGAGGCGCAGGTGGGTATTCAAAGGCGACAAGCGGAGGGGGCGTATATTTCTCAACGATCTCCGCGAAGACCGCTGCTGAATGCATCCTGCATCAGAAGATTCACGAATATGATATGCGTATGAGCAGGCATGTCAAAGAGTTAAAAAGACATAAGGATGTAAGATATATGTATAATATGCTTAATGATACTGCAATAGGTGCAGTTATGCGTATAGGCAACCTCTTGGGTGTGCCTCATTATATAGAGAAAAAAGGTGATATGGATTACATCAGCTCACTCCTCCCATAGCCCCGCTGAAGATGCTCAGGTACGGGTACCTGCACATATAGCATTCATACCTGACGGGAACCGCAGGTGGGCAAAGCAGAGAGGGTTGGATGTGCTTAAAGGCCATGAGGCAGGGATTGAACTGATCGGTGAAGTGCTCAAGTGGTGCAAAGAGAAGGAGATACATACGGTAACTTTTTGGGGATTCTCAACTGAGAATAGGAGCAGGACTGAGGAGGAGGTCCGCGGTCTCATGCGGCTTTTTGAAACCAAGCTTGCAGATATTTTGCATAAAGCGCAGGAGGAGAAAAATGCTGGCAATGAGAGCAAATACCCGAAAGTGCGCGTGAGGTTTTACGGAAGGATTGAGGAGCTCCCTGAAAGATTGCAGGAATACATAAGAAAAGTGGAGAAGGAATCTGCAAAAAATGATGAGTACCGCGTGAACTTCCTGCTCAATTATGGCGGGAAGGTTGAGCTTTTTGAGTGCATTAAAAAGGTTGCAGAGGATTACAGGAATGGGAAGATAAATGAGATTAGTGAGAAAGAAATCCTTGAGCGGCTATGGACAGGGGATATAACGCCCCCGGATATTATTGTGCGCACATCGGGTGAATATCGGCTCTCAGGCCTTCTCCCGTTGCAGAGCACGTACAGTGAGTTGTTTTTTGTTAACAAGTACTGGCCGGATTTCTCAAAAGAGGATTTTGAGGCCGTATTGAAAGAGTATGCATCAAGAGAGCGAAGGTTTGGGAGATAGCATATTACATAAAAAGTGGTTGAATGGGTTGGATCGGCTGGGAGGTCATAAACGAAGGGCAGTACAAAATTCCTATGCAGAAGCTCAGCAGTGATGAAAAGGATGTTATTGAAGGGGTGTGTAAAGAGTTCAGCGATACAGTTAAGGATGAAGTGATAGAGAATGGTACAGTTGCACGCGAGATTATCAATAAATTGCTTGTGCAGCATCTTAACAAGAACAGGATAAGTGCAGATGAAGAGCAGATCAAGTATCTCACAGATGCTATATTCCTTGCCACTTATGCCTATGGCCCGCTCACATACCTTCTGGAAGATGATATGCTTGAAGAGATTGCGGTTGTGGGGCTGGGAACGCCAATATATGTATTCCATCGCGAGAAAGGATGGCTGGACACTAATGTGATGTTCACTGAGAGGGATGCACTGATAGACATAATAAACAAGATGTCCCGCAAGATTGGCAGGCGTATCACACTGCAGAACCCGCGGCTTAATGCGGTGCTCCCGGATGGTTCAAGATTGCATGCTACTATTGAGCCGGTTTCGGATTTAGAGCTTACGATCAGGAAATTCAAGAAGGTTCCGCTTACAGTGCGCGACCTCGTTAAAACTGGGTATAATGCGGACCTGCTGGCATTTCTATGGTTGATTTTCCAGAATGACAAGAATATTATCGTATGCGGCAATACTGCTGCTGGCAAGACGACTACACTTAATGCACTGTTCTCTTTTGTCCCCATAACTGAGCGTATAGTCCTGCTTGAGGAAACGCCCGAAATAGTGATACCGCATAAGCATCAGGTTAAAATGAAAACCAACCCATCGCTGGGCATTCGGATGAAAGACCTGATTGAGGATAGCCTGAGAATGCGGCCGGATAGGGTTATAATAGGTGAGGTGCGCTCAAAGGAGGAAATACTTGCAATGATTGAGAGTATGAATGCAGGGCAGGCCCGCGGGTGCTATGCAACGATGCACGCACACAGTGCAAAGGAGCTTGTGTCACGCCTGCGTTATAATGAGGTTATGCCGTCAGATTTCAGTGCAATAGACCTTGTGATTGTGCAGAGAAGATTCCTTAAGTTTAGCGGGGGTAAGGTGAAGGAGACACGAAAGGTTGTTGAAGTGTGCGAGCTTGCTGAAAGCAGAGGCGGGATTACTATCCATCACTTGTTCCAGTATGATCCTAAGAAAGATACTGTGGTTCGTACACCTGCCAAATCGCGTGTAATTGAGGAGATTGCATTTGCAAATGGATGGGCGGAAAGCAAGATATACGAGGAGATTGCACGAAGGTCAAACTATTTAAAAGCTATATTCGCTAAAAGTAAGAATATCCAGAAGGATATTGAATCCTATGGATTCCAGTAAGTGGATTGCTGGATAATTAATGGGGCTGTGGGCTAGCCTGGTATGCTTCGAGGTTCGGGTATGGGCAAGGGGAGGTTTCCCCTCGCCCATAAGACCCTCCTCACATGGGCGGGGGAAGTATCCCCCTCCCATGAGACCCAACCCACGAAGGGCCCCCAGCGACGGCCCTTCGCAACCCACGGCAACCGTTGAGGTTGTTGCCTGGGCCCCCAGCGACGGCCCTTCGCAAGAAGGGTGAGGGGAGTGCCCCTCTCCCTTCTCAACCCAACTCCCCCAAGGAGTTGGTTGTTGTGTGGGTTGGGAATAGGAGGTTCTTCATAGAGAAAAACTTCGAGACCCCAGTTCAAAGCATTTCCCTTGAATTTAGGGGAAGTGAGAAAATCTGGGCAGCCCCATACTTCTGTTTTTTAATACTTTATCAGTTAAAACAAATAACGTGCGGCTGTAGTCTAACCTGGTTAGGACATGAGCCCTCCATGGCACTTTCTTTGTGCTTGGGCACAAAGAACCTGCACTAAGAAAGGGGAAACCCCTGGCACTTTCTTTATGCTCACGCATAAAGAAAAGAAAGAGGAGAGCTTATGATCCGGGTTCAAAGCACAGCACTTTCTTTGGGATGCCTAAGAAAGTGCACAAAGGCACTTTCTTTATGCTGGCGCATAAAGAACCTGCACTGCACTTTCTTTGTGCTTGGGCACAAAGAACCTGCACTAAGAAAGGGGAAACCCCTGGCACTTTCTTTGTGCTTGGGCACAAAGAACCTGCACTAAGAAAGGGGAAACCCCTGGCACTTTCTTTGTGCTTGGGCACAAAGAACCTGCACTAAGAAAGAGAAAATCCCGGCAGCCGCATTCTCTTTTTTATTTCAAATAGTTTTGTATGCTGAACTTCTCAAGCATCCACTTCTTATCATCAAAATAATTCCTTGAAACTGATAGCGCAGTAGGGATTTCCATAAAAGAAAGCACTGTACTGTTTGTACCATCATACCTTCTGTTTTCCTCTGCAAGCAACCGCTTGAACTCTGCGCCCAGAGCATTAAGTTCGCTGAGCCGCTTCTCATCTATCCACTCATCTAGATAGGTGAAGAAATTGCCGTAAGCAGTATCCCCGAGAAGAATGCGGTTATACTCCTCCTTAAGTTTTTGTACCATGGGATTCGTCCCGCCTTCCTTGCACGCCTTCTGATCAAGGAAATTGTAATCCTCATCCACACGCACAATCCTTTTTATTGGCACTGCACCAGCAGCATTCCCGGTGAACAGAAGCGCATCTGCGGATTCAACATCACCGTACTTGAATGTGGCAAACCGTGTCTTGAGCCCCAACTCCTGCGCGATCATGAATAGGATCCTGTATGTAATACCCGGGAGTGCGCCTTCACTTGGAGGAGGTGTTATTAACTCGTTATCCCTAAGCATTACAACATTCTCGCCGGACCCTTCTGTAATAATGCCCCTGCTATTCTGGAAAATAACCTCATCACAATGTGGTGGGTTGTTTGATTTATTATAAGCAGTAAGGACGGTTTTTGCGTGTATTGATAACTGATAATTGCTTGATACCTTATATTGTGCAAAAGGAAGGTCTCGCGGTTTCGGATAGAGCAGTGCAGTTACCCCTGCAGGGTCTGGCGGTGAGATATACTCGCCCATAGGTACAAGATTAAGCATTAACTCAATGTTATGAGGTTCGGCGAGGCCGATCCCGTTGTAATTCGAGTAGACCAAAGGCCGTACATAGATTCGCTTGTACTCGCGCCCATCGCACTTGACCGAAGTATTTGCACCTTCGAGTTCAATTGCATTATTCCAATTGTTAAGTGCACATATCGTGAAAATGCTCTCAATGATTTGCTCATCGCTGTAAAGCTCCCAGTTATAACCCAATGATTTGATATTATACCTCAGACGTTCAAAATTCAGGGCGGGGTGGAATAGGCCCAGCCTCAACTTAGCACCTTCCCGCACCGCAATAATGCTCATCCCCTCAAATAATGCACTTGCATAATGCACAGACGGGGAAACTGACGGTATTGCGTGCCCTCTAATAAGCGAGTATCGTGTAATCCCCTCAGACATATAAAAGTTATCGGTTACCGGCCGGCCCAAATCATACATGATTATAAGTTTTAGGTGAAAGTTAAAAAGCATGACACATCCACAAAAAAGAAAACGTGTTCTTATACTCGGCGCGGCGGGAAGGGATTTTCATAATTTCAATGTGTTCTTCAGGGATAACCTGGAATATGAGGTGGTAGGGTTTACTTTTGCAGAACAGCTCCCAGTAAAACTTGAGTTGTACCCGCCGGCACTTGCGGGCAAACTCTATCCTAGTGGCGTGCCAATATTCTGCGAGAAAGATCTTGAGAAGATAATCAAGAGGAAACGCATTGAATATGTGTGTCTTGCATACTCGGATCTGGCGCATGTGGATGTAATGCACCTGGCATCGCGGGCGCTTGCTTCCGGCGCATCGTTCATACTGCTCGGGCCCGATGCTACAATGCTCAAAAGCACAAAGAAGATCATTGCGGTATGCGCCACACGAACTGGTGCTGGCAAGAGCCCGCTCACTGAATACATAAGCATGTGGCTAAGGAGCCGGGGGAAACGTGCGGTAATCGTGAGGCACCCAATGCCATATGGGGGCCTTGAGAAAAAGGCGGTTCAGAGGTTTAATTCACTCCACGATTTGGATAAGCAAGGGTGCACGATTGAAGAGAGGGAGGATTACGAGAGGCATATACGCAACGGGTTTACGGTATATGCTGGCATTGATTATGAAAAAATCCTGCGGTCTGCTGAGCGAGAGGCTGATGTAATCATATGGGATGGCGGAAATAATGACTTCCCATTCTTCAAGCCGGATTTGATGATTACGGTTGCAGATGCAATGCGTGCAGGGCATGAGAAAGCATACCATCCCGGCGAGGTAAATTTCAGGATGGCTGATATCATCGCGATCAATAAATGGAATAGAAAAGGCGCGCAGGTAATTATGCAGAATGCGAAAGAGATGAACCCGCATGCAGAAGTCATAAAGATTGAGATGGATGCGTTCATAGACAGGGAGATTAGTGAGGATGAAAAGAAGCGCGTGCTTGTTATTGAGGATGGGCCCACCATTACACACGGCGGGATGCCGTATGGTATAGGATATATCACTGCAAAGAAAAAGAGATGCAGCATACTCGATGGCGCCAAGTATGCGGTGGGCGAATACAAGCGGATCTATGAAAAGTATACGCACATAAAACAGGTTGTACCCGCAATCGGCTATTCAAAAGGGCAGATCCGGGAGTTGAGCGCTCTTATTAAAAAGGCAAACCCCTCTGCCATTATCTCGGCAACACCAACAGATTTAATTGGTTTACTCAATATAAAAATACCCATCATACGGGTAAACTACAAACTTCGCAAGAACAAAAAACTGGATGAATTGTTATGCAAGGTATGAGGTGGAATTTTCATGGCTGATTTAGGAGCGCTTATACGGAAGATTGCAATCAAGAATGCATATGATTATGGCAAGGCAGATGTTAAGGCTGTTGTAGGCAAGGTGATTGCTGAAGCGCCGGAAGCAAAAAATGATATGAAAACGCTGATGGAGGTCATCCGAAATACTTGCAATGAAGTTAATGCACTTGATAAATCTCAAATAGAAAAGGAGTATAATTCATACGGTATAGTTGAGGTTAAGAAAGAGGAGAAGAGAGAGTGGAAGCTTGATGATGTAAGCGGGAAGGTGGTGGCACGATTCTCACCTGAACCTAATGGGTACCTACATATCGGCCATGCAAAAGCGATGCTGATCAACTATAAAGTTTCTGAGGCGCATGGCGGAGAATTCTATGTAAAGTTTGATGATACAAATCCTGAGACGTGCAAGCAGGAGTATGTAGATGCAATCATAAATGATGTGAAATGGATGGGGATCACACCATCAAAGATACTGTTTGTTTCTGATATATTTGACCAGATTGTACAGATAGGAGAGAAATTCCTTCGCGAACAGCACGCGTATATATGCACATGCACACAGGATGAAATGAAGGAAAAGCGGGCGAAAGGCGAGAAATGCAAATGCAGGGGCAGAAGCATTGAAGAGAACCTTGAGTTGTGGGAGAAGATGAAAACGACAATGCCCGAAGGAAAAGCAGTCATGCGGCTCAAGGGGGATATGAAATCGCTCAATACTACTATGCGCGACCCTGTGCTGTTCCGTGTGCTTGAAGCCAAGCATTACCGTCTCGGGAATAAGTACCGCGTATATCCTGCGTATGATTTTGAAAATCCATTAAGCGATGTAATATTTGGGGTTACGCACATCCTGCGTTCAAAGGAGTTTGAGCTCCGCGCTGAACTTCAAGAGACTATTGTTAGATGGGCTGGGTTCACACCACCAAAATACTATGAATTTGCGAGATTGGCAATAGAAGGGTATCCTGTAAGCAAGAGGTTAATCAGGCCGCATGTGGAGAGCGGGTTCTTCACTGGGTTTGATGACCCACGCCTTGTAACACTTGCGGGCCTGCGCAGGAGAGGGATCCCGCCTCAAGCAATTGCAGAGTATGTGCTCTCATTCGGCCTGAGCAAGGTTGAGGTGGAAACAGACCTGAAAAAGCTGCTTGCTGAGACGAGAAAGTATTATGAACCCATTGCCAAGCATTATTATGCGGCTAAAGAGCCAAGGAAACTCAAGATAGAAGGGCTTGGGAGTGGTGTACTTGCAGTGAGGTTGCATTCCACGCTTGATATGGGAACGAGGCCCGTCCCGTTCTCTGATGAGGTGTACATAAGCGCTGAGGATTTCAATGAACTTCACGAACTCGAGCTTGTGCGCTTGAAAGATCTGAGAAACATCAATGTTGTGCGGATAGATAAAAGTAAAGGATATGCAGAGTGTAAGGTTGCACTGGTTCAGGATGTTGTCAAGGATTCCAAGAAACTTCAATGGGTAGATTCACGTACATGTGTCCCTTGCACGTTCTGGTATCTTGACAAGCCGTTTAACGGTGAGGAGAAGAACGAAAAAAGCCTTATTGAGGTTAAGGGGATGTGCGAAGCCGCTGCTGCCAAGAATATTCAAGAAAAAGAGGTTGTGCAATTCGAAAGAATGGGCTACTTCATACTGGATAATAAAGAGAAGATGATATTCATAAAAACTGATTAAATCAGGTCGCTTTTTGTGAGGACTCCAACTATTTTCTCATTTTTCCTTACAATAATAAGGTCTGTTCCTGTTAGTATCTGGCGGGCCAGGTCCACAGGGGTATTGACATCCATCTCGGGAAAGATCGGGCCCATAATCTCCCTAACCTTCATCTCCAGGACATGCCCCTTTCCGGACTTGAGCTCTGCCTTGCATACCAAAGCCTCGCTTATGCTCCCAACATTCTTGCCTTTTGAGAATACGGGCATCTGCGAATACCCATTCCTGCGCATTTTGCGGACCGCTTCTGAAACTAAATCATCAGGATCTACATAGACAACCGAATCGTTGAAATACTTTGAGAGCGTCTCCTTTGGTGTATTCTCCACACTCTCATAAAAAAAGATGAGCTTCCGGATCAATGAATAGCCCGGCTCGCATCCACCATTTTCAATCCTTGCCAGGTAGGGCTGTTTTATCCCGATAGCCGTTGCAGCCCGTTTCTGAGTTATACCCAAACGCTCGCGCCATTCCCTTAATTCCTCAATCGTAGGCAGATGCATACGCTCACCGCATATTACCAATAGTAATATTTTATGGCATAAATTATTAAATATAAGAAAGGCCCTAATTCTCTTGAGGTGATAAAAATGGTTTTTGATGCAAACGAAAAAGAAATCGTAGAGGACTACGATGGGATTGCAAAAACCGGGGAAGAACACAGATGGGCGGATTTGCTCCTCGCAGGAAAGATATCCGTAGCAGGCGGCGGAGTGATCGCAGAGTGGCATAGGGGGTCTCTCATGAGCAGTAATAGATTCAAGAAGTTTGAGAAGCGCTGGAAAGAATGGTGGGAGAACAAAGGAAAAGTGAAATATAAGAAAGAGGTGGAATTGGCTGAGAAGGAATTCCGCAAGCAGTATGTATATGTAGAAGATGAGGATGCATACTACTCGCGGGATCTAATAGAGTCTGAGCTAACAGATGATGAAATCCACTGGATAAAAAAACTGTACAGGAACAGAAAGAAAATGAAAATATTCTGAAAAAGAATTACAACCCAAAGGTACTGCATTTTTACTTTTCTATAATTTTTTAAAATGTGAAGAGACAATACTTTCAATGACAAAAGAAAAGCTGAAAAAAACAGTCTCGCTTTTTGATGCAATCGCGATAAGTGTGGGCGCGACAATAGGCGCAGGAATATTCGTTATTTTGGGAGTGGCAACCGAGTTAGCCGGGCCGACAGTTATCATCTCAGTTATCTTGGCAGGCACAGTAGCCTTTCTCACTGCATCCAGCTTTGTACAGCTGAGCAAAGCAACCCAAAAGGAAGGCGGAGCCTACGAATTTGCACGCAAATTTCTCTCACCATTCTGGGCATTTCTCACCGGCTTTCTCTGGCTTACAACAAACGTGGTCGGGGGCGCGACCGTGGCACTCGGTTTTTCATTATATCTTTCTTCGATTGTTCCTGGCCTACCAATCGCGCCAGTCGCTGCGCTTGCGTGCATTGCGGCAACCGCGCTGAATTACATCGGTATGAGATCCTCGGTTTCAGTGAATAACGCGCTCGTGGCTATCAAGATTTTGGTTCTCCTGTTTTTTGTGATTGTAGGAATCATGTTCTTCAAAGCTGAAAACTTTTCCAACATTGCCAACGCATCACTCGTTGGCATACTGTCAGGCGCGGCAATAATTTTCTTTGCATACGGAGGTTTCGCCAGGATAAGTGTGGTCTCGGAAGAAGTGAAAAATGCAAAACAGACCGTTCCGCTCGCAATAATGCTCGGGCTTGCAATCTCCACATTGATTTATCTTTCGGTGGCAATAGCTGCAGTCGGGCTCGGCGGTTCGGACAAATCCTTTCAATCCGGCACTTTTCTGAGTTCAGTAATAAGCTCCACTAATGTTCCATATGCAGCGCTTATAATGTCCCTTGGTGCACTTATGGCAACTGCAAGTGTACTGTTGACAACCGTGATGGGAGTATCTCGTGTGGCATTTGCCATGGCTCGCAGCAATGATGCGCCAAAATTATTCGCCAGTGTTAATAATACAAGAGGGGTACCAAGAAATGCTGTTTTGATGGCAGGAATTGCATCTGCCCTCCTTGCGTTGTATGGGGATCTTGGCTTGGTAGCATCGGTCAGCAGTTTTTCCCTTCTCGCCGTTTATGCAATTAGCAATTACGCTGCCACAAAAACGAAAGCATCAGTTTATTCTAAAATTATCTCATGGGTCGGACTGATTTCGTGCTTTGCACTTATGCTATCTCTTTCGCAGCGGTCGCTCGTAGTTGGGGGATTCGCAGTTCTCTTAGCCACGGCGTATTACTATTTGGCAAAAAATTAAACATCTATATTAAGCAGGAGTTTAAGGATTAGGAAGAATGCCAGCGAACAAATAAGGAGAATGCCTAAAATTGTAGTAGCATTAAGAAGAGAAAGTCTAATCCGTTTCTTTGGTTCCATCCTCGGAAAATGAATGTAGGTGGTAAGAAATATGGAGAGCCATAACAATGCTCCAAAAACAGCAGCAACTATCAGGAAGATTGTAATAGTAGAGAGCCCATCCATACGGAGATAATTCTGATAAGCAAATAATAAAAGGCGGGGGGAGATCTAATTTTAATATATTTCATCCTATAATTATACTGGGGCGATGAAGCTCGCCAGCAACTTGCGAACTGCCTCACGGCTGATAGCTTCTACTTTTATGAGGTGAAACTATGGCAAACTTCTGTCCACTGTGTAATATGGAGAATGGGGTGACATCGCAACTCCTCAAAGATAAAGAAACTGGGGAGCTGGTTTGCAAATTGAACCAAACGCACAGGTTTAGAATTGACAAAGAGGGTTTTCTCGAACTGATTAAGAAATAACAACTCCTAGAACACTGCCAGGTATGAGTGAAGCGCATGAAAGCAACCGCTGAGAAATTCGACCGTAAGGAAGCAAAATTTATTGATATCATACAGAAGCTTAGTAATATTGACAGCAGTGCAAATGAGACACTTGATAGAATAACAAAAAACCTTGAGACAGGATCGTTTACATTAGCTGTTGTCGGCCAGTTCAAGCGCGGTAAGACCACTCTAATAAATGCGATGCTGGGGCAGAGATTGCTTCCAACGGCTGTGCTTCCACTCACACCCATAATAACAATCATTAGATATGGGCCCAGGTTGAGGATTCTCGTAATATTCCAAGATAGCAGACAAGTTGAAATAAGAAAAGAAAAGATTGAGGAATATGTAACGGAGAAACTCAACCCAGATAATATCAAAAGTGTTGAGAGGGTTGAGATTGAGACGCCATCTGAATTCCTTAAACACGGTGTTGTTCTTGTGGATACACCTGGGATTGGATCCGTATACCGCCACAACACTAATGTTACATATAAGTTCTTGCCGAATGCAGATGCAGTAATATTCTTACTATCATCAGACCCGCCGATAAGTGAAGTGGAATGCCAATTCCTTAAGGATAGTTCAAAATACGCATCAAAGTTCTTTTTCGTGCTGAATAAGATTGATTATTTAAACGAGAAGGAGATAAGAGAACTGATAACCTTCAACAAGAAAGTAATTGCCTCAAATATGGACATTCAACCTAGCAAAATCCGAATATTCCCACTTTCAGCAAAAAATGCACTTGAATCAAAATTGCTTAACAAAAGGCATAAATGGGGTATTGATGATTTTGAAAGGGTGCTTGAAGAGTTCATCGTCTCGCAGAAAGGGGATTTTGTTATATCAGTTTCAGAATCAAAAATAAGGAGGATCGCTGAAGAGTTACTAAATCATCGCCTCATAGAAAAGAGCAATCTTAAGATCTCTGCTAAAGAGCTTGATGAACGCTCAAATAAATTTGAGGAGGAGCTCCAGCGCATTCTATCACAAAAGGATTACAGCAAAGAACTCGTTGCAGTTGAACAAAGGAAGATACTTGGGATTATAGATGAAGACCTTGCAGCGCTGAAGCAAGAAGTGACAGAACCGCTAATCAAAGAAATTGTTGGGTATGCATCTTCATTGGAGAACAAGAACAATAATGGATATGCCTCTCTGGTTGATGATTACCGCCAGAGGCGTATACTTGAAACCTTAGAGATCTGGCGAACCCAAGAGCAAGAGAAGATATCAAAAATCTTTGCAGAGAAGATGAGGAAATACTCAGAGAATGTGGAGGGAATTGTGTCGGAAATAGAGAGGATCGCATCTGGGTTGTTCGATGTTAAGATCGTTAGCAAGAGAACCAAGGAACAGCTGACTCTGTAAAGCACATTCTATTTCAAACTTAGTAAAGAGGATGAAACCGCAATATTCACTGCGTTTGATATCTTGCTCCCGAGGGGGATATTCAAAAAGAGGATCATATCAAAACTACCGGATGAGATCAAAGAAGATATAGACAGAAATTGCGGAAGAATAAGGTATGATTTCCTTGAAAGAATGCAAAAGAGTGCTATCGACTTTGAATGGACACTTGATGAGAAGATTAATACAGCAGTTGATGGGATTCATCTGGCCATTGAACGTGCAAAGGATATTAAGATGAAAGGTACAGAAGAAACAAAAACAAGGTTATTAGAAATTGAGCGGGATATTCGCGAGCTGAAATTAATCCTCTCATCTCTGGATAAATAGATTATTTTTGTTTCTTTGCGGTTAGGGATTTAACAAATTCATCAAGGGATTTTGCAAACTTGCCCAAGGTGCCCCGCTTTCTGTCCTTGAATGCGCCGCCCAATAGAATCTTCTGAAGTGTTTCAATCTCTTTTGAAATATTTTTTCTTTTCTTGCCGAGGTTTTCTTTAAGCTGCTGCACCTCACGAGTCCTCTGCTCGGCCTCCCGCTTCTGCCTCTTGATGTGCTCCTCAACCGCCTTCCTCTGCTCTTCAACCCGCTCCTTATGCGAGATAACAATCTTCTTCTGCTCTTCCTTTTGTTTCTTCTCCTCAACGCGCTTCTGCTCTCTCTCCTCTTTTACGCGCCTTGTCTCCTCAGCGTGTTTAACCTCCTCTGCTTTTCGGGCCTCCTCCTTCCTATGCTCCTCCATCATCTTCTGGTCGCGCTCAAGCGTTTCCGTTCTCTGGAACTTAAGATCATCCTTAGCAGAGTAATCCTTTGAAAGCGTGCCACGATCATCGATTACTATATCCTTAACTTGTACAGTTGTTTTTATTTCTGCCTGGACTGTTGGCTTGCGTTCCTCCTGCGGCGCTTTCACTTCAACCTGCGGGGGTTTCTCTATCTTAATCTCTGGGGAGGAAAATTCCTTCTTTCGTTCAAATATCTTCTCTTGAGCACGTCTCTTCTTCTCTTTCTTTTCCTCGCTTTCCTCTTCCTTCTGTGCATACGCTTCAGGACACATACATAGGAGATTCTCGCATAATTAATAAAAATGATAAAAAACGTGAAAAGCTAATCTCATCTCTGATTATTGCCCACTTTTACCCTCAGGCTTTTTGCAAAGGCTATTGCCTTTTCATATGCCTCACCAAGCTTAGATGTGGCAACATCATTTTTCTGCATATTATAGATGAATGCAAACCCTAAGGCAAGCAGAGATGCTACGGGCCAGGAATGCAGGATACGCTCAAACGTAATATCGGTGAAATTTATGAGAACATTTACACTCCATAATAGGGTCCCCCATAGAACACCATCATATAAGGTTCGCTTCAAAGATTGGAAGAATAGCATTCCATCTTTTTTATAATAGGCCGCATTGATCTTTTCTTCAAGCAGGTATACATCGCTCACCGAACTAAATGTGCGCTCAAACGTCTTCTCTTGCAGGTTCTTCTTGTCTCTGGACCTTGCAAGCAGGGCCTCAAGAAACTTCCTGCACACGATCTGCCTGCTTGCATCTTTCTCATAAAATTCCCTATGCTCTATTTCTGATGAGAGCTGGGAGATCTCATCGCTCTTCTGCACAATATCATACCACAAGGAGAGATATCTATTGGCTACACGTTCAAAATGCTTTACCCTCTCCTTCTCGCTAGCACGGGCGCCCTCTGTCCTCCACACAATCTTGTTATACATCGTATTTTGAATAGGCATCAATAATTTCAGCAATTTCAGGATTAAAAAACCTTTCTATCAATGCAAAACTTTCTTTTCCCAAAAGAAAACCAGAATACGCAGAATGTAACTAAGTTTTCTTTTTCTTAGTGTAGGTTCTTTTTCTTTCCCAAAAGAAAAGAAATACAGTGTAGGTCTTCAAAATCGTTTTCTTTTTCTAAAAGAAAAGAAGTACAGTGCAGGGGGTGAGATTTGAACTCACGCAGGCGCTAGACCACGGGATTTCTTGTTTAGATCATCCCTCTCTCAAGAGAGAGGTCATAACTTAAGACATAACCCCGCCACCAAATTAAGGGCAGGCCACAAGGGAAAATGGATATCCCAATTTCCCATAATGCCTTAAGTCCCGCGCGTTTGGCCAGGCTCCGCCACCCCTGCAAAAAATGAATAAAAAATCAGTAAGATTACTTGGCCGCTGCACCACCGCCTTTTGCTGCCTTTCCTTTCTTTCTTGGGCGGAGTGCTTTGTACCCGCACTTCCTGCACTTTTCTGCGGTCTTCGCATTTCTCGCCTTGCACTTCTTGCATATTTTGACATTCATAAGAGCCGCTTCAGCTTCTGGAAACTTTGCCATAAATATCTCCCTCTGATAGTGTGAATTATTGAATAGGAGATATTTTATAAATATAATGAATGCAATCTATTGTTGAAACCATTTTTTCGAGGGGTACTATGAACCTAAAAGCCATTGCAAAGCTAACGCGGGTTGAGCATTCATTTATGCTTATCTTTGGGGTTATTGCAGCAATCCTACTGCTTGACCTACAATTTACCTACTTACAAATCATCTCCCTATTCCTTTGTCCCTTTTTCATATCCTCGGGCGCATTTGCGCTGAACGACTATTTTGATATAGAAAGCGATAGAATAAACAAGAAAAACACGCCCATTATTAACGGGGAGATAAGTACTCATCAAGCACTATGGCTTGCAATCGGACTACTTGCTATGGGCATTGCGATCGCATACCCTCTCGGGGTTCCGGCATTTGCAATTGCAGTGTTATTTGCCCTGCTCTCAGTGGCATACGATTGGAAACTCAAGGATATAGCACTGGTAGGCAATTCAATCATTGCCGCATCCATGGCCATAGTATTCATTTTCACAGATGTAGCGTTGAGCAATAATATCTCCCTGATTACTATGATGATCGCCCTGATCTCATTCGTGTTTGGGCTTGCAAGAGAAATACTCAAAACGGTGCAGGATGTAGAGGGGGATACTAAAGCACGGGGGTCGCGCACGCTCCCCGTGCTAATAGGCAAAGGAAACTCACTCATCCTAGCACAATTCCTGATAGTAATCGGGTCAGTGCTTGCGCTCTACCTTTATTTCTCACTCCCCCCGCTTAAAGGGAATATTGCATACGTGATCCCAGCAGTTGGCTCAATCCTAGCATTTGCGTATGCCTCATTCTTGGCATACAGTGGGGAAAGAGAGCAAGAACGTGGCAGGAGAATCTCTTTATACGGGCTAGCTCTAGGTATTCTTGCATATATCCTGGGTGGAATCTAACAATCAAACCACGGATTGCTTTAGCTTAATATAGTTTAATGCAAATTCTTATTTCGTATGAGATCCAAGTGCAAGAATAATCATAAGCAAAATATGATGAGACCTAAATGTAAGATAAATAGTTATACGCAAAATGTGGGTGAGAATGCACCTGACTACTGGAATATGAGTGAGAACCAACTCATTGCAGAATTGCACACATCTATAGAGGAAGGGCTCACACTAAAAGAGGTGGCACACAGAAAAGGCATTTACGGGAAGAATGCAATCCCAGAGAAAGACAGGCGCACGTGGCTTGAAATACTCCTATCACAATTTAACAATGCATTCCTGTTCATACTCATTGCTGCATCGGTTATTGCCCTGTTCATGGGGGATACAACCGAGGCACTCACAATAATCGCAATACTCATCATAAGCACGCTGTTAGGGTACTATCAGGAGATGAAATCAGAACATTCGCTCCGTGTTCTCAATAGATATCTCTCGCATAAGGCCGTAGTTATAAGAGAGGGAAAACGTGAGGAGATAAATGCAGAGGACCTTGTACCGGGAGATGTTGTATTATTAGAGATCGGTAATATTGTTCCTGCGGATATACGATTGATTGAATGCGAGACCCTGCGGGTTAATGAATCCACACTCACAGGTGAATCCAAGGAGATTGAAAAGCACGCGACTCCACTTAATATTGCAAACCCCGGAGTGCACGAACTCTCCAATTATGCTCTTATGGGGACCACGGTAGCCTATGGAACGGCTAAAGGTATTGTAGTGACAACGGGTACAAATACACACTTCGGCAGGATTGCAACACTCTACACTGCTAAAGTACCTGAATCTGATTTTCAAATTAACATCAAGAAATTCAGTGAGTTTATCTTGAAAATAATCGTGCTAATGACAATTGTAGTATTCATTACAAACGCATTTTTGGGCAGGGGCTTTCTTGAATCGTTGCTGTTCGCACTTGCAGTTGCAGTCGGTATTGCACCTGAGATGCTTCCCGCCATAACCACGATTACTCTTTCTGAGGGTGCACTCAAAATGGCTGAGAAGAAAGCAGTAGTGAAAAAACTCGCAACAATCGAAGATATCGGATTGATGGACACACTGCTAATGGATAAGACGGGAACACTAACCGAGCCGGAGATTATGCTTGAGAATGCAGTGGGTACAGATGGCGGGGAGAGAGATGAGAGAACAATTAAGTATGCACTCCTGTGCAGCCATACGCACACGCGTGGCCACCATGTATCTGGCAACATGTTTGATGTTGCTGTAATCAAGTATGCAGAGAAGCATCATATGGAAAAGGACAGTTCTTATGCACTCATCCATCACATTCCTTTTGATTACAATAGAAGGAGAATGAGTGAGGTGTTCAAGCACAATGGGGAATATATACTTGTAACAAAGGGTGAGGCGACTTCTGTTATCTCCGCATGCTCGCACATCCTGATAGATGGTAGACTTGTAGACATTACAAGAAAGCGCACGCAGATAAATAAGGAACTTGCAAGATTTTCAAAAGATGGATATTCTGTGCTTGCAGTTGCATACCGCGAAGTTACCAAAAAAGAAGAATATACTATTGCGGACGAAACCGATCTTACACTTGTAGGATACCTATTGTTCAAGAGCATACCTAAGAAAACTGCTGCAAGCGCAATTGCAGAATTCAAAGAGCTGGGGATTGAATTGATGCTCTTAACTGGTGATGACCCGTACGTTACTGAACGGCTGTGCAAGGATATAAAACTTGAGATAAAGGGGAATAAAATTATCACGGGAAAAGAGATAAATGAGATGAGCGATGCTGAGCTCCGTGAAGTTGTTGCAAAGCATAATGTATTTGCGCGCGTAACTCCCTCACAGAAGGTAAGAATACTTGAGGCCGTGAGGGCGAACGGGCACATTGTAGGGTTTATGGGTGATGGGATTAATGATGCGCCTGCATTACGCTTGGCAGATGTTGGCATCTCAGTTGATTCCGCACAGGATATTGCAAAAGAGGCCGCGGATGTTGTGCTCACACATAAGAGCCTGCACGTGATCGCTGATGGTGTAATGGAAGGCCGCAAGATATTCGGCAACATTACGAAGTATATACTAAACACAATAAGCGCAAACTATGGGAATATGAGCACTGTTATAATATCACCATTTATTCTCCCATTTATTCCACTTCTACCTGTACAAATCCTACTGAATAATCTACTCAGTGATGTCCCATTACTCACAATATCAACGGATAATGTTGATGAGAACTTTATCAAAAAACCGAGAAGATGGAATGTAAAAATGATATCGCACTTTATGGTATTCTTTGGTGCGATCAGTGCATTGTTTGATCTGATTACAATCTACATATTCTATTACTTCTTAGGAGTGGGTGCAGTTATGCTCAGAACATTATGGTTCCTTGAATCCCTGCTTTCAGAGATATTTATCACATTTGTTGTGAGGACACGCGGGCCCTTCTATGCCAGCATACCTTCAAAACTTCTCATCACATCCTCGCTATTCATTACCGCGGTGGCAGTTGCAGTCGTTTCACTCCCAATAATTGGGAATTACTTTGAATTCGTGCCACCGTCAACAGAGTACATACTAATGGTATTCGGCATAGTATTCGGGTACTGCATCTCAACAGAGATTGTAAAACACTGGTTCTTCAGCAATTACAAGGAATTCGAGAACAGCTATTAAGGGGATTCTGTTTTCTTCAGCAATTACAAAGAATTCGAAAACAGCTATTAATTGGATTCTATTTTCTTCAGCAATTACAAAGAATTCGAGAACAGCTATTAATTGGATTCTATTTTCTTCAGCAATTACAAAGAATTCGAGAACAGCTATTAATTGGATTCTGTTTTCTTCAGCAATTACAAGAAATTCGAGAATAGCTATTAATTGGATTCTATTTTCTTCAGCAATTACAAAGAATTCGAAAACAGCTATTAAGGGGATTCTATTTTCCTCAGCAATTACAAAGAATTCGAAAACAGCTATTAAGTGAATTCTGTTTTCTTCAGCAATTACAAGAAATTCGAGAATAGCTATTAAGTGAATTCTGTTTTTCTCAGCAATTACAAAGAATTCGAGAATAGCTATTAATTAGAATTTAGTTTTTATTGCACTTGCTATTCATAGAAAATTTAGTGATTAGAGTTCTCATAAGTAGAGTTCAGTTTTAGTGCAATTGCTATTCATAGAAAATCTAGCGATTGGAGTTCTCATAATTAGAGTTCAGTTTTATTGCGCTTGCTATTCATAAAAATCTAATGATTAGAGTTTTCACTCTCGATGATGCGCAGCAATTCATCAAACCGCTTTATTTCATAATCTGCCTTGTCTTCTATGTGCTTTGCACCGCCATACCTAGCAAAACAGGTTTTCATGCCAAGCTTTTTCGCTCCCCTAAGATCCCTCTCAGGGCTATCGCCTACAAAGAGCACATTATGTGGGCTGACATTTAGCTTTTTCAGGGCCAACTTGAAAGAGGAGGGATGTGGCTTAAAGTTGAGCGTATCCGAAACGGATACCACAACATCAAACTCATCCTCTAACCCTGCCATTATGAGCCTATCCCATACCTTATTTCGTGGTGCATCTGATACTATACCTAACTTCAGTCCTTTTTTCCTAAGTTTTGCAAGTGTTTCCTTAACCTTTGGGTATGGCTTGAGAACTTCAAACTTCTTGCGCATATAAGCGATTATGCCAATATGCTGGAACTTCTCAGCAGTATGAACTTCAAGGTTGTAGGGCCGGACCACATCATAGAAGGTTTTCTGATATTCTATGCCTTTGGTATTGTACACACCAAAAATGCGATCATAAATCTCCTTCTCTGTTGCAGGGAATCCTTTTCTAATCATCTCCCTTGCAGCCGCTTTTGCAGTTTCCTTCTTATACTTCATAAAATCAAGGAGCGTATTATCCACATCAAACAGGATTGCATTTATCATAAGATTGTATAGATATACAAAAGATAAAAATATGCAGAATCGCATACTGTAAGTTTACATGTACTGCGCCAAGGAGGCCTGCTTCTTCGTTTCATCCTCAAAGATGGATGAGATTTCCTTCTCCACGCGCTCAAGACGCTGCATCATATACTCGGGAAGCCCATACTTCGTTATAAGGTATTTTGCGAGCGTGATATACTTCTCAATGCCACCCTTGTTTATTGTGAGAAGAAGCTTCCCACCGCATTTCTCGCACTTACCGCTGAGCGGTACACGTCTGTATACATTGTTGCAGTTGGCACAGCGGAACGATTGCCGCGAAAATGATCGCAGGTTTCCGTATATATCTGGGATGAAATGCGATGAAAGCAATCGTGTAGCCCCATCAATCGCATCAACTGCACGCAACCTGCTGTAAAGCGAGAACTGCTTGTCAAGCTTATCCTTCATGGATTTCAGAAGAACATACTCTGACCTGATAGGCGAATCATTAATATCGGATACCTCGTGCGTGTAATATAAGTTGCGGAAAGCCGTATCTGTACCCAACCTGCTCTCCACAAGCTCTAATCGTACCGCACTCGGTGCAGAATATGCCTCTGCTGCCTTGTAAAAATCAAGGCCATACTCTTTAACAACCTCCATTGCGTGAACCTCATCATCAACCTCAGATGGATCAACAACAGTGGTCAGAACGATGGGTGCATCCATAGTTGAACCGCGCGAATCTGGTAGATAAAGTTTTGAGAAGTTGAGGAATGCATCCATCAAGAGCATTGCAGTATCCTCATCACCATCCGCATTCCTGCGCCTTGCACAGATTACATAAGGATGTGAGATGCCCACACGTCCCTTCACAAACCCAACAAGCCGGCCCACAACACCTGCGGATGTGTGCGGGGAGAGTGTAATGAACAAATGGCCTATAAGATCATCTTTAGTTTTTGCATTATAGAAGGGATGCATACCATAGACATTGATGAGCAGGTCATCTATGAAATGTGAAAGCCGCAGGAAGAAATCTATTGAGTTTTCAGAGAGTATAATATCCTGGGGGAACAGTTCAACAACCTGATCATCAGATTCAAGCGGTGCACCTACCGCATCATAAATATACCCGAGCGAACGCAACTTCTCAACGGAGGTACCGATCTCGCGCGGCCTGAAATGCGTTGCCGGAAGGTCTGTAGAATCAAACCTGCATGTGCCATCCTTGAACACATAAACACCATGCTTTGCCCTCAACAACCCCTTCTCCAGCGCTTCTGGTATCTTCGTGCTGTTTGTGAGACCAACGATAAGACGGAAATCTTCCGGGGCACTACCGCATCTCTGCACCGCCTTCTCATAATATGACTTGAAATCTATTGGGCGGACACTGTGATTTACATTTGCAAGATCATACACAATCGGAGCACTGCACGATGGGCAAATGGGCTGGAAAGATAATGCATTGCATTTACTGCATTTCAATTCTACCAAGTCTATATTGAGCGATCCTGCATAATTGCTCTTGATTGCGGTATGAACACTACGCAGCTTCCCGCCAAGCGTACCTATGGGGAATAGACCGTGCACCTGCCCGACCATTGAGCGGTCATCGGCCTTCTCGGGCCGGCCCATCCTGCACCCAATATAATAGGTGGACTTCTTGCGTATCTCAACACCCGAAAGGGCGGATAATACTGAACAAACATCCATCTGCGGGTTGGACAAGAGCATTGCCTCAATTTTCTTCCTGAGCGGGGCATCATCCTTGGCCCTCCCAATCATTCCCAGAGTAGCCAAAAAGGCATATGCATCATCGCCTTCTATTATGATTGTGCCCTCGCGCACCTTGTGCGGTATACCTATTGTTTCAAGCACCTGTTTAACGGTTATGGGCGGCACACCTTCTGCACCGCTACTGGACAAACCAAGCGGGAGCGTGACCTTCTTCACATCAAACCAGTCAAACTCAATGGAAACATCTTTTGAATCAAGTGCACCTGCTAAACTAAGCAGCTCTTCAAGAGAGAGATCACTCCAGAAATAGAGAAATGCTGGGTAAAGCGGGAGGGCAGTTGCGCGTGAGAGCTCAAACGCCTCCTTTGCACTCTTTGGTGGTGTGGTTATGCCCTTCTCCTTTGCCATAAGATGCCATACCTCCTCAACAAATGGAGAGGGCAGCAGGACATGATTGGATTTTAGGAAATCGCCGAACGTGATGAGCATATCACCTAAGAAAAGCACTTTATCAACATCTTCATAGAGCAGTTTTGCCTGGTCAGATGTTGACACATAAACAACATCACCATTCTTAAGCCGTACTATCGGCCCCATTATGGTATCGCATGGGGAGATCACTGCACCTTTCCCGGGCCGTTCAATCTTGAACTGTGTGCCCAGTGCTGGGAAGTAATCAAGCAGAACCGTTGCAGCGGGGTGTATTGCCTTTGCTGCAATCCCCGTAAACCTTGTTCTGCCATACCTCAGCCGGAACCCACCTTTTGCGGATGGGTATGCAAATATGGGACGGCCGGCAACGAGCCCCTCAAGAAAAGTATCATTGGGTTTTATCTCAACTTTATCCTCCTTCTTCTTTTCCTTGATCAGCCGTTCAAGCCAACTCCAATCCAAGCCGTACTTCTTCGCATATTTCAGGACTTTGCGCGCTTTCTGTGCAATGCCCTCACAGCTCACCAGTGCAACACCACTGCGCACCCTATTGGTCTTCATCCTCTCAAGATTCCTGTACACGCTGACTTCATAATCGTGTGTAGGGTCGCCTGCTATGCATACCTTGCAGTTCTTGAATATCCATTTGATATCATCATCTGGGGGCATATACTGTAGGCGCGCACAGCGCGAGTCATAGAGGTTGATCTCCTCAACATAGCGGAGCAGTTCTGTCTCAGTCGGGATGAAATCGCCTATATCAGTAAACTTGCGGACATAATCACCCAACAGAACTGCCTGCGCAGCAGCAGTACCTCCTGCGGAGCGGATCGGCCCCGAGAAATAGATTGAAAGATAGGTGGAGCCGTCAGGATTTTTCTCAATCTTTACATCTGATATGCCTTCGGTTGGCGCTACCAGCACGCCTTCCGTGAGAACTGCAAGCCCTGTACGTATTGCCTGTTCAAGCCGCGCCTTAACATCTTGTGATGTGGGAAACTCATTGGTTGCAATGAGCCGAGCCACTTCAAATGCAACTTCATCGCGCGATTTCTTCTGTGCAACGAGTGTGCGGATCACTTGTGCAATCCCTTTCGGGCCCACAATACCTTCCACACGGCCAGCAACATCAGGTGCAAGTGTGATCTCAACATGGTCAACAAAATCATAGCCCTTCTTCCTCGCATCATTCGCTATGTGGAGGCATTTGTGAAGCTCTTCATCAATTCCCTTGTAATATGCAGTTATATCATTAGACACAACGGGCGTATTGCCTCCTGGCCCTGCTGCGTTCATATCGCTGCTCACTTCACACACCATTGAAATCTATTACTCTTAATGCGCCTGTCTTCATGTTGTACACAGGCAGTAAAGCAGGAGTGGGGATGTGCCCCTGCATACGCTGGTAATCCGTCTGTGCCTGCCAAGTACCGGAGCTTACTATCGGGATGTTGCGGTACTCAGTATATCCGTTCTTGTGGACGTGCCCCATATGTATTATATCCGGAACCTCCTCAATCACCATATAATCCTCTTCTTCGGGTGCGATGTGGTTTGACCCATAGATCGGCGAGAGATGCCTTCTCTTAAGGTACTCAATCCCTGCCTTCTCGGGTTCATAGTATGAAAGGCCCGGAACATTAGCAATCATTGAATCCAATGAATTGCCGTGGTAGAGGAGGCAGTTTAATCCCTCAACCCTGAACCACGAAGGCGAAGCGCCAAAGTGATAGTTTGAACGCTTGTTTTTTATGAATTCATCCGGAATGCGGGGTTGTGGGTCGGCCCTGCGCACAGCATCGTGGTTGCCCGGAATCATAATTATTTCTATGTACTCCGGCACCTGCTCAAGATAATTGAAGAGCGTCTGGTACTGTTCATAGATATCCTGTATCACTAGCTCCTTCTCTTGATTTGGATAGACACCTATACCATCCACGAGATCGCCGGCAAGAAAGAGATACTTGATGGAGGAGGCAATCTCCCGCTCGCGCTCATCTGCACAGTTGCCCTTGAGCCACTCAAGCATGCGTTTGAGCTCGCGTTCAAGAAATAGCCTGCTGCCTACATGAAGGTCAGAAGTGAATGCGATTGAGAGATTATCATCAATCAGCTTCTTCTGCTTGTTGATGGGAACAGATGGCCAAGTAACTGCATCAATGAAGAAGAATGGGTCCTTATAATTGCCGTCGAATGCTAGCACTTCATCAAGGAGAATGTACCCGGCCTGGGACATAAGCTCCTTCTTTGAATTGTTTATGAACCCCTTCATCACACCCTTTTCATCTTCAATCTCAATTATGAGATGGCCGTTCTTGGTAACTGTTTTTGAGCGCACCATCCCTATGAACCTGCACTTATCGCCCTTCCTTGCACCAGCAAAATCAACTATGGGCAGCTGTGCTGGCTGTGCATGCAATAGTGCGGCTATCTTCTTGTACCTGTTTTCAAATAGCGAGACGAAATTTTCAACTGTGCCTTTAGAGGTTGAACGGCCGCTTATATCATACTGCGAGAGATGGTCAACCCGCCCGGGATATTCTGAAGCAATGGCACGAAATATGGGGCGTTCTACCTTTACCTCAGTCTTCTCAATGCACGCCTGTGGCGGGTCATCCTTCTTCTCCTGTTCGTGCTTCACCTTGAGGAATTCCTCAACTAGAGAACGAGAGATGATCCACTCATCCCTGGATTTTGCAAAATCAATAAGATCGTCGGGGGAAACACCACATTCTGTAATGAGGCGGTCCACGCCAGATTCCACGAGGAAGCTCTCTTCAGCAAACCTCTGGAGCATCCGGCTCACTCCCCTTTTATGGTTTCAAGCGAGCTCACAATATTCCAAATCTGCGTCCTTGCGTGCATTGGAAGGTTTATGTCCTCGCTGACATTCTCGAGCATATAAATAGCTGAGCTTGCGCGGAAGACCGGGTCCCCTGGTACGCACAGTTTCTCCTTGGCATCGCTGATTGCTTTCTTGATATTCTTAGGAATGGTATTGTCACTCATTAGCATATCCATAAATTCAATAACCTGTGAAATCTTGCGCTCATTTTCATCTGTTTTTTTTGCGACCATTGGTCTCATCTCCTACAAAAACCAGTGAACAATTAAAGGAAGAATTGTTTTTATATGTAATGTATGCCACTTGCCGTTTGCATCTCTCACCATTGTTAAAAATAAAAAAAGAAAAGCGGGCCCGACGGGATTCTCAGTATGACAGCCCAAGTGTCGACCCAAGGGGGCACATCCCCCTTAGTTCGACTCTCTCCCAAACCCCCTGAGTTTTGCATAGGGTTTCTTGTCGACCCAAGTGACAGCCCAAGTGTCGACCCAAGGGGGCACATCCCCCTTAGTTCGACTCTCTCCCACGAAGGGCCGCCAGCGACGGCCCTTCGCAACCCTCTGCAACCAACCACCTCATTTAAGAGGGGGTTGGGTCTCATGGGAGGGGGATTCTTCCCCCGCCCATGGGGGTATGAGAGGAGAGAGGGGGCGAAACCCCTTCCCCTTTCTTTGTGCACTTTCTTTTCTAAAGAAAGTGCAGTGCAGGTTCTTTGTGCGTTAGCACAAAGAAAGTGCTTTTGAACCCGCGACCTTCAGCTTGCTTTTGGTTTTCTTTTCCCAGGTTTTCTTTGGAAAGCAGGGAGCAGTTGATCAGCTCCTGCGCACCCAAAGAAAAGCTGCAACTTTCTTTTCCCAGGTTTTCTTTGGAAAGCAGGGAGCAGTTGATCAGCTCCTGCGCACCCAAAGAAAAGCTGC
>Ga0315298_1002509_pt1 | contig 31063 bp, 26 predicted proteins | sample WHS_1_MG_FD_203077 | JGI IMG/M metagenome (GOLD analysis project Ga0315298, IMG submission 203077) | Extremophilic microbial mat communities from Washburn Hot Springs, YNP, Wyoming, USA - WHS_1_MG | ecosystem: Environmental > Aquatic > Thermal springs > Hot (42-90C) | place: USA: Wyoming... | reverse complement strand
GGGTGTCTTTTCGTGGGCTGCTCCGGTGGAGATCAAGTTCGGTCACGTGGATCCACCGGATGTCTGCACGTCGAAGAAAGGGGCAGCTGGAGCCGCCTTTAAGAACCTCGTCGAGGCGGAGACCGCCGGTGCGGTGGAGGTCAAGGTCTTTCCCGCAGGCCAGTTGGGAGGCGAGCGCGAGCTGATTGAGGCGACGAAGCTGGGGACCATCCAGATGTGCATGGTCTCGGCGGCCATTGCAGGATACTACAAAGAGGCCCAGGTGCTGGATATTCCCTATCTCTTCGCCTCTGCCCCGATCGCCTGGAAGGTGATGGACGGCTGGTTTGGGAAAGAGATGGCAGAGGATTGTCTCAAAAAGACAGGGATGCGGGTTTTGGCTTACGGGGAGACGGGGTTTCGAAACTTTACGAATTCCGTTCGGCCCATCAAGTCGCCTGCAGATATGAAGGGGCTTAAAATACGCGTCATGGAAAGCCCTGTTTACATCAACATGGTGAAGGCCCTGGGCGCGGCGCCTACGCCCATCGCCTGGCCCGAAACCTATACAGCCCTTCAACAGAAGGTGGTCGATGGCCAGGAGAACCCGGTTTCCGTCATCCTCTCCGTCAAATTCTTCGAGGTTCAGAAATACCTGACCCTCGATGGTCATTCCTATGGGGTCGATTTCATCCTGATCAACGACAAGTTCTTCCAAAGCCTCCCCAAGGAGACTCAGCAGATCCTCAAGACATCAGCGATCAATGCAGGTATGATCGGAAGGGCCATCCAGCAGCTCAACTCCGCCTTGGGGGTCTCGCAGCTGAAAGAGAAGGGCATGGAGGTCTATTCGCCCAACCCCAAAGAACGGGCCCTCTTTCGTGAGGCGGCTCAAAAGCCTGTCATGGAGTACGTGGAGAAACAGATTGGAAAGACGTGGATCGATAAGCTCATGAAGGCGGCCAAAGAGGCCGAGACCGAGTTGGCCAAGTAATCCCTTCAAGGCGCTTAAGGAAGTGTGCTAATCGACAGGAGATAGGTGTAGGAGCCACGGTGATCCTTGATTGTAGGGGGATGTAGGGGCACGTGGCAACGTGCCCCTACGTCGAGCTCGGCGCTTGCCCCGAGAGGCCTCCCTGGATTTTTGGATCGGGTTCATCATGACCACAACAGAGCGAAAGATTCTCAAAACGGAACGGTTGTTTCATCGCTTTATCGAATGGGCTCTTTTTTTTATCACCGGTGCGATGACCCTTGTGGTACTTCTGGGTGTTCTTTTTCGGTACGTGCTCAAGGCACCTCTTCCCTGGTCCGAAGAATTGGCCCGATACCTCATGATCTGGGGCGCTTCTCTCGGTGCCTCCATTGCTTATCGGGAGGGAACCCATATCGCCGTCACGATTCTTGTGGATAAGGCTCGCGGCGCTGCGGGAAAAGCCCTGACGCGAATCGCTCAAATCCTCATCGTGGTTTTCATGGCCATTGTCATGTTTCAGGGATTTCTTCTTGTTTCGAAGCTCTCAGGTCAGACCTCTCCGGCTATGGAGATCCCGATGGCCTGGCCGTATCTGGCGATTCCCATTGGGTGTCTTTTCATCCTCTTTGAAGCCTTGGTGATGATTTTCCTGACAAGCCGTCGGAGAGCTGAGGAAGCTTCATGAACGTCTTGATTGCGGTGAGCTTCTTTGTCGCCTTGGCCTTGGGCATTCCCATCGCATTTGTCATGGGGATCACGGCTCTGGCCGCCCTCTTCGCCCTGCCCGGGGTGCCCCTTCACCTCATTCCCCAGCGTCTGTTCACCGGAATGGATTCCTTTCCTATCATGGCCGTCCCCTTCTTCATCCTGGGCGGTGATCTCATGAACGCGGCAAAGATCACGGATCGGATTATCGACTTTTCGAAGCTACTGGTAGGAAGGATTCGTGGGGGCCTGGGGCATGTCAATATCGTGGGTAGCATGTTCTTTGCCGGAATCAGTGGTTCGGCTGTGGCCGATGCCTCGTGCTTAGGTTCCATTCTCATCCCGGCGATGGAGAAGGACGGCTACGAGGTTCACTACGCCTCGGCCATCACGGCTTCCGCAGCCGTGATCGGCCCCATCATTCCACCCAGTATTCCCATGGTCGTATTGGCCCTGGTGGCGAACCTTTCGGTGGGCGCTCTGTTCTTAGGTGGGGTCCTACCGGGGGTTTTCATTGGGCTGGGACTGATGGCGGTGAACTACGTGATTTCGAGGAGGAGACGCTATGCAAGGGTGGAGGAGCCGCTGAGCTTGAAGAAGCTCATTCACACCCTTTTCGGAGCCATCATCCCCCTCCTCATGCCCTTGATCATCATGGGAGGGATCCTGAGCGGGGTCTTTACGCCTACGGAGGCAGCCTCCATTGCAGTAGCCTATGCTCTGTTTGTGGGGTTCTTTATCCTCCGGACGCTGACCCTCAAAGATCTTCCAAGGATCTTTTTCCGGAGCATGGTCGCCACGAGCACTATCCTGATCGTCATGGCCATGGCCAATGCCTTCAGCTGGATCCTGGCTACGCAGCAGATTCCTCAGGAAGTGAGCCAGTTCATCTTCTCCATCTCGAAAAACCCTTATGTCATTCTTCTACTCATCAATATCTTTCTCCTCATTGTGGGCTGCTTCCTGGAGGGCCTTGCGGCGATCATCCTGATCGTCCCGATCCTGATGCCTGTCGTCACCCAGCTTGGCATTCATCCGATCCATTTCGCCTTGGTTGTCGTGGTCAATCTGATGATCGGTCTTCTGACCCCTCCTTTGGGACTATGTCTCTTCGTCGTCTGCGGCATTTCGAAGATCAAACTGGGCCCTCTGTTCAAGGAGGTCTTCCCCTTTTTGATCGTGGAGATCGCGATCCTCTTCGTGATCACCTATATGCCCTGGTTCACCTTGACCCTTCCCCGCCTCTTCAAACTCCTGTAACACTCTCTCGCGGACGAATCGTTTGAATCTTTTCCGCTCATTCGTCCAGGAAAGGACTCGGCCTAATGGACCAGTCCGTCTCCCTCTTGATGATTCAGGAGGGCATAAGCTCCGTCTGAGTAGGCGATCTGAACCGCTTCGGGGTCGATTTGAAGAATGACGACGGTCTTGTCCGTCCAGGACCAGTGGTCGACGTTTCCTTGAGAATGGGCTGGAGGGCCAAATTTTTTCGTGAAATCCTCGGAAATGCTTTTGTGAACCATCGGATCGTTGAGGGTCACGTCAACTCGATAAAGCTTCTTCGACTTGGGGGTGAAAAAATAGGTGAAAAGGGCAGGAGAGTCGACGTAGGTTCCCGTGGCATAAAAGGCGAAAGGAGGCCGGTTGGTTCGTTCCTCAAAGACCACTTTTCCCTCGGCCTTCACCTTCTTTTTTGCCTCCTCAAGGGGAGTTCCCCAAGTGACGCCATCAAATCCGTGAAACGGCGGAAGTTTCTCTGGCCTCGGCGGTAAGGGTGCACAACGGGAAAGGCTAAGGCAAAGGAGCAAACAGAGCACCAGTTCGAACCCTCTTCTCAGCAGTGCAGATGCCATAAAATTCCTCCTTTCTCCGGATCGGACCCTTCCATCGTTTCGTCTTCCTTCCGATTCGGAAGGCCCGTCCGATCGTTACGTTTCCATTTCTTCTCCTTTCGATTCTAATCGCCCATGTCCGAAGGGCACCCTCGAAGACCATGCTCCCAGTCCATTCCCAGCCGTTCCGCGCGCTTACGCAGCGATGGTTCTTTGTAAGGACAACCTTGTGTGGATGCCCTGGGCTGGCCTGGTTCCGAGATGAATTGTTTTGGCCTTTCGTACGGCAAGCCCATACGGCCTGCCCTGAGGGGAGCCGGCGGCAAGGGGTTCATCCTTTTCCCTTTATCCTTGATTTATTGGCCTCTAACCTTGAACCTCTAACCTTCAACGTCCGTAGGTTATCCTTCGCCCTACAAAGAGGCAAGAGCCTCGGCCAACGCTGCCCAAACCTTCGCGCCGGATTCAATTATCCCTTCCCAAATGGGCAAACTGGAAAGTAACAGGGGTTACAGTTCTGGCAATACCCTCCATGCCCGAGGAGGTGGATCTCTTTTCGGGTGGGGGGCACCTCCGCAAGGATTCTTGGAAAGAGGATATCAAAAAGTGTTGCGCTATGGTAAAAAACACATGCAGGAAGGCCCAAAACCGGCTTTTCTCCCAGCATCCCGTAGAGAAACATGGCTCCTGGCAAAACAGGGGTTCCGTAAAAGATGATCTTTGTTCCGGCTCTTCTTATGCCCGCTCGGGTCACGTCGTCAGGATCGACCGAGAGCCCTCCTGTGACAAGGATCAGATCGAGAGGTTTGTCCATGAAACCGCGGAGGGCTTGGGCGATCTCGCTCGCCTTATCCGGGAGCACCAATTTGATCGCTATTCGGGCCCCGAAGTTTGAAATCTTCTTGCCTACGGTGTCATCGAACTGATCCTTGATCATGCCTCCGTAAATTTCAGTGCCCGTGACAATGACCCCCACCTCCCGCTTCCGGTAGGGAAGAATTTCGAGAACGGGACCCTCGCGATCACACCAGTTCTCCACCTTCTGGATCTGCTTGTCGGGAGCCGTCAGGGAGATGATCCGTGTTGCGCCTATGGCCATTCCTGGGTGGCAGGGTGTATAACGGTGCAGCGTGGAGAGGATGATATTTCGCGTTTGGTTGATGCGGTTGAGAAGGGGAAGATGAATCTTGAGGAGCCCGTGGATCTTGGAAAAGAAGGTGACTTTGCCTTCGGAGGGGCCTTGACATTCAATATGGGGACCCGCAAAAGCCTTGCTCAATCGGAGGGCCGCCTCGTCTTCATGAAGGATCCCAGATCTTGGCTCCATCACGAAGAGATGTTCTTTCCCCATCTTCAGAAATTCGGGGATATCTTCCTTTGTGATCAGATGGCCCCGCTTGAACCTGGGCCCCTTGTATACTCCAGGGATGATCTGGGTCACATCGTGGCCCAAAACCTTTCCCACGGCCTCTTGGATTCGGATTCTTTTCATAGTCCTGAACTCTCTGTTTATTCAAACGGGACAAGGGCCTACGACGGTTGCTCTCCAGCCTGAACGTCCATGCTTGGCCCTGCGGCCCGGACCTCTTCCCAGTAACCCTTTTTAACTTAGCCGGTGAAGTTTTTCAAAGCAAAGGGACGTTCCTGAAATTCTTACTTTCCTCTTAATCTCAATAGATCAACAAGGATTTGGGTCTTTCCTCATAAGGCGTTTAAGAAAAATTATTGAAAGGAGGTTTCAGCGAGTTAAAATTTCAGGAACGTCCCCGGGCCTCGATAAGGGCGTGGAGGTTACGGGCGGCGGTTTCGGCAAAGGCGGGATCGTTGATGTGCAGATCCAAAGTCTCGACGGATACGTTTTTCATCTCCTTTCGTTCGAGCCCCTCTTTAAGGCCTTCGATGAAACCCCGATCCGATTCGGGCTCGTACATGGGTCCTCCAGGAACGTTGAGCTGGGAGAATCCTTTCGAAGGAATGAGAACGACACTCGGACCCGCGCTTCGGGAGAGGCGCTCCGCAATGAAACGACCCACAGCCTTCATTTCGTCATAGTTTGCCTTGACGTGGGTGTGAATGGGGTTATGGATCACGTATTTCCGCTGGAGCATGTCCGGAGGTACCGAGGCGAGAGGGCCAAAAAGGATGAAGTCGGCTGCCCCCGGGACGAGGACGATGGGTAACCCCTTTCGGCAAGTCGCCTCCATCCTCGCCGGGTTCGCAGGAAAGATCCCCCCGAAGAGAAGATCGGTGATATCGTGGGGGGTGATGTCGAGAATCCCAACCAGCCTCCCAGCCTCGGCGAGCTCCTCCATGGCTTTGGCTCCTATTCCGTTGCAGTGGAAGGAAATGACCTCGTAGCCCCACGATTCCATCAGTTCTCGGACCCGCATGGCGCAAAGGGTTGTCACCCCTGCGGTCGTCATACCCACGGCAGGGCGACCCTCCGTCTCGCGCGGCAGCTCCATCTCCACCATGCCGGTGATCGCCCCGGCTCCCTCGGCAAGGACACGGCGGGTCACGAAGTTCAATCCCAGGATGTCGGCGACACTGTGAATCATGGTCACATCCTTCGTCCCTGTAAAGGGACCGAAGGTCGTCTGCCCGTTTGCGACCGTCGAGACCATCACCTTGGGAATGCCCAGGGGCAGGGCCTGCATGGCTGTGGTGCCGATCACGGTGCCCTGAACGCCGCCGAGGGCGATCACGCCATGAAGGCTTCCTTCGCGATACAGACGGAGGACCGTCTCTGTCGTTCCTATCGTCATCGCATGGATGGCTGCGTTTTTGTCCTGCCTTCTGAGAATCTCTTCAAGGGTGGTGCCCGCTGCCCTGGCCACGGCCTCCCGCGAAACGGTGGGCTCGAAAGAGGGCTTGCCCCGGATTCCGCAATCGATCACAACGGGCTCGTGCCCCCTTTGCTCGATCAATTCCTTGACAAAGCGGGCCTCCTCTCCCTTGGTGTCGAGGGTTGCGATCAGGACGATCTTCTTTTTTTCCGTTGTCACCGTTTCTGCTCCTCAGGGGTAGATCTCTTTGCCCAACTGATCGGGTTCGTGTGTCAGGAGGATGTAATCGGCCCTTCTTTTCACCTCTTCCATGCTCTTCCAGATCTCCACCATATTGTAATATCTCCCGGGTGCGGTAAAGGGCAATCCCTTTTCCTTGTCGGGCTCGAAGCATTCTCGAAGGAGCACCAGATCCCCTGCGAGAACGTAGACCCCTTTTGCCGTCTCCACGGAGACCGCGATATGGCCCGGGCTGTGGCCCGGTGTGGGAAAGACACGGACGCCCTCTACAATCTCCTCTTCTCCCTGAATGAGATTGAACTTTCGGTGGCGGAAGGGATTCCCGATACCGAGGATGGGAGCTTCGTAGGATCTCCAGTAGAAGGGAATGGGATCCATGGCAAAGCGGTACTCCTTCTCGCTGGCAAAGAGCCGTGCCTTGGGAAATTTGTCAAGATTGTAGCAGTGATCCCAATGGAGATGGGTAAAGATGATGATTTCGATCTCGTCGGGGTCGATCCTGAGGCGAGCAAGCTGTTCGTGTATCGCCTGACCAGGGTCCTGGCGACCTTCGTGGTGGTACTTTTGAGAGTGTTCCGTGTCACTCATCCCCGTATCGACAAGGATCTTTCGGCCCCCTCCCTCGATGAGAAAGACAAAGACAGGGTGCTCGATCTTCTGGCCATAGCCCTTGCCATAGGTTCCGTATAACCCTTTGTCCAAAATCTGCCATCCCGTTTGGATCTGTCGAATCGTGTAGTGGATCATGAATCAGGCCTCCTTGCTGGGCTGTCGTGTTCATTTCAAGCGCCCCGGGGGTTTGAGGCAACGGCGCCATCTCCTACTGTTGATGCGCCTTTTCGTATTGATAGATCCTCTGGATCTTCGGTTCTGAGCGGCCTCCGGGGACATATTCCGAATTCATCCAGATCGTCACCAGCGTCTTGGCAAGCTCCACGCCCATGACCTGGGCTCCCAAGGTCATGATGTTGGCATTGTTGCTCTTTCTCGAACGCTCTGTGGAGTAGGCATCGGAACAGAGGGCGGCATAGGCCCCGGGGACTTTGTTCGCGGCGATACACATGCCGATGCCGGTGCCGCAGATGAGAATCCCGCGATCGTGCTTCCCTGCGGCAACAGCTTCGGCCACTTTGATCGCAACGTTCGCATAGACGGGATCGTCGCTTCCGTAATCTTCCCACTCGTATCCGAGATCCGTGAGGTGTTTTTTTATCGCCTCCTTCAATTCAAACGCATTTGGATCACAACCGATCGCAACCTTTTTCATCTGCTTCGCCTCCTTGCCCGTCTAAAGTAAACAATGAACGATGAACAATGAACAATGAACTGTGAACCATGAACTATGAACTGTGAACCGTGAACCATAAACCATGAACTCGGCCAACCCAACCCAATAAACCCAATAACCCAACAAACCCAATAACCCAATAAACCCAATAAACCCAACAAACCCGATAAACTCAACTAACCCAGCTAACCCGTTACCAGCTTTTTGATCTTTCCGGTTCCATCTTCGAGATGTCAAGTCCTCGTGCGATCGCCCAGATCCTGTAGAAGCAGATATCCCTCACGGAGGACGGATGGTGGAGGACTTCGGAAAGAGACTGCTCTCCGACGCTCCAGACCCCGCCTCCCCGGATGACGACCGTATTGTAATCTACCAGATTACGGATCAGTTCGTCCAGATCCGTTCGGGGCGGAAGAACCGGGATTACCAGGTAGAGGAAGCTTCCCTCGGCGTCGATCGGCACGATCCGATTTCGTGGCGAATCCTCTCCGGGATAGACATAGTGGTGGATCACCTCAGCCTCCGGGACATAGGCGTGGATCACAGACTGGAGGGATGACTCATGGTAGATCCATTTGTGGACGAGAAGCTCCGGGTCGTCCCCTTTCTCAATCCGAAGGGGGACCTCCAGAAGCGGGCCCGGGAGTCCATCGGGCATGGAAGCCTTCGGCGCATAGAGCATGGTATCCACGGCTCGAAGGCTGATGGAGCCCGTGTGAAAAGGGCTCAGCCTTGATTCGAAGATCCGGCGGCCCGTCTTGAGAAAGGCGGAGACCGTTTCGGGTTCGTCCTTGAAATCGCAGCGTTTGTGATCCTCAAGGAGATAAGGTCTTGGATGGGCCGCGAAGAAGGCTTCGGGTGAGGCTTCTATCTCTCTTTGCAAGGCGGGGACGTTCACTCCGATCAGGCGGGCAAAGTGGAGGATATAGCCGCTATGTTCCACCAGACAAAGGTTGAAAAAGGCGTGCTCAACGGATTTGCCTCGGGCAAAGGGTCCATGGCCCTGGATATAGGTGGCTTCGTGATCTCTCAAATCCTCCAGCACAAAACGGACGGCTTCGCGGGAGCCTGTGGGAACACGAAGCCAGCGCACCGGCACTTCACCGCCGAGATGGTAAAACCCAAGGGGATCGATGGGGCGCAGCGGCGGAAGCGGCGCTTGGGGAGGTTTGGGCAAGTCGTCGAGGGTCACGAGGGTTGCGTACTTGGTGTGGCCATGCATGGAGCCAAAGACACCCGGCAGAGAAAGAATCGCAGCATGGACGTCCGTTTCGGAGGAGGCCTTATAATGTCCGTAGGTCGTCTTGTCGATCCCCGGGAAACAGATATGATCGATTTCGAGATCACCCTTCTGAGAGCCTGTCGCGGTGATGGCCATGCGGAGGGTTCCGTTCTCATCGAGCCACTTCATGGCGATGTTGCCGCTATGGCTGTCCTCGATATCGTACTTCAAGGCCGCCGCTCCAATGGCCTGAAAAAGGCGAAAAATCTCTTCTGAGTTCATGGCGTATCCTCGATGCCAAGGGACCGGCAGAGTTCACGGCTCGGAACACCCCCTTCATCCCAACCTCTCAATTGATAGTAGCCTTTTCTCAATCGCTCGAGTAGGGGAGGCGGGTAGAAGCGAGGGGCCCCTCCGATCATGAGGGATTCCTCCTGAAATCGCTGAGGAAGGGTGTCCTCCTCAACACCTCCGCCGGCCCGAAGATTGAAAAGTCGCTCAAGGGTTGCAATCCGGTTCGAAGCCCGATCGAAGTCGTTTCGCGAAATCTCCCTTCCCGTGATCGCTGACCAGACCCGTGTCCAGACCTCCATGCTCAGAGCGAAGCCGGTAAAGCGACATATGCCGAGACTATCCTGTACGATGCCCGTATCCTGGACGTTTCGCACCGCCACAGGAGCCTGGCGGATGCTAAAGCGCGGGATCTCCTTCGCTCCGCCAAAAAAGGCGAGCGACACGGCATAACCCCCTCGCAAATGGCACGCTCCGGATGGACTTGTCATGTAGCCCAAGGCTTGAAGAACGGAACCTCGTGGATCGTAAGCGGGGATCTCGAGGCCTTTAACGGACATAGAAATTTCGGGATGACCGAAGGACGACGTAAGGCTCCTCGAGCCCTCTCCGAGTTTTACTCCAAAGCCTTCTCGAAGGCCTATGGCTCGAACCATCGCCTCGAGCTCGGGTCCATTTCCAAAGTGAATCTCAAGGCCTTCCGTGTCCTGATCCCTCAGGATGCCCTTCTCCTGAAGCTCCATTGCCGCAGCCAGAGATCCTCCGCAGGACATCGTATCGAGCCCCAACTCATTGCAGAGATAGTTCGCCCGGGTGATCGCTTCGAGATCGTAGATGTGGAGAAGAGGCCCCAGAAGCACGACGGTTTCGAATTCCGGACCCTCCCCTTTCTTGTCGCCCACGCGGGTGTGGCGGCCACAGGCCATGGGACATCGATAGCAAGCCCCGGGTCTTTCAAGAATGGTTTCCGCAACCGCCTCGCCGCATATTTTCTCGAGATCCTTCGCCCGGTGGGTGCAATCCTGGAAGTTCCTGTGAGGAAGCATCTGGATACAGTCGATCAGGTTGACCAGGCCCGCGGTTCCAAGGTCTCTCAAGATCCGTTTCGTTGCAGGGACAGCTTGGAGACGGTAAAGAATTTGATCGACCACGTCCTTGAGCCTCGAAGGGTTGAAGACCGGAATTTCCCTTTCGCCCTGAACGACGATCGCCTTGAGAAGCTTCGATCCCATGACAGCCCCTGGTCCTGAACGGCCGTAGGCCCGATTCTTTTCGTTGAGGAGGGCTGCGAACCGGACACCTTTTTCGCCGGCAGGACCGATGGTGAGAACCCTCGTCCCCGAAGAAGGATGGCGCCGCAAAAGCTCATCCGTCACCTCGTGGGTCGTCTTTCCCCAGAGGTCCGGGGCATCAAGGATCCTCACCCTTTCTTCAAGGGTCTCTCCCTCACCGGAGATGAAAAGGTAAACAGGAGACGAGGCCCTCCCTTTGATCACGAGGGCGTCGAAGCCTGATCGCTTCAGAGAAACGGCCCAGTCCCCACCCGAGTTCGAAGATCCGATCCTGCCCGTTAAGGGAGATTTGAACACGGCATGGCCTCGACCGGCTGTTGGAACGGGAAGGCCCGTGAGAGGGCTTGTGGCGATCACAAGGACGTTTCCCGGCCCCAGAGGGTCACAACCCGGCTCGATCTCGTCCAAGAAAAGACGGGTTGCAAGGCCTCGGCCTCCAAGATAGTCGAGGGAAAACTCCTCAGGCAGGCGGTGGCTTTCCACTCTCCGTTGAGAGAGATCCACCCTTAAAACCTTTCCCATGCACCCACCGATGGGCTCGTTCATCTCTATGATCGCTCCTCTACGGTCGCTCCCTGGTGAGCGCTTCAGCGAAGTCCTTAAATGATGATGAGTTTCCGTTCGATTTTTCGAGCGAGGGGATAATGAGCCTTGCCGTTGACTCCAGGTCTTCGCGCAAGGCATTTCGGATCTTCTCTTTGTCGCGGTGCTTCAAGGCTTCGACCATCTCCCAGTGGCATTTCATCGCATAGGAGAGGCTATGGGTGCTGATGGCGTGGGTGTAGACGTACGGGCCAACGCGCGCCCAGAGGTGTTCGATGATCCCCAAAAGGAGAGGAGAATCGGCGTGGGCATAGATGGAAAAGTGAAGCTGGGTGTTTTTTCTCATATAGATTCGCGGCCGCTCCATCGAGGCTTCCATGCTCTTGAGAAGCCTCTCCAAAGCGGGAATTTGCTCATCGGGTCGCCGATCGCAGGCCCTCTCCGCGGCCATCGATTCGAGCATCACCCGAAGCCGAAGGGCTTCCTCCATCTCCTTGGCGGTCAACTGGTTGACATGAATGCGCTTGTTACTTTCAATGACGATGATCTTTTCCGATTCGAGCTGCCAGAGGGCCTCCCGAACCGGCATCAGGCTTACGCCGAACTTGGTCGCGAGCTCGCGGAGACTGATCGACTCTCCCGGCAGAATCTCCGCCGAGATGATCTTGTCACGAAGCTGCTCGTAGACCTCCTGCCGAAGGGTCTTGACCGCAATCTTTTCGATGGCCATGGGCTCCATCCTTTGATATATGTAATCACATATTACAAATCACCAGATAAAATTTACCTTTAAATGTCGAAGAGTTAAAGGCACCAAAAAAATTCGTAAAGATTTTTGTTGACATCGCTCAGCAAATTATTTATAAAATAATATCCCGAAAAAGCAAATACTCCGTCGACGGGAGCTGGAACGAAAGGGGGTGAGCCGTCCGCTTCAAAGAAAGAGGGTCTATCAGAGGAAGGAGCTTTGGAGATGAGTTTGTCTCGAACATCACTTATTGACAGCTTGGAGAAATGAGAATGAAGGAGGTCTTTATGGTCGGGAAAGGTTTCAAGAGAGTTACCGTGGCGGTTTTCGCCTTTTGCGCGCTTTTTGGGCTCCTCGTGATGGAAGCGGGGGCTAATCCTTATGCCAAGTATGCGGGGACGACGCTCGTCGTCAATTTCCCATCCCACCCTTACTATGAATATGCGATCAAGCTCCTTCCCGAGTTCACCAAAGAGACGGGCATCAAAGTGGAGGTCGACAAGATCGAATACATGAAGATGCGGGACAAACAACTGCTCGAGATGTCGAAGCCCAAGGGAGATTATGACGTCATCTCGTATGTGGTGATGTGGAAGACCGAATACGTTTCGAAGGGCCTGCTCGCACCTCTGGCGCCCTTCTTCACCAACCCGGCGCTGGCCGACCCCACCTATGACGCAGCCGATCTGGTTCCGGCCTACGTTCAAACGACGGGCATGGTGGGTGGCCCGAAGGGCTATTTGCCTGGTCCTACGGCGGCCCTTTATGCCATTCCCTTTGGCTCCGAAACGAGCATGTTCGCCTACCGGAAGGATATTTTTGAGAAACACGGTTGGAAGGTCCCCCAGACCTATGACGAGATGCTGAAGCTCTGCAGGTTGGTCAAGGAGAAAGAACCCGAAATGGGCGGAATGACGATGCGGGGCGAAGCAGGACATCAAGTCCAGCACGCGTGGTTCAACCATTTGACGCCCTATGGCGGTGGGGTTTTCGATGATCATTGGGAACCTATCTTTCACAAAGAGCCCTCGATCAAAGCGATCAATGCGATGATCGAAATCGTCAAGACCGGACCTCCGGGGATCACTACCTTTGCCTATGGCGCCATGACCGACGCCTTCCTGTTGGGTAAGGCCGCCATGTACCTCGATAGCACCGCTCTGCCCGGCCTCGTGAGAAATCCCGAAAAGTCGAAGGTCATGGGCAAGGTGGGTTATGCCCTTCATCCAAAGGCCGTGAAGCACTCGACGGAGACCGGTGGTTTCGGGATTGCGATTCCTGCCAACTCGACGAAGAAAGAGGCAGCCTTTCTGCTGATCCAGTGGTTCACTTCGAAGGCCCAGGATCGAAAGATCGCCCGCCTCGGAGGGATGCCGAACCGTCTTTCCACGTTGAAGGACCCTGGGATGCAGAAGGAATTTCCCGAGTTCGTCGCCATCCTGGAAAACCTGAAGTATGCAAATCCCGATTGGCGACCCTTGATCCCAGAGTGGCCGGAGATCTCGATGCAGTATATCGGAATCGCCCTTCACGAAGCGATCACGGGTAAGAAGACGCCGGAAAAGGCCATGACCGATGTCATCGAGCCGGTGAAGAAGATCATGGAACGAGGCGGTTACTACGTTTGGAAGAGGTGAAAATCGATCGCGGTTCCTTTAGAAAAAGCGTTTGAAGGAATCTAAAAGACTTGGGGGCTGCGGCCGGGCCCAAAAGCCTCGGCGCAGCCCCAAGGAAGAAGGATGGCCCGTTTACCGATTTCGAAGAACCTAACTCCCTATCTCTTTATCGCTCCGGCCGTGCTCGTCCTTGCTTTCACGTGTGTTTACCCTGTGATCAAGGGATTCGAGCTCGCGTTTTACGAGTGGAGGCTCGGCACTCCCATCTCTTCCCGGACCTATGTGGGGTGGGAGAATTTTCGCTGGGCCCTCCACGATCCGGCCCTTTTCAACTCGATCAAGGTGACGGTCGTTTTTGCCGCTGTGGCAGTGACCGTGGAGCTCCTTCTGGGATTGGTCCTCGCTCTCCTCCTTGAAAAGGGGATGAAAGGGATTGCTTTTTTCCGAACGATTTTCATTATCCCGATCATGATCGCACCCGTCGTCGTTGGGTTGATCTGGCGATATCTCTTCGATGCCAATTTCGGGCTCATCAACTACCTCGTTCAGTTGGTGGGATGGAAGCCGAAGATCTGGCTGGGAACTCCGGGTCTCGCCCTTCCAGCCGTCATCGTCACGGACATCTGGCAATGGACACCCTTCATGTTCATCCTCTTTCTCGCAGGTCTTCAGAGCCTTCCTCGTCAGCCCATAGAAGCGGCCCAGGTGGATGGGGCATCCACCTGGCAGATCATCCGTCTGGTGAAGCTTCCCCTCCTTGCGCCGGTCATCACCGTGGCGGTCATTCTTCGAGTGATCGATGCCTTCCGAAGCCTCGAGGTCATGTACATCATGACCTTCGGAGGTCCGGGTCGCGAGACGGAAGTCCTCTCCCTCAACATTTATAAGACCGCTTTTATGAGCCAGCGCCTCGGCCTCTCGGCGGTGAACGCGGTCTTTCTTTTGGCCTTTATCATGATCTTCAGCGTAGCCTTTTTAGCGATCGCCAGGCCGTCCCTGACGAAGAAGGCGAGATTCTGACCGGGTAGAGGATGGGATGAACGAAAGGGCAAACCCAACCAAGAAGGAACTTGAAAAAGGTCGGAGGGCCTCTGGGTTTTGGTCAGCCTTTGCTCACCGGGAAGCTTGGATGGCCGGAAAGTACCTCCTGATCTTGATGCTGGCTTTCTTCTATCTGGTGCCGGTGATCGTCCTTATCCTGACCTCGTTTAAGACCCAGGTCCAGATGATGTCGAGTACGCCCTCGTGGATTTTCATGCCCACCCTGGGCAATTACAAGAACGTCCTCATGGAACAAGGCTTTACGCGCTATCTGATCAATAGCCTGATCGTGGGACTCATATCGACCTTTTTCACCCTGGTGATCGGAGGGCTTGCCTCCTACGCCCTGGTTCGCTTCGATTTTTTTGGAAGGAGGGCTCTTTCCTTTGCGACCCTTCTTCTCAGGATGATCCCCCCTGCCGTGTTGGTCGTTCCCATCTACGTCCTCTGGACCTTTTTCCGACTTTCCGATACGCGTCTTGGACTGATCATTGTCTATGTGGGATTGAATCTTCCTTTCACGATCTGGGTGCTCATCAGCTTCATTTCGGACGTGCCGGTTGAGTTGGAAGAGGCGGCGGTGGTCGACGGCTGTGGCCCTTGGAGAATCTTTTTCCAGGTGATTCTGCCCCTGATCAAACCAGGATTGGCTGCAGCGGCCATCTTCACCTTCCGCATTGCCTGGAACGAGTTCATCCTCGCCCTGGTCCTCACTAACCGTCTCACCCGTACGCTTCCCGTGGCCACGACCATCTACTTGACGGATATCGGGGTCGAATGGGGCAACATCACGGCCATGGGAACGGTGGTCGCCCTGCCTGCGATCATCTTCACCTTTCTTGCGGCCCGTCAGTTGATCGCCGGACTGACCGCAGGAGCGGTGAAGGCGTAATGGCATTAACGAAAGTGCATAACCTCACGAGGGCTTGTTGTGACGGATCGGTTTCTTGCGATCATCGGTACGCTCGATACAAAGGGAGCCGAGGTTACGTTCCTTCGGGATTGCCTTCGGGATTTGGGGTGGAAGACGAAGGTGATCGATGCGGGATTGCTCGGGCCTCCAGCCTTTCAACCCGATGTGAGCCGTGAGGAGGTTGCGACCCGTGCGGGGAAGAGCATTGAGGGGCTCCTCTCGGAGGGGAAGGATAAGGTTGCCGCCGTAGAGGCCATGGCCCAAGGGATTATCCGGTTCGTTACGGAGTGGGTGGAGAGGGGAGAAGTGGCAGGGGTTATCGGCCTCGGAGGGGGTGTGGGCACCTGGTTGGGAACGTCCGTCATGCGGAGCCTTCCTCTGGGGTTTCCCAAGGTGATGGTTTCGACGATCCCTTTTCAAGATATCCGCCCTTTCATTGGAACCAAAGACATTGTCCTTTTCCCTTCGGTAGCGGATATCCTCGGGCTCAACCCTCTTTTGCGGGGGGTGATTCGAAACGCGAGCTCTGCATTGGCTGCGATGGCGGGCCTTCCGCAAAAAGAAGAATCTTCAAAGAGGGTTATCGGTGCGACCGCCCTGGGGATCACCACGCCTGCCGTACTCGCCTCGAGACGGATCCTCGAAAGGCGAGGTTACGAGATGACGTGTTACCATGCCAACGGTTACGGCGGAAGGGCCTTTGAGGAGGGAGCGGCCATGGGGATGTTTGCCGCTGTGCTTGACCTGACGACCCACGAGCTTACCAATCAGCTTTTTCATGGAACCGGCCTGGCAGGAGAGGATCGCCTCGAGGCTGCAGGAAAGAAGGGCATTCCTCAACTGGTTGCACCGGGCGGCATCGACGTCATAAGCAGAGGGCCCATTGAAACGTTGAGCTCCGAAGAGAGAAAGAGACCTCACTATCGGCATAGTCCCTTCTTTACCCATGTCAGGGTCTCTTCCGAGGAGATGATCCAGGTTGGGAAGGTGATGGCGGAAAAACTGAACAGGAGCCAGGGGCCCGTCACGGTGGCCGTCCCCCTTAAGGGGTTTTCGGATCGGAATCGCGCCGGAGACCTTTTCTACGATCCGGAGGCCGACGGAGCTTTTTTGCTCGCCCTTAAGAAAAAGCTTCTTCCGGAGCATCGGGTAGTCGAGATCGATGCCCACCTCAACGACGAGGTTTTCGCTTCGAGGGCATGCGATCTTCTGTTCGAAATGATGGACGAAGGGAGGAAGACTTGATAGATTTTCTACGAGGAAATCGGAGAATTTCCCTCTCACTTAGGGATCAACAGAAAGATAGTCTAACCCTTGAGATTGCTTCGCTTCGCTCGCAATGACAAGAAGGGGGTCATTGCAGGCCTTCCCTTCTGGTTCATCCCGAGGGAATCGTATTCTCGTCATTGCGAGGCTTTTCCCCTCTTGTCATTGCGAGGCACGAAGTGCCGAAGCAATCTCGGGTTCCGATAGGCCATACGACGAAGCCGTCGGGCCGAAAGGATCCAGCGTCTCAGTCCGGCCCCTCAGATTGCTTCGCTTCGCTCGCAATGACAAGAATGGGGTCATTGCGAGGCTTTTCCCCTCTCGTCATTGCGAGGCACGAAGTGCCGAAGCAATCTCGGGTTTTCATGAGGCCCTTGATGCCAAAAGCCCTTTTCAAAGCGAATGAAAAGGAAGGGAGGGCTGGCGAAACTTGAAATAAGTTCGGATAGGCTTTACGTTGTAAAGAGTTTCGACATATACCCATCAAGAAAGACGAAGAAGGAGAAGAGAATGGTGAATGAAAAGGCGATTCGTGAAACCATGGAGGAGCTTATCAGGGTTGCAAAGAGGGCCTTTAATAGGGGTTTGCAAACTGGTACAGGAGGCAACATCAGCGCCCGCGTCGCTTCGAGCGACGCGGTGGTCATCAAGCCAAGCGGCGTGGGGTTTGTGGGATGCAGCCCCGAGAACCTTCTGGTCGTGAGCCTCGATGGGAAAATCCTCAAAGGATCGACCAAGCCGAGCAAGGACATGCCCTTTCATTTGGGGATCTATCGGGTGCGCCCCGAGGTCAACGGTATCGTCCACGTTCACTCTCCATGGGCGACAGCCTGGGCTGTCTTGGGAGAGGAAATCCCGCTTTGTACGGATCAGGCGAGGACGAAGTTCGGGAGGATCCCTCTCGTTCCGAGCGGGCCGGATGGAAGCAAAGAAACACCGGAATCGGTCATCGAAACCTTTCGAAATCCCCAGGTTCTGGTGGCTACCCTTCAGAACCATGGGGCCGTGGCCGTCGGGAAGAGCCTCCTTGCTGCCGAAGAGCTTGCGGAGTTGATCGAGGAGACGGCTCAAATCGCCATGCTCGTTCGCCTGGCCTCGCGAAGATGACGGGGCCCTATGGAAAACCGAGAATCTCTTGTTAGTATGCTGATATGAATCTGGACAAACAAAAGGGAAAATCAATCTTCCTCTCCCCTCGGGGAGAGGATTGAGGTGAGGGGGCAATTCCAAGGGAACACCCTCACCCCAGCCCTCTCCCGCCAAGGCAGGAGAGGGAGATGTCTGTCATTTCTACTTCGAGAAGATTAATAAACTGCCTGATGACGAAGCCCCTCCAGAGGGATGAGCGTTTTTCGGAAGCTTTCGTAGGCCCGTCGTTGGGTTTCCCAAGATAGGGTGTTTTAGGTTGCAGTCCTTTAAGGGCTTGCCATTTTTCGTGAAGAAAAGGAGGAGACCGTGACCATGACAACCTGGACCATCAGGCCGATCGTAACCGGCTACGCCAACTCGGACAAAAAGACCTATCTCTATCACCACAGCACCCACCCCTATTACAACGTGGAGGGAAAAGTTCTGCTTCCCACCCTGGCCTTTCTCGCTCAGAGGGAGAAGGAGTTCGTTCTCGTCGATACAGGGATGGCCTGGACCGAACGGGCCAGTCAGTATCACCATCCGGGTTCTTATCAACCCGAGGGGGCGGCGATTCACGAGCGCCTGGCGTCGCTCGGGATTCGTTGCGAGGACGTCGGGTTGGTGATCTTCACGCACATGCACTGGGACCATATCTTCTATATGGAGAAGTTTGTCAACGCACGATTCATCGCCCATCGAAAGGAGTACGAATTCGCTCTTAATCCAATCCCCGTCTACTACAAGTCCTACGAACATCCGGTTCTTGGAATCCGGAGACCCTTTGAGGGGATCAAGATCGATCTCGTCGATGGGGAAGAAGAGATCGTAAAGGGGATCCGCGTTTTTCCAAGTCCTGGACATTCTCCCGGCCACCAGTCCGTCGAGATTGATACGGTCGAAGGGCCTTACATCTGCTGTGGGGATTCGATCTTTATCTACGACAATCTCAAGCCCATTCCGGAGATCCATTACTCCATTACGCCTCCTGCGCGTTTCGCGAACGTGGTCGAAACGTGGCGAAGCATCGAGGAGCTGAAGGCCAGAGCAAGAGGAAAAGAGTTCATTTTGCCAACCCACGCTCCGGAGCTGGAGACAAGGCCAGAAACGAAAGGGGTTCTCCGAACGCTTTGTTAGGACGACTCTCGCCTTGAAAGGGGCTCGGGAAAACATGAGATTGCTTCGGCACTTCGTGCCTCGCAATGACGAGAGGGGGAAAGCCTCGCAATGACCCCCTTCTTGTCATTGCGAGCGGAGCGAAGCAATCTGAGGGGCTGGACTGAGAGGGTGGATCCTTTCGGCCCAAGGCCTTCATCGTATGGTCTATCGGAACCCGGGATTGCTTCGGCACTTCGTGCCTCGCAATGACCAGAGGGGAAAAGCCTCGCAATGACGAGGGGGGAAAGCCTCGCAATGACCCCCTTCTTGTCATTGCGAGCGGAGCGAAGCAATCTGAGGGTCGGACTGAGAGGCTGGATCCTTTCGGCCTAAGGCCTTCATCGTATGGCCTATCGGAACCCGGGATTGCTTCGGCACTTCGTGCCTCGCAATGACGAAAGGGGGAAAGCCTCGCAATGACGAGAATACGATTCCCTCGGGATGAACCAGAAGAGAAAGCCCGCAATGACTCCCTTCTTGTCATTGCGAGCGAAGCGAAGCAATCTAAACGGTTGGGCTGTCAAACTCAGCTCTTTGGCTGTCACTTTGAACTCGTCTCAAGGGCTCGTCTTGAATCCGTTTTAGGAGATGCTGAGGCGAGTTCAGTCGAAAAAGTTACCCAACGGGTTGGAGCATTTGGGGTCGACATCGGTTCCCAAAAAGGCTAAGGTTTTTATGGATTTGGTTTGCGGTCTGGATGTGGGGACGAGCGGAGCGAAGGCAATTGCCGTGGACGCGAGAGGTGAAGTCGTCGCTCGATCGGAGCAAAAGTTCACAAACCCTCCCTACATTCCTGCTCCAGGCCTTTCGGAGCAGGATGCAACGCAATGGTGGGAGGCTTCGAAGCAGTGTCTCCGTGCGATCGCCCGTCTCGCGGGAGAGCGAATTGCTGCCATCGCCATCGATTCGACCTCGGGCACCTTTGTTCCAGTCGATAGGGAAGGGCACCCCCTTATCCCTGCCCTCATGTATCACGACGCCCGGGGTCACGGTCTCGAGAAAGAGGTCAATGAGGCAGCTCGCGATCTTTGCGAGCGGTTGGGTTTCGCCTTTCCTCCGGCCTTTTCCCTTGTGAAACTGTACTGGCTTGTTAAAGAAAGGCCAGACATCGTGAGGGCTGCCTACAAGTTTCTTCACGCAGCCGATTTTCTCGTCGGGAAGCTTACGGGAAACTTTGACTGCACCGATACGTCCAATGCTTTGAAGTCAGGGGTTGATCTGATCTCGGGATCGTGGCCTTCTTTTATCGAAGAAAGGCTGGGCCTACCCCTTCCGAAATTGCCTCAAGTCCATCGGCCCGGAGAGAAGGTGGGTGAAGTGACACGGGTTGCCGCTAAGGAAACAGGATTAAAGGAAGGCATTTCGGTCATCGCCGGGGCGAGCGACGGGATGGCGGCTTTCCTCGCCTCGGGGGCCAGAGAAGTGGGTGACTGGAATATCAATTTAGGGAGCACCCTTGCGATTCGCGGAATCTCAAAAGACTTGCTCCGAGACAAGAAGGGTCGCTTTTACTGCCATCGCCATCCAGAAGGCGATTGGCTTCCAGGAGGGGCAAGCAACGTTGGGGGCGAGGCGCTCATTCAGAAATTTGGTTCACCGCGGCTCGCGGAATTGGATCGTTCGGCCCGAGACGAGATCCCTACGGGGCTCTTAGTTTATCCCCTGGTCGTCAGGGGTGAGCGGATGCCTTTTGTTCACAGCGAGGCCGAAGGTTTTGTGGTGGGTGAGGCGAGAAGGGACGCCGAATTTTACGCCGGATATCTGGAGGGCATATCCCTCGTAACGGCCTGGTCGATCGAAGAGGCGAAGGTGTTGGGTGCACCGGTAGAGGGTGATTTTTTTCTTTCTGGGGGAGGAGGGAGGGGGAAGACCCTGGCGTGCCTCCTCGCCTCAGCTCTGGAGAAGCCCTTGGCGAGAACCCGAGAGCCTGATGCGGCGATGGGAAGCGCCCTTCTCGCGGCTTCGTGGGTATGGTATAAAAACTCGGTCAAGGCTGCTCAAGCCCGGATGGTGAAGGAAGAGGAGCGCTTTGAGCCGATCGCCGAATGGATCGTTCCGTTGAGAGAAAAACGGGAGGAACTCAAGAGAACATGCAAGAAGCGGGGATACCTTTGACGGGTTTTAAGGAATGCGATATCCGTGGGGAATTTCGGTCCGAGGTGAACGAAGCCCTCGCCTATAGGCTTGGTCGTGCATTTGGATCGGTGGCGAAGGAGCGAAGGATGGTCCTTGGTGGCGATTTCCGGACCTCGACGCCCGCGCTCGTGGGACCTTTGAAGCGAGGTCTTGCCGAAAGCGGCATGGTCGTTTACGACCTCGGTCAGGTTTCAACGCCGGCCTACTACTTTGCCAGGCGAAAACTGGGAATCCGGCCGGGGATCATGGTGACGGCCTCCCATAGCCCTTCTGCCTATAACGGATTTAAACCGATCTTGGGCGAGCTGCCGATCACTCCCGAGGAACTTGAGGAGCTCAAGGAGATCGCTCTCCGGGAAGACTTTCGTTCCGACCTTGGTCGGATCGAGAGGGTCGATATCCGATCAGACTACATTCAATCGCTCGTGGAGCGCTTTGCCGGTCTGAGAGGTCGAGCTCCCAAGGTGGTCTTCGACTGCGGAAACGGAGCAACCGGGTGGGTGATTCGGGATGTGCTCGACGCCTTGGAGATCGATGCCACGGTGCTCTTTCCAGAGCCGGACGGCCGTTTCCCGAACCGCTCCCCGGACATCGCAGGCCCCGAGGATCTGGCCCGGCTTCAAGACGAGGTAAGACGAAGTGGAGCCGCCCTGGGAGCGGGATTCGATGGCGACGGCGATCGGGTAGGCTTTGTCGATGAAGAAGGCCGGCGAATTCCTTCGGACCTTCTGATCGCGTGGTTAGCCCGCGAGCTTCTGAAACGGTTCCCTGGGGAGACGGTGGTTTACGATTTGAAACTCTCGAGGGTTGTTCCTGAGACTGTGGAAAGGAATGGGGGAAAGGCCATTGTCCAGAAATCGGGTCACACCTTTATTAAACGAACCGTGCTCGAAACGAACGCCCTGCTCGGAGGCGAGTACACAGGTCACCTCTTTTACAAGGAGCTGGAGGGAGGGGATGACGGCCTCTTTTCCAGCCTTTTGGTCTGCGCCCTCCTGGCTGAGAGGCGGACGCCTTTTTCGGAATGTTTCAAAGATTTGCCGCGCTACTACAGCACTCCGGATTTACGGATTCCCTATGCCGGAGAGAAGGAAGCCTTGATCCAGGAGGCCATCGATCGGGCAAGAACGGACGGAGCGAGACTTCTTCTCATCGATGGGGTCAAAGCCGAGTACGAGGAAGGATGGGGGCTCATGCGGGCCTCTGTCACGGAACCGGCCCTCACGTTTCGGTTTGAGGGCAAAACGAAGTTGGACATGCTCCACGTGGCCCGAAGATTTCTTTCCGGTATGGGTGAGCTTGAAGAGAAGGTGTGGAATCGAATCCTTCGCTATGCCTCTCTCACTGCTGAAGAAGAGGGGAAGGAGAACATTCTGCCTGAAGGAGCAACGACCGATGTCTGATCCCCAACAGATCCTGGCTCAGTTGATGGAACTCTCGAGAAGGCTTGGTGAGCCCGCAAGGGATCTGGTCATCCTGGGAGAGGGCAATACCTCTGCCAAAGTTGACGAAAAAACCTTTTTCGTCAAGGCGAGCGGGAAAGAACTGGCAGAGGCCGATGGCGAGAGCTTTGTTCGGGTCTCTTTCTCAACGGTTCTCGAGGCCCTGCGGAAAGAGGAGCTGACGGACGAGGAGGTGAAAAGAGTTCTTCAGGAGGCGAGGGTCGATCCCCATGGCAAGCTCATGCCTTCCCTCGAGACGTTCCTCCATGCTTATCTCCTTTCTTTCCCCGATCTTTGGTTCGTGGGCCACACGCACCCTGCTGCGGTCAACGCCGTCCTCTGTTCCTTGGGGTCGCGGGAGGCCTTTCAGGGTAGCCTCTTTCCGGACGAGATCGTTTACTGCGGACCAAGGGTTTGCTACGTCGAATATACCGATCCCGGGCTGTCGTTGGCCCACCGCCTTCGGAGGCGGGTGGAGGAGTTCGTCCGAGAGGAAGGTCGACCTCCCCGTGTGATTCTCATGGAGAACCACGGGCTGATCGCTTGCGGAAGAACGGTGCGGGAGGTGGAAGCCTCGACCCTGATGTTCGTCAAGGCTTCGCGTATTCTGTTAGGGACGTATGCATTGGGTGGACCACGGTTTCTTCAGGCCGACGAAGTCGCCCGTATCGACAGTAGACCCGATGAGAAATACCGCCGCTCGAAGAGCGGATAGCTCTTGTCTCCAGGGACCATCACTTTTCGTTTCGACCCAATAGATCAACCAGGCTTGGGATCAACCCGTTGCTTCCATTTTTGAACCCATCCGTTCACTCGTTACGCCCTATTCTTTCGAGGTAGGCCCGCGAGGTGAGGACCTCGGGGTTTACAAGGTTGGGAGGTTTTTTCCCTTTCAGCATAGCGATCGCGTTTCGTGCGGCCACCACCGCCATCTGGTTTCGGGTATCCTCCGTTGCACTTCCAATGTGGGGGAGAAGGACCACGTTGTCAAGCTTGGTGAGACCCGGGGTAAGTTTCGGCTCCTTTTCGAAGACGTCGAGACCGGCTGCAGCGATCGTTCCCTTCTTGAGGGCCGCGACAAGGGCCTTTTCGTCGATCACCGGACCTCGGGAGGCGTTGATAAGAATGGCCGTCGGTTTCATCAGGCTCAGTTCTCGTGCTCCGATGAGGTGACGGGTCGCCGGGGTGAGAGGGCAATGGAGCGTGATAAAATCGCTCTCCTTCAGGAGGTCGTCGAGTTCTCGATATTCCACCCCTTTCATTCTCTCGATCGTTTCTCTCATGGGCGGGTCGTAGGCTAGGACCTTCATCTTGAAGCCTCGGCTCCTTCGCATGACGGCCCGACCGATTCGACCGAAGCCGATGATCCCCAGAACCTTGGGCCGATTCGACCCTCCAGGGCCGACGTCAAGGCCCATGAACGCGGCCCGTCCCTCGCCATCCCATTGGCCGGAGAGGACGTAGTTGTGGCACTGGGGAATCCGCCTGGCCGTTGCCATGAGCAATGCCCAGGCGAGATCTGCCGTCGTCTCGGTGAGAACGTCGGGGGTGTTTGTGACGGGGATCCCGAGCTCGGTGGCAGCGGTTACATCGATGTTGTTGAATCCTACGGCGTAGTTCGCGATGCCTTTCAATCGAGGATTCGCCTCCATCAACTTCCTTGAGATGGGTTGGACCCCACGGGCCAAAACGACCTCGGCCTGACGGAATCCTTCGAGAAGTTCCTTGGGGCTGGGCAGCTCCCCCTTGGGGCCGTGAAGCATGACGAAATCGATCTTGGCCTTTCGCAAGATCTCTTTTCCCATTTCGGGCATAGGCCACGGAACGACAACCTTCGCAGACATAAACTCTCCCTTCTGGCGTTGAGGTTAGGCCAATTCTATCCGATTCGAGTCACGGATTTCAACCCGGATGTTTCAAGGACCTGGTGGTTCCAAAGGGGTCTTGACAAAAATTCTGGACGTGCTACATTATGGAACAGCATTCCGCATTGCGATACTTCGATGCCGAGCTCCGAGACGAACAGACCCCATAATCTGGTCCAGACCATTGAAAGGGTTTCGGCCATCCTTGAGACCTTGGGGCAAAGCCCGAAGGGCACGAGCATCCGCGATCTCTCGGCCAAGCTTCGCCTTCCCAAGGGGACGACCCACCGGCTTCTCGCTTCGCTTCAGTATTTCGGCTATGTCCGCCAGGATTCGGTGACCAAGAACTACCTTCTGGGGTTCAAACTGGTCGAGCTCGGTCAACTTCTTTTGAGTCAGATTGACCTTCGCAAGGAAGCGGAGCCCTTTCTTCGGGATCTCGCCGAACGGACCCGCGAGACGGTTCATCTCGTTTTTCTCGATCGTCACGAGATTGTCTACATCGATAAGGTCGAATCGGATCATGATGGAAGCGGACTCAGGATGGCCTCGAGGGTGGGATTGAGGAATCCGGCCCACAGTTGTGCGGTGGGAAAGGTACTGCTTGCCCATCTTCCGGAGGAGGAGGTGGAACTTCTCTTTCGCGAGAAGGGGCTTTCGAAGCGCACGGCAAACACCATTACCCGATTGGGAGAGCTGAAGGAACATTTGAGACAGGTTCGCCTTCAGGGCTACGCGGTGGACGACGAGGAGAACGAGAAGGGGATCCGATGCGTGGCTGCCCCGATTTATAACGAAGGGGGAAAGGTGGTGGCTGCGGTGAGCGTTTCAGGTCCCGCTTTTCGGGTGACGAAGAGGCTGATCCAGGGAAGCCTCAAGAGGGAGGTGATGGAGACGGCACAGAGGATCTCTGAAAAGTTGGGCTTCCGGGAAAGGAGGTGAGAAGGCGGTTTCTTGAAAAAGAGGGGGAATTTTTTTTGTTAGCCGCAAAAGAAACGAAATTTCGTGATGCGAAACGCCCCGAGGGAGAGGAGGAAAAGCGAAATCTTTTCCACTTGAGGGGCACGAAGACATCTTGGAGGAAGGAGGTCTTTATGCGACATCAGCGCATTTTGTCGATTTTAGTGGCCATCGCGATCGTTTCGCTCTTTGCCCTTCCGGCTATCGGGCAGCCGAAGTACGTTCTCAAGTTTAACCATGTCCTGGGTCCCAAGGAACCCTATCACCAGGGGTTTCTGAACTGGGCCAAGGCGGTTGAGGAGAGAACCAAGGGAGGGCTCAAGATCGAGGTTTTTCACAGCGCCCAACTGGGCGTGGAGGAGGACATCCTGGAGCAGATCCGGGCCGGTGCCAATGTGGGCCAAAATACGGACTCCGCGCGCATGGGGAACTATGTCCCCGCTATTGCCTGCATGAACGGTCCCTATTTCGCCGAGACCATCGCCGAGGTGGAGAAACTGAAAGCGATGCCCACCGTGAAAGCTTGGCTTGACGAGCTAGCCAACAAATTCGGCTTTAAGGTCCTTTCCTTCAGTTGGATCCAGGGGTACAGACATTTCTTCACGAACAAGCCCGTTCGGACCCCTGAGGATTTGAAGGGGCTACGTATTCGAACGCCGCCGGCTCCCATCTGGCAGGAATCGGTGCGGGCCCTTGGTGCCACCCCGGTGGCCCTTGCGTTTGGTGAGATGTATCCTGCCCTCCAGCAGAGGGTGGTGGACGGTGTGGAGTTAGTCTATAACAACATCCCCGCCGGCCGGTTCTATGAAGTGCTCAAGTACGTAAGCGAGACCGGCCACATCATGCTCATCAACTTCGAGGTGATCAGTGCGAAGTGGTTCAACGCCCTTCCTCCCGACTACCAGAAGATCCTTGTGGAGGAGTGTGATAAAGCGGGTGTTGCCACCTCGAAGCTTATCATTGACAAGCTGGAGAAAGAAGTGAAGGCCGATCTCATCAAAAAAGGGATGATCGTGGTCGACAACGTGAACCTCCCCGCTTTCCGAAAGGCCGGCGAAAAGGCCTACGAGGTTTTGAAGATTGCGGACGTGAAAAAGAGAGTTCACATGGAGATGGGGAAGGCCTCGCAATGACCCCCTTCTTGTCATTGCGAGCGGAGCGAAGCAATCTGAGGGTCGGAGTGAGAGGCTGGATCCTTTGGGCCCGACGGCTTCATCGTGTGGTCTATCGGAACCCGAGATTGCTTCGGCACTTCGTGCCTCGCAATGACGAAAGGGGGAAAGCCTCGCAATGACGAGAAAGGGAAGGCCCGCAATGGCCCCCTTCTTGTCATTGCGAGCGGAGCGAAGCAATCTGAGGGGTCGGAGTGAGAGGGTGGATCCTTTGGGCCCGACGGGTTCATCGTATGGTCTATCGGAGCCCGAGATTGCTTCGGCACTTCGTGCCTCGCAATGACGAGAAAGGGAAGGCCTCGCAATGGCCCCCTTCTTGTCATTGCGAGCGAAGCGAAGCAATCTCAATCGTTAGAGTGTCACCCAGAACCTGGTTCGGGGGTCCGCTTGACCTCTTTTTGTGTAAGGTTGAATCGAGTTTAGCGTGAGCAGTTAGCCACTCGGCCACAGGCCATTGTTCTTGTCGATTAGGATAGAGGTGCCGCAACTTTGGAGCCCACTTGCCCTGGCGGTGTCTTATGTGTGTCAAGGGCAGCCAACGGGGGAGGGGCGGATGGTGCTGTGAGGACAAAGGATGAATAAGGTCTACGAGTACGTCTGCAAAGGGGAAAGCTTCCTCACCAAGGTTTTCATCGTCTTCCTGGTGGCATTGGTTTTTGTCGCAGCCGCTACCCGTTACATGGGCTATCCGATCAACTGGTCCGTCGATATCGCGGTCTGTCTTTTTGCGTGGTGCACTTTCCTGGGCGGCGATGTGGCCCTTCGAAAGAACAAGCTCATGAATGTGGATTTCTTCATCGGAAAGCTTTCACCCGAGAAGAGGAGGCTCGTAGAGCTCCTCAACCTTCTCATCATCCTGATCTTCTTGGGAGCCCTTGTCGTCTACGGCACAAAGCTTTCCTACACGACGCGGTTCAGAACCTTCCAGGGTATCCCCTGGTTTAGTTACACGTGGGTGACGATCAGTGTCCCCATCGGCAGTATTTTGATGATGATCACCACGATTCTTAAGATCAGGGAGAAACGGGGAACTCCGCTCCGTGAAAGGCACGGTTCATAGAGCACCCGTATCGTTGCAATAAGGCAATAGGGAGGAACGGCTCCATGCTTTGGGTTTTCATCCTGTTTTTCCTCTTCTTGATCATGGGGATGCCCGTGGCCTTTGCGATCGGCATTGCGGGCGTTCTCTTTTTCCTCATGAACCCCCAACTGCCCTTCACGATGATCATCCAGCTTCCCATCTCGCAGACCCAGAACTTCCCTTTGCTCGCCATACCGCTCTTCATCTTTGCAGCCAACCTGATGAACGAGACAGGGTTAACGAACCGCTTGATCAAGCTGGCCGGAGTCCTTGCCGGACATATGAGGGGAGGCCTGGCCCAGGTCAATGTGGTCCTGAGCACCCTCATGGGAGGGGTTTCAGGTTCAGCCATCGCGGACGCGGCCATGGAAGCCCGCATCCTCGGGACGGAAATGATCAAGAAAGGTTTTTCGATAGGCTATACGACAGCCGTAACCGTGATCACCGCCTGTATCACACCCATCATTCCTCCCAGCATCGGCCTCATCCTCTATGGAACGATCGGTCAGGTCTCGATCGGTCGCCTTTTCGCCGGCGGGATTGTGCCCGGCCTCCTGATGATGGTTTTTCTGATGGTGGCGGTCTCCATCACCTCTAAGAAGAAAGGATATCTTCCCGAAAGGCCGCGGCCGTCCCTGAAAGAGGTGGCGATAGCCCTTGTCGATAGCATCTGGGCCTTTCTTTTTCCGATCGCTTTGATCGGAGGCATCCGGTTCGGTCTTTTCACGCCTACGGAGGCAGGTGCCTTTGCAGGGGTGTATGCCTTTGTCGTGGGGATTCTTTTTTACAGAGAGCTCACGTGGGAGAAGTTCAAGAGAACCCTGGAGATGACGATCACGGACATCGGTTCTATCATGCTCATCATCGCCTTGTCGGGTATCTTTGGCTACGGCCTCTCTTATGAAAGGGCCGGGGATAAGTTCTGTTCCTTTATGCTTGGGATCACCAATAACCCTCATCTCCTGCTTCTGCTTCTTGTGGGAGCGCTCTTTGTGGCGGGCATGTTCATCGACAGCACGGCCATCATCCTCCTTTTCACGGCCATCCTCCTTCCCCTGGTCAACGAGGTGGGTGTCAATCCGGTCCATTTCGGTTTGGTCTTTATGCTCGTCGTCGTGCTGGGCCTTGTCACACCTCCTGTCGGCGTCTCGATGTATACCGTTTGTTCCATCCTCGACTGTCCTTTGGAAGAGTACACCAAGGAGTCCTTGCCCTTCATCGCTGCGGTGGTGCTCGTGGATATTTTACTGATTTTCTTCCCGGATCTTGTGCTCTTCGTCCCGAACCTCATCTTCGGTGCGGAGTGAAAGAGAGGTGTCGCGTATGAGATTGAAGGATCGCGTGGCGGTCATTACAGGAGCTGCGAGGGGGATCGGAAAGGCGATCGCTTTCACTTTTGTGAGGGAGGGAGCAAGGGTCGCTTTGGTCGACGTGGAGAGACCGAGGTTGGAGGCTTCGAGAGAGGAGATCGAAAGGAACGGGGGGAAAGCCATCGCACTTCCCTGTGACATCACAAAGAGCTCTGAAGTCCAACGTGTGATCGAGGAGGTTAAGAAGATTTTTGGTCGGATCGATATCCTCGTCAACAATGCCGGCATCATTCGCCGGGGCACGATTGAAACCGTGACCGAAGAAGATTGGGACCGGGTGATCGAGGTGAATCTCAAGGGCACATTCAATTGCTGCAAGGCTGTTGTGGAGACCATGAAAACCCAGGGCTATGGGAAGATCGTTAACGTTTCCTCTATTGCCGGGAAACTGGGCGATATCACGTCGGCTCCGGGATATGGACCTTCGAAGGCAGGAATCGATGCGCTCACGAAAACGTTGGCAAGGCAACTTGCACCTTACGGAATTAATGTGAATGCGGTCTCGCCCCATGCCATTGAAACGGAGATGAGCGCTCAATGGTCCGAAGAGAAGAGAAAAGAGGTGATCGCTTCGATCCCTCTTGGCCGTCTTGGCAGACCGGAGGACGTGGCCGAGGCCGTGCTCTTCCTGGCCTCCGATGAGGCCTCCTTTATCACGGGAGAGATCCTCGACGTGAACGGAGGGGCGCTTATGGATTGAAGGAGTCTCACGGTCGCCCCCTCCCAGCCGAGGCTGATTTTTACCCATGCTCGAGTCCGTGGGTATGGTCAATAGTTTGATGGAAGGCTTGGTCGAAACATGAGATTGCTTCGGCACTTCGTGCCTCGCAATGACGAGAATACGATTCCCTCGGGATGAACCAGAGGGGAAAGCCTCGCAATGACCAGAGGGGGAAGGCCTCGCAATGGCCCCCTTCTTGTCATTGCGAGCGGAGCGAAGCAATCTGAGGGGTCGGAGTGAGAGGGTGGGTCCTTTCGGCCCGACGGCTTCATTGTATGGTCTATCGGAGCCCGAGATTGCTTCAGCACTTCGTGCCTCGCAATGACGAAAGGGGGAAAGCCTCGCAATGACGAGAAAGGGAAGGCCCGCAATGGCCCCCTTCTCGTCATTGCGAGCGAAGCGAAGCAATCTGAGGGTCGGAGTGAGAGGGTGGGTCCTTTTCGGCCCAAGACCTTCATCGTATGGCCTATCGCAACCCGAGATTGCTTCGGCACTTCGTGCCTCGCAATGACGAGAAAGAAAAAGCCTCGCAATGACGAGAAAAAAAAGGTCTCGGAATGACCAGAGAAAAAAGAGCTGGGAATGACGAGAGAGAAAAGGCCTCGGAATGACCGGAAAGAAAAGGCCTCGCCATGACGAGAAAGAAAAGATCGCGCAATGGCCATAAAGAAAGAGCTCGCAGTGACGGGAAAGAAGGGGTCGCAGGGACAAGAAAGAAAGGAGCTCGCAACGGTGGGAAAGTGGGGGCCTTCCAACCGCGACCGGAAAACACGTGGCAAGGATGAGAAGGAGAGCGAAGAGACAAGACGAGAAGCGGAAGGCTTCTCGATGAGGACAAGGAGAGGACCGCGCAACGACAGAAACGAGAGGACCCTGCGAGAAGGAGAAAGAGAGGCCCCCGTGGCGACAAGAAGGGAAGGACCTTACAAGGAGGAGAAAGGGAGAAGTCTTCCCACATTGAGTTCGTCATTGCGAAGGAAGTGAAGCAATCTCAAAGGTCGGATTGTCACTCAGGATCTGTTTCAACGGGCGTATCGATTTTATTTTCATGAGATGCCGAATCGGGCTCAGAGTTTGTTCTTAGCGATTCATCGTTCACAGTTTATCGTTCATTGTTCATGGTTTATGGTTCATCGTCCATTGTTTATCGTTCCTCATAGGAGGATAACTTGAACCGAGACGAAGCCCTGGGTGGCGTAGTTCTCTTCTTCTTCGGCGTGGTGACGGTGCTCCTCTCGCTGAGGATGCCCATCGGAACCTTCAGGGCAGCGGGGACCGGGCTTTTTCCCTTC
>Ga0315298_1002507_pt1 | contig 31070 bp, 26 predicted proteins | sample WHS_1_MG_FD_203077 | JGI IMG/M metagenome (GOLD analysis project Ga0315298, IMG submission 203077) | Extremophilic microbial mat communities from Washburn Hot Springs, YNP, Wyoming, USA - WHS_1_MG | ecosystem: Environmental > Aquatic > Thermal springs > Hot (42-90C) | place: USA: Wyoming... | reverse complement strand
GCAGAAGCAGGTGAGCCTGATGGCCAAACTCTGCCTGGCCTTTGGGCTTTGCTTCCAACTGCCGCTGGTGGTGGCCTTCCTGGTGAAGGTGGGCATTGTTGGCCCGCAAACGCTGCGCGCGAAGCGGCGTGAGGCGATCGTGCTGATATTCTTGGTCGCCGCCGTGGTCACCCCGACCTGGGACCCGCTGACCATGACCATCCTTGCCCTGCCCATCGTGTTCCTTTACGAGGGGACCGTCTGGTGGGCCGTGCTCTCCGAGAGGAAGGCGAGGCGTGCCGAGCAACGTGCGCTGCTGGATGGCGATTAGCCTGCTCCTGGTGTCAGCCCCCGCCTTGATCCCGGCGGCCGAGGAGGCCACGCCCGGCCGCATTCCCGCCGCCCGCCTACAAAACCTGATCCTGGTGGCAGACCGTCCTACGCCGCTGTTCTGGGCGGAGGGGGTGACGGACCCCGAGGACCTGCCGCGCTACCGGGAGAGCGGGCTAAACACGGTGGTGGTGCCACTTACGGCCGACGATCCCCCCGCTCTGGAGGCGGCCGCGCGCCTGGCGGAGGCGGTCGCTGGGCAGGGGCTTTTCATCATCATCCGCCTGGCACCCAGCCCCGCCGGGTTTCGGGGCGAGGGCAGCGCGGCTATCCACCCCAGCACCCGCAGCGAGGCCTACCGCGAGCGCGTCCGGCTGTTCCTCGAACGCGCCCAGGCCCTGCGCTCGCCCAGCGTGGTGGCCTGGGAGGTAGCGGCGGTAGATCCCGACTACCTGTTGCTGCAGCAGGGCGATTTCGCGGCCGACCTGGCCCAGTGGTATGGCGACCTGGGCAAGGCCGGGCAGGCCTGGGGCTACCCTGAGTTGACCGCGGGGCAGCTCACGGATGCCCTGCCTGCCCACCTTGACCGCAACCGCCCACAGGGCATGGGGCGAGCCGTCTTTGACCTGGTCTGCCACCGCCAGCAGCGGTACCGTGATCTGCTCGGGATTTGGGCCGAGGGGCTGCACCGCCTGGATCCCGGGCGATTGGTGCTGGCGGGGAACGTGCACTACTACCGCTCGGCCCTGGACGTGCCCGCCACTTACGACGGCATGGTGCTGCGCTGCCTGCCCACGGAGGTGGAGGGCGACCTGGAATGGCACAACCCGCATGCGGTGGATGCTGGACGCCGGGGCAACAGGTTTGCGGCCCTGCCCACGATCATGGTGGGCAAGGGCGTCACCCCGACCAGGGTGCGGGACTGGACTATCCAGGCTGCGCTGCACGGCGCGGCGGGTGTGGGCTACAGTGATTGGCAGTATCTGAAGGACCACCCCGACCTGCTGCAGGCGGTCACCGCCACCCTGAAGGAGTGCCGGGAACGCGAGTTGGTGCCGCGCACCCCGCAGGCGCAGATTGCAGTGCTCTGCGAGCCCTTTGCCGCCGGCGCGGTCTCCCGGGGCAGGGGGCTCTATGGGCACGTGGGGTCGCTCTCGTGCTCCGAGCCGGGCGGGCTCATCTACCTGATGCGGGCGGGCACGCGCTGGGGCATCGTGGACCTGCTGTCTCTGGATGACATCGCGACGCAGGACCTCCAGCAGTATCGGCTGATCCTGGCTCCCCTGGCGCTGCAGATGACCAAGGCGGCACGCTCGGCACTGCTCTCGTACATGGCGGGCGGCGGCATCCTGATGGCTGACGGGGAATGCGGGCGCTTTGAGATGCCCGGGCAGCCGGAGGCACTGAACGAATCGCTCTCGCAACTCTTTGGAGTCACCATCTCCCCGGCGCCGCCAGGTTCGCTGCTGCCACTGGTGGCGGTAAACCCGCACCCGCTTTTCCCGTCGCTGGGCAACACCACTCGGACGCTGAACGACCCCACCACCTCGCCCTTTACCAGCGAATTGCTGTGGGTATGTCCGCAGGAGGGCACGCGGCCAGTGGTGGCGCTGCAGCAGGGCACACCCTCACAGTTCGCGGGGATCTTCGCCCGGCCGATGGGCAAGGGGTGGGCGATATACGGCTCGTGCCGGCTCTGGGAATACTGGCTGCCGGGCAAACCGTTCTTTGCCGAGATGTTTGGCGATTTGCTCGGGCCGCGTGCGGACCTGGCCCTCGAGCAGCCGGGGGGAGTGTTGCCGGAGATTACCTGCTGCCTGCTTGCCGACGGGACGGTGATGGTAAGCGACCCGGGGGTGGGGGTGGCCAGCCTGCTGCTGCGGAGCCGCGACGGGCGGCTGGTGTGGGCACCGGGGGCAGTGCAAGAGGTGCCCTCCCAACCTGCACTGGCGCCCTCCCGGATCACCTTCCTGCGGCAGCCTTTGCTGGTCATGCAACCCATCCCAGTCGAGGTGGTGGCCCTGGGTAGCCGGGTGTTGGTGCAGGTGGGGGAGTACAAGCCCGACAGGGTGCGGCTGGTTGGCTTCGGAGCGGATTCGGAGGTGCACCAGGTGGGACCCCGCCTGGACGTGGCACCCCGCGGGCGCACCCGCTGTGCTTTCAGCATGCTCTCCGGCGTCTACCCTATTGCCCCCGGTAGCAAGCACAGACTGGAAATACTACAGTCCGGCGACGCCAAGCCTGCCGTCAAGACCCTCACCGCCGATTCCCAGGGCCGCCTGCGCTTTGAGGTGGATTGCGGGCTGACGTACCTGACGGTCACACCGGCGTAGGCCGAGAGCAGGCGCATGGGCGAATAGCAGAGGGGAGGGAGGTTGTGGTTACTGGTCAACTGGTTACTGGTGTGGAACAGTAGCGGAGCCCCTGCGTGGGCCCCGGGCGCCGGTCTCCGGGTGTCCGCAATGCGCAATCAGGCCCTCCTGAGCATGGAACAGGCCCAAAGCGCCTCATTTCCGTCTCGCGAATGCCTCACTTTGCCTCGCTTTTACCTCAGTTCTGCCTCACTTAGTCGCGCGGATGGCTCGCAAAGGTATCGGCAGGGATGGGGTTCTCGCCACAACACGTGAAGAACAGGCCCAACAATCACAGGGACGCCGCGAAGGCAGAGAGGGACCGCCTGTGTGCCAACCTCGCCTGCCCACATCCACCGGCGAGGAGGGAAGACCGACACGCACCCCTCCTGATTATACGGGGGCTGTCAAGAGGAGGGCGGATAGGCGAATCCGCCTTCGCCAAGGCTACGGCGGGACAAGCAGGCGCACATGCGAATAGCAGAGGGGGACAGACGTTCCGGTTAGCCGCGGCCTGGCTACTGGAGTGGCAGCAGCGAACACCTCGCGAGCGCTATGAGCCGCCCCCGGCTTCCAGCACCTGACGCCAGACTCCGCCTCGCAAGTCGAACACGCAGGTGCTGAAGCGCTCGTAGCCGTGGGAAGCGACCACTATCTCGAGTGCACCATCGCCATCGAGGTCCAGCAAGCCGCGCAAGTGGTACGCGGAGTACCCGGCATCGGCGTCAACCTTGCAGTAGTAGGCCTTGAGCACCTGGACCTTGGGGCCGGCAGGCCCCTGGCGGATCACTGCGAGCAGCGAGTAGTCGCCCCGGTTGAACATGTCGTTGTCCGTTGCCCCAACGTAGCCGGCATCCATCACCTCCTCGGCCTTGCCGTCGCCATCAAGGTCCGCCCGGCTGATATCAGCGATCTCAAATGGCGAGGTGAGCCCTGCCTGCCGCACCAGGCGCAGCACGATCTGCCGGTGCAGGTCACCAGCAATGGGCCGCTCGATGCGCCGGGGAAGCGGATTCCAGGTAGCGCCGGCCAGGGCAATCGGGGCCTGGCCGGGGCCCGGAGCGGGGGTGAGTCGCACCAGGTAGCCCGAATGGTCGTCGAAGCCGTCGGGCCGGCCGGTGGCGGTGCCGGTGTGGCGGCCAGAATCGTACAACTGATAGCGTAGGCTGCCCTTCAGCCAGCCGGCCGCCACTTTGCCCTTCTGCCACGCGCCCCGTGCAAAGCCTCCCACGACATAGCCGTGGTTGCGCCCTGCAACTACTATAACCACCTTCGCCGCGGGCGAGCGGCGGGCCGCGCCGGCGGGCGCGAGGGCCAACGCGCAAGCGGCAAGCATCGTGATCAGGAGCAAGCGGCGGGCAGGCATATGCGACCTCCTGGCAGACAGTGCCGGTAGCGTAGTCTTCGTCCCGGGCGGACGCTCTCCTGCCAAGCAAGCAGCCTGCGGGCAAGCGGGCAGGGAGTGGACAGGTCAGAGCAGAGGAGGGGGCAGTCTCGAGGAGAACGAAACCGACGGGGTCCACCAAAGCGAGGCTGAGTCCTCGCACTGCAAAGCGGCGCTGCAGGGCCGCAGTCCACAGTGGCGCGTTTGCCGGGCGAGCGGTGGGAGTGTATAATTCCCTGTTACCAAGACCAGCCATCGTTGTCGCGGGATGACCGTTATCGCCAAGGCTATCCAAGCGTGAGGTGTGCGAGTGAGGATCAACACCGAGGAAGTGGACCACGTCGCTCTGCTGGCGCGCCTGGAGTTGACCGAGGAGGAGCGAGTCCGCTTCACGGAACAACTGAACTCGATCCTGGAGCATTTTCAGGCGCTGTCGGAGGTGGACACCGGCGGCGTGCCCCCCACCTTCCACGTGGTTGACGCCACGAACGTGCTGCGGGCGGACGAGGTGGGGCCGAGCCTGAGCCCGAGCCAGGCGCTCTCCGGCGCTCCCGACCGGGTGGACGACACTTTCCGCGTGCCCCGGGTGGTGGAGTGATGGCCGCGCCCTTCACCCTGACTGCACACGAGGCCTCTGGGCTGCTGGCCAGCCGGCAGTTGAGCGCCCGCGAGTTACTCGAATCGGTCCAGGAGCGCATCGCCCAGGTGGAGGGGGAGGTGCATGCCTACATCAACCTCACCCCCGAGGTGGCGATCGCGCAGGCGGAGGCGGTGGACGAGGCGCGGGCCAGCGGCAGCCCCCTGCATCCCCTGGCGGGGATTCCGATCGCGCTCAAAGACATCCTGTGCACGAAGGGGCTGCCCACCACCTGCGGCTCGCGCATGCTGGAGCACTGGGCGCCGCCGTACGACGCCACGGTGATTGACTGGATGAAACGGGCGGGGATGGTCTTTGTGGGCAAGGCAAACATGGACGAGTTTGCCATGGGGTCCTCCACAGAGAACAGCGCCTTTGGTCCCAGCCGCAATCCCTGGGATCTGGAGCGCGTACCGGGCGGCTCCAGCGGGGGCTCGGCGGCGGCAGTGGCGGCCGACTGCTGCACGGTGGCGGTGGGCAGCGATACGGGGGGCTCCATCCGGCAGCCGGCGGCTTTTTGCGGAGTGGTGGGGCTCAAGCCCACCTATGGGCGGGTTTCCCGGTACGGTCTGGTGGCCTTTGCCTCCTCGCTGGACCAGATTGGCCCGCTGACCAAGGACGTGACTGACTGCGCGCTGCTTTTGAACCTGCTGGCGGGACCGGACCCGCTTGATTCCACCTGCATGGACCGGCCGGTCCCGGATTACATGCAGGCGCTGCGGGTGGACGTGCGGGACCTGCGCGTCGGGGTGCCGCGGGAGTATTTCGAGTATGAAGGGGTGCGGGTGGAGGAGGCGGTCTCGCGGGCGGTGTGGGAGGCGGTGCGATTGCTGGAGAGCATGGGGGCCAGGGTGAGCGAGACTTCGCTACCGCACAGCCGGTACATTATCCCCACCTACTACCTGATCGCCCCCGCGGAGGCCTCAAGCAATCTGGCGCGTTACGACGGGGTGGCCTACGGCTATCGCACCGAGCGGGCGGTGGCCGACATCGTGGACATGTACCGCAAGACCCGGGATGAAGGCTTTGGGGCAGAGGTAAAGCGGCGGATCATGCTGGGCACCTACGCGCTGAGCGCCGGCTACTACGACGCCTTCTACCAGAAGGCCAGCCAGGTGCGTACGCTGATGCGGCGGGACTTCGCCCGGGCGTTCGAGCAGTTTGACGTGCTGATCACCCCCACCACCCCCACGCCGGCTTTCCGGATGGGGGAGAAGGTGGCGGACCCGATTCAGATGTACCTTTCCGACGTGTGCACCATCGCCGCCAACCTGGCGGGGATCCCGGCGATCTCACTGCCGGCGGGGCGCGTGGGAGGGCTACCCCTGGGGGTGCAGATCATCGGGAAGGCGTGGGATGAGGAGACCGTGCTGCGGGTGGCATATACCCTGGAGCAGGCAGGCGGCTGGTCAGGTCGCCAGGCGATTGCCCTCGCCGAGGTGGAGGGTCGGCGAGCCGTGGTGAAGGCAGCAGCAGGGGGAGGTTGACGCATGGCAATTGTGAACGAGCGGTTCAGCATCAGCACCCAGGGGGAATGTGACGTGGTGGACATCACCGCCGAGGTGCAGAAGCGGGTGGAGGCCAGCGGGTACCGACGGGGGGCGGTGACGGTACACATCCCCGGTTCCACGGGGGCGGTCACCACCATGGAGTTCGAGCCGGGGCTGGTGGCCGATTTCAGGGCGGCCATCGAGCGCATGGTGCCCAAGGACATCCCCTATGCCCACGACGCCCGCTGGCGGGACAACAACGGTTATGCCCACGTGCGGGCCGCAATGCTGGGCCCCTCGCTGACGGTGCCGGTGGCAGATGGCCGGCTGGTGCTGGGCACCTGGCAGCAGATTGTGGTGGTGGATTTTGACAACCGGGCGCGCTCGCGCACCGTGTACGTGCAGATCATTGGGGAGTAGCAGGCAACAGGCATCAGGCAGCGGGCAAGAGGCAGCAGAGGAGAAGCAAGGGAGAGGGGGAGAGGGAAGAGGGGGCATGCGCCTGACAGCGCTACTACGAACCGGGTAGGACCGAGGGAGGTTGTGGTTGCAGAGACGGACGGCTAAGAGAAAGCAGCAGGCGCGACCTCTGCTGCAGGTGGCTCTGGATTTTGTGGATCTGGACCGGGCGATGAAGGTGGCTGAGGCGGCCGCGGGGGCGGGCGCGGACTGGCTGGAGGCGGGCACACCGCTGATCAAGAGCGAGGGGCTCAAGTCGGTGCGGATTCTCAGACAGCGCTTCCCGAAGGCGACCATCGTTGCCGACATGAAAACCATGGACGCCGGCCGGGCGGAGGTGGAGGCGGCGGCCAAGGCGGGAGCGCGGGTGGTGCATGTGCTGGCCGCCGCCTCGGATGCCACCATCGCCGAGTGCGTGGAGGCCGCCCGCAATGTGGGCGCCCGGATCACGGCGGATCTAATCAGCGTGCCGGACCCGGTCGCCCGCGCCCGGCAGGTGGAGGCGCTGGGGGTGGATCACATCGGGGTGCACACTCCGATTGACGTGCAAATGCTGGGCGGCGACCGCTTTGGGGCGCTACGGGAGATCGCGCAGGCGGTGAATATCCCGGTGGCCTTTGCGGGCGGAGTGAACTCCGAGACCGCGGCGGCAGCGGTGGAGGCGGGCGCGGCGATCGTGGTGGTGGGCGGCGCCATCACCAAGGCAGACGACCCTGCGGCGGCCACGGCGGCGATTCGCCAGGCCATGGATACGGGCACGGCAGTCAAGAGCGAGTTATTCCGGCGGGTCACCGAGGAGACGCTGTTGGAGGCGCTCTCCAGGGTGTCCACCGACAACGTTTCCGATGCCCTGCACCGGGCGCCGGTGATCACCGCGGTGCGGCCGCTGGCACCCACGATGCGGGCAGCGGGGCGGGCCTACACCGTGCGCACTGCCCCCGGCGACTTCGCCAAGCCGGTGGAGGCGATTGACCATGCGGAGCCGGGGGACGTGCTCGTGATCGACGCCGGTGGGGTGGGGCCGGCGGTATGGGGGGAACTAGCCACCTGGAGCGCGCGCAACCGCCACCTGGCGGGGGTGATTGTCTATGGGGCGGTGCGGGACACCCCCGACATTATCGAGATGGGCTTCCCCACCTTCGCCTCGGCGATCATGTCGAACGCCGGCGAGCCGCGGGGGTTCGGGGAACTGGGGGTGCCGATCAACATCGCGGGCACCCCGGTGCGCACGGGCGACTGGGTGGTGGCCGATAACGACGGGGTGGCGGTGCTACCCCGGGAGCGGGCGGCGGAGATCGCCAACCGGGCGATGGACGTGCTGGAGCGGGAGAACCGCATCCGCCAGGAAATCAAGGACGAGGGCAGCACCCTGGCCACCATCACTCACCTGGAATACTGGGAGAAGCGATAGCGGCCCGGGCCGCCTTACGGGCATGAGAATCGCGGTCGTCGGCCCTGGCGCGATGGGCACTCTTTTCGGCGGCCTGCTGGCCCGCGCCGGCCATGAGGTGTGGATGCTGGGCCGGCGCCCGGAGATGGCCGCGGCCCTGGCCCGGGGCGGCATCCGGGTGGAGGGGCTGGCCGATTTCGCGGTGCGGGTGGCGGGGGCGACTGTCCTTCCCGAGGCTTTACCCCCTGCCGACCTGGCGCTGGTGACGGTGAAGGCCTACGATACCGCCGGGGCCGCCGAAACCGTGGCCGCCCTGGCCGGGCCCCCGTCTCTGGTGCTCACCCTGCAGAATGGTGCGGGTAACGTGGAAGCACTGGCCGCGCGCCTGGGAGCCGAGCGCATCCTGGCCGGCACCACGGCCATGGGAGCGACCTACCTGGGGCCAGGGAGGGTGCGGCTGGCTGGCGCCGGCGAGACCGTGATCGGCTACCCGGAGGGCCCTCCCGATGCGGCCGCCATCCGCCTGGCCGAGACCTTTACCAGCGCGGGCATCCCCACCGCGACCAGCGCGCGCATCCGGGAAGCCATCTGGCGCAAACTCATCGTCAATTGTGCGATCAACGCCCCGGCCGCCCTGGCGCGCGTACCTAACGGCGCCCTGCCCGAGGCCCCGGGGCTATGGGCGGTGGCAATGGCTGCGGCGCGGGAGGCGGCGGTGGTGGGGGAGGCGCTGGGCTACGACACTCCGCCCGCGGTGGCGGAGGCACTGGTGCGGGAGGTATGCCGGGCGACAGCCCCCAATCTCAACAGCATGCTGCAGGACGTGCTGGCCGGCCGCCCGACCGAGGTGGGAGCGATCAACGGGTATGTCGCCGAGCAGGCGGCAACCCAAGGTCTGTCGGCGCCGGCCAACGGGCTGTTGGCGGACCTGGTGCGAGGGAGCGAGCAGAGTTATCAGCGCCGGGTATGACCGGCGGCGAAGGGAGCGGATGAATGCTCATTGTTGGTGAGAGGCTTAACTCCACGGCCAAGTCAGTGGCCGCGGCGATTGCGGCCCGGGATGTGGAATTCGTGCGCCGGCAGGCCCAGGCGCAGGTGGAGGCGGGGGCCGACTATCTGGACCTGAATGCCGCCGCCGGGGTGGAGCGGGAGGTGGAGGACCTGGTGTGGCTGGTGAACACGGTGCAAGAATGCGTGCAGGTACCGCTGTGCATTGATTCGCCCAACCCCCAGGCTCTGGCTGCGGGGCTGGAGGCCTGCCGGCAGCCGGCGATGGTGAACTCGACCACGGCGGAGAGGGAACGGGCGGCGACCGTCATCCCCCTTGCGGCCCGCTACCATGCGAAGTTGGTGGCACTGACCATGGACGATGCGGGCATGCCCAGCACCGGCCGCGACCGGCTGGCACTGGCGCAGCGGCTGGTGGCGATGGCTGGGGAGGCGGGCATCCCGGTGGGCGACGTCTACATCGACCCCCTGGTGCGCCCGGTGGCTTCGGAGCCTGGCCAGGGACAGGCGTTGCTGGAGGGGATGGCGCTCATTCGAGCGGCGCTGCCCGAGGTGCACATGACCTGCGGGCTGAGCAACATCTCCTACGGCCTGCCCGCGCGCAAGTTGCTCAACCGCACCTTCCTGGCCATGGCCATCGCGAATGGGCTGGATGCGGCCATCCTGGACCCCACCGACCGGATGCTGATGGCTACAATGTATGCGGCCGAGGCGCTACTGGGCCGCGACGAGTATTGCATGAACTATCTCACCGCGCACCGGGCGGGCCGGCTGGAGCCCCAGGGGTGACATGGCACAGGTAGAGACAACGGGGGCGCTGCGGCATTTCTTCATGCCGGCATCCGTGGCCATCATCGGGGCCTCCACCGACCCCGTCTCGGTGGGGCACGCGGTGCTGCGGAACATGCTCTCCTATGGCTTTGCCGGAGAGGTGTATCCCATCAACCCCCACGCGCCCGAGATTCTGGGCAAGCGGGCGTACCCCAGCGTGCTCGAGGTGGAGGGGGAAATTGACCTGGCGGTGATCGTTGTCCCCGCGCGCATCGTTCCCACGGTGGTGGAGCAGTGCGGGCAGAAGGGCATCGAGGCCGCCATCATCATCTCCGCCGGCTTCAAGGAGACCGGTAGCGAGGGCGCGAGACTGGAGCGGGAGGTGGTGGAGATCGCCCGCCGGCATGGCACGCGCCTGGTCGGGCCCAACTGCCTGGGCATCCTGGTGCCGGCGACGGGGCTGAATGCCTCCTTTGCACCGCTGATGCCACAGGCGGGCAACCTGGCGGTGATGAGCCAGTCGGGGGCGCTGGGCACGGCCATGCTCGACTGGGCGGTGCAACAGGGGGTGGGGCTCTCAGCCTTCGTCTCCTTCGGCAACGGGGCGGACGTGGGCTTTGCCGAGTTAGTCACGGCGATGAAGGAGGACAGCCGCACGGGGGTGGTGATCGCCTATATGGAGGGGGTGAGCAATGGCCAGGCTTTCCTGGCTGCCGCCAGGGAGACAACGCGGCTCAAGCCGGTGGTAATCATGAAGGCGGGTACCACCAGCGCAGGGTCGCGGGCAGTTTCCTCCCACACCGGCAGCCTGGCCGGGGCAGATGCGGCCTATAGCGCGGCCTTTCGCCAGGCGGGGGTGCTGCGGGCGGACACGGTGGACCGGCTGTTTGATTATGCGATGGCCTTCGCCTACCAGCCGCTGCCTGCGGGGCCGGGGTTGGGTCTGGTGACCAACGCCGGGGGACCGGGGATCATGGCCACAGACGCCGCGGAGGCCCAGGGACTAACCATGGCCACCCTGGACAAGGCCACCGTGGAGCGGCTGCGCGAGCGCCTGCCCGCCGCCGCCAACTTCTACAACCCGGTAGACGTGTTGGGAGACGCTCAACCGGAGCTATACCGATATGCGACCGAGGTGCTGCTGGCCGACCCCAACGTCAGCGGCGTGGTGGCCATTCTCACCCCGCAGGCGGTAACCAAGGTGCCGGAAACGGCCGAGGCCATCGGGGAGGTGGCGGGGTCGGCGGGCAAGCCGGTGCTGGCCTGCATGATGGGGGGCGAGAAGATTGCGGCCGGGGACGAGGCGCTCGAGCGGGCCCATATCCCCTACTACCGCTATCCGGAGCGGGCGGTGGGGGCGCTCGCGGGTATGGTCCGCTACCGGCAGTGGCTGGATACCCCGCCTGAGGCCCCGGTGGAGATCGCGGCCGATCGGGCGCGGGCGGAGCGGGTGATCCGGGAGGCACAGGCCGAGGGCCGCCTGAACCTGGGCGAGACCGAGGCGCGGGAGGTGCTGGCTGCCTATGGCTATCGCCTGCCCGAGAGCCGGCTGGCACGCACCGCCGAGGAGGCGGTGGCGGCCGCCAACGAGATCGGCTATCCGGTGGTGGTGAAGATCGCCTCGCCCGACATCCTCCACAAGTCTGACATCGGGGGGGTGCGGGTGAACGTGACCGATGCCCAGGCGGTGGCGGATACCTTCGACCTGATCACCATGCGGGCGCAGCGCTACATGCCCGATGCCGACATCTGGGGCTGCCTGGTGCAGCAGATGGTAGTGGGGGGCAAGGAAGTGATCCTGGGCATGAGCCGCGACCCACAGTTTGGGCCCATGCTGCTCTTCGGCCTGGGGGGCATCTACGTGGAGGTGCTCAAAGACGTGGCGTTCCGGCTAGCGCCTGTCACCCCGCGCGAGGCGGAGGCGATGATCCGGGAGATTCGCTCGTACCCGCTGCTGGCGGGAGTGCGGGGAGAGAAGCCGGCGGACGTGGAGGCGATCGTGGATGGCCTGGAGCGCCTGTCGGCACTGGTAGGGGACTTCCCCGAGATCGTGGAGTTGGATGTGAACCCGCTCAAGGTCTTCGCGGTGGGCGAGGGGGCGATCGCGATAGACGCCCGCATCACGGTGGCCAAGCCGGCGGCCGCCAGCGGGGAGGGGAGGTAGCGGATGGTTACCCTGTACGTGTGCTCGAGCGAGCCATATTCAGGCAAAGCGCTGATCTCGCTGGCTCTGGGCCTGCGCATGCAGCAGGAGGGGCGGCGGGTGGGGTATTTCAAGCCGCTCGGGCTGACCCCCACCCGCGTGGACGATGCACTTGTTGATGCAGACGCGCTTTACATCGCCCAGACCCTGGGGGTGGCGGATGCGGTTGCCGATGTCTCGCCGGTGGTGCTCACGCACGAGTTGCTGAACGAGGTGGTGGCAGGGCGAGGGCCCAACCTGCGCGCCCTGGTGGAGACGGCCTTCAGCCGGGTGCGCCGGGACAAGGATGTGCTGATTGTGGGTGGGGCAGGCTCTGCCACCAGCACGGGACGGGCACTGGGTCTGCCTGCGCCCGAGGTGGCGCGCATGACCGGCGCCAAGACGCTGTTGGTGGGCCGCTACGAGAACGACCGTGACCTGGACCCCATCCTGGCGGCAGCGCAGGTGATGGGGGAGGGGGTGATTGGACTGATTCTGAACGGCGTGCCCCGGTCTCAACTGCCGGCGGTGCGGGAGCGAGTGGCGCCTGGGGTAGCAGCGCGAGGGCTGGAGGTGTTGGGGGTGATGCCCCGGGATGCCATCCTGCATGCGCTCAGCGTGCGCACCCTGGCCGAGGAACTGGGGGCGCGGGTGCTCTGCTGCGAGGAGCACCTGGACGACCTGGTGGAGCACTTCACGGTAGGGGCGATGAGCGTGGACAGCGCCCTGCGCTATTTCCGCCGCATCCCGAACAAGGCGGTGATCACCGGCGGCGACCGCTCGGATATCCAACTCGCGGCACTGGACACCGACACCCGCTGCCTGATCCTCACCGGCGACCTGGAGCCGAACTCACGGATTCTCACTCGGGCGGAGGAGGCCGGGGTGCCGATGCTGCTGGTGCCCATGGATACCCTCGCCGTCATCGAGCGGGTCGAGGAAATGCTGGCCAAAGTGCGCGTGCGGGGACCGCGCAAACTGCAGCGGGCGCAGGAGTTGCTGGCCGAGTATGTGAACTACCCGCGCCTCATGGAGAAACTGGGGGCAGGGGCGGTAGCGGGGCAATAGGCAACAGCCATCAGGCGGAACTCCCCCTCACCCCACCCGCTCCCTCCAGGGAGAGGGATTCCCCAAGACGCCTACAGGCAACCGATGGTCCGGTGCGCTGGTGTGGCCCGACGCAAGGGGCGGGTACCATATAGAGGGACAAGACCGACAGGGATAGTTGCCTGCAGTAAGCCCGGTGAAATCGGGTGGTGGTTGGTCCCGGCAGGTAACAGTCCCGAGAGGGCCCTATGAACGAGTTATCCGTGGTGGCCGCCTTCGTGGCCGGCCTCGCCTCCTTCCTTTCCCCATGCCTGCTGCCGCTGGTGCCGGGGTACGTCTCCATGATCTCCGGGTTCGCGCTGGAGGACCTGCAGCAGGGAGCGCCGTGGCGGGGGCGCAAGGCGCTGGCGCGGGCGGCCTGGTTCGTGCTGGGCTTCACCGCTGTCTTCTGCCTGTTCGGGCTGGGGGCGGGGAGCCTGGCCCAGGCGTTCCAGCAATACCGGGAGCCGGTGACCCGGGCCGCGGGGGTGCTGATCGTGCTGTTCGGGCTACATTTCACCGGCATCCTGCGCATCAAGGCGCTCTACCGGGAGAAACGGCTGCACCTGGGCCGGCTGCCCGGGGGGCCGGTGGGGCCGGTGCTGTTGGGGATGGCCTTCGCCTTTGCCTGGACCCCCTGCATCAGCGCCCCGCTGGCGGCCATCATAGTCTACGCCTCCCGGCAGGAGACACTGGCGCGGGGCATCGCCCTGATGCTGGTCTATTCGGCCGGGCTGGGGATCCCCTTTCTGGTTACCGCGCTGCTGTTGGACCGCCTGGTGGGGCTACTGGGGCGGGTGCGCCGGCACCTGCGCCTCATCGAGGCGGCCACCGGGGTGCTGCTGATAGCCATGGGCGTGCTGATCTTCACCGACGAGCTGTCCCTGCTCAATCGCTATCTGGCCTTCCTTCCCGGCCTGTCGGGGTAGGGGCGTATGGTATAGTTACTGTAAGAGCGGCCATCCCCCCGCCGAGGTGAGCCATGGGAGAGTCTGCCGAGCGGCAGTGCGCGAAGTGCGGCCTGATTTTCGGACCGTTTGACGAGGTCTGCCCGCGCTGCGCCCGATTGGCCCGCGAGGTGTGCAGCCAATGTGGCCAGCAGGGGGTGGTGGGGAAGTGCGAGCGCTGTGATAAGCAGGTCTGCGAGGCCTGTGCCGCTCCCCGGGAGGGTGGGCGCCTGGTATGCCGGGCCTGCCTGGCGCTGGAGACCGGCGCCGCCCGCTATATTGCGCCCACTCCCCCCGCTGCCGGGGGACCTGCGCCCTACGCCCTGCCGGAAACCGGCCTGGAGCAGGGGCTCATGCCCAGCCTGAGCCGGGCCGGCGTGTTCATGCGCGAGGCCTTCCTGATGGCCTTTCGCGATTTCGACCTGCTCCTGCCCTCACTGATCTCCATCAGCGGCGGCCTGTTGTTGCTGGTAGCGCTCTACGTGGGCGCGGTGGGGATGGGGGTCGACCTGCAGGCCGTGTTTGACAAGGAGGATGCCCCTTACACGGCCTGGCTATTGCTGCTGGCCATCTCGCTGGCGGCGGCCTTTGTACACTACTTCGCAGTGGGGGCGACCGTGAGCCTGGTGGCTGCGCACCTGCGGGGGGAGAATGCGCGCATCGGCCTGGCTCTCGGCCAGGCCTTACCGCGGGCGGGGGCGATCTTCGTGCTGGCCCTGGTGAGCACGGTGGTGCGCAGCATCGCGGCTTCCCTGCGCCGCCGGCACGTCCCACTGGCAGGCGCGGCGATAGACGAGATGTGGACGGTCGCCAGTTACCTGGTGATTCCGGTGATTATGCTCGAGCACCAATCGTTCTCCGCCGCGGGCCGGCGGGCCTACGACCTGCACCGCAAGAACCTGCTCGGGATCGCGGTGGGGGAAATCGGGGTTGACCTGGCCAGCCGGGTGGCGTTCTTCCTGCTCCTCGTGGTGGTGACGGTATTAGTGCTCTGGGGGATGTTCGTGAGTGGGGCATTGGCGGTTCCCATGGCGCTGGGAGTGGGGCTGGTGGGGGTGATGGCCCTGGCCTCGTTCCAGATGTACTTCCGCACCGCCTATTACACGTGCCTGTACCTGTGGGCCGCCCAGCGCGAGCAGGCGGCCGAGGGTGAGATGGTGCCGGCCCCGGCGCCGCTGGCGAGGGCACTGGGGTACTGAGGCGATCCGATCCCAGATCTCGGATCTCACGGGGCGGGGAGAGGAGAGCGGGATCCGGCCAAGGTCAAGAGACCAAGGTCAACTTCCCGGTCGGGATGACACACGGGAAACGACCGGGACAGTTACCGGCAGGGGAGCGATGCGGGGAGGCGGCAGGCGCGGGCAGGTAACTGCCCCAGGGGCGCTGCTCCTTGACGCTGGCGGGGGCGATGCCGTAGAATATCGCAGCATTCATGCGAATCCTCCGGCATTAGGAAGGCTGTACGTGGACACATCCGACCACACGCCCGCGTCCTCCCCCGAGCTCGAACAGTTACGCGCCCAACTCGCCACGCTCCAGGAAGAGAAGAAGCAACTTGAGCAGCGGCTTTCCACCACCTCCTCCGCGGCCGAGGTGGCGCCTCCGGTTACCACCGCCGACGAGCTGGAGGCCACGTTGCGCCTGTTCGTGAAGAAGGTGGCCATGATCCTGCAGGCGGAGCGCTGCCTGATCATGCTGCTGGATGCCGAGGCGGGGGAGTTGTACGGCCAGCGGCCGGCCTTCGGGATTCCTGATGAGATCGTGAACGGGCTGCGCATCGGCGTCGAGGAGGGCATCTCGGGGGAGGTCTTCCGCAGCGGCAAGCCGATCATCGTGAACGAACCCCTGCAGGACCAGCGCACGGCCAAGGAGCAACTGGGCCTGCTGCGGGCGCGCAACATGCTGACCGTCCCCCTGAGTCTGGAGCGCAAAGACGAGGACCAGCGCGTTATCGAGCGCACCACCATCGGGGTGATGCACGTCTTCAACAAGCGCGGGGGCAATGTCTTTGGCGACGAGGACCAGAGCATCCTGCAGGTGCTGGCCCGCAATGCGGCGGCGGTGATCTCCAATGCCCAGCTCTTCATCAACATCTCCTCGCAGAAGAGCCAACTGGAGTCCACCCTGCAGAGCATCCTCTCCGGGGTGCTGGTGGTGGGGCGCAACGGGCGGGTGATGCTGATGAACTCGGCCGCCCGGCGCATCTTCGGGGTGGCGCAGGACGAGGGGGTGGGCCGACCGCTCAACGAGGTGGTGAAGTCGGACAAGGTGCTGGAGATGCTCAACCACACCATGTCCACCAGTGAGGAGCGCACCGAGGAAATAAGCCTCTTTACCCCGGCGGAAAAGGTGTTCCAGGCGCAGACGGCGCTCTTGCGGGGGGAGGAGGGCGATGACATCAACGGCGTGGTCGCCACCTTCAATGACATCACCGAGTTGCGCAATGTGGAGCGCATGAAGACCGAATTCGTGTCCAGCGTCTCCCACGAGTTACGCACGCCGCTCACCTCCATCAAGGGCTTCATCCGCACCCTGCTCGACGACACCGAGGGCTATTACGACCGGGAAACCCAGATGGAGTTCTACACCATCATTGACACCGAGTGTGACCGGCTGGTGCGGCTGATCAACGACCTGCTCAACGTTTCACGCATCGAGGCGGGCCGGGCGCTGGAGTTGAACCTGAAGAGCGTGGACCTGCTGGCCCTGGCGAACAAGGTGGTGGCCAGCCAGCGCTCGTACACCACCCGGCATGAAATTGTGGTGGAGGGCAAGGGAGACACCAAGATCACGGCGGATGAGGACAAGGTCGACCAGATCCTCACCAACCTGCTCAGCAATGCTATCAAGTACAGCCCGGAGGGGGGTACCATCAAGGTGTTCGCGGAGGACCTGGGGGGGCAGGTGGCGGTTTCCGTGGCTGACCCGGGCATCGGCATCCCGCCGGAGCACCTGGACAAGATCTTTGCCCGCTTCCACCGGGTGGACAGCCGGGATACCCGCCAGGCCGGCGGCACCGGGATCGGACTTTACCTGGTCAAGCACCTGGTGGAGGCCCACGGCGGCGACATCACCGTGACCAGCAAGGTGGGCAAGGGCTCGACTTTCCGGATGGTGTTGCCACGGCGGCCGGTGGACAAGACGCCTGCAGGCTAAGGAGGCGGTGGCACTGGAGTACCCGAACCATACCAGAGCGTCACGCGAGGGGACCCCACCGGGTCCCCTGTTTCGTTTGGGGAGAACGCCTTGCTGCTAGACGTAACGGCCTTTCGCAACCTGGATGAGGCCGAGAGCCACGAATGGGTGCTGACCAACGGCCTGGGTGGCTATGCCTCGGCCACCGTAACCGGCGCCAACACCCGTCGCTACCATGCGCTGCTGATGGCCTCCCTGCTGCCCCCGGTGGAACGGGTACTGCTGGTGTCGCAGGTCGAGGAGGAACTGGAGTCGGATGGGCAGCGCTATGGCCTGGCCACCGCGCACTACCCGGGGGTGATACACCCGGCAGGGTACCGCTTCCTGGAGTCCTTTGCGCTCGCCCCGCTGCCGACCTGGCGTTTCCGGGTGGGGTCGCGGGTGCTGGAGCGCCGGGTAGCGATGCCCCACGGGCAGAATGCGACCATTGTGAGTTACCGGTTGAGAGGGGGGGGCGCTGGCAGGCTGCGGCTGCGGCCGCTGGTCAACCTGCGAGACTATCACTCGGACACCCAGGGGCAGCCCGACCTGTTCACGCAGGAGCCGCTGGCGGATGGGGTGGCGCTGCACTCGGGGCTGGGGCGGCCGCTGATAATCCGCATGGTGGGGGCCCGGTATCAGGTTGCGCCCCAGTGGCACGAGCGAATGGAGTACCCCCGGGAGCGCGAGCGGGGGCTGACCGATACCGAGGACCACTTCTCGCCCGGGGTGCTGGAGGTGACGCTGGGAACCCGGCCCGTCAACCTGGTGTGCGCCCTTGACGGGTTGGAGGGGGAGCCAGAGGCCCTGGTGGCGGGGGAGGAAGCCCGACTGAGGGCCCTGGCCCAGCGAGGCGGGCAGCTCGGCTGGCTGCCAGGCAGGCTCTTTCCCGCGGCGGATTCCTTCCTGGTGGACAGGTATGAGCGGGGGGAGGGGGCCCCGGGGGCGGCCGGCAAGACCATCATCGCAGGATACCACTGGTTTGCGGACTGGGGGCGGGACACCATGATCGCGCTGCCGGGCATCTGCCTGGTTACCGGGCGGCTGGCCGAGGCACGGCAGGTGTTGCTGACCTTCGCCGGGCACCTGCGCCGGGGATTGGTGCCCAACCGCTTCTCGGATACGGGCGCAGGCGCCGACTACAACACGGTGGACGCCTCGCTGTGGTTCATCCATGCGGCGTGGAAGTACTATCAGTACAGCCGCGACGCCGAAACCGTGCGCGCGCTGCGCCCGGCGCTGGAGGAGATATTGGCGGCGTACCGGGAGGGCACCGACTTCGGCATCGGCATGGACCCGGAGGACGGGCTGATCCGGGCGGGCGGCCCGGGGCTACAACTGACCTGGATGGATGCCAAGGTGGGGGACTGGGTAGTAACCCCCCGCTGGGGCAAGCCCGTCGAGATATCGGCACTGTGGTATAATGCTCTTCGTGCTGCCGCCGACCTGGGCACCACGCTGGGCTGGCCGGAAAGAGGCTGGGGGGAGACTGCGGAACGGGTAGGCGCGGGCTTTGCCCGCTTCTGGAATCCGGATATCGGCTGCCTCTACGACGTTCTGGACGGGCCCGCGGGAGCCGACCCCGCGGTGCGGCCCAATCAGGTGCTGGCGGCGGGCCTGCCCTTCCCCGTATTGGTGGGAGAGCGGGCGGCCGCCATGCTGGAGGTAGTGCGGGAGCGGCTGCTGACGCCCTTCGGGCTGCGCACGCTGGACCCCGGGCACCCGGAGTACCGCGGGCAGTGCACCGGAGACCAGCGGTCCCGGGACGGCGCCTATCACCAGGGCACGGTGTGGCCGTGGCTGATCGGGCCCTACCTGGACGCCCTGGCCCGGACGCAGCCCGGCCTGGGGCGGCGGCAGGTCCGGCGCCTGTTGGGGGGGCTGACGCGGCACCTGCGGGAGGTGGGCCTGGGCACGATTTCGGAGATTTTCGACGGCGACCTGCCGCACCGGCCCCGGGGTTGCGTGAGCCAGGCCTGGAGCGTGGCGGAGGTGCTGCGGGTCTGGGTGGAGCACGGCAAGGAAGGCACATGAGCGAGCAGAGTGACCTGCGGGTGGTCCTGGGGGCCGACCATGCGGGGTTTGAGTTAAAGGAAGAGATCAAGCGTTTCCTCGAGAAGCAGGGCTACCACCCCACCGACCTGGGTACCAACGGCCGGGAGGCGGTGGATTATCCCGACCTGGCGCTGGCAGTCGCCGAGGGGGTAGCCAAGGGCCAGTTTGATCGTGGGATCATGGTCTGCGGCACCGGCATCGGCAGTCAGGTGGCGGCCAACAAAGTGCCCGGGGTGCGGGCGAGCGTGTGCCATGACACCTATTCGGCCAAGGCTTCTCGTCTGCACAACGACTTGAACGTACTGTGCCTGGGGGGACGGGTGATCGGGCCGGAGTTGGCGTTGGAGATCGTCTCCGCCTGGCTGGCCACCGAGTTCTCCGGTGAGGAAAGGCATTTACGGCGGCTCGCCAAAATAAGGCAGGCGGAGAGCACGGCCTGCCGGCGGCCGGCCGCCCGCTGACTCTGGAAGGTTGAAGACCATGTCGCAGCCAGCATCCCTGCTCTGGGCGGTCACCCCCGCGGTTGCCCTGGTGGTGGCTGCCCTCACCGCCCCCCTGGCCATTGGCCTTGCCCGCCGCGCCGGCGCGCTGGCTCACCCCGGCGGGCGCCACGTGCACGAGGAAGCCACCCCGCTGTGGGGGGGGCTGGCCATCTATGCGGGCGTGATCTGCGCGCTGGCCGTCGCCTATGTGGGGTGGGGTGGGGCGCTGGGCCGGGAGATCAGCATTCGGCAGTTACTGGGCATCTTGCTGGGCGCCACCCTGATTGCGGGGGTGGGCGCTGTTGACGACCGCTTTGACCTGCGCCCCTCCCGCAAACTCCTGGGCCAGATTCTGTGCGCCGCCCTGCTGCTGCCCTTTGGGCTGCGCATCGAGGGGCTCTTTGGCATTCCGCTGCCGGGGTGGCTGGGGTCGGTGCTGGCGGTGCTATGGATTGTGGCGGTGGTGAACACGATCAATTTCATTGATGGGCTGGACGGCCTGGCGGCGGGGGTGAGCCTGATTGCCTCCACCACTTTTGCGCTGATGGCGATTTCCCAGGGCAAGCCGGCGGTGGCGGTGCTCGCCCTGGCCACCGCGGGGGGTGCGGCGGGCTTTCTGCCCTACAACTTCAACCCTGCCCGGGTATTCATGGGCGACCTGGGCAGCCACCTGCTGGGCTACCTGCTGAGCGTGACGGCAATGGTGGGGGTGGCCAAGATTGCGGCCTCGGTAACCATCTTCTCTGCCATGGTGGTGCTGGCCGTACCCATCCTGGACACCGCGTTCGCGGTGGTGCGGCGCCTGCGCCGCGGCCAGCCCATCTCGGTAGGCGACAAGGAACACCTGCACCACCGCCTGCTCGACGCCGGGCTGAGCCAGCGCCAGGCGGTGATATTGATCTACGGCATCAGCGGGGCGTTCTGCGCGCTGGCGATGTGGCTGATGGGGGGGCGCTGATGGCCGAGGCTCCGCTCAAAGTGATGGTGGTGCTGGGCACCCGCCCGGAGGCCATCAAGATGGCCCCCATCGCTCTGGACCTGGCGGCACAGCCCGAGTTCACGATGACACTGACCTCCACTGCGCAGCACCGGGAACTGGTGGACGAGGTGCTGGAGTTGTTCGGACTCACCCCCGACTTTGACCTGGACGTGATGACCCAGCGCCAGGCCCTGGAGCAGGTGGTGACCCGGGTGCTCGGGGGAATGGGTAAGGTGCTGGCGCGGCATAAGCCCGACCTGATGCTGGTGGAGGGGGACACTTCGACGGTCTTTGCCAGCGCTCTGGCGGCGTTCTACCACGGGGTCCAGGTGGGGCACGTGGAGGCGGGACTGCGCACGGCTGACAAGTACAACCCCTTCCCGGAGGAGATGAACCGTCGGCTCACCGCGCCCCTCGCCGATCTGCATTTCGCGCCCACCAGACATGCGCGGGAGAACCTGCTGCGGGAGGGGATTGCCGGTGAAGGCATCTACGTGACAGGGAATACTGTGATAGATGCGCTGCAACGGGCGGCAGCCATGAATCTGGCCTTGCCGCGGGAGGTGGGGGAGATCGGGTCGGGAGAGCGGCTGGTGGTGATGACCGCGCATCGCCGGGAGAACTGGGGCAAGCCGTTGCGACAGATCTGCCAGGCGGCGCGCGCGCTGGTGCGGGCACACCCCGACCTGCGGCTGGTGTACGCGGTGCATCCCAACCCGGTGGTGCAGGAGACGGCGCGGGAGATCCTGGGCAATGAGAGGAGGGTGACGCTGCTCGATTTTCCGGGGTATGGAGCCTTCGTGAGTCTGATGAGCAAAGCATACCTGATATTGACCGATTCGGGGGGCATCCAGGAGGAGGCGCCCGCTCTGCATGTGCCGGTGCTGGTGCTGCGCACCAACACCGAGCGACAGGAGGGGGTGGAAGCGGGAGGCGCGGCCCTGGTAGGGGTGAGCGAGGGCACGATCATCCCCGCGGTGGAGCGGCTGCTGCGCGACCGGGAGGCGCACGCGCGGATGGCACAGGCGCCTAACCCCTATGGTGACGGGCGGGCTACTGAGCGCATCCGGGAGGCGATCCTGTATCACTTCGGGAGGCGACCGCAGCGGCCGGCCGATTTCGTGACTGCCGGGAGGCCAGCAGCCTGATGTGGGCCTCGCGGGAAACCTGGACCAGGATTGCGCTGGGCGGCGTGATCGCCGTCGCCCTCGCCTACTTCTCCTGGCGGCTCAAGTTCATGCTGGGCACGGTGCTATTGGCGGCGGTGCTCGCCTACGTGCTCAAGCCCCCGGTGGACTGGCTGAGCAGCCGGCGCTTTCGGGAGCGCCAAGCCATCTCCCGCACCTTCGCCACCGGGCTGGTGTACCTGGCCGTGGGCCTGATCATCTGGCAACTGGTAGCCCTGCTCGCTCCCGCCATCCAGAGCGACCTGGACCGCTTCAGGTCGAGTTGGCGCGCGGCCGTGGAGCGGGTGCCCGCGCTGGCTTCCCGCTTCGAGCAGGCCTACGAGCGCAGCGTCCCCGGGGAATGGCGCACGGCAATTGACAAGCAGGCCGCCAAGATGCGGGACGCCGCAGTGGAGCAGGCCAAGAAGGCGGTCACCGCCACCCTGCGCAGCGCCTGGTTGGCGGTGGAACTGTTCCTGGTGCCGGTACTGGCCTTCTTTTTCCTGTCCGACCCGAAGTCGCTCAAGGATTCCTGCCTGTTCTTCGTACCGCCCACGCAGCGCCCGCGGGTGGAGGAGGTGCTGCACGAGGTGGACCAGGTCTTTGACCGCTACCTGCAGGGCCAGGTTATCCTGTGCCTGGTAGCCTTTGTGGTGACCACCGCGGCGCTACGGCTGCTGCACATGGAGTTCGCGCTCACGCTGGGCTTATTTGCGGGCATAACCCGGGCCCTCCCCATCGTGGGTCCGGTGTTTGGGGGGATTCCCATCGTGCTGCTGGGCCTGGCCAAGTCCCCGGCGCTGGGGCTGTGGCTGCTCGTGGGCTTTTCCGGCCTGCATTTCTTCGAGAGCAAGTACCTCATGCCCAGGGTGCTGGGCTTCAAGTTGGGCCTGCACCCGGTGCTGGTGATCCTTTCCCTGCTGGTGGGCGGCGAGTTCTTCGGCCTGGTGGGGATGTTCCTGGCCGCGCCGGCGCTGGCCGTGATTCAGCGCCTGCTTGGCCAGAGCCGTAAGGAGACCCCGCCCGCGGTGAAGGCTTAGTCCCACTACGTGCAGGGATTGCCGGCCTCCCGCCGAAAACTACCCGGATGCTTTACTACCTGTCGCTGCTATTGGGTTTGCCCATCTATGACGCCGCGGGCAGGCGAGTGGGAGTCGTCAGCGATCTTTCCGCGGACTTCCGGCCGCTTTTCCCGCGCGTGCTGGCCCTGGGTGTGGGCAGACACGGGCGCACCGCCTTCTTCATTCCCTGGCACCAGGTGGGGGCGATCGGGCCGCGCGCGGTCCGCCTGGCTGTGGAGGAGAGCGCGTTGCGGCCGGTGGAGCCGGTGGAGGGGGAGATGCGGCTGGGGCGGCAGTTGCTCGACCGGCAGATCGTGGATCGGCACGGGCGTAAGGTGGTGCGGGTGAACGACCTGGCGCTGGCGCGCACCGACGGCGAGTTGCGGCTGGTGGCGGTGGACGCGGGGATGCGCGGGATGCTGCGGCGGCTGCACTGGGAGGGCGCCTTCCTGGCGGTGGCGGAGTTAGCCCGGGTAAGCCCGCACGAGAGCCTGATCCCCTGGAACTACGTGGAGCCGCTGGAGCGTTTCGGCGAGGTGCGCCTGCGCATCACCCGGCGCCGCCTGGCCGAGTTACCGGCCACCGACCTGGCGCGGATCATGGAGGATCTGGACGAGGCGGGGCGGCGCGCCCTGCTCGAGGCGCTGGATGACGAGACCCTGGCCGATGCCCTCCCGGAGATGGAGGACGACACCCAGGTGGAGGTGATGGAGAGCCTTGAGCAGGAACGGGCCTCGGACATCCTGGAGCGGATGCCTCCCGACGACGCGGCCGACCTGCTGCGGGACCTGCCCGGGGAGAAGGCGGACGACCTGCTGGAAGGGATGGAGCAGGAGGAGGCGGAGGACGTTCGCGACCTGCTCCAGTACCCCGAGGACAGCGCCGGCGGGATCATGACCCCCGACTTCATCGCCATCCCCCAGGACACCACGGTGGACGGGGCCATCCGCCTGATCCGGGACGCCGCCCCCGAGGCGGAGCACGCGTATTACCTGTACGTGGTGGACGGGGCGGGGCACCTGCGTGGGGTGCTCTCGGTGCGCCAGTTGCTCACCAGCGCCCCCGACCGACAGGTCGCTGAGTTGATGGATGCAGACGTGGTATCGGTGCGGGTAGACGACGACCAGGAGGAGGTGGCGCGGGTGATATCGCGCTACCACTTCCTGGCCCTGCCCGTGGTAGACGAGCAAGGGGTGCTGCGGGGGATTGTGACCCTGGACGATGCCCTGGACGTGATCCGGCAGGAGTCGGAGGAGGACCTGACCCGGGCCGCGGGTACGGCCCGCGAGGTGGAACCGGGCACCCCGGCCGCGGTGGAGAGCGCCTGGCGGCTGCCCTGGCTGTTGGCCTTCGTGGGCCTGGGCACAGTGGGGGCGCTGATCACGGAACAGTTCTTGCTCGCAGGAAGGATAGATTGGCGGGCGGTCGCCTTCCTGCCGCTGCTGATTGCGGTGGCCACCTTGGTAGGTAGCCAGAGCAGCGCGTCCATCGTGCGCAGCCTGGGGCTGGGGGAGGCAGGTTGGGGGAGCCTGGGCCGGCGGTGGTGGCAGGAGTTGCTGAGCGGGCTGGTGCTCGGTGGAATAGGGGGGCTGCTGGGGGCCGGGTTGGCGTGGGCCTGGGGGGCGGGATGGCTCGCGGTCTCCCTGCTCATCGCGGTGCCCGTCACCTCGCTGGCAGTAGTGGTGCTTGGCTTGCTGCTGCCGCTGGTGCTATCGTGGGTGCGGCTGGATCCCGCCCTGGCGCTGCGCCCGGCCATGGCAGTGCTGGCCCTGCTGGCCGGAGTACCGATCTATCTCTGGGTGGTGGATGGCCTGACACGCTGATGGACAATGCGCAAGATACTGATCTTCCTGACTATCGTAGGGCCCGGCCTGATCAGTGCCGCGGCTGGCGACGACGCAGGCGGTGTAGCCACCTACACCGTGGTGGGGGCGCGCTTCGGCTTTCGGCTGCTGTGGCTGCTCTTCTTCCTTACCTTCAGTCTGGTGATGGTGCAGGAGATGGCCGCCCGCATGGGGGCCGTTACCGGCAAGGGTCTGAGCGACCTGATCCGCGAGAACTTCGGCATCCGCTGGACGCTGGTGGCCATGCTGGCCCTGCTCGTCTCCGGCGTGGCCACGGTCGTTGCTGAGTTCGCGGGGATCGCCGCCAGCCTGGAGATCCTGACCACCAATCTGCCTTTCCCCCTGAGCCTATTCTCGCTGCGCTGGTTCAGCGTGCTGACCATGGCCCTGTTTACCTGGCTGCTGATCGTTATGGGTAGTTATCGCAGTGTCGAGCGGGTGTTTCTGGTGATCAGCCTGGCCTTTCTCTCCTACGTGGCGGCGGCCCTCCTGGCCCGGCCCGACTGGGGGGAGGTCTTTCGCACCATGTTCGTCCCCAGCCGGTCCTGGTATTCACCCGACCCGGCCTGGCTGAGCCTGACCATCGCTACCGCCGGCACCACGGTGGCGCCCTGGATGCAGTTTTACCTGCAGTCCTCGATGGTGGAGAAGCGGGTGAACCCTCAGCAATATCCGGTGGCCCGGTGGGACGTGATCGCGGGCGCGCTGGCGGCCAACCTGGTGGCTTTCTTCATCATCGTGGTGGCGGCGGTGAAGTTGCCGGGAATGCCGGTGAGCGACGCCGCCCAGGCCGCGGTGGCCCTGGAGCCGGTGGCGGGCGCCCAGGCCAAGTACCTGTTCGCATTGGGGCTGTTTGGAGCCTCTATGCTCGGGGCCTCGGTGCTGCCGCTCTCGGTATCCTACGCTATTTCGGAGGCCTTCGGCTGGCAGAGCGGGGTAGGGGAGCCCTTCGGGGAGGCGCCGCGCTTTTTTGGGCTCTTCACCATCATCATTGCCGCAGGGGCGCTCCTGGTACTGATTCCAGGGATCAACCTGATCGCGGTGATGGTCTTCAGCCAGGTGATCAACGGCACCCTGCTGCCGCTGACGCTCACCTTCATGCTGCGCCTGGTAAACAAGCGGCGGCTAATGGGCGACTACGTCAACGGCCCGTTCTACAACGTCATCGTCTGGGCGACGGTGGTGCTGCTGATCGGCCTGGTGGTGGCGATGCTGGCACAACTGGCCATGTAACAATAGCCCGCCCCCGGATAGGGGGGCGGAGGTGTGGGCGCCTCGACCTATCGGCGGCTCTGGAGGCAGAGGGCAGGGGGAGGCAGAGTACCGCCCTACAGGATCGCCCGGCCCCTTGGCGGAACCGTCTGGCCGTGGGGGAGGCGGCTGCGCATTTCCGCCGCTCGCAGCACGCGCAGCAGGTCGCCGCTGAGCAGCAGCCTGATGGTGCGCACGGCGAGGATAGCCCCGGCGATGAGTACCGCGAAGTCGGCGGGATTATAGATGTACCCCCCCTCGGGGCCAAACTGGATGAAATCCACCACGTGCCCGAGCGCGGCGCGGTCCCAGGCAATAGCGGCCAGCCCCCCCACAGTCATGCCCAGCGCCAACTCGGAGGCTCGGCTCATGCGAAAGCCGATCTGCCCCAGCCGCCAGAAAAGGCGGGCAGTCATGGGCACGGCCAGGAGGGTGAAGATCAGGAGCCAGGGTGACTCTGCCCCGAAGCCCTGCAGGTGGTTCTCCTCGTACACGAGCCAAAGCCAGCCGCTGAGCACCCAGGGCTGGCTATGCTGGAGGGAGGCTACCAGGGCGGCCTTGCTGAGTTGGTCCACCAGGAAAGCGGCGACGAAGGCGGTCAGCCACCAGGTGCCCCGGGAGAAGCGCCAGAGAAAGGCGAGGATGGTGCCTACCACGATGGCGGCGCTGATCAGCGCCTGTATCTGCAGGGTCGCTTGAGCCACTTTCCCGCTCCGGTCTGGAGTTGGAGGGACCGGCATCCGGAGTGGAGAGCAAGAAGCGTGCCAACGCTCAGGAGGCAGGGGCCAGCCCGGCTGTCACGCTGAGCCCGGAGGGGGAGACGGTGATGCGCCGCAGGCGCAGGGAAATAGGCATGGCCAGGTCCTGGTTGAGGTCCACCAGCGGGTTGACCTGGGCGATGATGCGCTCGGTGATGAAGCCCGGTACCGGCACCACGGTGACCGCCATCTCGGGGTCCCGCAGGTAGATGCGCCCGCCTGCTGGCTCCAGGCGACCGGAGATGCTGAGGGGGACCTGCAGCAGGGATACTCCTACCCGGCCGGAGACTCGCACCCGCCCGGGGAGCAGGTCCAGGTCCATGCCCTCCAACTCCTTCACCCGCGGCGCCAGGTAGCGCTGCAGGCTGGCCTCGGTGAGGGTAACCGAAACCTCGCTCCTGTTCTCGAAAGAGAGTACGCGCAGCCGGCGCTTGATCAGGAGTCTCCACAGGTCGTAGCGCAGGTTGACCAGAGAGAGTGACATCTCCCGCACGGGCAGGCCAGCCACCTCGAAATCGCTGGCATTTACGGCGACCCGGTTGATGCGGCCCACCATGAGTGCGTCGCCAGGCTTGATTTCCAGGCCGGGGGCGCCGCCCGGAGTGGGATTGGCCTTGAAGCCCTCCAGGTCAATCTGCAGCCGGTCGAGGGTCTTGGAGGTGGGGGAGCGATGGCCACGGGAGATATCCACCTTGACCGTGCGGGGATGGAATTGACTTTCCAGCCTGTTCTTGATGGCCCGCTCGGCGGCATGGCTGCCGCCCAGCGCGCCCAGTAGCGCGGACAGTATCATGGCGATCAGGAAGTTCATCTGTAACGCTACTCCAGTATACCCGGCAGGCCCGTACGCTATCCAGTGCCGACTGCCGGAGGATAGGGCGGGCCCAACTCATCGGCGAGCAGGCGGCGGAAGGCCTCGGGCAGGCTATCAAGCAGGTCACCGGCGATGAGGGCCGGCATTGACAGGCGCTCTGCCGCCAGGTCGCCAGCCAGGCCGTGTAGGTAAGCGCCCAGGCCTGCGGCCTGCAGCGGGGAGACGCCCATGCCCAGGAAAGCGCCGATCATCCCCGAGAGCACGTCACCCGTGCCGCCGGTGGCCATGCCCGGGTTGCCGGTGGGATTGACCAGCAGGTTGCCCTGGGGAGCCGCGACCAGGGTGCGCGCGCCCTTGAGCAGGGCGATGCAGCCCAGCCCCCGGGCGGCCTCGCGCACCGCCGCCAGCCGGTCAGTCTGCACCTGGATGGCGCTCCACCCCAGCAGGCGGGCCATCTCGCCGGGGTGGGGTGTGATCACCGTGGGTGCGGGCCGCGTACCGAGCACGCGTCGGTGGCCCGCGAGGGCGTTGAGCCCATCTGCATCCACGAGCAGGGGGCGCTCGAGGCGGGCGACGAACTCCCGCACGAACTGTTGCGTGCTCTCATTCCGGGACAATCCCGGCCCCAGCACCACCGCGGTGGCATTTGCCGCGAGTTCCAGGGCGCCGGCCACCGCGTCGGCGGAGATGGTGCGCTCGTGGGTTTCGGGCAGGGGCGCGGTCATGAACTCGGTGCCCTTTGCGGCCAGCACATCCTGCAGGCTCTGGGGCACTGCCGCCCGCACCAGCCCCGCGCCCGCCCGCAGCGCGGCCTGGGCCGCCAGGTAGGCGGCGCCGATCATCCCCGAGCAACCGGCCACCACGAGCACCGTTCCGAAGTCGCCCTTGTGGGCTTCCGGTGGGCGAACGGGCAGCCAGGCACGGGCGAGCGCCGGGTCCAGCAGGGTGGCTTCGGCCGGCGAGGTTTCCAGCCCCCGAGCGGGCACCCCCAGATCGGCGACCACGACCCGGCCGGCATGAGCGGCGCCTGGATAGAGCGCCAGCCCCAGTTTCGGCCCCACCATAGTCACGGTGGTATCGGCCTCCACGGCCACTCCGGCCACGGCACCGGTATCCGCCAGGATGCCCGATGGGATATCCACCGCCAGCACGGGGATGCCACGCTCGGCTCGCATCCGGTTGGCCAGAGCGATGAGATCGGCCGTCAGCCCCGTCACTTCGCCGGTGACGCCGGTGCCGAGCAGGGCGTCTATGATGAGCCCGGCCGCGCGGGCGCTCTCCTCCACCTCATGCCAGTCGCCAGGACGAGGCCGGTCCTCCGCCAGTTCGATCACGGGCAGGCCTGCCTCGAGCGCCGCCTCCAGATGCAGGCAGGCAGCGCCGGCCACCCGGTCGCGGGCCCCAGCCAGGACGGCTACCGTGGCAATCCCTTGCTCGATGAGGATACGGGCGGCGGCAAAGCCATCGCCGCCGTTGTTACCGCGGCCGCAGAGCACCAGGATCGGGCGCTCGCCCGCCCGGTCGCCGAGCATGGTCGCGGCCTCGGCGGCCACCGCCTGCCCGGCGCGCTCCATCAGAGCCTCGCCGGGAATCCCCTCCCGCTCGATGGCGAGCCGGTCCACCGCATGCATCTGGGCGGCGGTATAGAGTTTCATGGCCAGGCGCTCCTGAGGCCGGTAGCCGACCACTCCGCGAGGGATATGCGTAAAACGGTCCCCCGTGGGGTATCATTTCTTTGCCGGACAGGGGGCACCTCCCCGGGCAGCCGGCACGGCAGCCTGAGCACAGGGTGCCGGGGACAGGGAAACATATCGGGCCGCAGGCTGTCTAATGTAGTGTAGGAGATTAGAGCCGCAGCCATGCTCATTATTGCCGCCGCTGACCTGCTAAAGATAGAGCGCTTTGCCCGGGACGCCTATCCGGAGGAATGCTGCGGGATCCTGGTGGGGGTACGGGGAGACGCGCGCCGGGTGGTCAGTGTCCACCCCACCGCCAACATGGCCCCCCAGGGCACCCGCGACTCCTACCTGATAGACCCCCGGGACATGGAGCGCACCCTGGAACGCCTGCAGGCGCCCCTGGAAGTGCTGGGGTTTTACCACTCGCACCCGGATTTCCCGCCGGTCCCCTCGGCCAAGGATGCGCTGCAGGCGTGGCACAACTACTCGTATCTGATCGTCTCCGTCCGCGGCGGTGAGCCCATCGCCTCCCGCTCGTGGCATTGGCCCGACCCCGGCCGGGGTTACGAGCAGGAGACGGTGCAGATCATCCCCGCCGGCCGCCGCTTCACCGGCACTCTGGAGGCGCTGCGGCGCCGGGTGCAGCCGCAGGTGGCGGGAGGGTGAAGAGCAGAGGTCTCTTCCTCGGATGGCCCCTTGGAGATCGCCTGTAAGCGATAATGCGCGCTATAGGCGATAACCCTCATCCCCGCCCTCTCCCGGGGCGAGAGGGGTCTCAGAACTCGAATCGCATCCCGTCCCGTGCTGCCGTCACCTCCACACCCGTCTGCTCTGTCAGCAACCTGGCCACTTCCCAGGGGTGGGCGCGCCAGACGCTCATCCCGAAGTGGGTGATGATGGCCTTACGCGGCCGGATGGCGACCAACAGCCGGGCCACGTCGGGCACGGAGAGATGGTCAATGTCGCGTGGTTCAAGCAGCACCACGTTGACAATCAGGTAGTCGGCCTGGTAGGCCTCGCCCAGTTCGGGGAAATAGCGGGTGTCGGGAACGTAGGCCAGCCTGCCGCCGGTGGTGTCAAAGACAAAGCCGTAGGTCTCTGCTCCATGGTGGCGGTGGGCAATGGGGGTGCGGAAAGAGACCGGGCCCACCCGGTACTCCCCGCCCGGCTGCAACTCCACGATTTGAGCCAGGTAGCGCCGCAGGTAGCGCAGCACTACCGGATCCTCTTCCAGGGCATCGTGGGGGGCAAAGAGCGTACCCCGGGCCTCCAGCCCGCCGGTGGTCATAGCCTCGATCATGGCGTTGACGTCGCCGGAGTGGTCGAGGTGGCGGTGGCTCAGGAGGATGGCATCCAGTTTCGTGGGGTTGAGTTTACGCCTGGTGGCGCCGACCAGCGCGCCGGGCCCGGGGTCGAGCGATATCTGGACACCGTCCACGTCCAGCCACAACCCGCCTGAGGCCAGCAACTGCCGGGCGACCATCACCCGCGCCCCGCCCGTGCCCAGGAAGATCACCGTGCCCATGGGGAGGAGGTGTTCGGCGAGGGAGGGGACAGTTTCCTGCCGCGGATAGGGTCTCGGGTGTCGGGTGGAGGAAGACACGCGTAGGGGAGCCCCTCCGGGGCGGCACAACGAGGGAGAGGAGAGCGAGATTCCTCGACGGGGGTCCCTCGCGGGCTCGGGACTACCGCTCGGAATGACACACGGGGAGGGCGAGGGAGGGCAGAACCGGGCACCTGGCATCAGGCAGCGGGCTCGACCTCACCCCCCGGCCCCCTCTCCGCCAGCAGAG
>Ga0315298_1002503_pt1 | contig 31086 bp, 30 predicted proteins | sample WHS_1_MG_FD_203077 | JGI IMG/M metagenome (GOLD analysis project Ga0315298, IMG submission 203077) | Extremophilic microbial mat communities from Washburn Hot Springs, YNP, Wyoming, USA - WHS_1_MG | ecosystem: Environmental > Aquatic > Thermal springs > Hot (42-90C) | place: USA: Wyoming... | reverse complement strand
AGCAGGTGCAGCCGGACGGGAAGACCGTGGAGAAGGCCGTTTATTTTGACCGCCGGCCCGAGCCGAAGAAAGGGCCGTCTCTTCCCATGCCGGAGGAGCTGAGATGAACAATGCGGCACGACACGGAAGAGAGGGCAGCTTCGGGGCTACTGAGCGCAGACTGTGAACGGCGGGCAGTCGCTCCATTGCGCGTTGCTGGTGCGGGCCGGCAACGAGGGCTGTCAGTGGGGCTGGGAGATGTAGGCGTGGGTGCGGGACGACACCGAGGCGGGACAATGTAGCTCACCAGCTGGGCACAACACGGGGAATGAGCAGAGGGCAGTGGGTGAAGGGCGCCCAGGCCGGCTCGAAACCCTTGCCCCACATAAGGAGCCTGGCGCACAGGGGGGCGGCGGCTTGAGGTGGAGCGCGCAGTCTTGCGGGCCGCATGGTGTTGGAACTCCCGCACAGCTCGGGATTGTGTGGCTCTGCCGGCGTGACCGCCGGCATGGCAAGCCTGGCGGCTTGCTCCACGGGAGCGGCCGCGATTGGGCGCAGGAGTGGCAGTCGGTAAAGGGCGCCAAGGCCGGCTGGAAAGCCGGCCGCAGGCTGGAAAGCCTGCCCCACAAGAAAGCCTTGCCCCACACGAAGAGCCTGCCCCACAAACAGGGGCCTGTGGCAGAGCGGGAGAGGAAAGCCGACCACCGGCATGACTGCCGGTGTGGCACGCAAGACTGCGTGCTCCACGGAGAGGCCGGCATGGCAAGCCTGGCGGCTTGCTCCACGGGAGCGGCCGCGATTGGGCGCAGGGGTGGCAGTCGGTAAGGGGCGCCCAGGCCGGCTGGAAAGCCGGCCGCAGGCTAGAAAGCCTGCCCCACAAAAAAGCGTGCCCCACAAAAACAGCCTGCCCCGGAAGAGAGCCATGCCTCGCAGGACGCGGCCGCAGACAAGAATGTCTACCCCACAAGTAGGCTGCACCACAAGACGCGGCCGAAGGTCCGGAGGCCTGCATCACAACCGGTCCCACGAGGTTTGGCCGCGGGCCGGGAGACCTGCGGAACGGCTAGGAAAGCTTCAGCACGTAGTAGACAACGTAGCCCCAGCTACAGGCGATGTGCACAACCAGCCTGGGAAGCGCCGTGTTCTGGGACAGCGACAGCACGCCAGCCACGATGCAACCGAGAACGTAGATGGTCGCGTAGCTTAATGATTCGATTTTGGTGGTGGTCTGCATAGCCCCGCATCCGCCGCCCGCGCGGCATTGCCCTCCGTCTGCGCGTCAGTGTACCATGACGCTAGCCTTGCTGAGCTACCCGGAAACCGTTCAATTCTTGTACGCTCTGGGCAACGAGTCGCGCAGCGCCAAACTCGGGTTGGACCGGATGTGCGCCCTGCTGGAGCGGCTGGGCCACCCCGAGCGAGGGCCGGAGTTCGTGCATGTGGCCGGCACCAACGGAAAAGGCTCGGTGTGCGCGTTCATCGAGTCGTGTTTGCGCGCCGCGGGCCGGAAGACGGGGCTGTTCACCTCTCCCCACCTGAAAGAGCCGACCGAGCGGATTCAGATCCAGGGGCAGCCCGTCCCGGCAGATCTGTTCAGCGCGGCCTTCGACCGCGTGCACCGGGCCGCCGAGGCCATGCTCGCCGGAGGAGAACTGGAGCACCATCCCACGTACTTCGAGACGGTGACGCTGATGGGCCTGCTCTTGTTCCGCGATCTGGGCGTTGAGGCCGCGGTGCTCGAGGTGGGCTTGGGAGGGAGGCTGGATGCGACCAACGTGGTGACGCCACAGGTGGCCGTGATCACGCCGGTGGACTACGATCACGAGGCGTATCTGGGCAGGGGGCTGGAAGCGATCGCCGGCGAGAAGGCGGGGATCATCAAGCCAGGCGTGCCGGTGGTCTTGGGTCCGCAGCGGCCGGAGACGGAGGCCGTCTTGGAGGAACGGGCGGCGGCGGTGGCTGCGCCGGTGTCGCGCTGGGCCGAGTGGCAGGCCAAGGAGCTTGAGTTGACGGCCTACGGGAGCCGCTTCGTAGTAGAAGGCCGACGGCATCTCCGGATCGAGTGCCCGCTGGCAGGCGAGCATCAGGTGTCGAACGTTCTTACGGCCATCGCAGCCCTGGATCTGCTGGGAGTCCCGGCGGAGGCGATTGAGGAAGGGATATGGAAAACCCGCTGGCCGGGGCGGCTGGAGCGGGTGAGCGAGAAGCCGGAGATTGTGCTGGACGGCGCGCACAACCCGGCCGGAGCGGAGGCGCTGGCGCGGCATCTCCGGCGGTTCTACTCGGGAAGGCGGGTGTGGCTCATCTACGGAGCGATGCGCGACAAAGCGGTGAGCGAAGCGGCGGGACATTTATTTCCGCTGGCTGAGGGCGTGATCCTGACGGCGCCTCGGCACCCACGCGCGGTGCGTCCGGAGGCGCTGGCGCAACTGGTGGAACACCCGCGGCTCTCGGTGGCGAGCAGCGTGGAGGCGGCGATCGGGTTGGCCAGGCGGATGACGGCGGCGGGGGATGCGATCTTCATTACGGGGTCGCTGTTTCTGGTGGGCGAAGCGCGGCGCCTGCTCGTACAATAGACGCTTGGCAACCAAACTTCGCGCCTGGCTGGTGACGGCTCCGCTTATTGTGCTGGCGACGGCGGTGATGGGAACGCTGTCGTGGCTGGCTTCGCTGGCCGATTCGAGCGGGAACCTTCCGCACCGGATAGCCCGCGCCTGGTCGCGCATCCTGATCTGGGTGAGCGGGCTGCGGGTGACGGTGGAGGGATTGGAGAGGATCGATCCGAACCGGAGCTACGTCATCGCCTCGAATCATCTGAGCCTGATGGACACGCCGCTGGTGCTGGCCTATTTGCCGCTACAGTTCCGCTTTCTGGCCAAGCGCAGCCTGTTCCGGGTGCCGTTCATTGGCGGGCATCTCAAGCGGGCGGGCCACGTGGCGATTCCGAGAGAGGATGCGCGCGGGTCGCTCAAAGCCATGGCGGAGGCGGCGCGGATGATCCAGCAGCGGGGCGTTTCGGCGCTGGTGTTCCCCGAAGGCGGGCGCTCGATGGGCCGGTTGCAGGAGTTTAAGGAGGGAGCGGCGTACATCGCGATCAAGGCCGGCGTGCCGCTCGTGCCGGTGGCCATCCAGGGGACGCTGGAAGTGCTGCCGATGGGGTCAGTGACGGTGCGGCCGGGCCGGGTGCGGATGCGGATTGGGGAGCCGATTCCCACCGCGGGGATGCGGCTTTCGGACCGGGCGGCGCTGACCGCGGGGCTGCGGGCGCGGATTGAGCGGATGCTGACGGAGGACGGCCCGGCCTGCGGACACAGCCCGGTTTTGTAAATTCAGGTTCGGAACTCCGGTCCGAAATTGACAAGGCACGAGGAAGACGGCCATACTCCAGATAGGAGAGGCATCTCCCAAACCAGGAGGGTAGCTCATGTCGAATCCCTATTCGCGCAGGAATCTTTTTCAGCTCGCATCGGCGGCCGCGGCTTCCATGCTGGCCAATCGCGGCGCCCTGGCGCAGCAGGCGCCTCAAGGCGGGGGACAACAGCCGCCTGCGCCGGCCCGGGTGAAGCCGCCCGGAGGCGGCACGGCTTTGGGAGGCGGACATCCTGACCCGTTCCCGCCGCTGGAACGCCGTTCGACGGTCGCTTTGGTGCGGGGGGAGGACCGCCGCAAGATGGTCTACGAGTCGCTGAAGGCCATCGACGACCAGCTTCAGCCGCGGATGAAGAACAAGAAGTACGCGATCATCAAGGTCAACAACGTCACTACCACGAACCAGCTTGGCGCCACCCATGCCGACGCCCTGCGCGGCATCCTGGATTACTTCGAGGAGCGGTTCCGCAAGCCGGTGGTGATCGCCGAATCTTCGGCGGGCGACACGCTGCAAGGATATGAGAATTTCAAATACACCACGCTGCCGAGCGAGTATAAGAAGCTCAAGGTCAGCCTGGTGGACCTGAACCGCGAGGCGAAGTACGTCCTTAAGCCCATCATCGACTACAACCTGCACCTGGCGCCGGTGCGGCTGGCGGCCCGCTTGTTCGATCCCGAGGCGTTTGTGCTTTGCTCGGCCGTGATGAAGACGCACAACATGGCGGTTGTGACGCTTTCCGTAAAGAACATGGTGCTGGGCGCGCCCCTGCACTATGCTCCGGAAGAGAAGATCCGGTGGAACGACAAGCGGCGCTACCACGTCGGGATCCGGCAGAGCTTGTACAACATGTTCCTGACGGCCCAGTACATGCAGCCCTATTGGGGCGCGGCGATCATCGACGGCTACGAGGGCATGGAAGGCAATGGTCCGGCCAGCGGCACGCCGGTTCCGCACCGGATCGTGTTGGCTTCCACGGACTACATCGCCCTGGACCGGGTGGGGGCCGAGTGCATGGGCGTCGACGCCAACTGGCTGGGCTGGTTGAAATACTGCGGCGAGGCCGGCGTGGGGCAGTGGGACTTGTCGCGCATCGACATCCGAGGGCCGAAGATCGCCGAAGTCCAAAGGAAATACCGGCTGCATGCCGACATCGAGCGCGAACTAAAGTGGATGGGGCCGATGGAGGAGCTGCCGGTCAACCTGGGCTGGATGACGCCTTTCCACGAGCATAACACCGAGGCTTACGGTTAGAAGGCCGGGCGGCAGGAGAGCGGAGACACACATTGCGGCCGCAGGGCCGCGGGAGCGATGATGCGCCTGAGGACCAGCCAGGGCAAGCTGAAAGTGGAGCATAGCATCCTGGACGGCGTGCGCGAGTTATTGGATCGCCTGCTGGCGCAGACGCCCGAAATCCGCTCCGTGATTCCCGGAGTGATTCGGCCGGTGCGGGACGCCAGAGGGGCGGTGCGTGTGCGGGTCACGTTGCCCACGGTCAACGGCTGGAAGGCCATTGCGTTGAGCGACGGGGCCCGGCAGGAGCTTTTCATCAGCACGGACCTCGGCAAGGAACAATTGGAAGCCGCGCTGGAGCGGGCTTTGGCTTCGCTGCGCTGAGCGAGGGCGCAGGTGGTAGAGTAATCGTTTGCCGGGCGGGGCACGTGCCGGCTGCCCGGGGGAAGAGGAACAGGAAGGAAGGATTGAAGTCAAATATGACTCGAATGAACCGACGCACATTTCTTGGCGCTGCCGCCGCTTTGGCAGCCCCCGCGGCGATGTTGGCCGCCCGGAAGAAAATTCCGATCGGGGTGCAACTGTACTCGGTGACGAAGATCGCCGCCGGGGACTTGGCAGGCACGCTGGCCGGAATCAAGAAGATGGGTTACGAGGGCGTAGAGTTCGCCGGTTACTACAACTTTGCCGATAACCCCAAGGGGTTGCGTAAGCTGCTGGACGACAACGGGCTGAAAGTCTGCGGGACGCACATTCAGTTGCGGACCATGGATGGGGACGGACTTAAGCAGACCATCGAGTTCAACCAAATCATCGGGAACCCTTATCTGGTTGTGCCTTCGCTGCCCAAGGAGAATACGGCCACGTTGGCGGCCTGGGCCAAGACGGCCGAGCGGTTCCGCGAGATCGCCGAGGTTGTCAGGCCGCTCAAGATGTACATCGGCTATCACAATCACACCGCCGAATTCACGCCGATGGAAGGGCAAATGCCCTGGGATGTGTTCATGACCAAGGCCGGTCCGAACGTCTTTGGCCAGCTCGACATCGGCCACTGCCAGCGCGCGGGCGCCGATCCGGTGGCTTACCTCAAGAAATACCCGGGGCGGGCCATTACGGTTCACGTTAAGGAATTCCATCCGGACCGCCGGGATGCCCTGGTGGGCGAGGGGAAAGTCGACTGGCCCGCCGTGTTCGCCGCCTGCGAGGGCGTGGCGGGAACTCAGTGGTACATCATCGAAGAAGAAAGCCGGGCCTATCCGGGGCTGGAGGGCATCGAGAAGAGCCTCCAGAACCTGAAGAAGCTGCTGGGCTGAGGCCAGCAGATGGCGGTAATTCCGCCATGGTGGGCCGTTGCCACTCGCCCTCCGGAAGGTAGCTTGACGGGGAGGAGCGCGGCCGAGGCGTTGTGGGCTGCGGCTCGAACCCCGTGGAGGGGATTACCGGCCGCTCTGAATCTCTTTGAGGAGATTCGGGTGTTGGTCAAGCAATTGGAATAGCCTCACCAGCGCGAGCGGCGGCTTGGTCTTGCCGTTCTCATAACGGGAAAAGGCATTCGGTCCGCCGCCGAAGATGGCAGCCGCCTGCCGCTGGCCAAGCCCCAGCTTCTTGCGAACCCGCGCGATAAAAGCCGGGTCGACGATGGAGGCATTCACTTGCTTATTCAACTCCAGCATCGCCTTGCTGACGCGCCTGGCTTCCCCAGCGGCCAGCAGGATTTCCCCGCAGGCTGGGCAGAACTGGCCACGGACGGCCGCGATGGTTGTCGTCTCGCCTTTATAGGTGTAAGGTAAGTCGCGCGTGCCGCGCACCAATTTGGCCGCCCCGCAGGATGGACACTTCATGGCGCCGCTCCTTCCTTCACAATTCCTTGAATGACACGATCAGCACATCGCTCATAACCGTAAGCTTCAGATACACGCCGCCGGCGGGCGTCTTCGGACGGTAGACGTCCTGCCAAATGCGGTGATCGGCGTGTGTGGTCATGCTCTTGTAGAAATCGCGCGGCGTGAGCGCCGCGACGATGCCAACGATCTGTTGGAAGCCGAACCCGAGAGCCGCCCCGCCGGCGAGCGCGGAAACTGTCGCGCGGACCCTGCCCGCCGCCACCAACTGCTTGACCGCCGCCAGCTTATAGTGCGGGGTCCGCTTCTCCACACCGTCAGGTTAACCTAATTGGTTAAATTTAGCAAGTTGGTGAATCCGGCGACTGCGGCGGCCACGGCAGCCGGGACGTTTCCGGCCCATGGACGGCAAACAAGCAAGTGCCAGAAGCCGCAGAGCGCCGGCCGCGGAAATCCGGCTGCGGGTCAATCCAGCGGCCGGATGAGGATGTTCTTGTAGTAGACGGTGCTGCCCGGGTCGTGCCCTTGCAAGGCGATGGTCCCGGAGCTGATGCGCCTCTGGGGGAAGCCGCGGGTTCCTTTCCAGTCCGGGGGCTGGGTCCAGCGGACCACTTCCTTGTCGTTTACGCGCACTACGATGGTGTCGCCTTGGACGATGATGTGTTCGGTGAACCAAACGTTGTCGCCTACGAGGCGTTCATTGACATCCTGGACTTCATACAGGCTGCCGGTGCGGCGGGGATCTTTGTCGTAGGAATTGTTGACTTGGATCTCAAAGCCCTTGGCCGGCCAGCCTTTGTCTTGGTATTCCGTGTGGATATAGATGCCGCCGTTGGCGCCGGGCAGGGTCATTACATCGACTTTAAGCTCAAAGTTCTTGAAATTGGCGTTGCGGACTGGGCCTACGTAGAACAGGTGGCTGCGCGGGCCTTTGGCCACGATGGCGCCGTCTTGCACGCTAAAGGTAGAGGGATTCTCGCTGGCCTTCCATCCATCGAGGTCCTTGCCGTTGAACAGAGAAACCCAGCCCTGGCCGGCGGCGGGCAAGGGCATCAGCGCGAGCGCAAAAACAAGTAAAGGAACCATTCTCGCCATAGCGATGCCCATTCTAGCGGAAGCTGCGCGGCGCGCGCCAACGGCTATGCAATCGGGATGCGGGATTTGTTCAATTCGAGCCACGCGTCGAAGGTTTGGAGCGAGGGGTTCAGGCGCCGGGACAACTCGGTGCTGCGAGCTTTGCAGAAGTCTTGGGCGAAGTCGCGGTTGAACTGAAACATGTTGCCGATGTCCTGCGCTCCTGGAAAGCCGAGGCCGCGGTAGACTTCGGGCTCCATGGCCTGGTAGACCACCTCCGCGCCGAGAGCGCGGCTGAGCGCGGCGGCCATTTCGGCGCCGCTAAGGTGCTCGGCAGCGACCCCTACTGTCTTGCCGGCGAACTCGGGGCCGCTGCGGAAGATGCCATAGGCGCACTTTCCGATGTCCTCGACGGCGATGCCCGGCAGTTTCTCGCTGCCCATCGGGAAGGCGATGGCGAGCTTGCCGCTGGGGGTTCGGCGGGGTCCCATCCCGAAACTGATGAAATTCTCGAAATAGAAGGAGGTCAGCAGGAAGGTCACGGGGAGAGCAGCTTCGACAAAGAAGCGGTCGGCTTCGCCTTTGGCGTCGAAATGCGGGACCTTGTATTTTCCCATCAACGTGGGCATGCGGTTGTCCTCAAGGGGGACCCACTTGCGGGTGTCTTCGAGTGTGGACCAGATGACGTGACGAAGACCGGCCGATTTGGCGGCGGCGGCCATGTTGGCGGCTTGCGCGGTTTCCCGTTCGGGCGAGAAGTGCTCCCAGAAATTGGTGACGCAGAACGCGCCGTAAGCTCCGTCAAAGGCCCGCACGAGGCTGGCGGGGTCGTCGAGATCGGCCTGGACGACCTCCGCGCCGAGCTGCGACAGTTCCTGCGCTTTGGGGCTGGAAGGCTTGCGGGTTAGAGCGCGGACGGCGTAGGCGCTTTCGGGATCGTTCAAGATGGCGCGGGCCAGGCCTCCGCCTTGGGCTCCGGTCGCGCCCACTACGGCAATGATTCTCTTGTCTTGCATTTCCCCTCCTTCTCATGGGATGCCCGGCAAAGAACTTGGATGCTTCTCTTCGGGGCTGCCGGCGGGGGAAGTTCCGCCGATGAGTCTATGGAAGAGCGCATTGGGCAGGAGGCAGCAAGCCAGTGAGCCGGAATTGTTTCATCGCAGAGGCGCTGAGGGCGGCGTTCGGAAAGGCAGCCAAGTGGCGCGTAATGCGGCCCTGGCGCCGAGGCTCCGGCGAGATTAAGTCTCGGTGTTTCCAAGAGTTGTTCATGCAGTCCCCGGCGGCCCAGATGCTGGTGGCGGACGGGACGATCGCGGCCTGCAACCCGGCTTGTGAGCTGTTGTTCGGCGCGGCGCCGGGGATGCTGATCGGAAAGCGGGTGGAAGAACTGGCGCCGGAGCGTCAACCGGGAGGAATGTCCACGCGCGCCGTGATGGATGCTGTACTGATGCGGGCCGCCGAGGAGGGCCAGGCTCGTACGGAACTACAGTGCCGCCGCCGGGATGGATCCCATTTCTGGTGCGAAGTCCTGGTGAAACTCACGACGGTGGAGGGCGAGCAAGCGGAGTTGGTGGCGTTGCGGGATCTATCCGTGCAAAAGCGGACCGAAGAGGCGCTGAAGAGAGATGAAGCACGATTCCGGTGTTTCGCCGAGATCATCCAGCACCCGGCCGGCACGCTGAAGGAGTTTTTGGGCTTTGCGCTCGAGAGAGCGGTGGATCTGACCGGCAGCCGCGTGGGCTTCCTTTTCTTTTACGACCCGGAGAGCAAGACGTTCACGCTGAACACGCATTCCAGCCAGGCGGAACGCGAGTGCAAGATCCCGGTTTCCGGGCCGGTTAAGCATCTGGACAAGACCGGGATCTGGGGTGAAGCGGTGCGGCAACGGCGGCCGATTATCGTCAACGACTTTCAGGCGCCGAATCCCCTCAAACGCGGTTATCCGGAAGGGCACGTTCCCCTGGAGCGCTTCATGGCGGTGCCGGTGTTCCGCAATGGAGAGATCGCCGCGGTGGTAGGCCTGAGCAACAAAGCAGAAGACTATGGTCCGAGCGACGTCGAGCAGCTCCGGCTGCTGATGGAGATGATCTGGAACGTCGTGGACCGCCTGAAAGCGGAAGAGGCTTTGCGCCTCAAGAGCCAGGAGCTGGAGGATTTCTTCCAGTCCAGCCTGGACCTGTTGTGCATCGCGGATTTCGAGGGCCAATTTGTTCGGCTGAACCCGCAGTGGGAGAGCGTACTTGGGTACGGCCGGAAAGAACTGGAAGGACGGCTGTTCTTCAATCTGGTGCATCCCGAAGACATTCCGGCCACCCGCGCCGCGATGGAACATCTCAAACGCCAGCAGCCCTTGCTGAACTTTGAGAACCGGTATCGCTGCAAAGATGGCAGTTACCGCTGGATTGAATGGCGGGCGCAGCCGCGCGGGAATTTGATCTACGCCGCGGCGCGGGACGTCACCGAAAGAAAGCGGATGGAACGAGAGCTGCGGGAAGCCAACCTGCAACTGGAACAGGCCATCGAACGCGCCAACCGGCTGGCGGAGAGAGCGGCGGCGGCGAGCGCGGCCAAGAGCGAATTTCTGGCCCACATGAGCCACGAGATCCGGACGCCGTTGAACGGGGTTTTGGGAATGCTCCAGTTGCTGATGGTGACCGGGCTCGACGAGGAGCAGCAGCGGTTCGCGCAGGCGGCGGCCTCCAGCGCGGAGAGTCTGCTGGCTCTGCTCGAAGACATTCTGGATCTATCCCGGATCGAAGCCGGCAAGCTGCGGCTGGAACCGCAGGATTTCGAGATCCGGAACCTGCTGGAGAGTGTGATGATGGTGATGGCGCATGGCGCCGCACAAAAGGGGCTGGGCTTGCATCTCGAGGTGGATCCTCAATTGCCGCGGGTTCTCCGCGGGGATCCAAAGCGGCTGCGGCAGGTTTTCACCAATCTGATCAGCAATGCGATCAAGTTTACGCCCGCCGGCCAAATCCGGATCTCGGCCGGGCTCGAGTCGGAAAGGGGTGACGAGGTGGTGCTGCGTTGCTCGGTGAAGGACACGGGCATCGGGATCCCGGAGGAAAAGATCGGGCTGTTGTTTCAGAAATTCACCCAACTAGACAGCTCCACCACGAGGAACCAAGGCGGCGCGGGGCTGGGACTCGCCATTTCGAAACAGCTCTGCGAGCTGATGGGCGGAAAGATCGGCGTGACGAGCAAGGTAGGGGAAGGTTCGGAGTTCTGGTTCACCGTGTCTCTGGGGAAGGCGGCGCAGAGGGGCAGCCAGGAAGTCAGCGCGCCCGCCGGGCGGGCGGCCGAACCGCAAGAACCGGGGACCGGGGAAGGGCGGCCGACGCTGGGCGTGGAGGGGATGCGTGTGCTGGTGGTGGAAGACAACCGAGTGAACCGGGAGGTCGCGCTGGAGATGCTGAAGCGCCTGGGTGTGGCTGCCGATGCTGCGGAGAACGGCCTAGAGGCGCTGTCCAAACTGAGGGAGCGGCATTATGAGCTGGTGCTGATGGACGTACAAATGCCTCTAATGGACGGCTATGAGGCGGCGAGGCGAATTCGCGCGCCCGGTTCCGGGGTCAAGAATCCAAGCGTGCCCATCATCGCGCTTACGGCCCATGCCCTGACGAGCGACCGCGAACGGTGCCTTGCGGCCGGGATGAACGATTACCTTTCTAAACCACTACGGTTTTCCGTGCTGGCGGAAACGGTCCAGCGCTGGGCGGGCCGGCCGTCGACGCCGGCGGAGAAGGTGGGCGGAGAAGGCCGCCATGAATCGCGCGGGACCCGCCATCGGCAGGCGCTGTTGGCCCGGTTTGCCTACGACAGGGAGTTGGTGCAAACCGCGATCGAAGCCTTTCTGGCGGACACGCCTTGCCAACTGCGCGCCCTGCGGGCGGCTTTGGAACGGCAAGACCGCGCGGAAGCCGAACGGGTGGCGCACACCATCAAAGGTTCGGCGTCCTATGTGGGAGGGGAAGGCCTGCGCGCCGCCGCCGCCCAGGTCGAACAGGCGCTGCACTCCGGCGGCTGCATGAAGCCAGAGGAGTGGCTGGCGGAGCTGGAGTCTCAGTATGCTTGCCTTCGCGCCGAGTTGAGCGGCGAGCGGTGGGAAGACGCCGGCGGAACGGAGGCCGCGACGGAAGCCTTTGACGCAGAGGAAGCCGCGCGCCCGCGGGCCGATTGAGCTCAACCCAGCAGGAACCGCCTTCGCAGGGCCCGGAGCCGGGCATAGAGGGAGGGGCAATACTGGAAGAAACGGTGACGGGCGCGGACATGGGGGTGCACATAATTCCGCGCGAGTTCACGCGCCTGCTGCTTTTCGGGGCCTTCCTGCCGCCGGGCCGAGGCGAAGATTTCGGGCAAGCACTGGCTGTTCTTTCGCCAGTCCCACGAGGTTTCCGCAAGCTGCCGGGCGGCGCGTTTGCGGGATGGGATCTCTTGCGGATTCTCGGCGCAGCGCCGCACGGCGCCGGCGAAAGCGGCAAAGTCCGGTTCGCACTGGGGCCAGTAATAGCCGTCGGAGCGCTGCGAAGCGGAAGCGGCCGGAACGAGCCAGGAGCAACTTGAGTCCGCGAATTCATTCATGGGCGGGACATCGGTGGTGATGACCGGAAGCCCCGCGGCCAGCGCCTCGCATAAGGTCAGGCCGATGCCATCCAGGCGGGAGGGGTAAAGGTAGACATCACCCCGGTGGTAGAAGCCGGGAAGCGGAAACGTGCCCGTGATGAGCTCCAGCGTGCCGCTGTCTTCCAGCCTTCGAATCAAACAGCGCTGGGAAACCAAAACACGGCGCAGGTTGACCTGGGAGTGCACGAGGAGGCGGGCTGCGCCGCTCAGCGGTTCGAAAGCGCGCAGCACGAGGTCGGTTCCTTTGCGATGCGGATCCATGCCCGCAGAATGAAAGAACGTAACCCTGGGAGGGTTGACGAGTTCGAAGGTTGCGGGCCGGATGAGATCGAGGTCCGTTCCCCAGGGGACATAGTGGCAAGCGGGATGCCATTCGAAGACGCTATGGTGGCGGCGGGTGTTGGCGATCAGAAAATCGTACAGGCCGAACAGAGGAACCGTGGCGCGGGTGTAGTAGTCGAGATAGCAGCCGGTCACGATGCCGAGCTCGTCGCACCACTGCACCGGCGGCCACCAGCGCTGTTCGTTAAAGAGCACGACTTCGATGCCGTTGGACTGGATCCAGCCGAGAAAAGACTGCCGGTCGAGGGCGGTGGGGATTAAGAGAGACGAGCCGGGATCCCATGTGACGAAAGGGCCATCCCAGCGGGGATCTCCGCGGCCGCTCAACTCTCCGCCGCGTCCGTAAATGAAAACCTGGTGGCCGGCTTGCAGCGCCTCCCGGAACTGGCGCGAAACGTAAGCCGCGCCTCTCTCAAACCAGGTGGTGACTATGCCGACTCGCCGCATGAAAATCTCCAGATCAGCTTATCGTCCCAGTGGTTGCGGGACGATAGAGCAGGGCAGTTGCCGTTGGCGGCCGGGCTGTGGTCTCATGTCTTTTCCCATGGACGCCGCCAACGCAACTTTGCCTCGCGCGGAAAAACCCACGCGGTTTCGATACTGGGTGATCCTCTTCTCGGTCACGCTGGCTGTTTTAGCATACACCGACCGGGCGTGCATCTCCATCGCCGCGCGTTTCATCCGTGAGGACCTGAACTTGACCACGGTCCAGATGGGATGGGTGTTTTTCGCTTTCGCGCTGGCCTACGCCCTGTTCGAGATCCCGGGAGGCTGGATGGGGGACTGGCTGGGACCGAAGCGGGTGTTGATCCGGATCGTGCTGTGGTGGAGTTTTTTCACAGCGGCCACCGGCTGGGTCTGGAACTACGCCTCGCTGCTGGTCACGCGGTTCCTGTTCGGGATGGGAGAGGCGGGCTGCTTTCCGAACCTGACCAAGGCCATGACGATCTGGCTGCCGCAGCGGGAACGGGTGAAGGCCCAGGGGATCATGTGGACCTTTGCGCGCTGGGGCGGAGCGTTCACGCCACCCCTAATGGCAGCGACAATTATGTGGATGGGCTGGCGCTGGTCGTTTGTGTTTTTCGGGAGCCTGGGACTGATCTGGTGCGCGATTTTCATCGCTCTTTTCAAGGACAACCCGCGCGAGCACAAGCGCGTGAATGCGGCGGAGCTGGCGTTGCTCGAAGGGGCGGAGAAGGTCGCCACGGGCCATGCGCGGCCTCCCTGGCGCAAACTGGCGACTACCCCCACGGTCTGGATGCTTTGGGCGCAATACTTTCTCATCTCGTACCCGTTTTATTTCTACTTGACCTGGCTGCCGACCTACTTGATGGAGGGGCGAGGGCTGGACTTGGCGCAGGCCTCGAAGTTCGCCGTCTTTCCGTTGTTGTTCGCGGGGGCAGGTTCGCTGTTTTCCGGGATGATCTCGGGCCGGGTGGCGCAGTGGCTGGGCAGCGTGAGCCTGGCCCGGCGCACGCTTGGCTTCACCGGCTTTCTGGCCGCCGGGCTGTTCGTACTGCTGCACATTCAGATCGAGAGCATCTGGCTGGCGATGCTGGCGCTGGGGGTGGCAACTTTTTTCCACGACATCACGACGCCCGGCGCCTGGGGCGCCTGCATGGACGTGGGGCACAAGTACGCCGGGACCTTGTCCGGCTCGATGAACATGATGGGGAACTTCGGCTCGATGATCTCGCCGGTGGCGATGGGCTACATCCTGCGCTACACGGACAACAACTGGACCATCTGCCTTTACAGCGTCGCGGCGGCGTATCTGCTGGGAACCCTGTGCTGGCCCTTCATGGACCCGGTAACTCCGCTGGAGCAAAGGGGCAAGCCCGCAGCGGGCGGCCGCTGAGACGGCGCGCAGAGTGAACCGCTTATCCCGAATGGCTTTGAGGTCTCTCTGGCATAGGAGCCCAGGCGTGCGCGCGCTCAGCTCCCAAGGTGAGACCGGCGGCGCAAGTTTCGGGCATAGGCCGCTCCGCGGGCGCCGAGTTACGCCCGCGCGCGGTCAGCGAAGCAGCCAGGCGATGCATCCTCGGCCTGCCGCACCGGGTTACGCCCGCGCGCGGTCAGCGAAGCAGGCGCCGGGGCTTGGGGACTTCAACCAGCCGGGAGGACGGGGCCGGTTCGGGCAGGGCGGCCGCTTCGGTCACCATGTCCAGCTCGCGCTCAATCCACTGCGACAGCGGGATGTTACGGAAACAGACCCGCTCTTGCAAGACCAGACACTTGCGGTGAGCGCCGGGCGCCTCCAGCTCCCGCACGAAGCGCCGCTCCTCGACCCGGACATCGGCCAGAAACTCGTCCAGGGCCTGTCTGCGCGCCTCCGCGCGCGCCGCCCGGAGGCGGTCCTCAACTGTCTTCTGCTGGTTGAGCAGCTCCGTGCGGACTTGCGCCAATTGCTCCCGCTCGCGCGCCAGAGCGGCTTCATGCTTGGCTTGAGCCACGACGTAGGCCAGCGCGCCGGAGCCAAGCGCCGCCACAAAGGGCAAGGCGATCCACAAGAGATCCGTCATAGGACAGACGGGCCCTCCCTGTAGTAGATCGGACGCGGCGGCCGGCCCCGAATACAGGTCAGTGAGATTGAAGGCCCGATTCAGGTGTACCACTCAGAGACCACCGAGGCTCCCGGTTGGCGGTTGGAAACCGTACGCCCGGCGGCCAGGCCCAGGGGGGCATTTTCCAACCCAAGAATGATCCTGAAGCGGGGGAAGGAGGCATGGAGGAAGGGGGCGGCGCCTTTCAGTCCGTGGAGCTTGGGCCCGGGCGTCATCATCTGGTCTTTGAATTCGGTTCCCGCGGATTCCGGCTTGGGTTGGGGATCAGCTTTGCGGCGTTGCTGGCTTGCGTTGCGGTTGCGATGAAAGCAAGGCGGCGGAAGAAGCCTCGGGGGATGTTTGACAGCTTGGCGGAATTATAGACCTCTCTGGGAGCCGTCGATTTTCTGGCCGGTGACGAAATCGGCCAAGAGGGCCAACCGGAAGGAGGTGTCCCGGAAGGTCACAAGGCTCAGGAGCGCGCCGCTCAGAACGCGGGCGAGGGCGCGCAGGCGGAACTTCCAGCCCTGCCAGGCGCCGTAATGTTTGCCGGTCCAGACGGCCGCGCCGAGGAAGCGGTCCGCGGCGAGCAGCGCACGAATGGCGGGGGAGGGCGGGGTTTGGCGCTCCTCAGCCGCGAGCCGGACGGGGAGGGAGGGAAGCAGCAGGATTTGCTTTCCCGCTTTCCGGAGGTGCGTGCAGATCTCGAGATCCCACCAGTGCTCTCCGTAACGCTCGTCGAGAAAGCGGATGGCTTTGAGGAAGTAGGCCCGGACCAGCAGAATAGGAGGATGGAAGAAGTCGACTTCGGAGGAGCGGTCCGCTGGGGGAACGGCCCAATCCGCGAAATCGCCTTCGTTGCAGGCCCGGAAGAGCTCGTTGGGGAGGGGCAGCGGATGAATTCGGGTCAAAGGGCGGCCTTCCGGCGAGACGGCCAGAGGGCAGATGGCGGCGGCGCCGGCTTCTTCCAACTTCGCGAGCAAGGCGGGGATTGTGCCGGGATCCACGAGCGCCGGCGGCTGGAGGATCAAGAAGAATTCCCCGCGGGCGGTGCGCATGGCGATATTGAGCGCTTTCACCATGCCGAAGTTGCGGGGCAGCCGGTGCAGATGGAGAGATGGGAACTCAGCGTCCAGCCGCGGGCAGTCGTCCAGAGAGCCGTTGTCGACCAGGAGAATCTCCAGTTCGGGGCGGTTGGCAGAGCGTTCGAGGGACTCCAGACAGGCGCGAATGGCGGGGGCGTTGTTCCGGGAGACCAGGATGACGGACACTCGGGGTGAGGCGTCTTGCGCGGGAGTTTGTTCCATGGGAAGAGAAATGATACCGCAAAGGAGAACCGCTTGAGGCTGGACCGGACGGGGCGGCATTTGGGACGTTGGGCCTGCTTGACCGTCTTGGCCCTAGCGGGAGCGGCCCCAAAGGCGGAGGCGGGCTCTGGAGCGCAGGCGGTCCGGGTGGAGAATCCGGCGGGCTCGATTTCGGCAGCGCCCACGCCGGCGGATCAGGTCAGCTACCGAATCGACCCCCCCGAGGCCCGCGCAGCCTGCCGGGAGCAATGGCTGGAAGAGCCGCAGACTTTGCTTGTGCGATGCCGCGAGGGAGGGCCGGCGCCGAATGTGGCGGTAGAGCTGCCCATCGGGACCGCATTCGCCGCCGTCACGAGGAACGGCGCGATCTCGTTTCGGGGTTTATCGCCTGAAGTCAGTTTGAGCACGGACACTGGAGACCTGCGCATCGCCGTACCTTGGTCGCTGATGCGCTTGAGCGGGTTTTCCCTGAGCCGCCCCAAGCGCGTATCGGCGGCGCGAGGGATCTCGGTGCGGACCTTCGATCAGCCGGGACAGTGGTTGATCGTCGCCGGCAGCAGTCCCAACCCGGAGCTGCCGCTGGAAGGCGGGTTCTTTGGCGAGATCCGCATCCGGGGAGGATCGCCGGGCCGGCTGGAACTGGAGCAGATGGCGGTGCCTGCCTACTCCTGGGTCAAGCCTCCCTCAGAGGCAGCCACGATGCTTCAGGCTTGGCTGAAACGGGGAGCACAACCAGTAAAGCGGGGACAGGCTGCCGCGCCCCCGCCCAGACCCTCCGGATCGGGCACTGATTCGGGACTGCCCGTTTTCTCCGCCGAGGTCCGCATGGTGAACCTCACGGTGTCCGTGACCGGCCGGGACGGCCGCCCGGTGACCGGGTTGAACCCGGAAGACTTTGAGGTTCTGGAGGACGGGGCTGTGCAAACCTTGGCCTCGGCCCAGTCTGGGGAAGCGCCGTTCAACCTGGCGCTGCTGTTGGACTTGAGCGGGAGCACCAGGGGCTACCGGGAGGCGATGAAGGAGGTGGCGCGGCGCTTTGCGGGCATCGCGCGAAACCAGGACAAGGTGGCCGTCTACGCTTTGGGCAATAGCCTGTTTTATGTTCTGTCCCGGCTCACCAGCGACCGGGAGGCGCTGCTGGAGAAGATTGATACGATCCCGCCCGTGGAGGGGCAAACGCCGCTGTATGACACCATCTATCTGGCGTGCGCCGAGGAGCTTTTGGAGCGGAGCTCGGAGCGGAACGCGCTGATTGTGATCACTGACGGCGTGGACAGTTCTCTGAGCAAGATTCCGTCGGCGGGCCGGTCGCGGATCGCGCCGGCGGCGCTGAGAGACGCGGCCGCCCGAATGAATGTGCTGATCTATCCGGTGCTGACGGGCACCGACGATTGGCCGCTGTTTGCGACGGCGGCGCGAAGGAACTTGGTTCAGTTGGCGCAAGCCTCGGGCGGACGAACCTTCGAGGCGAAATCCGTCGAGGTCATGGATCCCGTGTACGCGCAGGTGGAGGAAGAGCTGCGCAGCGTCTACACGCTCAGCTACTACCCGCGGAATCAGAACTTTGACGGGCGGTGGCGGCGGGTCCAGGTCCGGGTCAAAGTCCCGGACCTGAGGGTGAGGACGCGGGACGGGTATTACGCCTGGTGAAGGCGAGACCTACTTCACGGCCAGAACGGAATCTTCGGGATCGAGCAGTACAGCCTGCGGCGCCTGCCGTACCGCCAGCGAGAGCGTCACCGGCTCGCTATCGGTGCGGATCCAGCGGGTGAGCGGCTTGGCGGCCCGGAAGCGGATCTCGAGAGGAACCAGGGCGCTGAAATCATCGTCCACGCCGGACTGCGTCACCTTGATCTCCAGCCGCAGCGCCGGCGCCTTGCCGCGCAGGTTGTATGCCAGTTTGATCGTGGGGATCCCAGTGGAGTAGACCCAGTTCTCAAAGAAATTCTCGAGGCTGGGGTCCGGGTCGCCGGGCGGGGTGAACTCCGCCGCCAAGGCGCGGAACTGCTCGGTGGAGAGGGAACTTTGGCGGTAGCGTTTCACCAGCTCTCCGAGCATCGCCAGGAAGCGTTCATCGCCGAGGCGGCGGCGCAACATATGCATGATCCAGGAGCCTTTCTCGTAAGTGATGGCGCGCCAGGCATCCGGGGCCGTAGAGCTGACCAGGCGCGGCCCCCACACGATCGGCCCCATCGACTCCAGCGTGCGGTCTGCTTCCACCTTGCTCAGCAGGCGCTTCCTGTACTCAGAGAGCGCGGTTTCGACAGCTTTGGGACCGCGGCGCTTCTCGAGATACAGCAGCGCGGAGTAGTTGGCCAGCGCCTCCATGATCCAGGCATCCTGATCACTGGCGGAGGCTACCGTATTGCCCCACCACTGGTGGGCGATCTCGTGCGCCTGGAGGATATCGGAGTAAAACAATTCCTGGAACTCGCCCCGCGCGCTGGCAGGGCGCAGGTTGGGATGTAGGTAAGAGACGGTTGAGAGATAGACCAGCCCGGGGAAGCCTTGTCCGAAGGCCCCGGGGATGGGCGAGACGGTCAGGGTGCGGGTGGGCGGCGGGCCAAAGACGGAGGCCATGAACTCGAAGGCCGCGGCGACTTCCTGAGCCAGCTCCCTGAGCCTCGCCGCCGGGTTCGGCAGCGGCGCCGGAGGTGCAATGACATCGACTTCAACAGGGTTGCGGACGCCAGGCCGGACTGTGGGGGGCCAGGCGGGCGTCAAGACTACGGTCGGGGGCGGGGCGGGGGGACGTAGACCCGGCTCCACTTTTTTGTTGGCGTAGACTTCGATGCGGTAGGAATCGCGGTTGAGGGTGACGCGCTCGTAGTCGCCCAGGTTGAAGCCGAGCACCCGCACTGGCGTGGACAAGACGCGCCGCACCACGTTCCAGTCGCCTTCTTCGCGCTCCTCGGCGACGTCGCCCGCCACTACCAGATTCAAACCCTTCGGGTAGCGGAAGGTGACGTCGTATTGGGCGAAGTGCGCCATGACGTTGGGATACCAGTTGTCGCGCGAGCCAACGTAGAAGACGTTGTTGCCGGCCGACTGGATCACCGTGCCTTCGTTGCGGAACTCGACCTCGTAGGCGCGGCCGCGCTCCAGCGGAGCGTCAAAGACGAGCAAGAAGATGCCTTCCCCGCCCCGGAGCAGGTTTTCGCGGACCGTATCGCGCTGCACGAACTGGGCGGGGCGGCCGTCCACGGCGGCCGCAGTGAGCTGCATGCGAGGGGACAGCGTGAAGGCGGCTACACGGAGGCCGTCCACAACCGGGGTGAGCCGGACGCGGGTGTGGACCTTCAGGACCAACTCCGTATCAAGGACCGCATCCAGCCGGTAGTCGCTCAGTTGAAAAGATTCCGGCGCGCGGGCGCGGGCTTGCTTGCGGAACGAGCGGGATTCAAAGCTGGTCCAGATGTCGAAGAAGGGGTAGTTATCGCGATAACTGACGCGGCCTAGTACGATTTGCTCACGGCGCTCCGGGTCGTAGATGACGTCGAAGTTCCCCAGGGCGTCGCCGCTGATGGCGGCGTAAAAGAAGCCCCGCTCGGGCGGCGCGCCGCCCAAGGTGTCGTACAGGATGCGGGTATGGAAGCTAGAGGTCAGGTTGCGGAGCACGCCGTTCCAGCGGTCCCGCAGCGTGTGCCCCATTTCGGGGCTTTGGATCGGGCCGCCGGCGTTGTGGATCTGCCGGAGCAGCAGCTCTGCCGTATCGTCGGTGAAGAGCATGATCGCCGTCCGGAAATGTTCGTTGAGGTTGGGCGAGCCGGTGGCGCGGGCCAGACTGAGCCGCTCGCTGCGGGTGGGAGGGAAAAGCAGGATCTCAGCGTCCCCACCATCTTCCTGAGCGACGAAGACGGCGGAATAGCGGCGGCCGTTGATCTCCTCGCCGAAGGCCAGATAGCCGTCGGTGAGGTAGATGCGGATGTCCTCCTTGGCGAAGTTCAGCTCGCGGACGCGGTAACAGTGTTCCGGATCGATTCCAGCATCGCGAATGCGGGCGGCCACCTCTGCCGCATCCGGCTCGGAAGCCAGCAGAAGCGGGCAGAGAGCGAGAAGCGACAGGCCCAGCCACCTCATACCTCCAGTGTAGCGGAAGCGCCCATTCTGAAACGTTCAGCGCCAGAATGACCACCAATGGCGGCGCGCGGGGTTGACGGGCAGGCGGCCGGCAGAAATGGGTTCCCCAGAAAGCACTGCTGCGGGATGCTCGACAAACAGCCGCGTGGCGGTGGCTTCGCCCAGTTCTTTGGAGACCCACTCGAAAGCCTGATCCAGCCGCGGCGGACGGCGGCGCAGGTCGTGGCCGTCGCTGGCCACAAAGTGAACCAGGCCCCGGCGGAGCAGCTCGACCGCGCAGCTTTTCGCGTTCCGGCCGAAGACGCCGAACAGCGACTGAGCCGTGACTTGCAGGAAGATGCCTTCCTCGACCCAACTGGCGAGCACGCCCAACTGGCGCCGCAGGATCCCGTTGCGCTCTGGGTGCGTGATGATGACGAACAGGCGGGCCGCGACAAGCTGGCGCAGGGCCTCTTCGGTGCCACGGATGGCCAGCAGATCGGAGAGCTCCACCAGCAGGTACCGCTTGTGGTTTACAGCGTACTTGGCCGGATGGGCGACGGCGTCTTGTACGTTCTCATAGTGGAGATGGAAGTCGCATCCGTAGTGGATGCGGAGCGCGCCGGCGCAGGCTTGGTTCAGCTCCTCGATGCCCGCCTCCACGACGGCTGGGTCGAACGAATGTTGAAAGTCGCAGTGGGGTGAGGCGACGATGTCGGTCGTGCCATGTTCGGCGGCCAGCCGCGCCATGCCTACGCTGGTTTCCAGGTCTGGCGAGCCGTCATCCAGGCCGGGAAGGATGTGACTGTGGATATCAACCATCCGAATGGCCGTCCGCGGCCAGGGTGGACCTCAGATGAACATCTCTTCGTCGTGGGTCGCCCGCTCCACCGAAATCCGCCGGCCCCGGAACAGGACGCTTAGAGCGGTCGTCAGCCCCGCCGCCACCGCATTAATCTCGCGGATGGGCCGCAGGATCCCTTTGTTCAGCAGGGCGATGGTCTCCTGAATGCGGCTCATGCTGTCGTCCAAGACCATCTCCACGCGGTCCATTTGAATCCGCGCCCGGCTGGTGGCCTCTTCCAGCACTTCGTCGATCCGGACGAGCTGTTTGTGCGCCAGATCCAAGACGGTCTTGGACTTCTCGCTGATTTCCGAGATCTGCTTGCGGCTTACGGCCAGGGTTTCCTGGGCGGAGGCCACGAAAGACTCCACGTGGCCGGCGACCGCGTTGACCTGATCCCGGGTGGCGCGGGAGGAACGGTAGACACCAAACAAGAACAGGGCTTGCAGCACCAGCGCGAGCGCGGAAACGACCACGGCGCTGGTGATCAGGTACAACAAAACATCGGGGCTCATCTGAGGTCCGCAGTCTCCTGACTGGAGGAGGGCTTAGCTCAACCTTCCGAGGCTTGAGGCTCGCCCGGAGCCTTTTCGGCCACGGCTTCCCGGTAAGCCTGCTTGCCGGCCTCGACGGCCGCCGCCAGTTGTTCCTTCTGGCGGGCCAGAGTCGTCTTGCCCTTCTCCACCATCTCCGTGGCGGACTCGTAGAGGGCTTCGCCTTTTTGCTTCAGGTACTCGGCCCCCTCGCCGGTTTTGGTCCGGATCAGGTTCCGGGTCTGTTCGCCGCTCTGGGGCGCAAACAGTATACCGACGGCCACGCCGATCCCAAAGCCCAAGAAGAAGTAAGGAAACTTGCTCTCTTCAGCCATGACAACTCCTTTCTGTGCCGCTTCCGGCGCCTCCATCCGCATACTAACATAGAGAAGCTCACCATGGCTCAGCGAAAAAGCGCGAAACTGGCGGGGGAGGCGTTGTGGCGGTATGCTCTCGGCGCGCTGGGGCGGCGGGCTCATTCCGTGGCCGAGCTGCGGGATAAGCTGCGCGGCAAGGCCGAGAGCATGGCCGAGGCGGATCAGGTGCTGCGGCGCCTGAAGGAGGCGGGCTACCTCGACGACCGGCGTTTCGCGGCCTCCTTCGCGGAAGTTCGCTTGACCTCCCAAGGGCTGGGCCGCAGCCGGACGCTGCGCGAATTGCGGGCGCGCCGGGTGGCCCCGGCGGTGGCGGAGCAGGCCGTCCGGGAAGCTTACAAGGACGTGGATGAAGTGGAGCTGATCCGGAGTTTCCTGGCGCGGAAGTTCCGCGCCGTGCGGCTGGAGGAGCATTTGCAAGACCCTCGCCATCTGGCCGCGGCCTACCGCAAGCTCCGCCTGGCCGGCTTTAGCGCGGGCAACTCCATCCGCGTGCTGAAAGAGTACAGCGAGGAGGCCGATCGGCTGGAGGAAGCAGAGGAGCCTGGTCCGGAAGGAGAATGACGGCCACCGCGGCTGCTGGCCGCACGGCTACTTCACTTCGATGCGGATCGGGATCTCCTGCTCGGCGGGCGTTACGGCCACGACCAATACGGCCGCGCCGGGCTTGCTGTCCGCCGCAGCCAAGTAGGTGATGCTGAGCGTAGCGCTCTCGCCTTTCTCCAGATTGTCTTTATCCAGGGAAAGCTCGAAACCCGGGAGTTTGGGGGGGCGCAATTCCAAACGCACCCCGCCGGGGAGCCGGTTGGACAACCGGATGCGTTCTGTGCCTTTGTTGCCCGCCGCAAACGTGACCGAGGTGCGGTCCGCGCGCACGGCGTTCTGAAGGGTCTCCAAGTCCAAGAGCGGCGTGAACGTGATCGGCGGCCCTGGCGCGGGCGGGGCGCTTGGCGCGCCCGCGGCATTGGAAGGCGGCGCGGCTGGGCCCGGCACGCCGAACATCGAGTTCAGCTTCGAGCCGGGCGGGGCCGGCTCCACATACCAGTACCATTCGCCGTTCTCCACCTTCCACAGGCTGCGAATAGGCATCTTGATGGGGATCAGGCCGACCGGGGGCATCATCATTTCGGTGTCGCAGATCACCATGGCCGAGGCGCGGGTGAAATTGTCGGAATAGGTGATCTTGGCAATGGCAAAGGAGCGGCAGCGTTGCTTATCCGCTCCAAAGAAGACGTCCTTGCTGTCTTCGGCGACCAGCGCGTCGGCTGCGCGGAATTTCCCCTCGACGTGATACTGGTAGAACTTGTTGATGCGGGCGCGCAGGGCTTCGTCGATGTCCGGCGGGGCCTTTTCAAACAGCTCCGCGGGATTCTGCCCCCACGCCAAAAGCGCGCCGGCAAGAACAATGCCAACCACTGCTGTTTTTCGCATCCTGAACAGACCTCTAGCTTCGATTGTAGTAGACGCGCGGCGGGCTCAGCGGGTTAGCCGAATCAGAGCCACTTCCGGCGGAGCGCCGAAACGCACGGGAATGCCCACGGTCCCGAGCCCGCGGCTGACCCAGAGCTGCGCGCCGGGCAACCGGTAGACACCGTACACGAACCGGGTGTAGAGTTCGGCGACGTTGAACGGGAATCCGAAGACCTCCACGTTGATCTGGCCGCCGTGGGTGTGGCCGGCGACCACCAGCTGGTGTCCCTGGCGCGCCGCAACGGGGAAGACATCCGGGTTGTGAGACAGCAAGAGGTTGAACGCGTCCGGGCGTGGGAGCCAGTCCAGCCCCTGAAGATAAGGCCCGCCCATCTTCTGGTAATCGACACCGGCCAAGTTCAGCGTTGCGGCGCCGAACCGCAGGACGCGCCTCTGGTTGCGCAGCAACTGAATCCCGAGGCGGCGGCCCTCGGCGGCCGCGTAGGACTCCACGCCCGCATAGCCTTCGTGGTTGCCCAAGCAGCCGTAGATGCCGGCCTCGGCGCGCAAACCGGAGAGCAACCGCAGGCAGGCGTCCAGCGGGTCGGAGCGCTCCGAGATGAGGTCGCCGGTGACCAGGCTGATGTGCGGCTGAAACTCGTTAGCCATCGCGATGGCGCGGGCCAGTTCCTTTTCGGATAAGAACGGCCCCAAGTGGATGTCGGTCAGTTGGGCCAGCCGCAGGCCGTCCAGATCCGGCGGCAGGTCTGGAAAGCGCAGATCCAGCTCACGGGCTCGGATGGCCGAGCGTTCTACAAAGGCGCCGAAGCCTCCGGCGAAGACCGGCGCGGAGGCCGCCGCCAGGCTGGCGGTCCGCAGCAGACGTCGGCGCGAGGGCTTGAAGGCCGGCGTGAGACGCCAAATCCACAGCATCAGCGCCAGTCCAAAGGAAGCCAGCGACCAGGTCATGGCCGCCGCGCGCACCCAGGCCATCCATTCGCCTTGCGGCAACAGCCGGATTACGGTATTGAAACCTAGCAAGAAGCCTGCCGTCAGCAGAGCGGTCGCCAGCAGGAGCGCTGCCTGGAAGGCAATGCGGCGGTGGGCCTGGCTGGAGAGCGCCCGCCACATCCAGAAATGCAGTCCCATGACCAGCAGATAAAGGGCCAGCACGGGCAGATGGCGGGCGTAGGCGAGCATGGCGGGTTTGCTTCCATTCTAGCGTGGCATCCGGCGCGCCCCGCTCGGATACAATCAAGACGATGTCTCTGGTCGTGGTTGGTTCCGTGGCTTATGACGGCGTTCAAACGCCGCGCGGGCGCGTGGAGCGGATGCTGGGCGGGGCGTGTACTTATATCGCGCTTTCCGCCAGTTATTTCACCCAGGTGCGGATCGTCGCGGTGGTGGGAGAAGACTTCCGCGAGGAAGACGAAGCGTTGCTCGCGGACCGGGGGATCGACCTGGCCGGGCTGGCGCGCGTTCCGGGCAAGACTTTCTATTGGTCCGGCGTCTACTCGGAAGACATGAACGACCGGACCACGCTCCGGACGGATCTCAACGTCTTCGCTGAGTTCCGCCCCGAACTGCCCCCGCACTACCGGAAGGAGCCGTATTTGCTGCTGGGCAACATCCAGCCGTCTTTGCAGCGGCAGGTGCGGCGGCAAATGGACGGCGTGCGACTGGCCGGCGGCGACACCATGAACTACTGGATTGAGGGGCATCGCCAGGAACTGCTGGACACGATCAGTGAATGGGATTGCCTGCTCATCAACGACAGCGAGGCGCGCCTGCTGTCGGGGGAGAAGCTGTTGCGGCGGGCGGCGGAAGCGATTCTGGAGTTGGGGCCACGCGTGCTCGTCATCAAGCGGGGCGAGTACGGCGCGGCGCTGTTCACTAAAGAATTCCACTTCGCGATCCCGGGCTACCTTCTGCCGGACTTATGCGATCCGACCGGGGCGGGAGACTCCTTCGCGGGCGGCTTTTTCGGGTATCTCGCCGAACAGGGCGCGCAGGGAGGCGGCGCCGAGACCGACGCGGCGCTGCTGCGGCGCGCCGTGGTTTACGGGTCCGTGATGGGCAGCTTCTGCTGTGAACGGTTCGGCGTGGACCGGTTCCGCACGCTGACCCGGGCTGAAATCGATGCAAGATACCGAGAGTTCAAGGCGCTCACGGGTTTTTGAGTCCCTGGCGGTGCTGGCAGCCGTGGCGGGGTTGAGCGCGGCTGCGGTCTGGTGGTTCTACTCGCACGGCTACACCCTTTACTACGGCGACGCCGAGGCCCATTTGAATATCGCCCGCCGGATCGTCGATTCGCGGACGCCGGGCCTGTGGGGGATCGGCACAGTATGGCTGCCGTTGCCGCACCTGTTAATGGCAGCGCTGGCCTGGCACGACGGGCTGTGGCGCAGCGGACTCGGTGGGGCGATTCCGGTAGCGGCCTGTTTTGTCGCCGCGGCAATGTTCCTGTTTCTGGCGGCCCGCCGGATCTACGGGGACCGCGCGGCGGCGTTGACTGTGGTCTGCCTGTTTGCGCTCAATCCCAACCTGCTCTATCTGCAAGCCATCCCGATGACGGAGCCGGTGTTTTTCGCCGCTCTAGCGGCGCTGCTGTACTGCGCGGTGCGGTTCCGGGAGTCCCAGTCCATGGGCTGGGCCGCCGCAGCCGGAGCGGCCAATCTGGCCGCGACGCTCACTCGCTACGAAGGCTGGTTTCTGATCCCGTTCGCCGCCGGTTTTTTCTTCCTGACCGCCCGCCGGAGGCGTGTAGCGGCCGCTGCCCTGTTTGGGAGCATCGCCTCGCTGGGGCCGCTGGTTTGGATGGCCCACAACTGGTATCACATCGGCGACGCGCTGGACTTCTACCGGGGGCCGTACTCGGCCAAGGCGATCTATCAGCGTGGGCTCGAGAAGGGTTATGAGCGCTATCGTGGGGATCACGACTGGGGCTACGCCTGGCTTTACTACCGCAACGCCGTGCGCGTCACCTTGGGATGGCCGGTGATTTGGCTGGGAGTGGCGGGCGCGGTGGCGGCGCGGATCCAGGGGAAACTGTGGCCGTTGGCGCTGCTGGTTCCTCCGCCGCTGTTCTACGTGTGGAGCATGTATTCGGGCGGCACTCCGATCTACATGCCGCACCTGTGGCCGTTCAGCTACTACAACACCCGCTACGGGCTGGAGGCGCTGCCGGCGCTGGCGCTGGCCTCGGGCGCTCTGGCGGCGGCGACAAGGCCGAAGTGGCGGCGCGTTGCGGCCGTCGCAGTGGTGGCCGCGGCTGTGCTTCCCTGGGCTTGGATCCCTCGGCCGGAGGGCTGGATTTGCTGGAAGGAATCGCAGGTCAACTCCTTGGCGCGCCGGGCCTGGACGCGCGAGGCGGCGGAGTTTCTGGCTGCGCGCTATGTGCCGGGAACGGGCGTGTTCCTCCCGTTCGGCGATTTGACGGGGATCCTGCGCATGGCGGGCATTCCCTTACGGGAGGCTTTGCACGAGGACAATCCTCCGGACTGGCTCATGGCGGTCGCTCTGCCCCAGGTTTTTCTGCGGCAAGAGTGGGCAATTTATGACAGCGAGGGGGTGATGTCCAAGCTGGCCCAAAAGGCGGTGGAAGGCGGGCCGCGGTACCATTGTCTGAAGGTTATCGCCCCGAAGGGCGAGCCGGAGATTAGGATCTATAAAAGAAACTGATGCGGATTTCTTTTACGAAAGCGCACGGCGCTAAGAATGACTTTCTCCTCAGTTGGGACAGCGAGGCCCCGCGGGAAGGTTTGGAGGCGGCGGTCCGGGCGATCTGCGACCGGCACACTGGCATCGGAGCCGACGGGTGGCTGCTGGTGAAGTTGACGGCGGAAGAATCCGGCTGCGACGCCGAGATCCGCCTGTTTAACGCCGACGGCAGCCCGGCGGAGATCTCCGGCAACGGAACCCGCTGCGCAGCGGCCTTTCTGGCCGAGCCGGGCTTGGCGCGCAGCCCCGTGCGGCTGCGAACCAGCGCCGGGGTGCGGGAACTACGGCTGGTCAGCCGGAAGGGACTGCGGTTCCATTTCGAGATGGATATGGGGCGGCCCACCTGGCGGCCGGAGGAGGTCCGGTTCGCCTTGCCCCTTCGTGAAGGGCCTCGGGAGGTGACGATCCTGAACGCCGGCAACCCACAGTGCGCCGTATTCGTGGAGGATTTCGGCTTCGACTGGGCCGCAGTGGGGGCCGAGATCGAATCCCACCCTCACTTTCCGGACCGGACCAACGTCTCTTTTGTACGAGTGGTGGACCGGCACACGCTGGAGGTACGGTTTTACGAGCGTGGCGCGGGAGTGACCCTGAGCTCGGGCACCGGCTCGGCCGGGGCGGCATGGGCCGCAAAGTTGCGCGGGTTGGCCGACAGCCCTGTGCGGGTTGAGACGCCGGGCGGCGCGCTCGACGTGCGCTGGGAAGAGAACGTATGGCTGACCGGGCCGGCGGAGATCGTCGGCCGGGGTGAGTTTTACTATGGTTGAGGCTTTACTTAGATGGACTTTTTTAAGACTTTAGAGAACAAGATACGAAACCGGACCGCCCAGGTGGGGGTGGTGGGGCTGGGCTATGTCGGCTTGCCGCTGGCGGTGGAGTTTGCGCGGGCCGGTTTTGCCGTCACCGGCATTGACGTGAACGAAAGCAAGACAGCCCGGGTCAACGCCGGCGATTCCTACGTCACTGACGTGCCCTCTGAGGCGCTCAAACCTCTGGTGGAGGCTGGGAAGCTGCGGGCGACGACAGACTTCGGCCGCATCGCGGAGCTGGACACGGTGAACATCTGCGTGCCGACGCCGCTGCGCAAGACCAAAGACCCGGACATGAGCTACATCGTGTCGGCCTGCCAGCAGATCGCCAAATACATGCACCCGGGCATGTTGATCATCTTGGAATCCACCACCTACCCGGGCACGACCGATGAGCTTTTGCTTCCGATGTTCGAGGGCGGCGGGCTGCGGGCGGGCCGCGAGTTCTTCCTGTGCTTCTCGCCGGAACGAGTGGATCCCGGCAACCCCACCTATCAGACCGCCAACATTCCCAAAGTCGTCGGCGGGGTGACGCCGGAATGCACCCGGATGGGGGCTCTGTTTTACGAACAGGCGCTCCAGAAGGTGGTGCCGGTCAGCTCGACGCAGGTGGCGGAGATGGTGAAGCTGCTCGAAAACACCTTTCGGATGATCAACATCGGCATGGTCAACGAGCTGGCGATCATGTGCGACCGCATGGGCATCGACGTTTGGGAGGTGATCGACGCCGCCGCCACCAAGCCCTTCGGCTTTATGCCCTTCTATCCGGGTCCCGGCTTGGGCGGGCATTGCATTCCGGTGGACCCGTTCTATCTTTCCTGGAAGACGCGGCAAGCGGGGATCGAAGCGCGGTTCATCGAGCTGGCGGGCTACATCAACGGCCAGATGCCGCATTACGTCGTCGACAAGATTCAGAGCGCACTCAACGAGCGGGGCAAGGCGCTCAAAGACGCCCGCGTGCACGTGCTCGGCGTGGCCTACAAGAAAGACATCGACGACATACGCGAATCGCCGGCTCTGGATGTGATGCACCTTTTGATGCGGCGCAAGGCCCGGGTGAGTTACTCGGATCCGTACGTGCCGGAGTTGGTCTCGGACAGTTTGAACCTGAGGGCCGAGCCGGTGGAAGAAGCGGTTCCGAAAGCCGACTGCGTGGTGATTATCACCAACCACTCGGCCTTTGACTATGCCCGCCTTCTGGAGCAGGCGCAATTGATCGTCGACACGCGGAACGCCCTGAAAGGCTTCCGGTCACCGAAGATCGTCCGCCTGTGAAGATTCAAACCGCGGGCAGCTTCAGGAAACGCTCGTAAGCTTGCTCCCAGGCTTCGGAGGGTCTGGGTTCGTAGAGGCTTAGTGGGAGCGAGCGGCGGACCACGGCGCGGGCTTCGGCGAGGTCCTTTAACAGTCCGGCTCCGATGGCTTGCACCAGGACGTTCCCGGCGGCGGTGGCCTCAGCCGGGCCCGCCACCACGATGCGGCCGGCGGCGTCGGCGACGAACTGGTTCAACACGCGATTGCGCGAGCCGCCGCCGACGATGTGGATCACCTTCAGGCGCCGCCCCGTGACGGACTCCAGGCTCTCCAACACCTGACGGTAGCGCAGCGCCAGGCTTTCAAAGATGGTGCGCGCGAACTCGCCCGGCGTCTCCGGCGCGCTGCCGCCGTGGCTGCGGCACCAGGAGGCGATCCGCTCCGGCATGCCGCCCGGGTGCAGAAAAGCATCCGGGTGCAAGATGGCTTTGAAGGGCGCGGCTTCCGACGCCATTTTGGTGAGATCGTCGTAGCTGTAATCCGTGCCTTCCTGGGCCCAGGCGCGGCGGCACTCCTGGAGGAGCCAAAGCCCGGCGATGTTCTTGAGAAACCGGATGCGGCCCCCGAAGCCGATCTCGTTGGTGAAATTCAGCGCCAGCGACCGTTCGTTGATAACCGGCTCGGCCAGCTCCACGCCCATCAAGGACCACGTCCCGGAGCTGATGTACACCCAGTCCTCTCCCTCGGCGGGGACGGAGGCGACGGCCGCGGCGGTGTCGTGGCTGGCGGTGGCGTAAACGGGGACCGGCCCCAGGCCCGCGTACTCCGCGACGTGGGGGAGCAGCGGGCCCAGGAGCGTTCCCGGGGGAACGATCTCCCCCAGAATTGAGACCGGCAGGCCGAGAGCCTCAAACAGCTCCGTGGCCCAGCGCTTCTGAACCGGATTGTAGAACTGCGAAGTGCTGGCTTCGGTCAGCTCATTGCGCTGCACGCCCGTAAGCCAGTAGTTGAACAGGTCCGGCATGAAGAGCAACCGCGAAGCCGCCTCCAAGCCGGGGGAGCCGCCCAGTTTCATGGCGTAAAGCTGGTACAACGTGTTCAACTGCATGAACTGGACGCCGGTTTGCGCGAAGATCTCCTCGCGCGGCAGCACCGCGAAGGTCTTTTCCAGCATCCCGTCATTGCGGGAGTCGCGGTAGTGCATGGGGTTGGCGACCAGGGAGCCGTCGCGGCCCACCAGCCCGAAGTCCACCCCCCAAGTATCCACCCCGATCCCGCTCAGGGGGACCTTGCGATCCCTGCCGGCGGCCGCCAGTCCTTGCTGGATTTCGTGGAACAGGCGAAAAGCGTCCCAGTAGAGGCCGGAAGGGATCCGCACGGGCGTGTTCAGGAAGCGGTGGAGTTCTTCCAGCTGAAGGCGGCCGTTGTCCAGAGTCCCAAGGATGGCGCGTCCACTTTCGGCGCCGAGATCGATCGTCAGAAACCGATTCATTGTTGTCAGCGAGAGCCTCCTGTGTTGGGAAATCCAGGCCCCGGGAGGTCAAGTTCACAACCGCACCGGGCAATGTCCCGTTCTTGAGCCCGCGTCCTGCTGCGCTTAACCAGCTCCGCTGAGAAATCGAGCGGTTGCGGCGGCGCGAATCAACATTATACGCGCAGCTCGTAGCCGGCCTGGCGCATGGCCTCGATGATGCGGCCGCGGATGGCGCCCACTTCTTCGCTCGAAAGGGTATGATCCGCCGCTCCAACCGTGAGCCGGAACGACACGCTC
>Ga0315298_1002502_pt1 | contig 31088 bp, 29 predicted proteins | sample WHS_1_MG_FD_203077 | JGI IMG/M metagenome (GOLD analysis project Ga0315298, IMG submission 203077) | Extremophilic microbial mat communities from Washburn Hot Springs, YNP, Wyoming, USA - WHS_1_MG | ecosystem: Environmental > Aquatic > Thermal springs > Hot (42-90C) | place: USA: Wyoming... | reverse complement strand
GTGGAGCTGATCCTGGAGGCCCATCGGCGCGGCCGGCCACAAGGCCCGGGAGCAGGTCTGTCTGGCCATCGACCCGGCGGCCTCGCAGTTCTTCGAGAACGGGAAGTACAACCTGAAACGGGAGGGCCGTTCACTCACCTCTGAGCAAATGGTGCAGTTCTATGCCGACTGGGTACGCCAATATCCTATAATCTGCCTGGAGGACGGCCTGGCCGAGGACGACTGGGAGGGATGGGCCCTGCTCACTCGGGAGCTGGGGAATCGGGTGCAGATCGTAGGAGACGACCTGTTCGTCACCAACCCGGACCGCCTGAAGAGAGGGATCCAGGAGCGTAGCGCGAACTCGATACTGATCAAGCTGAACCAGATCGGCACCGTCACCGAGACGTTGCAGGTGATCCAGATGGCCCACAGGGCGGGATTCACTACACTGGTATCCCACCGCTCTGGAGAGACCGAGGACACTACCATCGCGGACCTGGCCGTGGCCGCCAACGCCGGCCAGCTCAAGACGGGTGCTCCGGCTCGAGGGGAGAGGGTGGCAAAGTACAACCAGTTGCTCCGCATCGAGGATGAGTTGGGAGACGGGGCCATCTACCCGGGCAGGGACGCATTCTACAGTATCCGTCGTTCATAGGGGAGGAGATGAAGATGACCAGGGTGATCCTGGTTCGCCATGGTCAAACCGAGTGGAATCGGGAGGAGCGGTTCCGCGGGCAGATCGACGTGCCTCTGAACGAGACGGGGCTCTGGCAGGCCGAGCAAACCGCCAAGGCGATCAAGCGCAAGTATTCGATTTCGGCTATCTACAGCAGCCCTCTTTCTCGGGCAACGAGGACCGCGGAGGCGATTGGACGTGCCGTAGGGGTTCCGGTGCAGCCGCATGCCGGCGTCACGGAGTTCAACTACGGCGAGTGGGAGGGAAAGACTCCACAAGAGGTGGCGGTCGCCTATCCCGACCTCTACCACCTATGGCTGACCCAGCCGCACCTGGTACGGATCCCGGGCGGCGACGGCGTCACCCAGTTCCGACTGCGGGTAGCCGCGGCGGTCGATGGTATTGTCGCCGAGCACCCGACCGAAGATGTGGTGCTGGTCGTCCACCGGATGGTGGGCAGAGCCCTCGCCAGCCACCTGCTCACCCAGAGCGACCTTTGCATACCACGGCTAGAGCTGAACACGGGTTCCATCAGCCTCTTCGAGAGGACGGAGGAGGGCTGGACCACGATGCTGCTGAACGATACCTGCCACCTGGAGGCAAGTCCGGCCAACTAAACTTGTGTGCATACCGTGCTCGACGAGACAGCCCGGCGACCCTGGACTTGCGAGGAGGGTGTCGTATAAGCCCGTGGCCAGCACCGCCGGTGAGGGAGGCGGGAGAAGAGATCAGCACGATGCGTGGTCAAGTCGGCCGTCCCGCCGGCAGGCGGTGCTAGTTGAAGATGGCCTCGATTCTGCTGTACAGCTTGGTGACTACAGGACTGGATGTGAGTTGATGACGTTGTCGGCTACACACCTCGCACCAGACTGAAACCGCACGGGCATTAGAGAACGTGTGGTCCTGGCCAACGGGGAGCGTCCGTCAGCGGCAGGCACTGGAGAGGAACGCCGATGAGCCGGACCGATCTCGCGTCTCGTACTTCCGTGGAGTTCCAGGGGTCCTCAGCCTCGTGGAATGAGGGCAGCTTCCGCCGCATCCTGGTCGCCTTCGACGGCTCCGAGGGATCATGGAAGGCTCTGCGGATGGGGATCAGTCTCGCGTGGCAGCACGACGCCGAGCTGTGGGCGCTGTCGGTGGAAGAGAGCCTGCCTCGCTTTCCCGCCACCGTGGGCGAGGTTCGGGAGGAGAAGCGGCTCGCGGACAGCGCATACGAGGAGCTGCACGGCCGTGCGATGAAGCTGGCCAATGCTCGCGGTGTGACGTTACGCAGCGCAATACTTCCCGGTCGGGCGGCGCCGACCATCCTGGGCTATGCCCGGCAGGGAGGCTTCGACCTCATAGTGCTCGGAGGTGATGTGTGTCCCAACGTGTGGAAGGCGCTGGTCGGTACCTCGAATCGGGTCAGCCGGAAGGCTGACTGCTCCGTTCTCGTTGTTCGGTAGGCAGAAAGCATCGGGGAGCTCCTGCTCCCGCCGAAGGGAATTCGGCGAGTCGAATGCGGCTCGGGGGCCGAGCCGTCAGGTTATGGAGTGTGGATTTGACTAGCCATCGCTCAAAAGGAGGTTGCGATGGACACGAAGGAATCCCGCTACTACCGTGCCCTCTATCAGGTTGCCGTCTCTGTCAACTCCAGTCTCGATCCCCAGGAAGTGCTAAAGTCGATCCCCGCGAGTACCGCCAAGGCGTTGGGCGCCAAGGGCTGCTCCATCATGCTGCTGACCCCTGACCGTCGGGAGCTATATCACAGCAGCGCCTACGGTCTCAGCAACTGGTACGTCCGAAAGGGTCCCATGAGCGTGGACCTGAGCATGGCGGAGGCCCTGGCGGGGCGCTCGGTCGCGGTGGTGGATGCCGGCAACGACCCCCGGGTCCAGTACCGTCCCCAGGCAGTGAGAGAGGGCATAGCCTCTATTCTCTCCGTGCCGATTCGCCTGCGGGACCAGATCATCGGCGTGATGCGGGTCTACACGGCGGAGCGAAGGGAGTTCAGCCCTGAGGAGATCGAGTTCGTCGAGGCCGTTGCTAGCCTGGGCGCCATCGCGCTGCAAAACGCCCGTCAGTACGCGGAAGTGAAGGCAGACTACGAGGAGATTCGGCAGGACCTGCTGGAGTGGTACGCCACCTGGGGCCTGGAGCGATCGGCAGATGCCCTGGCCGGCGGCGTGGTAACGGAGGGCAGCGAGACCCAGTAGGTCCTGAGACCCTGGGTCCCGTCCTGGGTTTCATGCGATCGATCTCCGGAACAGAGAAATCAGAACCGCCCCGGGGACCCAGGACCCAGGGCCACTAGCGTCAGGGCTGAGTCGGGTTGGCCAGCAGAGGGAGCAGCACCCGGAAGGTCTGCAGCATGGGACCGAAGACCCTGGGGTTCTCCGAATCCAGGGTCAACTGCTCCCTGCCACCGGTCGTATGAGCAGCCAGCCGCAATCGGGAGCCGAGGATGGAGTAGCGCAGCTCCGCGGAACCGATAGCCGCGACGTCCAGGGATGAGACGACCGTCGAGTCGCCGCCTCGATCCTCCAACAGCATGACACGCTTGCCCGTGGCGGCAAGCAGACGGGGATGACGCTTTCGCTCTTTGCTGGCCGGGGCCAGAGCTCGGGCGAGTACCTCCTCGCCATCCGTAAGGATGCGCCCCAGCAGCGCCTCGAGCCTGCTCTGGACTTCCGCATCGATCCATTGAGCCGCCGCACTCAAGTCGATGTCGGCTGCTTTGACCTCATAGAGACGGCGCAATGCCCGCGTCTCCGTCGCCGGCACGAACCGCTGCAGGAGGCCGGTCGCGTACCGGCAGGCTTCCAAGCTCGACCTGGCGAACTCCATCGGCAGCACCTCGGTCCCCCGCCCTGCTCGAGCCTCCACCTCCAGGCGCAGAGTCGCGCCCGTCTCATCCAGGCGCACTGCCTCCAGCCGTTCGACGGGCACCGCCACCGCCAGATAGCCCCAGTCCACCAGGGTTGCGTCGGGAGGCAGAGCATCGCTCATGAAGAGCACCTGCCGGTCGGTCACCACCAGCAGCCCCTCATTCAACTCGCGACGGCGCAACAGGGAGAAGCGCGAGTCCACCGACATCCGTGGCCGATGCACGAAGTGGAGAATCCGCTCCTCGGGCTGCAGACAGTCGGCCACATGTTCCTGGAAGCGGAGGGGGAGATCCCGGACAGAGAACTCCGCTTCGCTATGGGCCTGGGTTGCACCGCCCTGTCTGGCGGCCCTAAGCGCGGGGTCCACCACCTGCCAGGCAGGTACACCCCCCACCTTGCGGTTGGCAGCCGCCGCGAGCCTGGCCGCCCGCTGCGCCTCGCGAACGACATCCGTGGCCTCCTCCGGCCCCAACCAGCGCAGGTGCCCAGTCGAGGGTAGCGGCTCGTCTCCCGAGTCCATCACAAGCCGCTCAATCGCCTGCCGCTGCTCGGCCCTCAGATCCTGGTAGCAGGACACCCCCGCAAAAGCGGGATCCGCCTCCGGTACGGCCACGATCCTGGTTTCCCCGGATGGCAGCTCTACCCCCCCGAGAAGGCGAGCATCCACGAGGCATCCAGGGACCATGGACAGCGTGACCAGCAGTATGGCCGCCAAGGGCCGACCATCGCTTCCAAGGGTACCGACCAGAGCCCCGCAATCGCCTGGCAGGCCCAGTTCGGGCCGAATCACCGCGCGAAGACGGAAGCCGTGTGGCGCGGTCTCAAAGACGTAGTCGTTGTATGGTCCTGAAGGCAGCTCGATCTGGATCTCGAAAGTCCGGCGGCGTCCGTCCGAGTCGCTCGCCGATACTACACCATCGGCCGCATCCTCTCGGCCGTCTCCAACCCTGGCTGCCCAGCTCATCGGGTTTGAAGTCGAGTCTGGCATCCTCTGACTCTCCGTTCTCAGCTCCTGACCATGAAAAAATAGTGGCCTCCACCGGCGGGAATCTGCAGTTCCCACGGTAGAGGCCATCAGTCAGGCAACTGACGGTTCTAGCATCCCCAGCCGCGCTGGGGGAGGCACCGCGAGCCTCATCGCGGCCTGTGCGTGCGATCAGCTAACCTTATCCATTATCAATGCTATCGCAAGAACGCCCGGAAATCAATCGCTGAGGTGGCTTCGGGTGCGCGTCAAGATGCCGGGCGACTGCCCCAAGCCCAGTAGGGCGCGGTCGACCCTGACCGCGCCCGTCGCCGGGAAGTCCGCGGCGAGTCCGGGGCGACCCGCCGCTACTAGGCCGATATTTCGCACCCCTCAGAGGGGGTGGACCGGGTTCGCAGCCACAGCCGCCACAAAACTGGGAGCCGCCCCGCGCTGTGGCCGATCATCCAAGTGGTCGACCTCGGACCAACAGCCGCCAGGCCGCTCATAGAGCCGAGATTTCCACCCCCAAAAGGGGTGCGGAAAGTGAGACTAGGCGTTGGGGAAGGGCTGCCCGGAAATCTGACGCGCATCCGGCGACAGGCCTCCCATTGACCGGGCTCGGACCGTGCCGTAGGATTCGACTGACTGATGGATCGCTGGAAACTCCACTCTGGCGATGAAGCTCGCCCGGGGGCAGCCCCGAATGGTCGATAGGCGACTGATAGCTTCTGTCCGAGCACACGCGCCCGGGTGGGAGCTTTTTGTCGGGACGCGACCGCTTCTACCGCGGAGAGTTCGAGAGTAGCATGAGGTTCTTCTCAAGGGCAAGACCGCCCGGCAGGCATACGGTCTTCTTCCAGGTGCGAGAGACCCTGGAGCGGGATGGCCGTGCCCGTTGCCGAATCTCGTGGGAGGCCACGGCCAGGTGTCTGGACGGGCTCGCTTACGAGGACGCTAACGATCCGTCAGTGCGCGACCATCTTCGAGCCTCTCGCGGTTTCTGCCCTGCCCACGCGTGGCAGATCGCCCGACTCAACTTCCAGCGCTCTGACGTGGCGGTCATCTATCGGGACGTTCTGGGCGAAATGCTCAACGAGTACGTGCGGAAGAACAACTGCAGATTCCGTGATGAGCCGTGGCGGCGAGAGGCACCTCCCCTTGGCGGGCCGTCGAAGTGGTGGTTGGCCCCGAGGGGACGAGTGCCGTCGGCGGCATCTGGTGGCCCGAGTGAGGAGAGTGATGGTTATCTACTGCCCCCGCTGCCGATCGGAGAGCCAGCCGGGGGACAGATTCTGCCGTCGGTGCGGGGCAGAATTGCCCTCCGAGGGTGAGGACTACACCTCCAAATTGATTTCGGCGTTAGAGCACCCGGAGCCGGAGACTCCCATCAGAACGGCCTGGATCTTGGGAGAGCTGCGCGAGGGGCGGGCCGTCGATGCCTTGACCCGTCTGCTGGAGAAGGGCAGTGATCCCTACATCCTGGCCGCGGCCGTCGAAGCGTTGGGCAAGATTGGAGACAGACGCGCGATCGGCGTGGTGGCAAGGGGTCTGGAATCCGGCTTCCTGCTGGTGCGATTGAAAGCGGTGGAGGCTCTCGGCAGGCTGGGCAGCGATGAGGCAAGAAGCGCTCTGGAATCGGCATTGAAGGATCCTAACCTCTCGGTCCGGGAGGCAGCGACCAAGACTCTTCGACAGTGGAACAGACACGCTGGAGAAGAGCTGTAGCTTTCGTCGACGGCGAAGGGTTGCGGGCAGCAGCGAACCCGCGAGGCTTGCTCGGGATGGGGGGTGACATGCTGAGGCGCTTGCCTTTGAGCCGCTGGCTACAGACTCGCAGCGATAAAGAGAAAGATGCCGTGATCCCCGCAACTCCTCCTCTGGCACCAGAGGAGCGCAAGGCAGCACTTCTCGCTGCCCGAGAGGTCATCGCGGTGCTCGGGGACCGGCTGCCGCCAGAGGTTGAGGGCTGGCTAAGCGAGCGAGCACAGCCGGCGACCGTGAACGTGTTGTGCTCCAACGACTTTCCGGATGCGATGTACCTGCTGGCATTGAAAGAGCGTGGCTATCAGTTGTTCGACGCCTTTGTGCCACAGGAGACGCTCCTGTTCTTCGATCGTGAGCGGTGCTACCGTCTGCCGGACTGGAACGGCCTGGCCGGCGCCTTTTCCCTGGCATGTTCGCTGATGATGAGCAAGAGAGTGGGCTGCTACTGCCTTTTGGAGGGAACAGTCGCCGAGCTCCCCTTGGGAAACCGGTTGTTCAAGTTGACGGTGAGCGAGCACTTCTGGGTGTGGGTCACACGGCCTCGGAACGGCGACAGGCCGCCACTGGGTGCCAGAGTCAAGGTGCTCGGCATCAATAGCTGGATAGGCGGCGCCACCACGCATCTCCTCCATGGTGTGCTGGTGGTTGACCTGGCTGCCGCTGGATCGCCCGCTGCCGGGCGGTGACTTGGCGCACGAGACGGCGTATGGTTGACTACTTCCCCTGCTTTGGATAGACTGGACCCAGTTCGGAGACCATCCGGAGGCCAAGAGTCGAGACTCTCCTCCTGGCCTTCCAGGTTCACTTTACCGCCGGTCCCAACAGGCCTCCCCCGATGTCCGCATTCGTCGCACGGTGTCTTCGGCGGTGCAGGAGTGCGGATCGCGGGACAAGCTGTGAGAGGGTGCACAAGAGGGTGGTGAGAAGCGGGCAACGACTTCGGGCTGCTCGGCCCGCGGAGTGGCATGCCGGTCCGGTTGCCGATCTCGCAGTGTAGGCAATGGAGCTTACAGCATCGAAGTAGGCAAGGGCGCTTACAACTCTAGCAGGTAATCTGAGACAACGGAGTCCTTCGCCAAGCAGGCGCAATATCGTCGGGAGGTTATCGACTGTGCTCAGCGACCTTGAGATCGCCCAAGCTGCAAAGATGAAGCCCATCACGGAGATCGCCGCGAACCTCGGCCTTCTGGAAGACGAGCTGGAACCCTACGGCAAGTACAAGGCCAAGGTCAGCCTGGACGTTCTCCAGCGCCTCAAAGACAGGCCCAACGGCAAGTACATCGACGTGACCGCCATAACCCCAACCCCCCTCGGGGAAGGCAAGACCGTCACCACCATCGGCCTTTCGCAGGCGCTCGGCTACATCGGCAAGAAGGTCTTCACCTGCATACGCCAGCCCTCCCTGGGGCCGGTCTTTGGAATCAAGGGGGGAGCGGCCGGCGGTGGCTACGCTCAGGTGGTCCCGATGGAGGATTTCAACCTTCATTTGACCGGGGACATCCACGCGGTGGGCGCCGCCCACAACTTGCTGGCGGCCTACATCGACAACCACATTCTGCACGGCAACAAGCTGGGCATCGATCCGCTCAGCATCACCTGGCCGAGAGTTGTGGATATAAGCGACCGAGCCCTTCGGAAAATCATCATCGGCCTGGGTGGCAAGGAGAACGGCTACCCCAGGGAGGCCGGATACGACATCACCGTCGCTTCCGAGGTGATGGCCATCCTGGCCCTGACGACCAGTCTGAAGGACCTGCGGGAGCGGCTCGGAAGGGTTGTGGTTGCCCTCACCAAGGACGGGAAGGCGGTTACCGCCGAGGACCTGAAGTGCGCGGGCGCCATGACGGTGCTGCTGAAGGACGCCATCAAGCCGAACCTGATGCAAACGCTGGAGCACACCCCGGTCTTCGTACACGCGGGCCCCTTCGCCAACATCGCCCACGGCAACAGCTCCATCCTGGCCGACCAGATCGCCCTTAAGCTGGCCGACTACGTGGTCACGGAGAGTGGCTTCGGTGCCGACCTTGGGGCGGAGAAGTTCATGGACATCAAGTGCCGATACAGCGGCCTGGTGCCCAACGTGGTGGTGATGGTCTGCACCGTTCGAGCGCTGAAGATGCACAGCGGCAAGTTCAAGGTGGTCGCAGGCAAGCCGCTGGATCCCGGCCTGACCCAAGAGAACCTGGAGGCCGTCAGCCAGGGTGTGGTGAACCTGGAGAAGCAGATCGAGAACATGAGGCTGTTCGGTGTGCCGGTGGTGGTAGCCATCAACCGGTTCACCACGGACACCGAGCGCGAGATCGCTCTGGTCAAGGAGAGGGCGCTGGCGGCCGGGGCCGAGGGCGCCTACCTCAGCGAAGTCTGGGCGAAGGGTGGCCCGGGCGGGGCCGAGCTGGCCGAGGCGGTCGCGGCTGCCTGCGAGAAGAAGGGGAATGGGTTCCGCTTCCTCTACCCGCTTGAGGCCTCCATCAAGGAGAAGATCGAGACCATCGCCACCAAGATCTACGGGGCGGACGGCGTCGACTATCAGCCGCTGGCGGACAGGAAGATCAAGGAGTACACGGAGCTAGGCTTCGACAAGCTCCCGATCTGCATGGCCAAGACCCACCTGTCCCTGTCCCACGAGCCGGCATGGAAGGGCCGACCACGTGGCTTCCGGGTCCCCATCCGCGACATTCGCGCCTCGGTGGGCGCCGGGTTCCTCTACCCACTGCTGGGCGAGATGCGGACTATGCCCGGCTTGCCCTCCGTCCCCGCCGGGAACGCCGTGGACATCGACGAGACCGGAAGGACACTAGGACTGTTCTAGATCGCACAGTTGGGGGGGGGCCGCGGATCGCGGACCTCCCCCAACTCGCCACAACTCGACGCCCGGTATATACTACAGGAAGCGACTCATCTGTCCATCAGGCAACGATCTCCCGGGGTAGAGACCAGGTCTCGGGGTCTTCATCGTGGCCATCCGCCCACGATGGAGACGAAGTCGAGGCTCTCTCTTTCCCCAGAACTTCGCCATCTAACGGCTGTTCATCGTCACCTGGACCATCGTCTATCGACGCCGAGGACGACCGGCCAGGCTCCGGATTAGTCTGGTGGCCTGTTGTGCTGGCCGAGCCATCGCACCAGCGTCGAGGGACGGTGCCGTCTCCGCCGCCTCGGGTTCGGCTCGGGCGAGGCCGTAGCGACCTTGTGGCACGACTCTCCCTCCAGGGTGCCGAAGGGGGTGGTAGTCTTCGTCGTCTGAGATCACCTCGGTGGAACTCGCATCTTTCCCGGTCTGTCTCGTCTTCCAGATTCTTGTGCAGCGAAATGCGTTCCCCGACAAGGAGGTAGACGATGGCAACGTACGAGGGTGCGATCCCCAGCGAACGGATCGGTGCTGGATCGCTACCTGCCTGGCAGGTGATGGATCTGCCAGCCCCTCCCAAGTACACCTTCAAGAACGTCATGGCAGTCATCGGCCCCGGCGCCATCCTGCTGGGCGTGTCCATCGGCAGCGGCGAATGGCTGATGGGGCCCGCCTCGGCAACCAACTACGGCCCCGCGATCCTGTGGATCACCACGGTGTCGGTAGTCCTGCAGGTTCTCCTGAACATGGAGATGATCCGGTATACCCTCTACACCGGCGAGCCGATCTACACCGGCTTCATGAGGACCAAGCCGGGCCCCACCTTCTGGGGATGGGTGTATTCCATCCTGGGATGGCTCCAGATCGGCTGGCCCGGCTGGGCTGCCACGGCTGCCACAGCCATCGCGGCCTTCGCTCTTGGCAGGCTGCCCGGGGACGCCGATAGGGGCACGGTCCTGCTGTGGGGCTACATCACCTTTGCCGTGGTGATCGTGCTGCTGTTCCTGGGCAGGAAGGTGGAGCGGACCCTGGAGCTGGCCGAGTGGTTCATGGTCGCCTGGATCTTCCTCTTTCTCCTGTTCGTCGACATCTTCCTGGTGTCCCCGAGCACCTGGGGGAGGACGATCCTCGGACTGTTCCAGTTCGGCACGATCCCGCCCGGCGCGGACTGGCTGCTGCTGGGGGGTTTTGCGGCCTACTCGGGCGCCGGGGGCGTGATCAACGGCTTCGTCACCAACTGGTTCCGAGACAAGGGCTTCGGGATGGGATCTACCGTGGGCTACATACCAGGCGCCGTCGGGGGCCAGAAGACGGAGCTGATGCCCACGGGCAACGTCTTCAAGCCCACGCCCAAGAACATGGAGAACTGGAAGGCGTGGTACAAGTTCGTGGATGCTGACCAGTACTGGCTCTGGGCCGGGGGAGCCCTCCTGGGCATGCTGCTTTGCGTCACGCTCACGGTGAACTACGTGCCCCAGGGCACCAAACTCTCGGGCATGGCCATAGCGGCGTACCAAGCCGACGGCATGGCGAAAGTCGCTGGGCAGATCTTCTGGCCGCTGACCCTGCTGAACGGCTTCTGGATCCTGTTCAGCACCCAGTTGGGCAACTCGGAAGGCTTCGTCCGAATGATCACGGACATAAGCTGGACGGGGAGCGCCAGGGTCCGGAAGTGGGCCGCGGGTGACGTCCGGAAGGTCTACTACACACTGCTACTGATCTTCGCCGTCTGGGGCTGCATCGCCCTGAACCTGGTGCAACCCTTCATGCTGATCCTGCTGGGCTCCAACATGGCCGGCCTCTGCTTCGTGTTCCTGAGCATCCACACCATCTACGTCAACCGGAAGTTCCTGCCACCCGAGGTGAGGCCCTCCCTGTGGCGCGAGATCTCGCTGGTGCTGTGCGCCCTGTTCTTCGGCTTCTTCGTGGTGGCGCTGGCACTGAGCTGGTTCGGCATCAAGTTCTAGCAACCTAACCCGCGGATCCTCCTTTCCCCGCTGGGGAAGGGGGATCCGCGGGAGGCAATTGGGGTGGTTCCCGGGTGGGTAGGATCGGGACTTTTCTTGGAGCGATGCTGTACGGCGCCAGTTGGTTCGTCGTACTGGTGAATCTACTGGCCACCATCCTGGCGTTGCGGGAGGGGCAGAACCCCGTCGGCTATCTGCCCGCGCTCCTGGTCGCCTTTGGCATAATCGCCTTCGTTCACCAGACAGCCGGGTGGTTCCCGTTCCGAAGGCGGATGTAGGCACGCCACTCGGGGGGGCGGGACGCGCATAGATCCAGCCTCACGGCCTTCTGCCCATCCCGCGTCCCAGGACCTGCAGCACCGCCATCAACTCGTGGGACCGCATGGAGTAGGAGAGGCCAGCGTAGACGATGGCCCCAGCGACCACGGATACCCCCACCTGAAGCAACTGGCCCGCGAGCCTCTCCACATCCAGCATGGCCGCCAGGTAACCGGAGACGGCGGAGGCCACGATCCCCTGGGCCAGGCCCCAGAAGGCGAACATGGCCACCGGAAAGGCCAGGGGTGCTAGACGCACCCCCGGTAGCCGTCGACCCAGCAGCGACACCAGCACGCCAGCCTCGGTCAGCCCAGCCATGGCATTGGCCAGCGCCAGACCCCCGAACGACAGGTAGTTCATCAGGATGAGGCTGAGTGTCACGTTCAGCAGGAAGGCTACGAAGGCGACGGTCACCGGGGTCCTAGTGTCGTGGAGGGCGTAGTAGGCCCGATCCACGATCTCGACGGTGGCCTGCCCGGCCAGACCGATAGCGAAGAAGGAGAGAGCGTGGGCGGTGGCTCGAGTCGCCTCCGGGGTGAAATCGCCATGCTGGAGGAGCAGCTTCACTATTGGCTCGCCCAGAACGATCAAGCCGACGCTGGCGGGGATGGTGAGGTAGAGAATCAGCCTCAGGGTGGAGGTTAGGGTACTTCTGAGCTCCTCCAGACGATCCAGGGCGCTGTGCTCGGCCATAGTGGGAAACACCGCCGTGGAAATGGCCATGGCGAAGACGCCCAAAGGCAGCATGGTGAGGAGCCAGGCGTAGTCCAGATAGGCCAGGCTCCCCTCCTGGAGTCGCGAGGCCAGCACTACGTTGACCAGGTAGTTGACCTGGACCACACCCAGCCCCAGGGCTCGGGGCACCATCAGCCGGCCCACTTCCCGCACCCCTTGGTGAGCAATGTCCAAGACGGGGTGGAACTGCATTCGCTCTCGTACCAGACCCGGTAACTGTACCACCAGGTGGAGCAACGCCCCCACGGCGGCCCCGATGGCCAGACCGTACACGCCGAACCTTCCCCCCAGCAGGAGCGCTCCGGCGATGATGGAGAGGTTGTACATGATGGGAGCCAGAGAAGCCGCCAGAAAGCGGTTGAAGGAGTTCAGTATGCTGGTCACGAAGGTGCTGAGGGCGAAGATGACCGGCGAGAGCAGAACGATCCGGGCTAGGTTGGCCGCCAACCGCTGGCTGGGTGCATCCCATCCCGGGGTGAAGAGGGCCATCAACTGGGGCGCGAACAGCATCAGCAGCAAGCAGATAGGGGTCATCACGGCAGCGGCGACGGTCAGCAAAGCGCTGGCCATCCGCCACGCCTGGTCCATCTCCTTGCGGGCCAGGTACCCGGCGAACACTGGGATGAAGGCGGAGGCCACAGCGCCTCCAGCCAGTACCTGGAACAGGGTATCGGAGATGCGCATGGCCGCCAGATAGGCCTCGTACTCACGGCTGGCGCCGAACTGACCGCTGATGACCATAGTGCGCACCAGCCCCAGGAGGCGGCTGGCCACGAATCCGGCCATCAGGATGGCGGCGCCCAAGGCGAGGCTACGCTTTTCGCGGGGGGAGTTGACCTCAGACATGGTCTCTTCAGAGCATGGGGATTGTTCCTCGAGTGGTCTCGGGGAACCGGCTATTGGAGGCCCGTGGAAGGCCGCCGGTGGAGACGTGTTCCACAGCAAATCTACCTCGAGTGGAGGCCGGCCGATAGGTCGCCGCGCTCCGAATGCTACAACGTGAAGTAGAAGGTGGCACCTCGGCCGGGTTCACCCTCCGCCCAGACACGGCCCCCATGACGGCGAATGATGCGCTGGACTGTAGCCAGTCCGATACCCGTACCCGGGAACTCGTTCTGTCCGTGCAACCTCTGGAAAGGGCCGAACAGCTTGTCCGCGTAGGCCATATCGAAGCCGGTGCCATTGTCCCTCACGAAATAGACTGCCCTTCCGTCCAGCTCGTCCGCGCTGAACTGTATCCTCGCCTTCGGCTTCCTTCCGGTGAACTTCCAGGCGTTTCCCAGGAGGTTCTCCAGCACCAGACGGAGCAGCCGCGGATCTCCGTCGGCCACCAGGCCGGGCTCTATGGCGAATTCCACCGAGCGCTCCGGCTGCGCGGCTTGGAGATCCTCCGCTACCACCCGGGCCAGGGCGCTGAGATCCACGGGCTCTCGACGCAGGTCGCCCAGGGTCACCCTGGAGAGGGATAGTAAGGCGTCGATCAACTGGTTCATTCGCAGGGTGGAGGCCCGAACTCGCTGGAGGTAGTCCATGCCCTGAGCGTCCAGTTGGCTGCCATAATCCTCTAGCAGTGCCTGGCTGAACCCGTCGATGCCGCGCAGGGGTGCCCGCAGGTCGTGGGAGACCGAAAAGCTGAAGGCCTCCAGCTCGGCGTTAACCGCCTTAAGCTCGATGGCCTGCTCCATCAGATCCGCATTCAGCTTCCGGATCTCCTCCTCGGCCTTCTTGCGCTCCGTTATGTCCTCCTTCACTGCCAAGAAGTGGGTGATGGTTCCCTCGGCATTACGGATGGGGGAGATGGAGGCGGACTCCCAGTACAGCTCGCCGTTCTTCTTCTTGTTAAGGAACTCCCCGCGCCACTCGCCACCGGACATGATGGTGGTCCACAGCTTCCGGTACTCCTCCTGAGGCGTCATCCCCGATTTCAGGATCCGTGGGTTCTGCCCCATGGCTTCCTCCGCGGTGTAGCCGGTGAGCTGACAGAACTTGGGGTTCACGTACTCTATGTTGCCCTGGAGATCGGTGATGACGACGGTGGCCGGGCTCTGCTCCACGGCGCGAGAGAGCTTCAGCAGCTCCTGTTCCGCGCGTTTGCGCTCCGTTATGTCCTGGCCCTGGGCTATGGTGGCCAGCAAGGTCTCGCCATCCTCAGCGTACACGTTGGCCGAGTTCCAGAGGACCAGTCGAACCGTTCCATCCCTGCAGAGGATTGGGATCTCCACCGATTCCCAGTGCTCGCCCGCGAGAGTTCTGGAGATCTTGGCCAGCGACTCCTCGCGGCTAGCCCCTGGGAAGAGCATGGACAGCTCTCGGCCAATTACATGCTTCGAGGCATGGCCGGTCAACCGCTCGAAGGCGCGGTTGAACCGGGTGATCCTGAAGTCTGGGTCCCAGACTATGATGGGAGCGTTAGCGTGGTTGAACAGCTTCTCCAGGTAATCCGCCGTTTCCTGGAGGGCGCTCCTGGCCCGCTTCAGCTCGGAGCTTTCGACCAGGCCCCATTCCCCCTCCTGCCTGATAATGGCATATCTGTGGTTGCGCAGCACATCGAGAACGTCGGAGCCGCTACATCTGTCCAAGGCATAGGTGCAGAGCGCCAGCATCCGATTCCTGGAGACGACACTGTCTATCGCCTCCTCGTAGTCGACGAAGCGCTCCCAATCGCGTCTCTCCAGCCACGCCGTATTGCCGGATACCCGCATGCCATCGTAGCCCCGCGCCATGGCACGCTCCAGTCTCCCGACCCAGCCATTCAGGACTCTCTGGAGATCGAAGACGCCGTCTATTACGTACCACTGGTCGTACGGAACCACCTGGATCTGCTCTCGCTGCAGGTAGCAGTCGAAATCGGGGATGCCCTGCCGAGCCGCCGCCAGAGCGCCCGACACGTCGAGAGGCTCCGAGACAACCCACATGCAGAACTCGTTATTCTCCAGGCCGGCCCGGAAATAGGGGACCAGCAGATCCGTCAGGTCCTGCCGGCATTCGTAGAACTGGCAGAGGTGGGTCCCCCAGGGCACGTCTCCCACACAGTCGATGCCCGTGCGTCTGATGCGATCAGCCATGGTCGACGCCTCCGAGTCGAAGGGTTAGGCGGCCTCACACCACGCCGCTGTCGATCCTGCCCAGCCTTCGGATGCGAGTCTCCATGGCGTCGTGGGCGCGGTTCTCCAGGGTGTCGTCCAGCGGCGCCAGCTCCACATCCGGGCCGTGGCGGCGGCGGAGGGCCGTTAGGATCAGATAATCGGTAAACCAGGGGTTCTTGGGGAGCAGGGATCCGTGTAGATAGCAGCCAAAGGCGTTCCGGTACATAGCTCCCTCGGTGCCGTCCTCGCCGTTGTTGCCGAACCCCACCAGCGACCGCCCCATGGGCTGGCAGCCGGGCCCCAGGTAGGTCTTGCCGCTGTGGTTCTCGAAACCGACTAGGGTTCTAAGCACTCCGGTGAAGCCGGCTTCCACGATCACGTTGCCGATGCAGCGCTTGTTGCCGGCTACGGTCCAGGCATCAAAGAGGCCGATGCCTTCCAGAACCTCCCCGGTGTGGGTGCGGAAGGAGCTGCCCAGTAGCTGGTATCCACCGCAGATACTGAGCACCACACCACCGTCCTCCACCAGTCGGTGCAGTTGGGGCGCCTGCACCGTGCGCAGGTCTTCGGCCACGATGAACTGCTCCTTGTCCTGGCCGCCTCCGAAGAATAGGATATCGCATCGCTCCGGGTCCAGAACATCGCCGATGGTCACGGGAACGACTTCGGTCTCGATGCCCCGCCATCGGGCACGCTGCACCAGGGCGATGATGTTGCCTCGATCGCCGTATATGTTCATGAGGTCGGGGTAGAGGTGGCAGATGGTGAGCCTCATGTTCGTTCTTCCACGACTCCCCTTCGGCGCAAACTGATGTAGCCGCAGGCTTCAGCCTGCGAGTTCCAGTCGCGGAGAGGCACGCGCAGGCTGAAGCCTGCGGCTACAGTTGGTATGCCTACCATGGCTAGTCCTCCCAGAAGGGCGAGAGGTGGCCGGCGTCGGCCAGCTTACCTCTCACCTCCAGCATGGCGGTATAGGTGGGCAGCAGATGCAGCGTTTCCCCGACCGGTGTGGCCTCCAGAGCGCGGTCCAGCGCCCTTGAGATCTCGCCCTCCACCTGTATCAGGTCCGGCTCGATGCCGGCGTACTTGAGTCTTACGGCCATATCCTCGGCCCGAATCCCTGAGACCAGGGCGAAGCGAACGCGGCCAGCCAGCATTTCGAAGTCCACGTCCCACAGCCAGGATACGTCGGTGCCATCGGCGAACTTGTCGTTGATGACGATCATCAGGGCCTTCCGACCGGGCTCCTGGAGGATTGTGGAGAGGACCTGGTTGAAACCAACCGGGTTCTTCACCAACGCCAGGAACAGCTCGCGACCGCGGAGATGGACTCTCTCCACACGGCCAAAAGCCGCCGCAAAGTCCTCGATGCCCGCCCGAATGGTCTCCGGATCGATCCCCGCGGCGGTGGTGGCTCCCACGGCCGCCAGGGCGTTGTAGACGTTGTACAACCCCGGCACCTTGACATGCAACTCCATGGTGCCATCGGGGCCGGCCACCTCTAGCCGGCTACCTTCCGTTCCCAGCAGCTCCGCCTTGACAACCCGAAAGTGAGTCCTCGGGCGAGTCAGGCCGCAGGAGAGGCAGCGGTAGTGTCCCAGGTGGCTGTAAAAGACCACAGAGTAGTCGTAGGGGGTGCCGCAGCGAGGGCAGAACCTGGAATCGGCGGCATGAGACAGGGTAGAGCCCCCCATGGAAGGGCTCTCCAGGCCGTAGTAGAGGACTCGACAGTGCAAGCTGGCGCCCAGTCCAGCGATTCTGGGATCATCGGCGTTCAGGAGCACCACCGCGGAGGGCGGCAGCCGGCCCAGGGTCTCCTGCCACAGCCTGGAGAGATAGTCTACCTCCCCGTAGCGATCGAGCTGATCTCGGAACAGGTTGGTCAGCACGCAGATGCGAGGGCTCAGCTTCTCAACGGCTGCCGGGAAGGCGGCTTCGTCCAGCTCGAAGAGCCCCACATCTGCTCTCGGCGCGCCGGCCAAACTGGCCTGGTTCACCAGGGTGGAGGCGATGCCGGCCATCAAGTTGGCTCCGGAACGGTTGTGGGCGACCCGCAGGCCCGCCTTTCGAAGCACCGTGGAGATCATGCGAGTGGTGGTCGTCTTACCATTGGTGCCGGTCACCAGGATGGACCCCCGGGGAATGCGGGCGGCGATGGCGGAGACGGCTTCAGGGTCCAGCAGCCTCACCAGATGCCCTGGAGCGGTGGTCCCGCCGCCGGCACCCAGGCGCCGACTGAAGAAGGTAGCGAGCCGGCCAGCAGCGACGGCCGCCGCTAGGCGCGGATGCATGGTTCACCCCCAACAGCTTCACGGGATAACGTGCATGGAAAGCGAGAGCAAGAAAAGGGCCGGTATGGGCACAGGATATCGGACAAACGGGCAATCTGCTTCCTGGCTCTCCACCGGGTGGTTCTATCCATCCACCAGGACGATCCCGGGCTTCCATTCCAGCGGGACGGGGTCCTCCACCTGAACGTAGGACATAATCATCACCAGGTCACCCGCCTAAACCAGGCGGGTTGCGGCTCCGTTCACCTGGGTCACGCCGCTGCCGGAATCGCCGGGTATGGTGTGGCTCTCCAGGCGAGCGCCGGGAGATATGATACTGCATTTCACCTGGACACGCCGGACTCCTATCGATATCATGCGGTAGACGGAGCGAAAGTCAGGGTGTGCACGGAGGCACCAGATGGATGAGTCTCGCGGCAAGCGGCTCCAGTGGGCTCGAGCCCTGAGGGCGGGGGCTCTGGCCGCCAGCGGTATCGGCGCCGGAATGCTTGGCGTGTCAGCCTATGCGGCCTACAGGCTGTCCCGCCCCCGGCGCTGCCCTGGAGAGATCGAACCAGTCGACGAAAGCCACGAAAGGATCCGCTTCCCTTCGACAGACGGTTTCCAGATGGCTGGGTGGTTCCTGCCTTCGGCCGGGGGCAGCAGCGCCGTGATCCTGTGCCACGGTTTCCACACGGGGCGCCGGGAGATGCTCCCCATCGCCACGGCGCTGCGCAGCCGTGGCTACCACGTCCTGCTGTTCGATTTTCGGGCTCATGGCGAGAGCGAGGGATCGTGGACCTCCTGCGGGCTCCTGGAGACACGGGATCTGGAAGGTGCCGTCCGCTATCTGCTGGCCAGGCCCGAAACGGCGGGGAAGCCCATAGCGGTTGTAGGCTTCTCCATGGGTGGTGCCGTCGCTCTGCTTACTGCGGCGCGGGTGACCGAGATCGGCGCCGTAGTCGCCGATAGCTCCTTCGCCACCTTCCAGGGGGTGCTGAGCACGGGATTCCGCGCCCTCTACGGCCTTCCATCGTTCCCCATCGCTAACCTGGCACTGTGGTTCAGCGAGAGGTTGATCGGTGTGAGGGCGGACGACATCCGGCCGATAGACGCCATCGCGGAGCTGTCGCCGCGACCGGTCTTGTTGATCCACGGGACCGAGGATAGGATCGTCCCTTTGAGCGAAGCCTACCTGCTATATGAGTCAGCCGGGGAGCCGCGAGAGCTGTGGACAGTGGCAGGGACCGGCCACGTGGAAGCCCATCTACAAGACTTCCAGGGCTACCTGGATCGGGTAGATGGGTTCCTCAAGAAGTCGCTGACCAGGGATACAGGAGCCGCTGGGCGCGGGACCACACCTGCCGATAGCTGTCGAAGCTGAGCAGCTCCCGGACCTTCTCTAGGGGCACCGCCACCGCATCGCGCCCCGCGTGCTGCTGCCACTGGGGGAGTTGGCGAGTAACCCGCATCAGGAACATGTTGACCAGGTACTCCTCGGCCTGATAGCTGAAGGAAACCTCCCCCAGGTCGGCCACAATTGCCACCTCCAGTCCGGTCTCCTCCTCCACCTCGCGGACGGCCGTCTGCTCCGCGGTCTCGCCGGGTTCCATGTGGCCCTTCGGAAACAGGTACTCGCCTTTCGCGGTGCGTCGCAGGACCACCCGACCATCCAGCAAGACGACGCCACCCGCTTGTCGGACTGTCATGCCCAACCTCCTCACGACGAAGAGCTCGCCCGATGGCCTATGACGAAGGCGGGCCCACAAGATGCCTTCGAGTTTTCATGGTTGCAAGACAGGCGCTACGGCACATCGATCATCACGGTGACTGCGGCCACTACCGCCACAGCCTGGTCGGAGGTATCGCCCATGTCCGGAACCCTGGCGCCGCTGGAGGCCAGCAGGCCTCCAGGAGTCACTCGCACCGTCCTCCGTCCGAAGGGCAGGGCCGCTGCCACTCTCCCCGTGTCCATCCGGTCGGCCATCTCCGGTGGTACGCCCAGGGCGACATCCACCACCACCTGGGTGTCCAGGTCGACCACGCCCCCAACCTGCTTCATGCCGGGGAGAGAGACGTGCTCCACGGCGTTCTTGACCGCCTTCACGGCCGCCCTCGTGGGGTCCTGGCCGTGGAGATCCAGGCCGAGGCCGAATTCGATGGCAAAAGGCTTTAGAGTCATAGGTGCACCCCAGGTCCTCCCTCGCACCGGGTCAGGATGCTCACTTGCGATGGTCTCCAGCCACCTGAATGGCGGCAAGGCGCCGGCGGATCGCCTCTCTCCTGGCGGCCTCGTCGGTCGCCCCCCGCTGGGCGACGCTGGCAGAGGTCTTCTCAGCATGGGCAAGAGGTTGCCGCCGTCGGTTGCGACGGGAGTAGAGGAAGAGATCGGCGGCCGCTATGGCGACGGCCAGGCCCAACAGCAGGATCACCACCAGAATGCCCCACTGGCTCACTGAGAGTTTCCTTGACGGTCAAGCATTCGAGCCCGAATCTTCACCTCCAGGGCATCCAGGTCGAAAGGCTTGTCCACGTAATCGTCACAACCGACCTCGAGGGCTCGTAACCGATCCCTGGGCCTCGCAAGGGCCGTAATGGCGATGATAGGGACTTTGCAGGTGCGTGGATCGCTCTTCAATCGTCTGGCAACCTCGTAACCATCCAGCTTGGGCAACATCAGGTCCAGCAGCACCAGGGACGGCACTTCTTGGAACGCTTTGGACAACGCTTCAAGGCCATCGGCGGCCAGTACGGCCTGGAAGCCCAGCATGTCCTCAACAACCGCTCGAACGATCTCCTGGTTGTCCGGTTCATCCTCGACGATGAGTACGCGCCGGTGGTCCATCTCTTCACCTCTTAAGGCCGCGAGGGGGAATTGGTCCCCTCTCAGTGTAAGATGTTCCCGCATCGGGGTCAACAGCAATGAAGGTGTGTGATATAATGCGCCGACCTCGGATCCGCATGGAGGCTCTAGCCCTGAAGCTTTCCGTTCTAGTCCCTGTCTTCAACGAACGCGATTCGATCGAAGAGATCGTAAGACGCATCTCGGCCGTTCCCATCTCGAAGGAGATCATCGTGGTGAACGACTGCTCTCGGGACGGCACCCGAGAGATCCTGGATCGGCTCCAGATCGAGGGGCTTCGGGTCATCCACCACGACCACAACCAGGGGAAGGGGGCGGCTGTGAGGACGGCTCTCAAGGCAGCGACGGGCGATGTAGCCATCATCCAGGATGCCGACCTGGAGTACGACCCCAGCGAGTACGTGAAGCTGCTCCACCCGATCCTCGAAGGCCGGGCTCAGGTGGTCTACGGCGTGCGCAACCTGGACGGCCAGAGGTGGCTCTTCCGCAACGGCAACCGCGTGCTCACCTGGATTACCAATCTGCTGTACGGCTCCCGGATTCACGACATGGAGACCTGCTACAAGCTGGTGCCAACGGAGCTGTTCCGGAGCCTGGACATCCGTTGCAATCGGTTCGACCTGGAGCCTGAGATCACCGCGAAACTGCTGCGGAGAGGCTACAAGATCCACGAGGTCCCTATCAGCTACCTCCCGCGAGGAGACAAGAAGCTATCCGCATGGCGGGACGGGATGCCCGCGGTTCTCACCCTGCTGAGGCTGCGCTTCACCGATGAGTGATGAGTGATGAGTGATGAGTGATGAGTGATGAGTAGAGGTCTGTCTCCTCTCATTCGCTGATCACCGATCACTCATCACGGGGCAACCGGTAAGGTGAAGCGGAAGGTACTTCCGCGACCGACCTCGCTTTCCACCCAGATTTCCCCACCCTGGGCCTCCACCAGTCCTCGGCTTATGTAAAGACCCAGCCCGACGGTCTCCCTGGGCACCGACCGCTCTCGGGCCCGCTCGTAGGGCTCAAACAGTTTTGCGATCTCCGCGGGCGGTATGCCGGGTCCACGATCGGTCACCGATGTTACCACCCGACCATCCTGCTGACGCAGGCTTACCATCACCTCGGTGCTTGGCCCGGAGTATTTGAGGGCATTGGTAAGAAGGTTCACCAGGATTCTCTCCACCCGATCGGGGTCCGCCAGCACCTTGGGCAGATCCTCGGGCGCATCTATCCGAATGCGGCCGGCTTGCAGCAGCCCGGACATTCGGGCGACGAGACTGGTGGTGAACCGGTGCAGATCCAGCGGCATCAGGTTGAGCTTCAGCGGCTGACCTGCCTCCAACTGGGTGAGATCCACCAGGTCCCGAAGTACGGTGCTCATCCTGTAGGAAGCGTTGAGGATGGCCTCAATGCCACGCCTGATCCGCCCATCCACGGCGGTCTCCGCGATCGCCCGCAGAAGGAGCTGCGCCCTTCCCTGAACCACTGTCAGCGGTGTGCGCAACCCATGGGAGATGCTGAGGACGTAACGTGTCCGCTGCTCCTGGAGACGGTGCAGCGGAGTGACGTCGGTGAAGGTGGCCACGACTCCCGCCAACCGACCCCCGGTCCATCGCAAAGGCGCCGCGCTGGAGGAGACCCAGATACTCTTGCCTGGGCCCGGATGCAGAACCATCAGCAAGCCCTGGACGGTCTCACCTCGCAGAGCCCGCTCGGACGGGGATGTCCCCTCAGCAAAGGGTTTGCCCTCGGCGGTCTCGGCCCCCACCTTCCGAAGGCGCTGCCAAATTGGGAGCCGGAGGTCTTCCTCCGAGAAGCCCAACAGTTTTCGGGCCACGGAGTTGATTCGGACCACATCCCCCGCGGCGTTATAGATGACCAGCCCATCGGCTACGGAACCGACGATGGTCTCCAGTTCTGCCGCCCGACGCTGGACCTCGTCCAGCAGCCGCTCCCGTTCCTCCTCCGCTCTCCTGCGCTCGGTCACATCGATTCCGGTGGCGATGACGTACTGCACGGCACCTGCCGGGTTCAGCAGAGCGGTGTTGGACCAGGCGATCAGCCGCTGCTGGCCGCCCCGGGTCACCCAGTGGTTCTCGAATCGGTTGGGGAAATGGCCGGCTCGAAGCTGCTCGAAGACGGCCTTCACCGGTTCCACCTCTCCCGGGGGCAGTAGCAGGTCCCAAATGCCAGTCCCTCTCACCTCCTGCTCCGAGTATCCTGTCAGCTCCTCACATGCCCGGTTGAACCGCACGACGCGGCCATCTCGGTCGAGAACCACGATGAGAGCATCGGCTATGTCGAGAATGGCGGAGGCGAAGTTGCGCTCGTCCCACGGCGTCTCGTGGGCTCGCTCCCGTTCCGCCTCGGATGCCCTCGACGGTCCGGTCCGGCCAGCCATCTCTTCAGCGCGCCCCGCCCTCCGCCTCTTCTTCCGATCGACATCCTTCATGATCATGCCCCGAGCAGGCCCCGAGAGGCCGTGAGCCATCTGGAGGCATCTGGCGAACGTGCCTCTACATGTCCACTCCCGCCAGGCCCGCCCGGCGAGTCCGTTCTCCTCCCGCTCGCCCTCTGCTCTGTGCCACGGCAAGTCGTTCGGCATCCCGTAAGCAGATTCATCAGGAAGCGTTCCAGCAGCACGAGTCTGTTGTTGGCGGGATCAGAGATCAGCGAGCTGCTTCGAGCAGCGGTACCAGGTCAGCCTGAAGCCGTGAGTCCCGTGTGTCCGTTCTTCGATACCGAGTTTTCTTCCACGCTTTACTAGCGCAGGAGCGGGAAGTGTGGTATAGTGTGCATGGTATGAATCGGCGGCCCGCCACCGTGGCTGGGTTTAGCGCAGGCCCACTGGTCAGTGGCTCCTGTATTGCTCTCCCGCTCAAATGTCGCGCTGACCGAGCAATCCCAATCTTTATCTGACCAAGGAGTCAGCGCGAAAAATGTCAGACAAGACCCTAACATGCCGTGACTGCGGCAGCACCTTCGTGTTCACGGCCAGCGAGCAGGAGTTCTACGCCGGCAAGGGCTTCGCCAACGAGCCCAGCAGGTGCCCCAGTTGCCGAGCCGCACGCAAGGCGAGCCGCGGCAGCAGCTTCTCCGGCGGTGGCTATGGTGGCGGATACGAGCGCCGCGAGCGCCAGATGTACCCCGCCGTGTGCGCCCAGTGCGGCAAGGAGACGGAAGTCCCCTTCGAGCCGCGGAACGACCGGCCCGTGTACTGCTCGGACTGCTTCCAGGGCCAGCGAAGCGGGGGAGGTCGCGGCCGTTGGTAGGCCCGGCGGCCTCGTTCGCCGAGCTCAGGCTGCGGCCCGAGACCCTCTCCACCCTGGCTGAAATGGGGATCTCGGTCCCCACTCCGATCCAGTCCCAGGCGATCCCGGCCCTCTTGGAGGGCCGGGATGTGGTCGGCCAGGCCCGTACCGGCTCCGGCAAGACCCTGGCCTTCGGCATCCCCATAGTCGAGCGTTGCGACCCTATGGATCGGGCGGTTCAAGCGCTGGTCCTGGTGCCGACTCGAGAGTTGGCCATCCAAGTGGGAGACGTCATCGGGAGCCTCGCAGCCGCTCACCGCGCCTGGCTCACGCTGCTGTACGGTGGCCGCCCCCTGGGGCCCGAGCGGGAGGCCTTGCTGAACGGGGCACAGATCGTCGTCGGCACCCCGGGACGCATCATCGACCATCTGTGGCAGGGAAACCTGCTGCTGAACGACCTTCGGATGCTGGTTCTGGACGAAGGCGACGAGATGCTGGACCAGGGGTTCGCGCCGGACATCGAGCGGATCCTCTCCATGATAACCTCAGAAGACCACCAGACAGCCCTCTTTTCCGCCACAGTGCCCCAATGGGTATCGGACATGGCGGCTCATCACCTGCAAGACCCGGTCACCCTCCGAGTGGATACCGAGACCGAGGCTCCACCCGAGATCGAACAGGTAGTTTACGAGGTATCTCCGGAGGCCAAGCTGGATGCCCTGTGCACCCTGCTGGACCACCGGGGCGAAGACCCGGTGCTGGTATTCGGGCGCACAAAGCAGGGCGTCCATCAACTGGCCAGCCAGTTGGGCAGGATGGGCTACCCGGTGGCAGCGCTCCAGGGTGATCTGAGCCAGGAGGCCCGCGAGCGGGTAATGGCAGGCTTCCGATCGGGGCGAATTCCCATACTGGTGGCGACCAACGTCGCGGCCCGAGGGCTGGACGTGCGGGGCATCGAGGCGGTTATCAACTACGAGCTTCCGGAGTCGGCCCAACTGTTCACCCATCGCTCTGGCCGCACCGGCCGTATGGGGCAGCAAGGGATTGCCATCACCTTGCTCACCCCCCAGGATGCGTCCAAGTGGCGGCAGATCGAGCGAGCGCTGGGGAGACGGCTGCCCCGCCAAACATGGCCCGGCGGCACCAGAGCCACGGCTTCGGTCCGGGAGCCCTCGTCGGTGGCAACGCGCCGCCGGCTCCACGGAAGACCAAGTGGCCGAGAGCAACTGCTCAAGCTCGACCGAAAGCACATCAAGAGAGGTCCAGGCCCCGAGAGATGATCTCGGGGCCCTTTTCGTCGCCCTTTCTCCGGATGAACGGCACGACTCCTGCGGCTGAGAGAGCAGGCCGAAGGAGGTGATGTCGATGTCGGTCGGTCTCGATCACGCGGTGGCAGACTCCTTCCTGCGAGGTCTCCACTATCCCACCAGCAGAGACGAGCTGGTCCATCTCGCGCAAGTGAGCCGGGCTCCAGAGGAGCTGGTGACGGCACTCCAGGAGCTGCCCCAGGGTGACTTCGGCTCGCCGCAGGAGGTCATGGACCACCTGGAGGCGCTGGGCGATATCATCAGTTGGAACCCCGGACGGGAGTACCATAAGGACGAGACTGGGAGGCGGGTGAGAGAGGTCGGTGACGGATAGCGCGCCGGTCCGGGAAGGGGGCGCTCTTCCCGGACCGGTTGGCTTCGCCCGTCTTCACTCACGACCTGTTGGTGCGGCGAAACTCCCGGATGGCCCTGGTCAGGTCGGCAACCCCTTTCCTTAGGGTGCGGGAAGCCTGCTGGAGAGCCTTGTGGGCGGTCTGGACGGTGCTCCTGGCCTGGCTCGCATCGGTCACCTTGCCGCCGGCATCGAACCCCGCCCTGGTGTCCAGGGCATTCCTGGCGCTGTCCAGATCGGTCTGCGCCGTGGCGAGAGCGCCCTTGAAGGCGGACAGCGCCGTCTCCAGGGCGGAGGTGTCCTTCCCCGAAGCTTTCTGCCTGTCGATGATACTCTGAGCGTTGGTCACTCGTTGATCCGCGCGAGTCAGCCGGTCTTGCAGTCTGGCCAACTCGGCCTGCTCGAGGGCCAGGCGCCGGGAAAGCCCCTGCTCGTTGACGCCCCTTCGGAGAGCCCTGGCGGCCTGTGCCATGGTCTGACGGAACTGCTGCATGGCCCGGCGGGCATTATCCAGGGTGGTCCTGGCCTGGGCAGCATCGGTGACCTTCCCGTCGGCATCGAAGCCGGTGTGGGTATCGAGAATACCCTTGGCGGTGTTCCAGCTACCCTGTGCGGATGCGACCGCACTCTGGAAAGCCGCTAGGCCAGCTTCCAACCGCGAGGCATCCTGCCCCTTTCCCTTGAGGGCGCTGATGCGGTCCTGGATACGGGTGGCGAGGTTTCCCGCCCGAGTCAGGATGTTCTGCTGGTTCGCCAACTGCTTCTGCTCCTGCTGCAGACGGTTCTCCAGCCGCTGATCCAGGTTGGCAGCGGGCTGAGCGGTGGGGGTGGCCGCGGGATCGACGCCAACGGGCGCGGCGGCGGCCGGCAGCAAAGTCGTCGCGAAAAGGGCGCCGACTGCCAGGCCGGATGCGATGATCCAGCGACCCCTTCCAAGAAGCTTCCGTTTCCAGTCCGATGGTGGCCTCATCTCTTCATTCTCCTCGTTCCGGTCCTGGGATGCGACACTACCGCCACATTCCCTTGCTGATGAGATAGTCGCTGCAGCGGGGGAAGATGTACGGCCTAGGACGAACCTGATCTACCAGAAGCTGAGGTCTCGACTCTCCGTGGGGCAGGCACGGGCGATGCATTGGCTGATCTTCAGAGATCCCACCCGCACGCCCGCGGTGGACCCGCGATAGCGGTTCAGGTATGATGGCGTGGCTATCAGGGATGAGAAGGAGCAAGGGATGCAGCGGAGAAGTGCCCGTGGGCCGCTTCTAGGAGGCTTGATGGCCCTGGCCGTGATCGTCCTCGCCACGCTGTCTGCCTGGCCTGCACCCCCGGTGACGGTGGCGCACGCCGACGACGAGGACGTCTCCTACCGCGACCAGGTTTCCGCGGGCAGGCTGATGGACGGCACCATGCACAGTGCGACTCTCAGCATGGATCTGCCCTACCGTGTCTATCTGCCACCCGGCTACAACTCGTCAGGCGCCCGCTATCCGGTGCTGTACATGCTGCACGGCGGCGGATCGGGATATGTCGAGTGGACGGAGAAGAGCCATCTGGGGAACATCACCGACTACTTCATCACGTCGGGCCAGATTCCGCCGCTGATCATCGTCATGCCCGAGGCGGATCACAGCTTCTACATGAACTGGGCGAGCAACGGTCCGCGCTGGGCCGACTACATGAACTACGACCTGGTGAGCTTCATAGACTACAACTACCGAACCATCCCCGATGGTGCTCACAGGGCAATCGGGGGGCTGTCCATGGGGGGCACAGGGGCCCTCCAACTGGCCTTCAACCATCCCGAGACCTTCTCGATCGTCGGGGCCCACAGTCCCTCCCTCTACCAGTCACCCGAGGGCATCCCCGATGCCTTTGGAAGCTGGGACTACTACGGCATCTACGATCCGTTGAGGCTGGCAGCGACCAGAGACGGGCTGACATCCCTCCAGATCTGGATCGATGTGGGAGATCAGGATCCGTGGCGGGGCGGGGCGGAACAGCTCGACTCCATCCTGACCAGCCGCGGAATCGACCACCTGTGGCATCTGTACCCCGGCGGCCACGATAACGTCTTCTGGATGGACCACATCCCGGACTACCTGCGGTTCTACACCAACGCCCTCACGGGCGTAACCGTTCCCCCCTCGCGGCGTCCAACGGCGACGCCGGAGGCCACAGCGGTGGCCTCCACGGAGTAGTAACCTACCCACCAGCCAGGATGCCGGCTCATTCGGTCCGCGATAATGGCCACCAGGCGCGCCGATCATCAAGGACCGGCGTGGCTGGCGGTGGCGTGGCGCTCGCCCAGAACAAAGGCACTAGAGTAGAAGACCAGGTAGTCGGAAGTGTGCTCGCTCCAATAGCTGTTGTCGTGGGGTCCGGGGTAGACATTCCACTGGTGGGGAATTCCTCGCGCCAGCAAGATCGAATGGAGGCTGGTAGTCGCTCGGAGGTAGGGATCACCGTCGCCGACATCGATCCAAATCTGCAGAGAGCTTGCCGCCCGCCTCGTGGCTGCCAGGGTCAAAGGGTCGTAGTGGGAGAAGTATCGCAGATCGCCGAAGAAGGCAGGCAGCTCGTCCTCGGGGGTGTAGAGGGCCGGGCTGTGGGCGCCGACGATAGAGAACACCGCCGGGTAGTTGAAGGCCAGTTGCAGGGCCCCTTCGCCGCCCATGGAGAGACCCCCAACGGCCCGATGGGCACGATCCGGTATGGTGCGGAAGGAGCGGTCGATGAAGCTCACCACTTCTTCCGCCAGGTAGTCGCCCCATCTCTGTCCATCGTTGGCATGGTTCATGAAGTAGCTGTGCTTGCCCTCCGGCATCGCGATCAGCATCGGCTGGATCCTCCTGGAGGCGATCAGCCGGTCGGCGAAATCCTGGACATGGTTCTTGCTGGTCCACTCGGTGTAGTCGGAGCCGCCACCGTGGAGCAGGTACAGCACCGGGTAGCGCTCGCTAGTGGAGAAGTACCCGGGGGGCAGGTAGACCCGACAGGGCAGATCCATGTCCAGGAGACGGCTGTGCATGGTAAGGTCCAGCAGGACTCCGTTGGCCTCCGTCTGGACGGGGCTGGGGCCGCCTGCCGTCGCGGCCGGGGGGTTGCCGGCTGGTGTCGGTCCCTCCGGTGACCTTGCCAGGGTAACGCCCGCCGAGCCGGGGGGCGCGAGCAGTGACACCAGGGTGAGAATCGCCACCAGAGCCGGCATGCGTAGCCTGGACAGGCCGAAAGCTATCATGGACCTCCACTCCACCGTCTTCGTCGACCGCCTGCCCCCGCCGTCGGACCGAACCGCCCATGGGGGTGGGAGTGAGCAGAATCGGTTCCAGGGACTCCACTTGCGTGGGCGATATGATTCTTGCTGAACAAGTTATCCGTTGACTTGGCCAGCGAGGGCCGCTAATATGCCGCACAGAGCCACTCCCTCTTGGCACCCATGCGCCTGACAGCACACCCGATACGTCGGGACCGCGCGCATCATCCAGATCACAGCATTGGTGGACGGCGCCCGAGGGAAGAGAAGCGGCCCGAGCCGACTGCATCGCGGAGGCTCTCTGATGGCAACGAAACACTGGCACCTTGGAACGCGCGATTTCTTTGACGGGCTGCCGGCGGAGAAAGCGGAGTTTAAGTCGCTCGCCACCCGCCGTCACATGAGGGCAAATCGCCGCATCTTCGATCAGGGAGAGCCGGCGGACTCCGCCTATTATCTGGAGAGCGGCAGCGTCGAGATACTCAGGACCAGTCCCTGGGGCAAAGACTGCATAGTGTTCACGCGGGCGACCGGTGACATGTTCGGTCTGGCGGAAGTCGTGGGTGAGGGCACCAAGAAGAGGGAGTGCAGCGCCCAGACCCTGAGCCCGACGGTGCTCTACCAGATCAGCAAGGAGGACCTTGGCCTGCTGCTGTCCAGGCATCACCCCGTGGCGGTCCGGGTGATGGAGGTGCTCGGGGGAAGGATCAGATATCTCTGTGAGCAGATCGAGAACCTGATGGCCTGCGACGTCACGACCCGGCTGGTCAAGATGCTGGTCTACCTCTCCTACCCCAACTTGATGGACGAGTGCCGGGAGGACCGGGCGGTAGACGTGCCCGTGAGGCTGACCCAGGAGCAGATGGCCGCCATGATTGGCTCGTGCCAGCAGACCGTGAGCGAGGCGCTCGGCCGGCTAGAGAGAGAAGGCGTGATCCGTGTGAGCAGACGCACCATCCAGGTGCTGAAGCGCACGGAGGTGCTGAGCTATCTGGCGAACGAAGGCTGCGCGGCGAAAGACAATGACCTAATGTAGTCATATTAATAATACACCTTGTTAGCTATCTCGTCACAATAACGCCGGCACCAACTGCTTATCCTGGTTTCATAACTGCGGTACGGCCACGGATATCGCATAAAAAGCACCGATTCCCCTCCAACTATCGGCCAGACGATAGAACTCACGCCTCTTTCGTGCTGGAATTCACGAAGTCGAAGGTGTCTTGGGCCAACACAGTTGCGGAGGTGAGTCGCCATGGCGTCGACGAATCTAGTGGCCGTTCTTGAGAAGGTAGACCAGGAAGCCGAGATCAAGTTACGCAAACAGATCCTCATCCTCGGTGTAGCGTTCTTCCTCCTGTTCGGGCTCCACTTCGCCCCCACCATGCCGGGCCTCAAGCCCCAGGGGCAGACGGTGCTGGCAATCTTCCTCTGGTTCATCGTCTGCATCGTCTTCGATGCCCTTCCCAAGGCCGTTCTAGGGCTGGCGGCCCCAATGCTGGTGGTCGTCCTCGGCGGTTTTAAGCTCGCCGATGCCTACGCTCCCTTCGCCAGCGACACCTTCTTCCTGGCCATCGGGGCGTTCATCTACGCCGCCATCATGATGGCGACGCCTCTGGGCAGGCGCATCGCCCTGGTGGTCACCAACGCGCTCAGGTCCACTAGGGCCACAAGGGTGCTGGCCGGGCTCACCCTCTCCGACCTGGTGATCGGTGGAGTGTTGCCCACGGTCAGCGAGACGGCCCTCTTCCTCCCGATCGCCAAGGGCATCAACTCGTTGATGAAGGGGCGCGAGCATCTCCCCGAGTCCAAGAGGATCAACACCGCGGTGCTGCTGATGATCACCGGCCTGGCCCCTCTGTTCACCGGCCCGCTGATTCTCACCAGCCACTTCCCGAACCTGATCCTGGTAGGGGCCCTGGCGCAAGCCAAGGTCACCATCTCCTGGCTGGACTGGTTCGTCTACAACATGCCGCTGTGGGGCTTGCTCCCCATCCTGTTCCTGTACGTGGTCTGGTACTTCAAGCTGCGCGGGCTGGAGATCCCCGGGGCCGACGAGGAGCTGCCCAAGATGAAGAAGGAGCTGGGGGCCATCACGACAGGCGAGATATGGGCGGGAGGCTGCCTCTTGCTCGGGCTCGGCTTCTGGATCACCGAGGGCAGCCTGCACAGCATTTCCGCGGGCATGGTGGCCCTGCTGGTGGTGCTGCTCGCCTTCCTGCCCTTCGGCAGGCTGAACTTCGGGGAGATCTCCAAGCATGTAATGTGGGACGTCTGGATCCTGCTCGGGGGGGCGATTGCCCTCAGCGGGGCCCTAGACAAGGCCGGGATATCCGCCTGGCTGGCCAACTTCGTGGCCGAGCCACTCAAGGCGGGCGGCCTGCCCCCTCTGGTCGTGTTGCTGATAATAGTCTTCGGCTTCCACATCCCTCGAGCCGGCGTGGTCAGCGCCGCGGCGATGGGCGCGGTATTCATTCCTCTGACCATGGCGGTCGCTCAGCAGCTCGGGATGAACGTGCTGCCCTTCACCATGGTGGTCACCAACTGCCTCAGCTACGCCTTCTTCCTCCCCATCTCGATCACCGCCT
>Ga0315298_1002498_pt1 | contig 31099 bp, 38 predicted proteins | sample WHS_1_MG_FD_203077 | JGI IMG/M metagenome (GOLD analysis project Ga0315298, IMG submission 203077) | Extremophilic microbial mat communities from Washburn Hot Springs, YNP, Wyoming, USA - WHS_1_MG | ecosystem: Environmental > Aquatic > Thermal springs > Hot (42-90C) | place: USA: Wyoming... | reverse complement strand
CAGAGGGGCGACGCCGAGGTTTTCGTTCCCAATGATGAGACGGATCCAAAGTTTGGGACAGCCCTTAGAATGGCGGCAAAACGGGGATTGGAGGTTTATGCCTATTCCTCATTCTTCGCTGGTGGTAAAATTGTTTTAGGCGGGAAAGTCAGGGTTAAGCTCTGAACGTTTAGCTTTTGCTTTTGATGGGGGAAATTATAAAAACAAGTTTTATGTGAACATTTAACCCAAACTTGCGGAGCTGACTATGTCATGGCGAAGGCTGTTTCGAGAAGGTTTGTGGCTGTTGACCCCTCCAAATGCACGGGCTGCAGCCTATGCGAGTATGTCTGCGTCCTAGAAAAAAATGAACCCTTATGGAACCCCTTAAGGTCTAGGATTAGAGTTATACGCTTGACACCCGCCTTCAACTTAGCTTTGACATGCCGCTTCTGCGAGGATGCGCCATGCGTTAGGGCTTGTTCAAGAAACGCTCTAACCCAGTCTGAGGAAGGCTTCATCCTCGTTGATGAGACTAAATGCGACCGCTGCGGATGGTGCATCCAAGCATGCCCATACGGAGGGATCTCGCTCCACCCGGATAAGACATCAGTTTTGGTCTGCGACTTGTGCAAAAACAACACGGAGGGACCCCAATGTGTCCAGTTCTGTCCAGAAGAAGCCTTAGAACTCGTGGAGAACAACGAGGATGCGACTAAAAAGTGGGTTGCAATCCTAGAGAAGTTACCCGCCAACATCGAGAAATTGACAAACCTTGTGAAGAGGCGAGAGTGGGCCACACTGTTCGAGGAAGCAGAGGACAGGGCTAAGAGACTTTCAGAAAAACTTGAAGCCATAAACAAGAAGTGGGGTTATAGGCTGAAACAGCTTTAAGCCCTGCTTAAGCTTTAGATTCACAGTCAAAACATATGTCGCTTTCACGGTTTGTCCAAAAAACCTTGCCGCACCTTTTACATGTGGTTTTCCGCAGCAAACCCTTCTCCTCCGGTTTTGTTGACACAGGGCCAAACTGCGGCTTAGGAAAAGCTATGGCTTTCTTGTGGCATAGGGGCTCGCACGCAGTGCATCCAATGACGCATTTATGAGGGTTCGCCACAACGGCCTTGCCGTTTACGAAGGCGAAGACGCCGTTGGGGCAGTATTCCACACATCTAGGCTTGCCAAAGGGTGCACAACCGTCGCATTTTTCTGGGAATATTGTTGGATACCACGGTGTGCAAGCTTTAGCCACAGCCATACGTTCACACTCCCGATTTATTTCTACGGCAGTCATAGCAGTACTCCGTTTCAAAGTTTGTTAGGAAAGTTTTGCCGCAGCCCTTACAACGCACCTCTTTCAGCATGCCCTCTTTTATTGGTTGAAAAGCCTTTAAGGTGTCCACTGCCTCTTGGGCGCATGGGCAGGGCCGTTTTACGCCGAAATCGTTTTCGCCAGTCATGGGCTATAGTGACCCGCTTAACATGCCGTACAGTATTCCAAAGGTTACGCTTCCAGCCCAGGCTATAAGCATGTAGGTTAGGACAACTTTCCATTTGGCTATTCTTGAGACTGCCATGGCGTTGGCTATATCGTATGGTTGTCCCATAAGCCAGCTGAGCAGGGCGCCTTTTGACATTCCTAAATCCCACATGGCTTTGCCGAGGACAACTTCAACAAGTGTTGGCGTGTAAAGTGGTCCGCCGATGACTGAGGCGATCAGTATTCCAGTGACCCCTGTTAGGTAGGTTCCAACGATGTCTTCTGGTAGGAATGCTTCGACATAGCTTACTACAATTAATCCAAGTATGAAGAATGGGAGGATCTGTTTTGCCAAGTATCCGGCAAATTTCAGAGCTGCCCAAAGCCTCTCGTCCAATGGGGGTTTAACAATTTCCACCTTGGCTGAGGCTGAAGATGCGTTGGCTATTTGATGTTCTTTCTCGACGGCTTTGCCCCACGGCGTCTTTGAAATTATTATGCCTGCAGCCAGAGCTGTTGTTGCTGATGCTATTATGCGGACGCCGGCAACCTCCCAGGAGATCATCTCGCCGGTTAGCAGAATTGTTAGGATATTTGATGCAGGTGCCATCAAAAGGAATGTTATTGCTGGGCCTATTCCTGCTCCTGCGTATAGGACTCCGCCGAACAGTGGGACCATTGTGCATGAGCAAACTGTTAGGAAAGGCGCCATTGCAAGGGCAAGCCCATAACCAACTGCCTTGCTGCTTCCCATGTATTTTGTTATGGCCTCTTTAGGGACAAACTCGTAGATTAGGCCTGCGACTGTGAATGCGAAGAGTAGGCATATTGTTCCGTGGCTGAAGTAGTCAATGAGGTAGACTATGGGAATTTCCCATAATGGGAGTGGGCGTAAATCAACGGGTTTTGATTGTGGCGCCATTGAATACGCCACAATGCGGCTGTAGATTAGAAGCCCTATAACAACTATTATGAAGGCTAGGATTACGCCGGCTCTTATGACTCTTTTTGTTTTTTCTTCCATGTGCTTTTTCGCCTTCCGCCTTTATTTGGCTGCTTCCATTATCAGCTTCTCAACTTCCTCAGGGCTTGGAACCCGCCCCATGATCTTGACGGTATTGTTTATGGCTATGGCTGGCGAAACTAGGACGCCGTATTTTTGGACAATTTCCTTAGACATTATGTTAGCCTTTTCGATGTTCACAATGACGCCGGCTTGTTTTAGTTTCTCCACGGCTTTTTCCACGGCTTTTCTGGTTGCTTGGCAACGCATGCAGGGCGGTTCTGTCCCTATAACTTCGACTTTTACTTCTTTCATGCTGTTTTTCACCTTGGAGAATTGTGAAGGAATATAGCAATATTTAAATATTGTTATAGACTTTGCTTTAAACGTGCATCCAACAATGGAAAACCTAAACGTGTTTAGGGCTAAGGTCTTTAACGCACTCGCCGACCCTGTGAGACTTAAGATTCTTGAGTATCTGCGGAGTGGCGAGAAATGCGTCTGCCAAATCGTTCCCTATGTGGGGATTGCCCAACCGCTGGTTTCTAGGCATTTAGCCATCTTGAAAAGATATGGCCTCGTGAAAGATAGAAGGGAGGGAAATAGGCGTTTTTACTCAGTGACTAATCCAGCCATCTTTAAGGTGATTGACGCTGTAGACGCTGATTTTATGGATGCCCTTGTTAGGCATGTTGTTGAACAAATTGTTTAGGAGGCGTATGGAATGGTTGTTAAAGTTGAAACTTTCACGGCTGAACCGCCATGTGCGGGATGCCTAAAACTCCTAGAATATGCGGATTTGATTAAAGCGAAATATGGCGAAAGGGTTGAAGTGATAAAGCATATCGGCCCATGCGAGGAGTTCGGCAAATACGGCTTAACAGTGGTTCCAGCCATAGTCTTCAACGAAGGTAAAATAAAGATTATGGGTGTTTGCCCAAGTCTACAAACCATTGAAGCAGCGCTCAAGGAGATGGGGGTGTAGCCTATGCCATTAAAAGTTGAAATCTTCATTTCTGAACCACCTTGCTCCGGCGGAAGACTTCTACTAAAGCTGATAGAGAAAATTAAGGAGGAGTACAAAGGCAAAATCGAAATTGAAATTTACAGAGGCCAAAATCCAAAGCTAAGCGAGTATGGCATAAACGCAAGCCCCGCAGTCGTCATCGACAAGGACATCCGCATAATAGGAGTGTGCCCAAGCGAAGAAACCCTGAAAGAAGCGTTAAGGGAGGCTGGTGTGTAGATGGCAAAAGAGGGAGAATGGCAAGAGGGAATGCCAACCCACGAGAACATACTTTTCTCATGTTTTGGAGGACTGTCAAACACTGGACTCACAAGCGCGCTGGCATGCTTAGAAGTGGTTAAGGAATTGGGCCTAGAAAAAGTGGCCATTGGATGCTTGCCCTCGGTGCCTCTTGGCGTTAAGCCCGTTTTAGGCAAGTCAAAGGCTGCAAAGAAGATAATAACGGTGGACGGTTGCCCCTTTGAATGTGCGAGAAAGACTATAGAGACAGCTGGCTTCAAAATAGCCAAAAGCATTGTTCTTGCTAGGGATATAGGCATGAAGAAGGTGGCTTTGCACACGGATATAGGCAAGGGTTTAGGCGTTGAAAAATACATTTCCCAGGAAGACATAAGGAAGGCTAAAGAACTAATTATAAAGGCGATTATGGAGAAATAAGTATGGCAGTTCAGCCAAAAATTCTCCCTCTGTGCTATAAGGTTGCCGAACACGAAAACGTCATCTGGGTTTGCGACGGAGCGGCAAACGTTGGCCAAATAGGACATGCAGTAGGCGTCTTACTAACAAACTTGGATAAGGCGAGGATGTGCTGCACAACAGCCGTTGCAGCAGGCTCAAAACCGCATTTAGAGATCGCAGAGAAAGCCATGAAAAACATTGTTATAAACGGGTGTGGCAACAGATGCGCCTCAAAGGTTTTGGAGAAAGCCGGTAAAAGGATAGATTATGAAATTGACATATCTAAGTACTTGCAGAAAGTACCCACGCTTGACATATATGAGGCAGATGTAAAGAAAATAGCAGAAGTAGTCATGAAAGAAGCAAAGCTGTAGTGACTAGAATCATGGTTTATGAAATTCGCATCACGGAAAAAACACCATGCCTCCTAGAGCCTAGAAAACTTCAAATCACAGCCCAGGCAAATCAGCCGTTAAACGAGATAATCCCCATACTTTATTTAGCAATACCTCACTCGCAATATGCAAAGGCATTTGGCTCTGTTACTTTCCTATTAGATGGGAAGCTTGTGACTGTCTACTCCTCCGGAAAGATTAACCTTGGCTGCGTCTTAAGAGAGGAGATTGCTGTTGGACTTTTGGAAAAGTTGGAGAACATGCTGAACAAGGCTTTCGAGTATTATGAGAAACACGGTTCCCCGGACCCCAAACTTATAGACATAAAACAAAAGCTAAGTCCACTTGAAATCTACAAGCATTTGCCCAAAACAAACTGCAAGGAATGCGGAGAACAAGGATGCTTCCCATTCGCTGTAAAACTTGCAAACGGAGAAAAAACCTTACAAGAATGCACTCAAATCCAACAGCCAAAATACAGCGCCAATAGGGAACAATTGGAGAAGATATTACAACCAATAAAACTGGAAATCTAAATCTGTGACAGCTATAAAAATGGATGAGGAAATGAGCTGGGAATTCGAGGAACTTTTATTCGCAGATGTTCTTGTTAAAAAGATTGAGATAAAAGAAATTTCGCCTTGCACTGCTGATCCTGAAAGGATTAAGTTTTTGGCTCAAGCTGACAAGCCCTTGGAGGGTGTTTTGCCAATCCTTTATTTAGCTATTCCAAACGCCAAATATTCTGAAAAGCTTGGCGCGTTAAGTTACATGCATCAGCAGCATTTGATAACAATTTTTGCCAACGGAAGAATAGCCATGACCTATGTTAGAGACCGGAAAGAGGCAGACCAGCTCATCGAAGAGGCTAGGCGGCTGATAAACCGAGCATTAATATACTTGAAAACCCATGGAAAGCCAAGCTTAGAAATGGTTCAAGCCAAGAAAGAGCTAACCCCAGTCAAGATTTACGAGCTATTGCCAAAAACAAACTGCAAAATTTGTGGGGAACAAAGCTGCTTCGCTTTTGCAGCCAAACTTTTAAATGGTGAAAAAACATTACAGGACTGTCCGCCACTGGATTCCAGCGAATATTCCATGAATAAGCTTCAAATAGAAAAGATGATGAACCCTATAAAGCTTATGTAAAGGCTTTTAAAACATATTTAAATATTTTAATTTCACCAGTAACTCTTGGGAACCAGCAAATGTCCGAATCTAAAGTTGATAAAAGGCTTATGCGCCTCCTAAGTTCTGGACTTTGCCCTCATGAGGACCCGGCGAAATATGCGGTAGAGTTAAGACAGCTTGCAGATAAAGTGGCGGGAGCTGATGAAGCAGAGAAGCATTGCAGGGTTTTTAAGGCGTTGGCAGACACTACCAGGCTTAGAATTTTGAAACTTTTGGATGTTAGAGAGATGTGCGTTTGTGAAGTTATGATAGCACTAGATCTAACACAGCCCACGGCTTCCCATCATTTGAAAATACTGGAAAACGCGGGGCTTGTAAAAAGCAGAAAAGAGGGTAAATGGGTTTATTATAGCATTGCAAACCCGAAAATTATTGAAACAATTTTTAAGCCTCAAATTGGTTAACTCTCTTTTAGGTGACAGGCCGTTCTGCTCAATGTTGTAAACTATGGCTTCTGGCCTAAAACTTTCAACTAGACGCTTAAACTCATCCCAACTCCTAACCCTAACTACACCTTTATCAGTGTTATCTTCAGACTGCATAGCCACCATCTGACTAAACGCCTTTTTAAATTTTAAAAAGGAAGGAAGAAATGCGGCTAAAGCTTCTTGTAAACTATGTCCTTCTCCCTAACGCGTTGCGCCACTTTTAAGCCTATGCTTTGTCCAGCTTCGGCTCTCTGCACATTTTTATGTTCAATCTGCATGGACTCCACCACCTGTTCAAAATCCGTCGTTGGCCCTCTAATAACTATGCGGTCTCCAACTGTTAAGGGTGCCTTAAGCTCAACAACCGCCACGCCAATCTTGGTGAAGTAGTGGGTTACGCGTCCCACCTCGAGCAGGTTCTCTTCAACCAAACACTCCATCTCCAGATGAAATTAGGCGTTTTATTGGATAAATAATTTATCTCAAGTTTTCAACCTAGGCATCTGCGAATTCTAGCGGCTTCCACGAGGCATTTTTGGGCTTCCCAGTTGTCCTGTTCGATGAAAGCTATGAGGAAATCATTAACTATGTTTTCGTATCTCCGCTGTGCAAGGCTTACTGGTCCAAGTTTAACGGAAAGCTTTTCCTCCACAGCTTCAAGATCTTTCATCAGTTCAGCCATCCCTAAGCGAAGTTCTTCACGGCTCGCACCGACCAGCTTAGCAATCTGCTCGTGCATGTCGATCAACATGTTAAGGTTGCGCCATGAAAGAAAAGCGCCAGCGTACTCCAAGTCGCGTTTGAGGTTTATGTAATACTTTTCTAGGACTTTCCATTCAGCCTCATTGAGGCTGTTGAGGGCTTTAAAGCCGATGAATTCTGGCGGAATTCCAAGCGTATAAAGCGCCGCCGCGAATGGTATAGCCCTTGGAAGGGAGACCTTCCCAACGTTTCGGCTGTAGCCGAACAAACCTATGTGGAGTTTTCTAGCCCGCCTTTGTGGGACGTGACACGCCACCGCGTTTACCAAAGGCGCAAGCCTCTCCACAACCCTCTGATAATCAACCATGAACTTGGCTATAACGCCTTTCAACGTCTCAGTTTCACCAAGCTCCATGCTAGGAAACTCTCCGCAGGGTAGATTGTCGTTCAAAACTTTAACCACACGCCTCGCCTCATTAATTGGATAATCATATTTCAGGGCCGACTGGATTGTCACTGTGCAGACTCCCGAGTATTCCTCCATAAAGTATTCGACGTTATCTGGCGATAAGTGTCCCCGGAATGGCATAGTTCCCACACCGATTATCGGATATAACTCGACGCTAAACCTTTCTTCAAGAGCCTTCAACTGTGAGAAAGCCAGTTTGCAAAGTAGCACTGCACACACTAGCCCATAATTTAGGGCGGGGTCGGAGCGAGCTACGAAGACCCTAAGGTATTTAGGCTTAACAGTCTTTATGTAAGGCTCTATAATTTGGCCTATCCTCAAAACGCTTTCCATGTCCTCTATCAGCGGGATAACCTCTATGGTTTTTGGGTTAAATGGACCTATCCAGTCCTCTACTTTCACTGACCCGTTAAGCTCCACTTTTTCAGCTCCAGCTATGGTTTTCTCGTAATACCTCAAAAGCCACAAAAGCTCGTCGCTGCTTGTTGTAAAAGGCAGTATAACCTCGAAAATCGGTGAAACATCCCGCTTGTAAAAGGTGCTTGCAATATCGTGGGCTACTGGAATGTTAACCAGAGACTCCAACAGGATTTTCCGTTCAGCAGTTTCAATTCTCGGGTTTGGAACACGATATGTTAGGAACACATCCTCTCCTAAAATATGCCACCTGAAAAATTCGCCGTACTTGCTAAGAAGCTTTCTAACAACGTGGGTGTCAACATCCTTGCCCTCAGAATCCCACATAACCTCCATGCATCCAAGCTCTTTGTAGGCAAAGAAAGCCTCATCGATTTCAGCGTCTCCCTGAATGATGTCTCCTCTCACCCAGTTTGGAAGAGACACGTTGTCTGGATGTTGAGTGGACATGGTTCTTGGAATCTTCCTGTTCGCCAAACCCATTTAGAGACTGCTCCACGCCCCTTAGCCTAACGCTGTTCACGGGTATAAACTTTCAACAGTAAGTTTAGTGAAAAAAGCAAAAGCGGCCTCTTACCAGAAATCAGCTTCGTAAAAATTACGGAAACGCTCTTTCAGTCCGAAGGCTTCCCACAAGATGTGTTGGAGAGGCTTCAACAACTCTGACATGGAGTTTTTTGCCCAGTATGCCACCGCAACCCATAACAACAATAGGCTTGTAGGCGAAGTTCCTGCCAACCCAGGAACCAGAAACCGTTCCAAGCTCATCCACGAGGATTTCACCCTCCCAACCAACCCACCTTCGGTTCCGTTCAAGGGCCACTTCTAAAGCCACACGGCTCAAAAAGGCGCTTCTAGCTTTAACCTCTGAAAAAGGAATAGTGTCTTTCATTTCAGCGGCTGGTGTCCGCGGCCTTGCAAAAAACTTTGAAACGTTAACTACGTCCGGTTTGACATCCATTATCAGCTGAACCGTTTTCTCGAAAGCCCCCCTTGTTTCTCCGGGAAAACCGCAGATAACATCTGTTGCAATGGTCACTTGCGGGTGAACATTGCGGAAAACTTCTATTATATAGCGGAAATCCTTCACGGTGTAAAGTCTCCGCATACGCGCAAGGACTTGATCATCGCCACTTTGAACCGGCAAATGGAGAAATTTAAAGACCTTTTCGTCCTTGTAAGCCTCTACAAGGCGGTCTAATATTTTTAGAGCCATATTGGGCGTCATCATTCCAATACGAACTTTAAAATCTCCATAAACCTTACAAACAGCGTCTAAAAGCTCCGGAAGATTTGAGCCTATGTCTAAGCCATAACACGCCGTATCCTGCGCCGTGAGCCAAAGCTCTCGAACCCCCTCGGCGAGGTCGGCTCTAACCCTTTCAATTATCTCTTCCACAGTGTAGCTTCTCAAACGCCCCCTAGCAAACACAACACAACAGTATGCACATGAACCCAGGCAGCCGTAGCTTATGGGGATTATGCCAACAACGGGGTTCAAGCGAACCCTAGGAAGGTGAATGTCAGGTTTAGCTCTTTCTGCGTTCTCTAAAGCGACAACCTTCCTACTCCTCAAAACCTCCTCAACAACACCAACTATTTTTTCGCCTAAGGCCGGTCCAGCCACACCGTCAAACTTCACTTCCCGCTTTAACCTTTCAAAGTTTATGAGGGGCAGACATCCAACAACAATCAGTTTCTTATCCCTCGGAACACGCTTCAAAAGGTCGATCATGCGGTTCTCTGTTGGACCCTTAACAGCACATGTGTTATAAACAATCACGTCAGCCTCCGCCAAACTATTTACAAGAACATATCCAGCCCTAGCTAAACAACCAGCCATAACCTCCCCGTCAGCCAAATTTGTTGAACACCCGAAGCTTCTAAGAAATACTCGGAAGCTTTCCATGACAATACATTAAATGCTTCAAAAAAGATAAAAACCTAGAGGTGTTTGAAAACCTGTTTTACAGCTTTTTGAAATAGCTATGTAGTAAGCTTTAAAAAGAAAAAAACCAGCATATTTAAAACATATTTAAATCATAACATATACAAGTATAATTTCTAGACGACTTTTTCTCGCTCACCAGTAGGGGGGTTTGAAATGAAGTTGATCACGCTGTATCTTCCTGAACCATATATCGAGGCGTTGAATCAGCTGGTGAGTGAGAAGCTTTATCCTAATAGGGCTGAAGCCATTCGTGTAGCTATACGCGACTTGATAAACAATGAGGTTTGGCGCAGGAAGAGGGTTGGCTAATGCAGTCCACTGTTGGACAGCAGACTTTCCGCTATTCTTGGCAGAACACGGTTGCCAGCGAGATTCGCCAGCCCAGCCTTTGCCGTATGCTAGTGGTTGGTGTGGGTGGAGCAGGAAACAACACCGTGACAAGGCTTATGGAGATGGGCATAGTTGGGGCTGAGTGCATAGCCATAAACACCGATGCCCTCCATCTAAAAATTTCAAAAGCCCATAGGAAAGTGTTGATAGGCGAAAAGTTAACGAATGGGCTTGGGGTTGGCGGAGACCCAAAGCTTGGAAGAGCCGCCATAGAAGAGTCTAGAAAACAAATCGAAGAGCTGCTCACAGGAGTAGACGTGGTCTTCATAACGGCTGGGCTGGGCGGTGGAACAGGTACGGGAGCCGCACCAGTGATCGCTGAGATCGCGAAAAGGAAAGGTGCTTTAACAGTTGGGGTTGTAACAACGCCTTTTAGAATCGAGAAGGGACGCATGGAATATGCAGCTTTCGCTTTAACCGAAATGCGGAGGCACTGCGACACAGTTGTGGTCATAGACAACAACAAACTGCTTCAACTTGCGCCCCATTTACCCATAAACGAGGCTTTCAGGCTGGCGGACCATGTTTTGGCGAACATGATTAAAGGAATTGTGGAAACCATTTCGGCCCCAAGCCTCATTAACCTGGACTTCGCTGATTTCAAAACAGTCATTAAACGGGGTGGCTTGGCAGTTATAGGCGTAGGGGAGTCAGACGCCCCTAACAGAGTTGAAGACGCTGTCAGAAAGGCTTTGAGAAACCCCCTCTTAGACGTGGATTACATGGGAGCTAAGGGCGCCCTCATACATGTGTGCGGAGACGCAAACATGACTATTGAAGAGGCAAACCGTGTCGGGGAAATAGTTACGGAAATGATGGATGAAGACTCGCTGGTCATATGGGGGGCCAGAGTAAACCCTGAAATGGACGGCAAGATTAAGGTGACACTGATCCTAACAGGGGTTAACTCACCCTACATTCTAAGCGGATTTGGCTTCACAGCGCCCCAGCTTTTCAACCTTGAACCCTACGCTGAGCCTGAGAAGCCGCTAAACATAGATTTGGGCCTCTACCAAATGGAACAAGACACGTGACCGCACTCAGCACCTTTTTTCTAGAAGCTTGAGGCCAATTTTGCCGCAGCTTGTTTTGGGCAAATAGTTTATAGAGAGGGCTTATGCGCATTTAAGTTGAAAAAGCGTGAAGGAGAAGGGCTGATGCCCCTAGGTGTAGGTTTAATTGGATGCGGTGCTATAGGAACGGTTCTGGCAGAGGCTATTAATAAGGGACAAGCCGGGGACGCTTGTCTGGTCATAGTCTTCGACAAAAACCTTGAGAAGGCCTTGAGTTTAGCGCGGAGGTTGAAAAATAAGCCGAAGGTTGCAAAATCCTTCGAGGAACTTCTCGAATGTGAAGATGTAGAGCTTGTTGTGGAGGCAGCCTCCCAAGAAGCTGTTAGGGCTTACGCCTCTGAAACGTTGAAGGCTGGGAAAGACTTAATGATTATGAGCGCAGGAGCCCTTGTTGACTCAAAACTCGTCGACGAAATTAGACGCGCCGCAAAAGAGAGTGGCCGAAAGGTCTATGTGCCTTCGGGCGCCATCGCCGGTTTAGATGGAGTGAAAGCTTCAGCCTTAAGCAGAATAGAGGAGATAATTTTAACTACGAGAAAGCCTTTGGAGGCCTTGGTGGACAACCCCTATTTTAAAGAGAAGTTTGGTGGAAGGGTTGAGAAGCCAACTGTGATTTTTGAGGGAGATGCAGCGGAAGCATGTAAGCTTTTCCCCGCAAACGTTAATGTTGCAGCAACCCTAAGCTTGGCTGGTGTAGGTGCAGAGAAAACAGTTGTGATGGTTGTCGCCGACCCAGCTTTGAGGAGAAATGTTCACGAAATTGACGTTAGGGGCGAGTTCGGCTTGCTGAAGGTTTACGTGGAGAATGTTCCTTCAGCTGAAAACCCGAAGACAAGTTATTTGGCAGCCCTCTCAGCCATAGCAACTTTAAGGAAGCTTACTGAGCCCATAGTTGTGGGAACTTGAACACTTTTTATGCTTGAAAAGCCTGACCTTTAAGGCTAAGAATTCCCTTTTAAACCTCACCCCAAACGGTGTGGCTTCGCCTAGGGGCTCACATAAACCCTTACTTATGGCTTTAACTACGCTGTCACATTCAAGTTCAGCTTCCACGAGCGTATACGCGTTGCCTATCTCCGGAGGATAGTGGGCATCGCTTCCCCCCACCTGGGGCAAGCCAAGCCTTGCAGCCATTTCCCGCGCCCTTTCCACCGAACGTTTAAAGGGGAAAGCTGAGGCGTTCACCACTTCAACAGCGTCGAATTTTCGATTTGTTTTTTGCCCCAAGCTTGCCTTTAAAACGGCTTTAGGATGGCATGCTATGGCTAAACCTCCAAGCTCGTGGATTCTATCCACGGTTTCCTCCACGCCCAGTTTTTTTGGCACCACCTCCTGGAGGTTAAGCCCAATTATGTGGCCTTCTAGGCTTGAAATTTCCATGCCTGGGATTATGAGGAAATCCTTCACTTCTCTCGCCATTTTAAGCGCGGCGTCTATTCGGTCATGATCGGTTATGGCTATGCCGTCGAGTCCCTTCTTTTTCGCGTAGAAAACAAGCTCTTCTAGTTTAATCAGCCCATCGTAGGAGTGGCACGTGTGGACGTGGAGGTCAATTCTAATTTTCAGCTTTTTCCCTTCGCTAGGGCTTCTCTAACTTTTTCCAACATTTCATCGAGCTTTTTCTCGTCGGCTTCTATCTTACGGAATAGCGGCCTAGCCTCGCCTATTTTGTGGCCCGCTGGCAAGGGTTTTAGGGCTTCCTCCCACTTCTGCTGGTGGACGCTTTCCGGCAGGTTTAAGGTTTTCCAGAGCTCTTCAGCCGTGAACGGGATTATTGGCGCGGAAACTATGGCTAGGGCCTTCACAAGCTGGGCGGCCACATATATAACTGTGGCAGCTCTGGCCTTGTCGCCTTTAACAAGATTCCAAGGCTCCTTCTCGTTAAGGTACTGGTTGCCCAAACGCCCTATCCCCATAACCCCGCTGGCGGCGGCTTGAAGTCGGCAAGCCTCATAGTTGCCGGCGATTTCATCCACGCGTTCCTTTAGGCTATCTAGAACTTGGCTGTCCCCCGCGTCCAACGCAGCTGGTTCAGGTATTTGACTTTCAAAATGCCTATTTATAAAGGACAACGTGCGGTGGATGAAGTTCCCAAAAGTATCGTTTAGGTCTGCGTTTATTTTTTCCGCGAAGATTTCCCATGAAAAGTTTGAGTCTTTGGTTTCTGGACGCGTGGCTATTAAAAAGTAGCGCCAATAATCCGGCGGGAAAAGCTCTAAGGCTTCGTCTATCCATATGCCTATTCTCAGGCTTTTTGAAGCCTTCTCGCCTTTAAATTGGAGAAACTCGGTGGCTGAAACGTTCCACGGTAGATTGTAGTCTTCGTGGGACGCCATGAGTAGGGCTGGCAGAATTATCGTGTGGAAGGGGATGTTGTCTTTCCCGATGAAGTATAGGGTTTTCGTGTCTTTGTCGAACCAATAAGCTTTCCAGCCCTCAGGGTCCCCCCGGCTTATGAAATACTCCACGGTGGCTGAAACATAGCCTAGAACAGCTTCAACCCAGACATAAATGGTTTTGCCCTCAGCTCCTGGGAACGGGGCTGGAATACCCCAACTCACATCTCGCGTGACAGCTCTTGGCTTTAGGCCCTCCCTAATGAGGTTTAGACTGAAGTTCTTGGCGTTGGCCGGCAGCTGCTTGTTCTCACTTATATATTTGGCTAATTTGTCTGCGAACCTTGGAAGATCGAAATACCAGTGCTTTGTTTTCTTGACGACGGGTTTGCCCTTGCAGATTACGCAGTAAGGCTCTATTAAGGTCGTTGGTTCAAGAAGTCTCCCACATGCGTCACATTGGTCTCCACGGGCAGGCACGTGCCCACAGTAGGGACATTGCCCCTCGACAAAACGGTCTGGCAGATAGCGTTGACATTTCTCGCAGTAAAGCATCTCAGTTTCCTGGGTGAATATGTAGCCGTTGTTATAGATTTTCATTAAATGTTGTTGCACAAACTCTTTGTGTACCGGGCTTTCAGTCCGTGTGTAATTGTCGAATGATATGCCCCACTTCTTAAAGAGTTCTGCAACCCTTGCATGGTTTTTGTCCGTCAACTCTTTGGGTTTAACGCCAAGCTTTATGGCCTCCACCTCTATTGGGGTGCCATGCTCATCGGAGCCGCTTACCATAACAACTTCTTCGCCCTTAAGCCTATAATAGCGGGCAACAACATCGGCTGAAAGCACAGATCCAACTAGGTTGCCGAGGTGAGGGGTCACGTTTATGTACGGCCAGGCGGATGTGACTAAAACTTTCCCGAGTCCCACACACCTCCCTACGCCTTGAAACGGCTGATAAGCTATTATGAGATGTACAGAACATGCTTAAAAACTGAATGGAAAAATGGGGAGGTTACTCTGTTTTTTCGATAGTTTCTTCCAAAACCACTTTGGGTCTCCGCACTGAGAGGAATATAGTGGCGGCCAAAATTATTGTGCAGACTATCACCAGCACAGACTGCAAAGTCACCAAGGTCAAAAGTTTATCCATACCTTCCAGCGAGCGGAGGCCTGGCGTAATAACCTCAAGAGGAATTCCTTCCTTAACCTTGTAAGTTGTTGTTCCGATGTTGTAGGAAACTTCAACCTCTATGTCTCCGTTAACAGCCCTTCCATCCGTTGGCACGGCAAAGGTCTTCGTCAAACTCCAGTTTTTGCCAGCGGATAGAACGGCGTCTATGCCCGTTACGCTGTAGTTTCCGCCCCAAACAGGGGCATACCAAGGATAATAGATTGACACGTTTTTGAGAACTATTTCGTCCGGGCCGTGGTTGTAAACCCACAATTTTAACGTGACGGTTTCGCCGGCTGAGTACTGTGGCTTATCAGTGTAGCCGTAAACCTTAACGTTGGCAACGCACCTCGCAGGATCCGCCAAAGCTGAGGCTGCTATGGCTAGGACTGCCAAAAACAGGGGTAGCGAAGTTTTCTTTTCCAAGGAACCACCCGGATTTAGAGTATGATTACCGTTGGCTTTTAAAGCTTGTTAAGTTGGCGTTAGGCTTCAACATTCTTATTCAGATTCAGAAGCCTCCTTAACAGCCGCAACGACCTCCACGGCGGAAGCATCTGTTTTAATGCCCTTAGGGTTGAAGTGGGTTTGGTGGGCTTCAAAACCCTTGGCTTTTAGGGCTTCTAGAACCGCCTTCACCGAAGGCACTCGGAGGCTAATTCTATCGCATATCGTGTCCAAAACGTAGTAGGTGGGTGGAGCTGAAATCTCATTTTTCACAAGCGCCAAAATTTTCTTTATTTTCTTTTTCAGCTTGAAGGACCTTTTTTCGGCTTCCATACCCATTAATGTGCAGAATTCTTCTTCGGCCAGTTTTCCAAGCCATAAGGGTCCAGCGTAATCCATTTTTGAGCCGCAATATGGACAGGTGTCCGCATGCCCAAACAAGGTTTTTGCGGCTTCTCTGTGGAAACAGTTAAAGCAGTGGAGGATATAGCCTAACTCTCTAACGGCTTTGTCAGCTTCACGTGCACCATGCTTTAGGAGCATGTACACGCGCACATAGTGGTCTGTGCTGTGGCTAAAGACGGGAATTATGCCCACTTCGTGTTTGGCTGCCAAGGCTGCGGCACTTCCAACGACAAGCCTTAAGGCAATTTCATGGCAATACTCTGTTCGAAGGGGTTTACCGCCGTATTTTCGCACACAGGCTTTTGGGTGCACACCGCATAGAGGCGCCATGTCCGTGGCAGTTAAAGCTAAAAGTCCGCCATCGCGGGTTGCCCTAAAAGCAGCGTCTAGGTAAGGAGCCGGGGACCCGAAGGGGTCTATATCTATAACGTCAAATCTCCTATTTGGTGCGGCATGACTGGCAAGAAGGAGATTTGCATCCATGTTTTCGATGGTTACCAGCCCTTCAACACCATTCAACTCCACATTGTACTTGGCTAATAAACACGCTTTCCCATTTATGTCGTTCACCACAACTTTTTTGATGCCTTCAACCTCCAGCGCGAAACGTACCCCCCTAACGCCACAGCCAGCTAAGGGTTCACAGACACAGATTTCATGGTTTACAGCTCGCTGGTATACTTGTAGCGCCAACACTGCGATGTCGCGGTTCAATTCCATTGCCGGATTATAGAAAACTGGGGCCTTTGAAGGCGCGTATTCGCAGGGCTTCTCCACAAAAGCTGAAAGCTTGGGAACTAGCACCTGCACTTGGCCCTCCTTGACTATTTCTGTTGGAAAGTCTATTTCGCTGTTCAGCCCCATCATGCCTTTGCTATGCCCCACTCTAGGAGAGCTGAATGTATCATTTGGGAAGCTATGGCCGCTAATATGACCGCCATGATGCGACTTATGGCTTGAACCCCGTTATTGCCCACCGCAGAAACCAACAGAGGCGCAAAACGCAACGTCAAGTAAACACCTATCGCGGCGATTAAGCCCCCCGCCAAAACGTTGACTATGGCGTATGTGCCAGCCAAAACTATGAGAGTCGTCATGGTTCCAGGTCCGACGAGAAGTGGTGTTGCTAGGGGCACAACAGCTGCCTGCCTGACATCTATGGCTTTTGACCTTGACATCCCGCTAAGCATGTCTATGGCCAGGATTAGCAGCAGTATACCCCCGCCAAGCCTGAAGTTTGTGACGGAAACGTTTAAGGCGGCTAGTATTAGCGGTCCGAAGAGAGTGAATGTTAGAAGAAGCGCTACAACCATCATGGTTATAGTGCTTGTTATTTTAAGCCTCTCATCGCTTTTGAGGTTTCCAGTGTAAATGAGAAACGTTGGAATAGTGCTTACGGGGTTCATTATCGTGTAAAGCTGGATGGATATGTTTAGAATTGCAGCAAGGTCAACTTGAACCCACTCCTTTAAACCTCCAACAGTGAAACGGAAAGATGTCAAAAACACCAGAAGAACTATTACGAGCAGCAAAGCCAGACGAAAAACTCTACTATGCCTGCGGGCTATCCACTCGCTCAACTGTATTTCAAGGGATGAAACCAAACCCTCACGTTCCCTCTTACCCATATAGGCTTAAACATCCTCCGTCTTAGCGTTGAAAGTTTCGGAAGGGGCTAGATATTAGACTTCTGGTCAAATGAGGCTGTGCCAAAACTTTAAGCCTAGTTTGGGGCTATGCATAACCGAGAGCGTGCACTAAAATGAAAGCTTTCATATCAGTTGACCTTGAAGGAATGCCTTACATAGTGGCGCCAAGCCAGCTAAACCTGAAAGGCGCTCTGTACGAGGAGGCCAGGAAAATCGCAACAAAAATAACGCTGGCGGCGGCAGATGAACTCCACAAAAACGGCTTCAATGAAGTGCTTATAGCGGACAGCCACGGCCCCATGGTTAACATCTACGTGGAGGATCTACCCGAATATGTAGAGATTATTCGCGGTTTTCCCCGTCCCCTAAGCATGGTGGCGGGCGTAGAGAGTTGTGATGCAGCTGTTTTCTTGGGTTATCACGCCAAGTTTGGAACAACCAAATCCACCTTCGACCACACTTACAGTGGTGGAAGTGTCAGAAAAGTTGAGGTTAACGGCGTCGAAGCAAGCGAGTTCCTTTTGAACACATACGTCGCCGGCGAGCTAGGTGTGCCTGTGGTGATGGTAGCTGGGGAAGCCCAACTTTTAAGAGATGACGTTGAAAAGTGGACGCCTTGGGTTGAAACAGTTACCTTGAAAAATTCGTTGAGCCGGGTTTCCGCCAGAAGCCCAAGTATGGCTAAAATTGAAAGGGGGTTGAGGGAAGCTGTCAATAGGGCTGTTGCAAGACTTAAAGCCGGGGAAGCTAGACCTCTTGTCGCTGAAAAACCAGTTAACATGCGAGTAACCTTTCTCGCAAGCCACTTCGCCGACGTGGCGGCGCTTTTCTCAACAGCGAGAAGGATTGACGCCCTAACTGTGGAGTACACAGCGCAAAACATGACCGAAGCCTACAAGACCTTCGAGCTACTTGTGCTCGCCGCCAGCGGAGTTTCAGCCCTCCTAACCCAGCAAACGTGAGAGAGGGGCGAAGCAGTCTTGCATAAACGCGTGCTTCTGTTAACTGGCAGTCCAGGCGTTGGAAAAACAACGCTGCTCATGAAGGTTGTGGAAGTGTTGAAGGTCAAGGGCTACAGCGTCGGCGGAATGATAAGCCGAGAAGTACGCTCATGTGGAACACGCATAGGCTTTGAAATCCTAGACTTGGCAAGCAGCAAGCGGGGATGGCTTGCCCACGTAAACCAGAAAACAGGTCCACGGGTTGGCAAATACCGCGTAAACTTAAAGGACTTGGACAGCATAGGTGTAGAAGCAATTCTGAAAGCCACCAGAGAAAGCGATGTAATCGCCATAGACGAAATCGGACCTATGGAGCTTTTCTCGGAGAATTTTAGAAGGGCCGTCAAAGAAGCTGTTGAAAGCGGCAAACTCGTTGTCGGCGTAATCCACTGGAAAGCCAGAGATGGGCTTGTTGACGCTGTTAAAAAAAGGCAGGATGCGGAGGTTTTCACAGTCACTTTTGAGAACCGCGAAAAGCTTCACCAACAAGTCATCGATGAAGCTTTACGTTTTCTCACGGAACAACATAAAAGGTTTTAATTGACAAGCAGGTATGTTTAGTGAAGGTTTCGCGATGCTGGTTGCAGGGGTTGACGATGCTGGACGCGGCTCCGTTATAGGGCCTCTCGTTATAGCTGGAGTTTTGGTTGACAGCAAAGACGTTTCAAAACTTGTTGAGTTGGGTGTTAAAGACTCGAAGCTTCTGTCGCCGCGTCGCAGAGAAGCCCTAGCCGCCGAAATAAAGCGTTTAGCCAGAAAACATGCCGTGATAAAGCTTTCACCGGCGGAAATTGACAGGGTTGTCGAAAAGGGTAGAAAGCTTTACAGACTTAACTGGTTGGAGGCGCAAGCCATGGCCAAAGTAATAGAGCTTCTCCGCCCAGACGTGGCATACGTAGATGCCTCAGATGTTTTAGAGGAGCGTTTTAAACGGCAGATTTTAGAGCTTCTCCCTTTCAAGGTTGAAATAGTTTCAGAGCATAAGGCTGACCGCAAGTACCCGGTAGTTTCAGCTGCCTCCATAATAGCGAAGGTGGAGCGTGACCGCGAAATAGCCGAGTTGAAAGCTAAGTATGGCGATTTTGGATGCGGCTATCCCACGGACCCGAAAACCATAGAGTTTCTGCGCCGATGCCTAGAAACCTTCAAAGAATACCCAGAGTTTGTCCGTAAAAGCTGGAAACCAGCCAAGAAGGTTAAAGGGGAGAAAGACTCCCGGCAGATGAAGCTCGTCTAAAGCTTGCATAAGTCTTCTGGACCCTTTATCCTGAATAGTTCTTCCTTGTCCACACATGGAATATCCTTATCCAGCTTGGGTTTATGTCCATCCGTTACCAGAACTGGGTGGGCTTTTACAACCTCACTTAGGCTTAGTATTTCTTCAACCCTTCTTTTCAACATCCTCTCTTGGCCGTCCATGACCCCACCAATTATTTTTACGTTTTCTTCTGGAACCGTGACAACGAAGTCGAATGGTGCCTTTTTCACGGCCACAATGTTGTAGCCGACCAGTTTCTTGAAGATTCTCTGGAGAAGCTTGTTCCGCGTGAAGACTTGCCTAGCCCTCGCTGCAAAGGGTTTCCGTCGGCTTTTAGACGTTTCGAAAATGTTAACGGGTTTAGCCACGGGAACCCCAAGTGCGCATAGAAGGTTGTAGGCCGCTGTTACGGAAGCCTTGGCCATCCCCCTCTCATATCCGTAAAGCGTCCTCCTCGAAATGCCCACTTTCTCCGCAACCTCGCCTACGGACAATCCCAGCTCTTGCCTCCGTTTTTTGATAGCTTCGCCGTCTATCTCTACATAATATCCGCCAGGTCCTGCCTGCACGAGGGGATGTATATCCCTCAACACAATGTTTTCGAAGGTTTTTGGAGTTACGGCTAAAACATTGTAGCGCGAGTAAACCGTGTCATCTTCCAAGGGTTTGTCGCGGGTTTTCTCGCTTATGAAAAGCGAAGCCGCCGATATTTGCTCGGCAATAATCCTAAGCTCCAGAGAGTCGTAGGGTGAAACACATCCAATGTCCTGTTGTACTTTAACGAGGATTAAAGCTTCATCCTTTCTGGCAGCTATGTCGAAACAGCTCGGCCTGGAGCAGCAGATCTGGGAGACGGTGAAACCGCCTTCCTTCAGTACAGCCTCCGCCGCCTTAACCTTCTCCGTCTCCCGACAAATCATCGAATTTTCACAAGATATTCAATATTGGACTCTAATATAAGCATATATGTTAGAAAAACGGTGAAAGCTAGCTTTAAACCGCCTTGAAGTATCTGCAAGAGCCTGTCTAATCTACCCGGGATCCAGCCCTACGAGGCCAAAATATGGACAGAAAACCCATATGGAACATCTCTATACCTAGCTACGCAAACTTTATGTGGTCCATTGCACAACATTCTCCTCATTCCCACTTAGTTAACAAGCCTTTCAACCTCTAAACCTTGCAACTATCATGGCGTGAGCTTTGTCGTAAGGTTCCAAATGCACAACATCTTCCACATCGAAGCCCCTGCTTTCAAGAACTTTCAGCTCCCGCCTATAAACTTCGGAAGGCTCCTTTGTGATATCTATGCTTTGGGCTTTCACGGCCAGCATAATCCACCCACCGTTTTTAAGGTACAGGTCAGCGTTGTCGGCTAGAATTTTCGCCTGTTCCGGCTGGGCTATGTCGCAATATATGCCGTCCACCTTGCTGCGGATGAACAAAGAATATTTTTCTGGGAAGCGGGCGTCCTCCAGTATGGGCGTCATGTTCAGCCTGTATGGGCAAACGTTGTTTACGAGTTCTCTTAGGGCTCTAGCCGCGAACTCAACGCAGTAAACATGGCCCTTTTCGCCCACTATGTCGGAAACATGGCTAGCGGTTGTACCTGAAGCTGCACCTAAATATAGCACTTGATGTCCAGGCTGTATGGGAACTGTTTTAATGCCTTTCAGGATGGCAGCAGCGAGCTTGCTTCTGAAAGGATCCCATAAGCGGTATTCGATGCCCCCAAACCTTACAAGTTTTTCTCCGTAAACTGTTCTGCCCGGTGCGAGGTTTCTGGTGGCCAGCCTTTCGGTTCCATCGTCAAGTGTGACTATGTATATTTGGGGGAAGCATGGGTGAGGCTTAACGTGCACGCTTTCGTTTCCACTCCTTCTTTTCACGTTTTAGTTTGGGCTTCTTTTCAACCGGTTTAGGCGGCGGCTCAGCGTATTTTTGTCGAATCTCCTCAACCCGTTTTTCAAGGTCAGCTTTTAATTCCTCGCCAATGAACCTTCCTCCAAAAGCGTCTGTCCTAGCGGCTATGGCCAATTTTCCAGCCAAAGCCCTCGCGATTTTGCCCCTCTGCCACTTTTTCGCCTCATGCAGGTATGGATGCTGAAAGATTATCCCATGTTTAGGCGGCTTCGTCCCAGTTTTCAGCGAGCGGAAAAGGGCTTTCTCCGCGCCCAGCACCTGCAACGTGCTGGCTGGCATCTTGGCTAGGTTATTTAAGCCTCCAGCCAAAGCGATGAGACGGGCACCTAGAAGGGCGCCTGTCAAAGCCTTTATGTTTGGAGCCACCTCCTCCATAACATCGTCAATATACTTTTCCAAAGACTCCCTCAAATCATATAGGTCCAGAACTCTTCGGCCCAAAGCCTGGATCTGGGCTAGATCCCTTTCTGAAAGGTCTGCGCCCATGGAAGTTTTGGCGGCGTTAGTTATTTGTTCGGCTTTCTGCCCTGGTAACCCCTCCCTTTCAAGTCTTTCAGCCGTGAAATCTTCGCGATTTCCAATATTTACAACTAGGCGGGCATAAGTTTCATGCTTCTCCAGTAGGCGGTCAAGTTCCGGAAAGTGGATGCCGTACCACTCTCTGAGGCGGCTCATGAACAGGTTTATCGTCTTGTCCACATCGTCTAGAGTTTGGATGGCCTGGGCTACAAGCAAGTCTCTCTTTTCAACAGCCCCCTTCACCTTTAACTTGGCCAGCTCCATGGAAACACTGTGCATCCAACGCCTGAAATCCTCATAGTCTTTTGCGAAGCCTGTTTCTAAGGCGTAGGCTTCAACGTTGGAACGCAAAAGCTGCCCAGCCTCAGAATCCTTCAGAATCTCCGTTGCCACGGAGAAACGCCTCATAACGTCAGCCGCTAAAGCAGGGCTTTCGAAGACAAAAGTCGTGTACCCCACGTTTTTTAAGTGATTTATTAAGTCTGCAACTTCTCTGACCGTTTTTCCGGACTCTATTTCCAGTATGGTCTTCGCGGCTTCTTCAGGCTTTTTGGGGAAGAGGGAATGTGCTACAAGCCTATTCGACTCGTCGAAGGCTAAAACGCCAAAGATCGTCGGAACAACTGTTGCCTTCATCATCACTCCTCAGACAGCACACATATTTATCTGCATGCCTTAGTAGATAAAGGATTCTGAAACAGCATTCTACCCTCTTACACGGCGGATTTCAAAGACAACAGGGTTCTCCGGGTCTGGGCAAGCGTTGCATATTACGTCCCGGTTTTCTACCTATGGGAACTCCGCGCCGAAGCGCATGGCGTAAACTTTTGGAAGCAAACCATTAGCGCGCTGTAGCATATGTCGCCCTTAACAGATCTGCCGTTGAAAACTATTCTGTCGCCGATCTTGTGTCCAAAAGCACATTTCTGACTTTTCACGGTGACCTCAACAACATATACCTTAAACACAGCCTTAAACTAGTCCAAGCCTTCTATAGAGTTTTCTGTAAGAAGCGCCAGCGGAATGAAAGTTTATCTTTTGAAAGCTATAAGATAATAGAGCCCTCGGTGAAAAGTTTGAATGGTGAATGTTTAAGAGTTAACTTGGCGGGTTTAAGTCTCAAAAACCCAACCATGCTGGCTTCCGGCATTCTGGGTTATTCAGCTGAAACTCTGAAAAGAGTTGTGGAGGGCGGGGCTGGAGCCGTCGTAACGAAATCTGTTGGTTTAAAGCCTAGAACCGGCTACGCGAACCCGACGGTTGTTCAGGTTGCATGTGGCTTGATAAACGCCATGGGGCTTCCAAACCCGGGGATAGATGAGTTCGCTCGGGACATCAGAGAAGCCAAAAAGGTTTTGGATGTCCCCTTGATAGTGAGCGTTTACGGCTTTTCGGCTGAAGAGTATGCGGCTGTTGCTGAGAAAGCTGTTAAAGCCGGGGCGGACGCCGTAGAGCTTAACGTTTCATGTCCCCACGTCGAGGAGACGGGCGCTGAAATTGGACAGAAACCAGAGGTTCTGGCCGAGGTTGTTAAAAAAGTTAAGAGCGCTGTCGAAAAGCCCGTTTTCGTTAAGCTTTCACTCAACGTGGAGGACATTGCGGAAACAGCTGAGGTCGCCGTTAAAGCTGGGGCAGACGCCATAACTGCCATAAATACTGTTAAGGCAATGGCCATAGACATTGAAACAGCCAAACCTTTCCTGGGCAACAGGAGGGGCGGTTTATCTGGTCCCGCTATAAAACCGGTTGCCGTCCGATGCGTCTACGACATTTACGAAAGGGTTAAAGTGCCCATAATCGGGTGCGGCGGCATAACAAGCTGGCGAGACGCTGTGGAGTTCATGCTTGCCGGAGCCTCAGCTGTCCAGATTGGAACGGCTATAGCCCTAAAGGGACCACGCGTTTTCGGTTCGGTGATTAGGGGTTTAAACACTTATCTTAAAAGGAAAGGGTTTAGGAGTGTGAATGAAATTGTCGGCTTGGCTCACCGCAGCTAACAAGCACAGGTTAACTCGCATCTTAAAGGTGGAGACAGCCAGTCCTACGGTGAAAACCTTCACTTTCCGGGATAAATTATGCGCCAAAGCCATGCCCGGCCAATTCCTAATGCTCTGGATTCCAGGAGTGGACGAAATCCCGCTAAGTGTTTACAGTGTAGACGTTGGAAGGGCAACGGTTTCCGTGGCCGTGAAGCGGGTCGGTGAGGCAACGAGGGCATTGCACTCCTTGAAGGTTGGCGATTGGGTGGGGGTAAGAGGACCCTTCGGGAACAGCTTCACCATTAAGGGTGGAAAAGTGTTGCTCGTTGGAGGAGGAGTCGGCATAGCCCCCTTAACATTTCTGGCTAGGGAATTAACTGCCAAAAAGGTTTCAAAAATTCTCGTGGTTGTGGGAGCCAAAACAGGGGAGGAACTGATCTTCCTCGATGTGTTAGAAAAGTTTTGCGGAAAGGGAAACGTGCTCGCAGCTACCGAGGACGGAAGCTACGGCGTGAAAGGTTTGGCTTCAACCCTGGCGGAGTCGGCTATGGCTGGGGAGAAGTTCGACGTAGTTTACACATGCGGTCCGGAGCCCATGACACGGGCGGTTTTAGACCACGCTGAAAGGTTTAATGTCTATGCAGAGGCAAGTCTCGAAAGGATAATGCGGTGTGCCATAGGCATCTGCGGAAGCTGCACCATAGGAAGGTACAGAGTCTGCAAAGATGGGCCTGTCTTCAACATAAACCAGCTGAAAGGCATCAAAGACGAGTTCGGCGTTTGGAAACGTAACTTCAACGGAAGAAGGACGCCCCTCTAGCGAGACGTCCATTGAACGTCCTCATACCTACCCGCTAACCTAATAGACACGGCTCCTTTTTGTTTATAGCCGAAAACTGGAAAGTTGCTGACCTCTGCTTCAAAAAGGTTATATTTTGCTTGGCTTATTTTGTGTGTTTGCGGGTGTGTTGTGGTGAAAGGTGACTGCCAAATCAAAAGCTGATTCCCCTTTTCCGTTGAGTGCAGATTACCGCCCGCTTGAAGTTGAAAGGGAAACCCGAGAGTTCTGGGAGAAGAACCGTATACAAGAGAAGCTTATGGAGTATCGTGAGAAAAAGAACGTTGGCGTTTTGGGCTGGGTTGAGGGGCCGCCAACATTAAACGGCATACCCCACGTGGGCCATGCTAGGGGCCGCGTAATGAAGGACTTATGGTTCAGATGGAGGACTATGCAGGGCTTTTTTGTGCCTTTCTGGGCAGGTTGGGATTGCCAGGGCTTGCCTGTGGAGCTTGAAGTGGAGAAGCTTTTGGGCGTAAGGAACAAGCGGGAACTTTTGGAGAAGGTTGGCGAAGAACGTTTTGTTGAAGAGTGCAAGAAGACGATTATGCGCTACCATAAGGAGTGGGTGGAGGCCGACCGCAAACTAGGCATATTTATTGATCAGCGAAAGGCGTATTGGACTTACACCGATGATTACATCGAGCGGGAGTGGCAGTACTTAAAAAGTGCCTGGGAGCAGGGGCTTCTAGAGGAAGGCTACTATGTGGTGGCTTACTGTCCAGGATGCCAAACAAGCCTAAGCAGCGCCGAAGTGGGTTATGAGGGCTCATACGTGGAGGTGGAAGACCCATCCCTATACTTCAAGTTCAGGGTCGCCGACAAGCCTGACGAATATTTTCTAGTTTGGACAACCATGCCATTCACGATCGTGACGGACTTGATGTTGGCCGTCCACCCGGAAGCTGAGTACGCCAAAGTGCAGATTGGCGCTGAAAAGTGGATTATGGTTAAGCAGCGTGTGGAGCCTGTGATGCAGGAGCTTGGCGTGAAAGACTACACCATTGTTGAAACCGTCCTGGGCAGAAGCTTGGAAGGTTTAAGGTACGACTACCCGTTCAAGGACTTGGTTCCTAAACAGGCGGAACTCGACAACCACCCGCTTGTGCACAGGGTTGTTTGCGAAGACTTTGTAGACGTGAACACAGCCACAGGTGTCGTGCACCTTTCACCTGGCAACGGTGAAGAGGACTTCGCCGCCGCCCAAAAGCGGGGCGTCCCAATTTTCGCCCCCTTCGACGACGAGGTGAAATTCACAGGCGACGCGGGATTCTTCCAGGGAGTTTTTGCAAGGGACGCTGACGCCATGGTTATCGAGGAGCTTCGCAAAAGAGGTTTACTCGTTAAAGCTGACAAGATAAGACATGAATATCCCACTTGTTGGCGCTCTCACCACAAGCTTGTTTGGCTGGCTAGACGCGAATACTTCTTGAGAACAGATCGCATAAACGACAAGGTCGTAGCCGCAGCGGAGAAAGTTGAATACTTCTTCGAAGCCCCGAAGAACCGTTTCTTATCCTTCCTGAAAGAGGGCAAGCCATGGTGCATATCTAGGGAACGCGTCTGGGGCGCTCCCCTGCCCATATGGGTTTGCGAGAGATGCGGAACGAAAACATTCATTGCAAGTAAGAAGGAACTCGTCGAAAAGGCTTTGGAAAAGCCTCCGCCGAACTTTGAACTTCACAAGCCATGGATAGACCGCATAAAGATAGGGTGCGAAAAATGCGGGGGTGTCATGCACAGAGAACCCTTCGTCTTAGACACTTGGCATAACAGTGGAGCCGCCCCTTACGCGAGGTTTACGGATGAAGAGTTCGCCAAATACGTGCCAGTGGCCTTTCTCACCGAGGGCATAGACCAAACCCGAGGGTGGGCCAACTCCCTACTGCTGGAACACGTAATTCTAACCGGAAAGGCGGAGGCCCCATACAAGGCCTTCCTATTTCAGGGGTTAACCCAAGACGCTAAAGGCAGAAAAATGAGCAAAAGTCTCGGTAACATTATAGAGGTGAATAAGCTTCTGGAGAAAGCCTCAGCCGACGTTTGCCGGTTCTACATGCTTAGGAAATGCTCGCCCATAGACTTTATGAACTTCGACCTAAACGAGATGAACCGCCGCCCATACCAAGTGCTTGCAACCCTGTACCATTTGAACAGGTTCTTTGTGCAGAACGCTGAGTACGACTACTTCAACCCGCAAAAACACACATTGGAATGGGCGAAAAACAGGGGGTTGCTCAGAAAGCCAGACCTATGGCTGCTTTCAAAACTTCAGAAGACTATAGGCGACTACACTGCGAACTTGGAAAAATGCGAATTTAACACCGCGCTCGCTGAACTAGAAGAATTTGTCGTTGAAACTGTAAGTCGCCTGTACGTGCCAATGATAAGGAAAGAGCTTTGGACAGACGATCCGGAAACCCTAAACCGCAGACTAGCCATATACTCAACCCTGTGGCATGTTCTAAAAACCACACTGCTCCTATTCAATCCAGTAACGCCTTTCCTATGCGAGGCCTTGTACCAGAAAATATACAGACGCCTAGACCCTACACTGCCAGAATCCATAAACTTTGAAAGGTGGCCGGAACCGGATGGAAGCCTCCGAAACCCGGCTTTAGAGGAAGATTTTGAAACGATGTTGAAGTGTGTTTCTCTAGTTTACTCTGCACGCCAAAAAGCCAAACTGAAGCGTAGATGGCCCCTAAGGAAAATGGTGGTTGTGTCTTCTGAAAAAACATTGGAAGCTCTTCAAAGCTTAAGCGACATTCTTTTGGAACTTGCAAACGTCAAAAAGACAGAATACGCAGAGAGGCTTCCAGAAAACTTAATGGGCGAAGTGGAATCTGGAAAGTGGGTTGAAGCTTCCGAAAAAGGAATGGCCGTATACTTAGACGTTTACAGGGATGAAGCACTCTTGGGTGAAGGTCTCATGCGCGACGTGGCTAGGAGAGTTCAATCCTTAAGGAAGGAGCTGGGCTACGTGCCAACAGAAATCCTTGAAACAGTTCACGTGGCTGGATTAGACGAAGAAAGCATAAGGCTTCTAAAACCGTACATGGAGCAGATGGCTGAGCTAGTGCGCGCCAAAAAAGTTCAGCTCCACATAAACCCGAGTGAAGTTGAAGCTAAGTGGCATGAATACCCCTTAGACGATAAGAAGGTTTACGTTGCCATATCCTAAGTGGGGACAGCGTGGGGTAGCGCATGAAACGAAAAGAGAAAATAAGAATAACGTTCGAATCCGGCGTAACCGTTGAATGCGAGATACGTTTCGATGAAAACCCAAAGACAGCCGAAGCCTTAATGAAGGCTTTGCCCTTTGAGGCTAGAGCCGAGTTATGGGGGAAAGAAATATACTTTGAGGTACCGTTCAAAGTCGGTCTAGAAAAGGCTAAAGACATTGTGGATTATGGCGACGTAGCTTACTGGCCTGAAGGCCCAGCCCTATGCTTCTTCTTTGGGCCAACCCTTTCCAGCCCAAACCAAAACGTGATAAAACCCTATAGCCCGGTCAACGTAATAGGCAAAATCCTCGGAGACCCGAAAGTCCTTGAGAGGGTAGAAGAGGGCGAAAAGATTAGGGTGGAAAAGGCTTAAACGCGAAAACTACGCTTTTAACTGGTTTATGGCATTTTCAAGGACCTTTGCCACGTTCTCGATTTTGCTTTGAAGTGCTGCCAGTTTTTCTTGAAGTTCAGCCTTTTCCCTGCGCTCTTTATCTAGCTCAGCCTTAAGCTTTTCCAGCTCCTCCCTTGATGGTGCTTCAGCCTCCTTAAGCATGAAGGTTAAAACTTTCTCGCCGCGCAAAAGCATCTCGTAGGTTTCCCTAACAAGTTTTCCAGCCTCAGTTTTCCCAGTCAGGTGAGAGCGGATTGTTTGTTCACCCCTTCCAAGCTCATCAGCTATTCGTGGAACACTCATGCCAGCTTTCTCTCTCGCAAGAGCTCCAGCCGCCACCGCTAGGGAGTCTATCCATGTTATTCGGTCTTTAGGATCTGCGCTGCGCATTTTCTCAATGACATCCTGTCTCGAAACGGTTCCCAGAAGGAGAACTGCTTCAAGTTTTTGAATTTCCTCTCGACCCATAGGTCTCAACGGGACTTCAACCTCGCTCACGAGGTTTCACCTCCTCCCTCAAAAAAACCTCTAGAGGTCACCCTTATAGTTTTGTCTGGATAAACTACTATGCCTTTGCTTGTTATGTCGAATGGATGTCTCCTCATGGAGTGGCTTGTGCCCCGCATCTTCCAGACAATTATTGAACGTTTAAGCTCACCCTGAAACTCGTCTAAGTCGAGGCGGATAATTCCATCAGCTGCGTGTTCAACACCAGGCCCGCCGAAACCACGATCTGTAACGCTAACCTGGGAAACTAGGAAGCCCGTGCATCCTAAGCCGGCCAGAACCTTTTTAATCAGCATTATGGTAGACCTCGCCAGCATGGGCTTTGTCATGTAAATCGTAGAGATAGAGTCTATCACGACCCTCTCAGCCTTTAAATCCACAATCGCCTGCCGGACAATGTCCAAAAAGCTTGGAATATCCTCGGGATCCTTTACAACGTAGCGTTCCCTCTTAGCCGCCTCGCCGATTCCAGAAGTGAATGCGTCAACTATGGCGAACTTGCCCTCCTGCTCAAACCTTCTGGGCTCCCATCCAAAACGCTCCATATTAATTCTAACTTGAACGGGATGCTCCTCCAAAGTCACCAAAACACCGGGCTCCCCAAGCTTAAAGCCAGCGTACAAAAACTGTTGCCCAAAAATAGACTTGCCAGTGCCTGGACCACCAGACAAAAGAACTACGTTTCTCCGAGGCAAGCCTCCATGCAATATCTCGTTCATTCCGGGAATCCCGACATCAACACGGTCACTCATCAAAAACCACCACACTTAAGCGCGCAGCCAAAATATTAAAAACTTTTCCATAGCAACCCATAGCAAAACTTTAAAATTCGCCTTCCAAAATTCTCGTGGCGATGAAGGAACCCCTCCTCTCTTCGCCGACCTAAGATGACGAGGGGGCATACTCCCGAGCCTCTAAAAGAAACAGGTTCGTGGGCCGGTAGTTCAGCTGGTATGAACGCCCGACTTGCACTCGGGAGGTCGCGGGTTCAAATCCCGCCCGGTCCACCCTACCATTTTTATTGTTAGAATCTCCAATCAGCCTCCTACTTTAAAACCTAACCACAACATCTTAAGCGTAGTTATACGAGCTATAAGTATAGAACTAAAGTCCTTCTCATCTTCATCATTTTGGAAGAAGATTATCCGACCAATATATACTATAAATCCCCGCTAGTTTACAAAAAACAGTTCGTGATTAAAAAGGGTTTTCATGCAAGTTTTTATTGTTAATACGTATGTTTGGCTCTTTACATAGATACATTTTGAGGATTCGCTACCTTTATTTATAAAGAAGACGTTTGGATATTGTGAAGGCGCGTAAAAGGAGAGTCATATATGTCAAAGAAGCCTCCGTCCAAGGATGATGCGTTGGAAGCTTTAGATTTTATTATTAACGTTTTAAGGGAGCATGAGAAGGATTTAGACCGCTTAATAAATGAGCTGGGAAAAATTACTGAAAGGCTTGGTGAAGCCGGTGAATTAAGCGGAAAAATAGAAAGTGTTGAAGATAGGCTTTCAAACCTCCAAAATGAAATAGCCAATCTAATCTCCTACCTCTCGACTTCTCAGGTTCCATCTGAAACACCTAAAGGAGCCACTTCTACTCAGCCTGCACAGAAAGTTTATGGAGAAGTGCGGGGGCCTCCGGTTATATTACGTTGTAAGCATTGGGAGGATTTTCAAACGTTAGCTTGTCAGGCTCAGACGCTTTCGTTCCTTTATAAGGAGGCTGAAAAGACTTTCCAAGTGGACGCTTTAAAAAACAACCAAATTTTAACTTATAGTGGGGAGCTTCCGAAGCCCACAGCCCTTTTGAAAAGCTGGCTTTCCAAACAGTTAAATGTTCCCGAGGAAAGAATTCTTGAGGGTGTTTTGGCCGTCGGTTAGTTTATTGTGTATTTATTTTCAGTAAAGTTTTTATACTTCAGTGAATATTAAGTCTTACGATGTAAGGGATTGAGGTTGAAGGCTGACCTTAGGCGGCCAGTTTCGGGTTTTCCGTTTTCGAAGCCTTCTCCTTTCTCCTCGATGACGGAAATGGCCGCTTGGTCGGCTGAAAAACGATGAAACCCTTTTTTGTTTAGAGTGTTTTTGTGAGGGAGGGTTTGAAGGGTTTGGAGAAGCTATATGAGGAGCTTGCCTTATTCGAAAGAACTATGGAGGAGCTTCGTTTTTTGAGACTTGTTGCCCAAGACCTTAAAAGTTTTAGGAAAATGTTGAGGTTTAGGAAATACGACTGATGGCTGGCGTTCTAGTA
>Ga0315298_1002496_pt1 | contig 31116 bp, 28 predicted proteins | sample WHS_1_MG_FD_203077 | JGI IMG/M metagenome (GOLD analysis project Ga0315298, IMG submission 203077) | Extremophilic microbial mat communities from Washburn Hot Springs, YNP, Wyoming, USA - WHS_1_MG | ecosystem: Environmental > Aquatic > Thermal springs > Hot (42-90C) | place: USA: Wyoming... | reverse complement strand
TATAAAAACTTTGTTAATTACCTATTAGAATATTTAAAAGACATGCTAGTTTTGTCCCAGCGAGTCAAAGTTAGCTATTATGAAGGCTAAGTTAGCATAGTTCCTCTCGTAAGAGAGGTAGCTTAGCTCTGCTTAGCCCTCATTGAATCAATAAATATCTAATAGATAATAAATTAGTTAAAATAATTTATAAAATATAGCTAATTTTTAGGATATAGCTTTAATACAAAATTTTAGATACTTAAAATAATTTTTAATTTTTATTTATAAAAAAAAGAAAAAGGGAGGAGACTATATGGAAACAGTGTTAATTGGTAGAAATTGCGAAGTAAAGTTTGGTCAAAGCTTACCAACTGTATTTATTGCAGAAAGAATTAATCCAACAGGGAGAAAATCTTTAGCTGAAGAATTAAAGCAAGGAAAACTTGATATAGTAGAAAGGGATGCTATTGAACAAACAAATGCAGGTGCTCATATTATTGATATAAATGTTGGAGCTGTTGGTGTTGATGAAGTTGAGTTATTACCAAAAGCTGTAAAAAAAGTAATGGAAGTAACTGATAGACCTATTTGTATAGATTCTGCTAATCATAAAGCAATTGAAGCTGCTTTAAATGTTTGCTCTGACTATAAAGTTTTAATTAATTCTTTAAATGGTGAAGAAGCTTCGATGGATTATATGCTTCCATTAGTTAAGGAAAGTGGGTCAGCAGTTATTTGTTTAACAATGGATGAAAGAGGTATTTCAAATGATCCTTTAGTTAGATTTGAAATAGCAAAAAAAATAATTTCAAGAGCTGAATCTATGGGTATTAAAAGAGAAAATCTTGTATTTGATCCACTTGTTATGGGAGCAGCAACAGACCAAAATGCTGGTAAAGTTTGTCTTGAAACTATGAGAATGATTGTTAAAGAGTTTGGAGTTTCTACTACTGGAGGTTTTTCTAATATTAGTTTTGGAATGCCTGCAAGAGAATTTTTAAATGTTACTTTTATTGTAATGGGTATAATGTCAGGGCTATGTGCACCTATAACTGATGTTTTAATGAAAAGCCTTGCACCAGCTGTTAAGGCTGCAGATTTTCTTGCTGGTAGAGATCCTTATGGCATGAATTTTATTTCAATGTATAGAAAATAAATTATTCTATTTTATTTTTTGTGATTTTTTAAAAATGATTTTAAAGTAAAACTTCTTATAAGTTCTTATAAGTTAATATTTAAAATGATTTTTAAAAAATTTAATTCTCTTAAATAAATTTAAAAAATTAAAAAAATAGAAATAATTAATTTTTTTTAATATAATGACTAAGAATATATTTATTATTAATTTTATTTGGGAGGATTAAATGGCAAGAGTAGTATTAAAAGATTTAACAAAAAAATTTGAAGATGTTATTGCCGTAAATAATATGAATACGGTAATTGAAGATGAGGAATTTGTCGTCCTTGTTGGGCCGTCAGGTTGCGGCAAGACGACCACACTCCGTATGATTGCGGGGTTGGAGGAAATAACATCGGGTGAGATTTACATTGGAGACAGGAAAGTAAACGATGTTCCACCAAAAGATAGGGACATCGCTATGGTTTTTCAAAATTATGCATTATATCCACATATGAATGTTTATGACAACATGGCTTTTGGTTTAAAGCTTCGTAAAACTCCAAAAGCAGAAATTGATAAAAGAGTTCATGAAGCTGCAAAAATTCTTGCTATTGAGGATTTTTTGAAAAGAAAACCAAAACAATTATCAGGTGGTCAAAGACAAAGAGTAGCATTAGGTAGAGCAATTGTAAGAAATCCTAAGGTATTTTTAATGGATGAGCCACTTTCAAACCTTGATGCTAAATTAAGAGTACAAATGAGAACAGAAATTGCAAAATTACATAAAAGATTAAATGCTACTATAGTATATGTTACACATGACCAAACAGAAGCAATGACAATGGCTGACCGGATTATTATTATGAAAGATGGTTTAGTTCAACAAATTGGTAAACCACAAGAAGTTTATGACCATCCTAATAATATTTTTGTTGCAGGTTTTATTGGTAGCCCTGCAATGAATTTCTTGGATGTAGTTATTACTGATAAATACACCTTAAAGCATAAAAATTTCGAAATAGATACTCCTGATAGAATAAGAAAAGTTATAGATAGCAATAATCTTAAAGGGAAAGAAGTTATTTTAGGAATCAGGCCTGAAAACCTTGAAGATAGTGCTTTTGTACAAAATGCAAATCCTTTAAATACTATAACTGCAAATGTTGAAGTAACAGAACCTATGGGTGCAGAAATATATGCTTATTTAGATTTAGACGGCGTTTTAATGACTGCTAGGGTAAATCCAAGAAGCCAAGCAAAATATGGACAGTTATTAACATTATATGTAGACTTAGATACAATTCATCTATTTAATAAAGAAAATGAATTAGCTTATGTATAAATTTTATTTTTGCTTTGTTTTTTTAAATTTTTAATTTAATTTTTATTATGAAGCACAATAAGTTTTATTTATTGTGCTTCATATATTTATATATCAATAAAATTTTACTAAGCATGAAAAATAATAATTATGATGTAATTATATCAGGCGCAGGACCTTCTGGAGCTATTTTAGGCTATCTTTTAGCTAATAAAGGTATAAATACTTTAATTTTAGAAAAGGAAAGTTTTCCAAGATATAAAGTTTGTGCAGGTGGAATACAATGGAAAGCTTTAAAGATTTTACCGTTTAATATTGATTCTATAATTGAAAAAAAGATTTCAGGAATTTATTTTTCAAGGAAACTTAAAGATGTTTTTTATAAAAAATATCATGATGATTTAATTTATACAGTAGATAGGCAAAAATTTGATAATTTCATAGTAAAAAATGCTATTAAATCAGGATGTAGTATTAATTTTAAAGAAAAAGTTTTAAATTTTGAAATTGAAAATAGTATTGTAAAAGTTAATACTAATGAAAATACTTATTTTTCTAAAATATTGGTTGGTGCTGATGGCGCAGAAAGTATAGTTTTTAAAAAATTAAATAGTAATATTAGATTACAAAAAATCATTGGGTATGAAATTGAAGAACCAATAACAGATTTTTCTTTAATTAATGATTTTAATGATAATATTTTACTTGATTTTACTGGTGTTAAAAAAGGATATTTATGGATTTTCCCTAAGCGTGAATATTTATCTATCGGAGATGGTGGACCAGTAAAAGATGCTTTAAATATAAAAAGATATTTAGTTTGGTTTTTAAAAAATTTTCCAGATGCTTTTTTTAAAAAAAATTTTAATTTTGAAATTAAATCAAAAATAAAAGCACATTTTATTCCTGTTAGGGGGAAAAATAATTTTTTAAATGGTTATAGGGTAATAGTTATTGGAGATGCAGCTGGTTTTGGTGATGGTTTTACAGGAGAAGGCTTACATAATGCTTTTTTAAGCTCAAATATAGCGTTTGAAAGTATTGTTAATGCTTTAAATAAGAATGATTATTATTTTATTGATTATTTTAATAATATTAATGATAAAATTATTAAGAATATTAATTTATCATTAATTATTTCAAAAATATTTTTTTCATCTCCATCATTTTATTATAAACTTATTAAAAATAATGATAATCTTTTTAATTCTTGTGCTAAGATTTTAAGAGGTGAAAAAACATATAGTGATGTTGTAAATAAATTAAAGTTAATTAAAATTTGATTTATATTTAAATCTAAATTAATTTAGATAAAAGTAAATTTTTAATAATAATTTTTTTGAAAAATCTGGAAGGGGAATTTATGGCAGAAAACAAAAAGCCGATAATTATTGTACAAATTTCAGATATTCATGTTGGGGAAGTTCACTTTGTACCAAGTCTTCTTACAAGAGCTATTGATGAAATTAATGAGTTAAATCCAGATATAGTAATAATAACTGGTGATTTAACAGCAAATGGATTTAGAAGAGAATATGATACAGTTAAAAATTATCTTTCGCCAATTAAGTGTAAGAATTTAATAGTTCAACCTGGAAATCATGATTCAAGAAATGTTGGATATATACATTTTGAGGATATTTATGGAGAAAGATACCGCTCTTTTGATTATAAAAATATAAAAATACTTGCAGCAGATTCCACAGAACCAGATTTAGATAATGGACAAATTGGTCGAGAATATTATAAGTGGATTAAAAATGAGTTTTCTAATGGTACTGATGAAAAAACTTTTAAAATTTTTTCTATGCACCATCATTTACTTCCAGTTCCAAATACAGGAAGAGAAAGAAATATTTTAACTGATGCAGGTGATGTATTAGAAGTATTAGTAGATTCGAAAGTAGATTTAGTATTATGTGGGCATAAACATGTTCCTTATATATGGAGAATTGAAGATATTTTAATGATTACTGCTGGAACTGTTTCTTGTTTAAGACTTAGAGGTAAAATAGAACCTAATTATAATATTATTTATATTTATGATGATAAGATAGATATTTTTAGGAGATATCCTTTTGATAAGATTGAAAAAATAGAAGGAATTCAAAGAAATGTTATTAAGGAAAGATTAAATGCTCAGTTTACTAAAGAATCAAAATAAGAATTTTAAAAGACTTGTTGCAATAATAGATGGAGAACATTATCCGCAAGTTACCTTAGATGCTATTAATATTTTAAAAAAAGAATTTACTGGAAAATTTTGCGGTATAATTTTTTTAGGTGGAACTGAAAAAATTTCATCTAATGATTTTAATGATTTTTTTGGAAATGAAGTTTTTATTATAAAAGATTTTTTAAAAGATTTTATTTCTGCATTAGAATATTTTAAACCCGATTTAGTTTATGATTTAAGTGATGAACCAGTAGTGAATCAGCAAATTAGAATGACAATTGCTTCATTTTGTTTTTTTAAAAAAGCTAGTTATGTTGGTCCTGATTTTTTATTTAAATTTCAAGAAAATTTATATAAAACAAAAACTGCATCCATTTCAATAATAGGCACGCAAAAAAGAATTGGTAAAACTGCAATAAGTTCATTTATTGCAAATATTTTTAAAGAAAATAATGTTGAAGTTGCAATAGTAGCAATGGGAAGAGGTGGACCAAAAGAGCCTCAACTGCTAAAGGGAAAAGATATAGAAATTACTCCTAAATATTTATTGGAATTAAGTAATAAAGGTTTCCATGCTTCTTCTGATTATATAGAAGATGCATTAATGAGTAAAATTACAACTATTGGTTGTAGAAGATGTGGAGGAGGATTTGGCGGTAAAGTTTTTTTATCCAATGTTATTGATGGAGCAAAAATTGCAGATTCTTTAAATTTTGATTTAATTATTTTTGAAGGAAGCGGAGCATCACTTCCAGATGTTAATACGGATGCTAACCTTTGCGTAATAGGGGCAAATCAAAAATGGGAAGATATTGTTGGATATCTTGGAGTATATAGAATTTTGATTTCAAATATTATAATTTTAACAAATTGTGAATATCCAATTTCAAATAATAAAAATATTAAAGTATTAGAAGAGAATATACACTTAATTAATCCAAATGCTATAATTTATAAAACAATATTCAGACCAAAACCCCTTGGCGATATTAAAAATAAAAAAATTATAATTGCTACTACTGCAAATAAAATAATTGGCAATAAAATAAAGCAATATATAGAAAAAGAATTTAACTGCATTGTTAATGGAATAACCTTTAATTTATCAAACAGATTGCTATTAAGAAACGATCTTCAATCTTTTAAAGATTTTGATGTTATAGTTACAGAACTTAAAGCTGCATCCGTAGATGTTGTTACTGATTTTGCTTTTAAATTAAATAAAGAAGTTATATATATGAATAATATTCCAAAAATATTAAATAATAAAAATAATTTTTACAAAGATTTGTTTAAAATATATGATAGTATTAAAAAAATTTAATTAAAGAATTTGCAAGTTGTTTTATTAATTAAAATAAATTATTTTAAATTAATTTTCTTTTAAAAAATAATTTAAAGTAGATTTTTAAAAAATTAAAAATAAAAATTATGGACAAAAATAATTTAATTAGCTCTGAAAATCCTGAATTTAAAATGATTGTTATATCAGACAGGAAAAAAGGAGGACTTCCATTTTCGAAAGGTATATTAGCTAATTCAATAGCTATAACTGGTATTGATATTATATTAGCTCACAAAATTGCTATGGATATCCAAGAATATTTATTAAAAAATAAAGTTACTTTTATATCACTAGAAGAATTAAGAACTTTAGTTTTTAGATTTATAAAGGATGAAGTAAGTGCTGAGTATGCTGAAAAGTATTTATTATGGCAATCTGTTGGTAAGCTAAAAAAACCAATAATAATTTTAATTGGAGGCTCAACTGGGGCAGGAAAATCAACTGTTGCAACAATAATTTCAAACAGACTTAATATTGCCAGGGTAGTTTCAACAGATGCTATAAGAGAAGTAATGAGAACCTCAATATCAGATAAATTAATTAGGCCTCTTCAAGGCTCATCTTATAATGCATATAAATATCTTTCATTAGTTCCTGCTGGAGTAGATCCTATTATACTTGGATTTAGAGAGCAAGTTATGGCTGTTAATGTTGGAATTGAAGCTATTATAAGAAGAAGTATTGAGGAAAAAACTGATACTATATTAGAAGGAGCACATATAGTACCAGGTTTTTTAAAAATTAAAGAATTTGCTGATAAGGCATTAATTGAATATTTTGTTATTATAGTTAAAGATGAAAATATTCATAGGGAGCATTTTGTAAAAAGAACCTATGAAACTCAGGGTTCAAGACCAATGCAAAAATATTTAAGGCATTTAAAAAATATAAGACATATACAAAATTATATAGAAGAGCTTTCAAATTTGAATAAAATTAAAATAATTGATAATAATAATTTAGATCATACTGTTAGCGAAGTTATGGAGTTAATGTTTCAAAGAGTAAAAAAAGAATTTTCAATACATAAACCAAAATAAATTTTTAAATTCTCTCCTTAAATTATTTACTTAGCTACATTATATATTTAAAAGACACGCTAGCTTTGCCCCAGCGAGTCAAAGCTAGCTCTGATGAATGCTAAGCTACCTCTCTTACGAGAGGAACCATGCTAGCTTAGCATTCATAAGGTCTTTTAAATATATAATGTAGCTAAATTGTAAGATATTAATATTTTTATTGTAGCTATTTAATTGTTTTAAACTCTAATATATTTTTTTATTAATTTGTATTTGACTTAAATTATTTAATAATATATATTTTTTTAGATATTTAAGGGGGGATTGATTTATGCCAATTTATAGTTATAAGTGTATTAATTGTGGACTAATTTTTGAAAAATTTCAAAATTCTAGTAATAATGGGAAAGTTTATTGCTCAGAATGTAGTAGTGAAGCATTAAGAATTTTTACTCCTGCTGGAATAGTTTTTAAAGGGAAAGGATTTTATTCCACTGATTATGGTTCAAAAAACTCAAAAGTAAGTTCTGAAAATAAAATTATGAAAGAAAATTCAGAATTAAGTAAAGAAAATAAAGTAAAATCTGATTCTAATAAAGAAACAAAAGACACTAAAATTGTTGAAAATAAAAATAATAATGAAGTTAAATAAAAAAATAGTAAAAAATAAAAATATTTTTATTTTAAATTTTATATAATTTTTTATTATATTTTAATTGTTTCAATAATTTTTTTATTATAACATTAATAGTAATGTTATATAATAATTTTAACATTACTATTAATGTTATTTTAGTATAATTAAAAATTTAATATAAATTAAATTATAATAACATTTATTTATAATCAATGAGTGGTTTATTAATTTTTTCTTTAATTTTAATAATTTTACATGCTTTTAGTTTAAGAGGAATAATAAAAACCAATAATAATATAAATATTTCAGATAATTTAAAAGAAATACAAGAAGTTTTTTCAACAAATGAGGGAAAAACTAAAATTTCTTTTAATGTTATTTTCCCTATATTAATTATAACTATTTTAAGCTTAATTGAGATAATTTATTTTATTTTTAGTGTTTATTTTTTAAAAGATTATATAATTATAATTGGAGCATCAATATTAGTAGGTTATAGTTTATTGGAATTAATAAATTTTTTTTCAAAAATTGGTTTATTAGTTAAAAATCCAATTAAGTATTTTAAAGAAAAAATACATACATTTGATAATATTTTAAATATAATAATGGTTGTTTTAGAAATATTATTTTGCATTTATGTAGTTGTAAAAATATTAATAAAATATAAATACTTTTAAAGATGGCAATTCAATTTACTAAAACTACTAAAATTTTATTAATTGTTCTTGTAATAGTAATTATTGTAGGGATAATATTGTTAATTTTGATTCCGCGCTTAATAAATAAAAATACGAATATTAAATCTGCTGTAACTAATACTTCAATAAGTAAGGTAGAAAACACTGGGAGTAATAATTTAAAAAATCTTAATTCAAATAACTTAAATCAAGAAGAAGAATATAAAAAATTAATTGAAAATAAGGATTTCGTAAATGTTTTTAATAATTTTGAATATCCTAATTCAGAAATAAAAGAAGTAAGATTAGTTGAAGAAGACGGTTCGATGTTTTATTTAGTTTTAAATACAACTGATGATTTTAAAAAGGTTGATGATTTTTATAAAACAAAAGAAGTCCAGTCAACATGGAGTAAGTCTAATATTTTTGAAACTAGTAGTAGTAATATTGAACAGTTATTTTTAAGTTCAAATAATTCTAGTTCAGAAAGTACAATATCAAATGATACAGAAAATAATAATTATTCAAAATATTCATATTTTAATGAGAATAAAGATAAGCTTTTAAATGTATTGTTAAAATCAAGTAATAAAGATTTTACACAAATAATGATTATATTTTGGAAACTTTCAAATTAATTAAATTTATTATATGAACCCCACTGAATTTGATTTACCTATAGGAACAAAAATATACAAAGTAAGCGATTTAAATTTTGAAATTAGAAATGAGATTGAAGGAGTATTTTCTAATATTTGGGTAGAAGGTGAAATTTCTAATTTTGCATATCCCAATAAAAAGCACATGTATTTTTCACTAGTTGATGAATTTTCTATGATAAAAGTCGCAATGTTTGAAAATAATTGTAAAGATTTACCTTTTAGCATTGAAAATGGCATTCATGTATATGTAAATGGTTATGTAAGCATATATGATAAAAGAAGTGAATATCAAATAATTGCATATAATATAATACCTGTTAAAAAAGGAAGTTTACTGCTTGCATTTGAGCAACTTAAAAAAAAGTTACAAGAATTAGGAATGTTTGATGAATCAATTAAGAAAAATATACCTATATTACCTTCTAAAATTGGGGTAATTACTTCAAAAAACGGAGCAGTAATTAAAGATATTATTAAAATATTAAATAAAAGATATGGGAATTATCATCTAATATTAAGAAATTCTTTAGTTCAAGGTAATGATGCACCAAAAGAAATAATTAAGGCTATTGATGACCTTGAAGAATATAAAGTTGACGTAATTATAATTGCAAGAGGTGGCGGATCGTTTGAAGATTTGGCACCCTTTAATGATGAAGAACTTGCCATGAGAATTTTTAAGTGTAAAATACCGATAATCTCAGGGGTAGGCCACCAAACTGATTTTACTATATGTGATTTTGTGGCAGATAAAAGAGCAGCAACTCCAACTCATGCAGCTGAAATTGTAATTTTAAATAAGGAAGAAGCATTATTCAAAATAAATAAAAATAAAGAAAAAATATTTAATATCATTTCAAGTAAAATTAATATGCATAAAAAAGAAATTAAATCTTTAATTAGTAGAAAAATTTTTAAATATCCAAAATCGTTATTAAATTTAATGTGGCAGCAATATGACAATTTAAATGAAGATTTTAAAAATTCGTATATAAACTTAATCAAATTAAAAAGAAATAATTTCCAGTTAATAAAATCAAAAATTAATTTAAAAAGTATCTTAGAAAAAATTAAAAGAAATAAAATAATATTAAATAATAATTTTTTATTTTTAAAAAATAATTATAATTCTTATATTATTTTTAAAAAGAATATTTTAAATGTTATTTTAGAAAAAATTGATTCTTTTAATCCTATAAATATTTTAAAGAAAGGTTATTCAATAGTTAAAAATAAAAAATTAAATAAAACAATAAGGAGTATAAAAGAAGTAGATATAAATGATGAAGTATTAATTTTATTTATTGATGGGTTTGCTGAATCTAAAATAATAGCTAAAAATTTAAAAAATATGTTTTTAAAATAAAAGTGTATTATATTTATTTTTTTAAAATTAAAAATTTAATAATAATTAATTAATAATTATAATTATGAGGTAAAATAAATGGATATAGATAAACTAACATTTGAAGAAGCAATTGCTAAATTAGAAGAAGTGGTAAAAAATCTTGAAGATGAGAATATAACATTAGATAATGCTATGGAAAAATTTGAATTAGGAGTTAAATTATCTGAATATTGTTTAAAAAAGTTAAATGAAGCTGAGAAAAAGATAGAGGAGCTTACTAGAAATGAAAAAGGTCAACTTGAAGTAAATGAAATAAATTTAAGTGAAGATAACAATGATATCTAATCAGTTGTATTTAATATTACCACTTAATTTTTATAAATTTATTTATTAATTTATTTTTTAATACTTTCCTTAAATAATATAAAAAATTTCTTGACAAATAGTTTTAATTGTTATATTTTTAGGGTGTGAAGTGGGGAAAAATGGAGTAAAAGTTAATAATTATCCCATAAATAGTTATTCTAATCCCATTATTAAAAAAGACATTAAAAAAAGATATGTTTTTAGGCGAATATCAAAGAACTTTAGATAATAAGGGTAGGATATTTATCCCTACGAAATTCAGAGAAAATCTTTCAAAAGGGATAGCAATAATTTCAAAGGGATATGATGAGAAATGCCTTTTTTTATATTCAATAGAAAGCTGGGAAGAATTAGCGAATAGAATAAATTCACGACCAGTATCAAAAATTAACCAAGATTTTTTAAGATGGTTTTTTAAATCCGCACAAGAAGAAGTTATTGATGGGCAAGGAAGAATTAAAATTGATAAAAAACTTATAGAATATGCAAATTTAAATAAAGATGTAGTCATGGTTGGAGTATCAACAAGAGCTGAAATTTGGTCATTAGAAAATTGGGAGAAATATTCTAAGACTACTGATGAAAAATTTTCTGGGAACAGTCAAGTATTTGAAAGTCTTGGATTTTAATTAAATAGTAAAATAGTTTTTTAATTCGGATCGATAAGCCGATTAAAAATAAATGAAGTTAGAGCAAATACACATACCAGTTCTTTTAAAAGAGGTTTTAGAATATTTAGATCTAAAACCAGGTAATATTGTTTTTGATGGAACGCTTGGCGGTGCGGGCCATACCATAGAAATATTTAAAGCCATTGCCCCCACAGGCAAATTAATTGCAGTAGATCAAGATAGCCAGGCTATCAGCACCGCCTCCAGGGTTTTTGAAAATTGTAATAATGTTTTTTTATATAATGGTAATTTTGCGGATGTAAAAATTATTATTAACAATTTTCAAGTAAAGGAAATTGATGCTTTTTTTTTAGATTTAGGGTTGTCCTCAATACAAATTGAAAGCTCAGGAAGAGGTTTTAGCTATATTAGAGATGAAAAACTTGATATGAGATTTAATACTAAAAGTAATTTTTCAGCGTATAACGTTGTTAATGAATATAGTGAAGATGAACTCAGAGAAATATTTTTAAAATTTGGTGAAGAAAAATATAGTTTTAATATAGCAAGAAATATAGTTTTAAGTAGAAAAACTAAACCAATTGAAACAACAGGACAGCTAAATGAAATAATTGAAAAATCAATTCCAATTAAGGAAAGATTTAGCAAAAGAGGGCATCCTTCAAAAAGAATCTTTCAGGCAATAAGAATTGAGGTTAATAGTGAACTTAGTAACTTGCAAAAAGCAATAGATGAAGGTTTTGAGGTTTTGAAGCCTGGTGGGAGAATGGTTATTATATCATATCATTCTCTTGAAGACAGAATAGTAAAAAATAAATTTAGCAATTTTAGTGGAAAATGCACATGCCCTGATGATTTACCAGTATGTGTTTGTGGAGCAAAAAAACAAGCAGAGATATTAACAAAAAAAGTAGTAAAACCTACGGAAAGTGAAATATTAATAAATAAAAGAGCTTCAAGTGCAAAATTAAGAGCAATTAAAAAATTATAATTTAGTTATTTAAATATTTTAAGAAAAATAAATTTTAAATTAATTAAAAGAAAAAAATAAAAAAGTATGTATTACGGTAGTGCTGAAGAAGAACAATTTGAATTAGATAATAAACCAACTTTAAAGCTAATTACCAATACAAAAATTAGCCTAAAGAAGGATTATTATTTATATTATAATTCAGGAATTTTTCCTGTATTAATGGTTATTATATTCTTCTTATGTATTGGTGTAATAATAAACATTGGACTTAGAATCCAAAATTTAAATTATGATAAAAAAATTTATTCTATAAATAAATTGATTGATGCAGAAAAAGAAAGAAAAGATAGATTAAATTTGAAAATATCTGAACTAAAATCTCCATCTAGAATAGCTAGTAATATTTTTGTGTTAGATAATTTACAAAGCAATGCTAATGAGAATAAAAATATTGATAACAATAAAATAAATCAAGTAAAAGATGACAAATCAATTAATAATAGTCAAGATCAAATGAATAATGAAAAATCTATTAATCATGTTAACTTAAAAAATATTGATATTTTTTATAGTGAAACTGCAAATGAAATGACAATTGCTAATCAAAATAATGATTTTTATAATGATTCATTAAATTTTAAAGGAGTTAATTTATTTGCAATAATAAATAATATTAAAAATGTATTAATGGTTGTATCTGAAGGAATATTAACATTTTTTATTCCATAATTTAATCTTTAACAGACCATGATAAGAGAAAATAATACCAATATAAACAGGATAAAAATTTTTTTCCTGTTTTTTTTATTTTTAGTTATTTTTGGTTTCATAATTTATAAATTAATTTGCATCCAATATATCTATGCTGACAAATATAAAGTACAAGCAGATTATCAGCACAAAAATGATTACACATTAAAGGCTAAAAGAGGGAAGATTATTGATAGAAATGGTATTGAATTAGCAACGAGCATTATTGAAAAAACAATAACTGCAAATCCTAGATTAATTAAAGATCCTTCTAAGGTTGCTGAAGATATAAGTAAAATTTTATTAATTAGTAAAGAAGATTTAGAAAAAAAGCTTTCAGATAAAAGTTTGGGTTTTATATATATTGCTAGAAAAATAAGTTCTGAAGATGCAAAAAAAATTGCAGATTTAAATTTAAATGGTATTTATATAGAAGATGAAACAAAAAGATATTATCCACAAAATAATCTTGCTTGTAATTTAATTGGGTTTACTGGGACTGATAACAATGGGCTTACAGGATTAGAATTAAATTATGAAGATATTCTTCATGGGATAGATGGAAAGCAAACAGCAAAAAAAGATGTATTTGGTCAAATAATTCAAACTGATCCTGAAAGTTATAGCCCCCCAGTTGATGGAAGTGATATTATATTAACAATAGATTCTCAAATTCAATTTTATGCAGAAGAAAAATTAAAAGAAGTAGCTAATCAATATAAATCTGATAAAGCAATCGCGATATTAATGAATCCACAAACTGGTGAAATTTATGCATTAGCCCAATATCCTACGTTTGATCTAAACAATTACACAGAAGTCGATCCCAAATTTTATATCAATTTACCTATTTCATTTACATATGAACCAGGTTCAACTTTTAAAATTGTTAATATATCCTCTGCTCTAGATAACAACTGTGTAAATTTAAATCAAGTTTTTCATTTAGCACCTTCAATTAAAATTGGTGATAGATTTATTAAAGAAATACACAGAACATACTATGTTGATTATACTTTAAAAGATATAATAAAATATTCAAGTAATGTTGGGGCTGCAACTGTTGCACTTTCAATGGGAAATAAGCTATATTATGATAGCATAATAAAGTATGGTTTTGGCAATTATACTGGTATTAATCTTCCTGGTGAAGAAAAGGGAATTATTTTAGATTATAAAAAATGGCCTACTTCTATGATTGGTGCTCTTGCTATAGGGCAAAGTATTTCTGTAACTCCAATTCAATTAATTAGAGCTGTTAGCGTTATTGCTAACGGAGGGTATTTGATTTCTCCATATGTAGTAAATAAGACAAGGCTAAGTGATGGAACAATTGAAAAAAAGGATTCTTCTCAAAAAATTCAAATAATTAGTCCACAAACCGCACAAGCTGTAAAAGAAATGATGCTATCTGTTGTTGAAAATGGTACGGGTACTAAAGCACAAATACAAGGTGTAAAAGTTTGTGGTAAAACAGGAACAGCTCAAAAAGCAAATAAAAAAGGTCCAGGTTATGATGAAGGTCGTGTTATAACATCATTTGTTGGTTTTTCTCCTTATGAAAATCCAAAAGTTGCATGTATTGTTATTATTGATGAGCCAAAAGGAAACGAAGAAGAAATTTGGGGAGGCACAGTAGCTGCTCCAGTTTTTGCTGATTTGGTAAAATTTACATTAGATAAAGTTAATTTTAATTAATTAAAGAATTTTTCAAAAAATTATTTTTTATAATATAGAACTAAAAGCAATGTTAATATATAATTTGATTTTTATTTTATTTTTATATTATTAAAATAAAAATTAATAATTAATTATTAATTATTAAAAAAAGGGATAAATTAATTAAATGAATTTAAAAGAGATAATAAGAGATTTAAATATATTAAATATAAAAGGTTCTTTAGATAAAGATATTTTAAATATTTCATACAATTCAAAAAAAATTACTGAAAATAGCTTATTTATAGCAATTTCTGGTTTTAAAAAAGATGGTCATGATTTTATAATTGATGCTATTAATAATGGGGCAACATCTATTATTGTTCAGAAAGAAGATGTTTTAAACAAAATAAGTTTAAATCAAAATGTAACTTTAATAACTGTTCCTGATACAAGAATTGCTTTAGCAAAGGTTAGTGATAATTTTTATAAACATCCTTCTTCAAAATTAACATTGATAGGTGTAACTGGGACTAATGGTAAAACAACAACCACATTCTTAACTGACCGTATTTTAAAATGTTCAAATAAAAAAACATCGTTTATTACAACAATTGAATCATTTATTTTGGATAAAAAAATTTTATTTGACAGAACTACTCCAGAATCTTTAGATTTAAATAGTTTTTTTTATGAAAGTTTAAATTCAAAAGTTAAATTTTCAACAATGGAAGTTTCATCACATGCTATTGACTTACATAGAATTGATTTTTTAAATTATGACTATTTTATTTTTACAAATCTAACTCAAGATCATTTAGACTATCATAAGAATATGCAAAATTATTTTAATACAAAGAAAAAATTATTCATAAAAGAGTATAGGAATTTGTATTCTGGTAAAGGCGCTGTAATTAATAATGATGATTTATATGGAAAACAATTAATAAAAGAAACAGATTTAGAAACTATTTCATATTCAATAAATGATAAAAATTCTGATATTTTTGCACAAAATATTATAAATAATACTAATGGTATAGAAATGGATGTTTTAGTTAAAAAATTAGGTAATATACATATTAAATCAAATTTAATGGGTTATTTTAATGTTTATAATATTTTAGCAGCAATTGGGGTAAGTGTTTTTTTAAATATAGATCCTTTATTTATTCAAGAGGGTATAAAACAGATGACAGGGGTAAATGGTAGATTTGAAAAAATTCAAGAAATTAAGGATTTTACAGTAATAGTTGATTACGCCCATACACCTGATGGCTTAGAAAATATATTAAAAACTGCTAGTTCAATTTTAAACAAGGATTCTAAAATTATAACTGTTTTTGGATGTGGTGGCGATAGAGATAAAACAAAAAGAAAAATTATGGGTAAAATTGCAGGGGATATCTCAGATTTTGTAATTATAACTTCAGATAATCCAAGAACAGAAGACCCTCAATCTATTATAGAAATGATTGAAGAAGGTTTAAAAGAAAGTGGAAATAAAAATTATTTAAAAATAGTAGATAGAGAAACTGCAATAAATAATGCATTAAATATGGCAAATAAGGATGATATAGTAATCATAGCAGGCAAAGGACATGAGAATTATCAAGAATTTAAAGATAAAAGAATATATTTTAGCGACCAACAGGTTGTAAAAAATTGGATAAATAATAGTTAAACAAAATCAAAAAATTAAAAATTTTTTTTAAAAAATAAATCGAAATTTTTAAAGATTACAAGATTATCATTTAAAAATTTTATATTTTTAAAATAAATTATGGAAAACATATTAGTAAAAGATGTATTAGAATGGACAAAATCTACCTTATTATCTGGTAGTTTAAATACAATAATATCAAATTTTTCAACTGACTCTAGAACTATTTGCAAAGATGATTTCTTTATCCCTATTGTAGGTGAAAATTATGATGGTAATGATTTTATTATAGACGCAGTAAAAAATGGAGCAAAAGGATTTGCAATAAGTAAAAATTATAAAAATACTAACTATATTTTAAATTATATTAAAGATAGTTATCCTGATGTTTTAATAATACAAAGCTTAGATACTTTAGATTTTTTAAAAAGTATTGCAAGAGGATACATTAGGCAATTTAAAAATCTTATAACAATTGGAATAACTGGAAGTGTTGGGAAGACTACTACAAAAAATTTTTTAGTAAATATTTTAAAAAATTTTTCAAATGTTGTTTATTCAGAAAAAAATTTTAATAATGAAATTGGAATACCTAAAACAATTTTTAATATTAATAAAAATACTAAATTTTTTGTAGCTGAATTAGGAATGAGAGCTAAAAATCAAATAAAAGAACTAGCCGATATATGTAATGTAAAATTTGGTATTATTACTGGTATAGGACCATCTCATTTAGAATTTTTTAATAATATTGAAGAGATAGCAATAGCTAAGGCAGAAATTAATGAAAAGATCTTCGATAATGATGGAGTTTTATTTTTAAATGCTGATGATAAATATTTTGAAATTATCTTAAAAAATATTAAATGTAAATTTGCTAAAGTAGGAAAAGAAAAAGTATTCGAATATAATTTTTCTAATTATTTTTGTGATGAGAATGCTTATTATAGCTATGATTTTAATAAATATAATGAAAAAATTTTTAATATAAAATTAAATATTCCTGGATTTAATAATATTTATAATTCTTCACTTGCTATTAGTTTAGCATTATATCTTAATATTGATATAGATATTATAAAAAAAGCTATACAAGAAACTAAGCCTGAAGATTTAAGAATGGAAATAATTGAAAAAAAGGAAGTTGTCGTAATTAACGATTGTTATAATGCAAATCCGTTATCTATGCAAAGCGCAATTGATACATTAAGCACAATTGCTAATAAAAGAAAAATGCGTAGTGTCGCAATTCTTGGAGATATGTATGAATTAGGTAGTGAATCACAAAAATTTCATAAAGAAATTTTTGATTATTTAATTAGCAATAAAATAAATGTAATTATAGTTTTTGGAAAAAATTGGTTAGATGTTTTAAAGGAAGATGATTTATTAAAAATTAAGACTAATAAGTATTTTTTTAAAAATAAAGAAGATTTATTAAAAGAATTACATAAAATAATAAAAAAAGATGATGTAGTACTTATAAAAGGATCTAGAGCGAATAAAATGGAAAATATTATAGATTATATTTAGAAAGTTGAGTTCTAATGAATTGGATATTTCTTGCAATAATAATTAGTGGGTTAATATCAGTTTTTATTACCATTTTTTTAATTAAATTTCAAAAAAAAAGAAATATTGGTAAAAGTATTAGAATCGATGGGCCAAAATCTCATTCAGCAAAAGCAGGTACGCCTACAATGGGCGGAATAGCCTTTTTAATCAGTGCAACAGTTTCTTATATTGTAGTAACTTTAATTAAATATTATAGACATAATGAATTTAATATGGAGGGAGTTTTTGCTTTATCGATATTTATTTTATGTGGGATAATAGGATTTATTGATGATTTTATTGGCCTTAAGAAACATAGAAATCTTGGTCTTAGGGGTTGGGTAAAAATTGGATTACTAATTGCAGTATGTATTTATTTTATATTATTTTCAAAATTTGTTCTTAATTTTCCTACAACAATTAATATCCCCTTTATTAACCATTCATATGATATAGGATATTGGTATTATATCATTATTATTCTTATAATTTTAAGTACTACTAATGCGGTTAATTTAACAGATGGGCTAGATGGCTTAGCAGCAGGAACTTCTGTAATAGTATTATCAGTCTTTATTTTTATAGCATTTCTTGAATGGACTATTTTAAATATAAAAGCAGACATTGATTTAGCTGTACTATGTGGTGCTGTTATTGCTGCTTGTGTAGGGTTTTTGTGGTGGAATACTTCTCCGGCTGAAATATTTATGGGTGATACAGGAGCTTTTAGTTTAGGTGGATTAATAGCAACAATGGCAATTTTACTAAAGCAAGAAATTTTATTATTAATGATAGGTGGTATTTTTGTTATTGAAGCTCTTTCAGTAATTATACAAGTAATATGGTATAAATCTTTTAAAAAAAGAGTTTTTAAAATGGCTCCAATTCATCATCATTTTGAACTTTTAGGTTGGCCAGAAGTGAAAGTAATAACAAGATTTTGGCTTATCTGCTTATTTTTTGCAGCAACAGGGTTTTCTATTTATTATTTAAAATTTTTAAAATAAAAATTTAATTTAATATTTGTGAAATTTTTATTAAGAAATATGGAAAAAGTAAAAATAAATAATATAAAAGATTTTTTAAAAGATAAAAATATTTTAATTTATGGTTTAGGGAAAAGTGGACTTTCTTCATTAAAAAAAATTTATTCATATTGTAATAAAATTTTTGCTATTGATGATAATCCAAATTTTGTTTTACCAGATATTTATAAAGAATTAGCTGATTATGATAATATAAAATTTTTTATTGGTAATAAAAATTATTTATATAATAAATTATTAAAAGAAACAAGTGTCATTATCTTAAGTCCAGGTATATCTATGGCAGCACCTTTAATAAAAAGTGCAATAAGAAGGAAAATATTAATTTTAAGTGAGCTTGAGCTTGCATGGGATTTTTTAAATGAAAATGATAAAAAAAATACTATTGCTGTAACTGGAACAAATGGAAAAACAACAGTAACAACTTTAATTTCAAAAATACTAAGCGATTTTGGTCTTGATTGTGTAGCTTGCGGAAATATTGGCAACCCATTAATTGAAACTATAAAAACTCAAGAATTTAATTTAGAAGAAAACAAAAAAGATAATTTTAATAAAGAAGATTTAATAAGAGTTATTGAAGTATCTAGTTTTCAACTTGAAAATATTGTTAATTTTAACCCACATATTGCCATTATATTAAATATAACTAATGATCATGTTGATAGGCATAAATCAATGATAAAATATTCAAAAATAAAATTTAAAATATTTGAGAATCAAACCGAAAATGATTTTTTAGTTATAAATTTTGATGATAAGTATATTAATAAATTTTTTAAAAGATTAGATTTTATTAATAATGTTAAACCAAATTTAATTAAATTTGGTTTAAATTACAAAGATAACAAAGAAATTTATTATAAAGATAATCAAATATTTTATAATATAAATGGAAGCATTGGTAAAATTTCAATAAAAGATAGGAATTTAATTGGAAATCATAATATTTTAAATATTGCGGCTTCAATTACTGCAGCAAAGCTATTTAATGTCAGTGATAAATCTTTAGAAAAAACAATACAAAATTTTAAACCTTTAGAACATAGACTTGAATATATTGGGATTATTAATGACATTAAATGTTTTAATGATTCAAAATCCACAAACCCTGATGCAACCATAAAAGCATTAGATTCTTTTAAAAAAGAAGTAACTTTAATTTTAGGTGGTTTGGATAAAGGAATGAATTTTAAAAGTCTAATACCTGTATTAAATAAGAAAGTTAATAATTTAATATTAATTGGTTCATGTAAAGAAAAGCTTTTTGAATTATTTTCCCAAAGTCCACATGATTATAATATTTTTCAGGTAACATCATTTGAAGATGCAGTAAAAAAAGGATTTGAAGTTACTAAAAAAAATCATTCTTTTGTTTTATCTCCTGCATGTGCAAGCATGGATATGTTTAAAGATTACAAAGATAGAGGAAATCAGTTTAAAAAATTAGTTTTATCTTATAAAAATAAGTAATTTTATTTAGTTTTTATTTAAAAAATAAAAAAAGATAAAAAAGAAAATTATTATGGATTACTTACCTGAAAAAAATATTAGTTTAATAAAGATAAATATTGAATATTATTTTTTATTTATAATAACAGCATTATTACTTGCAACAGGGATAGTTATGGTTTCAAGTGCATCTATGCCATTTGGTGAAAGCTATTATAATGATTCTTTTTATTTTATTAAAAAAGAGATAATTTGGAGTGTAATATCAATAATAGTATTATTTATTTTTTCTAAAATTGATTACCATAAAATAGCTAAAATATCTAATTTTATAATGTTAATTTCAATATTTTTATTAATAATAGTTTTAATCCCAGGAATTGGGAAAGAAGTTGGTGGGGCAAGAAGATGGATTAATTTCCCATTCATTGGCATTCAACCATCAGAATTTGCAAAAATTGCAGTTATTATTTATTTAAGTAATTATTTTGATAAAAAAAATAAGGATATTGATAAAATAAAAACAGTTATTTTACCACCCTTAGTATTTATATTATTAATAACTATTTTAATTTTTATCGAGCCTGATTTTAGTGTTGGCGTTACAATTTGGATAATTGTATTTATTTTAATGTTTGTAGGCGGAGTAAGGTTTAAACATTTATTAAGTATAATTTTTGGTTGGGTTGTTTTATCTGTAAGTTTTTTATTTCTTGAAAATTACAGGGCAGAAAGAATTATGTCCTTCTTAAATAAAACAAATGAGATAACAGGATCAAATTTTCAAATTAGCCAGTCTTTGATAGCTTTAGGATCGGGCAGCATTTTTGGAGTTGGTTTTGGAAATAGTTTGCAAAAATATTCATATTTGCCTGAAGCAAATACAGATTTTATTTTTTCTATTATAGGGGAAGAATTCGGACTTATTGGAACTTTGTTTGTAATAATTTTGTTTATTTTATTTGCATATATAGGGATTAGAATAGCATTAAAAGCTCAGGATTATGTAGGAAAATTAATAACTATTGGAATTACTAGTCTTGTTACTATCCAAGCTATAATAAATATTTTAGTTACTATTGGTGCTGTTCCAGTAACAGGTATGGCATTACCTTTTATAAGTATGGGAGGTTCTTCTCTTGTTTCCACAATGATTGGGGTAGGAATAGTTTTAAATATATCTAAATATAAAGTATATAGTACAGAAGAAAAAGAGAAATGGGTAAGCGAATAATTATAAGTGGTGGCGGAACTGCTGGTCATATTTACCCAGCAATTTCTATAATTGAAGAAATTATCGAAAATCACAAAGATACTAATATTTTATATATTGGTACAGAAAGAGGAATGGAAAAAAATATTATATCTTCTTTAAAAATAAATTTTGCTTCTATAAATGCCATTGGTCTTATACAAAATAAAAATATGTTTAAAAAAATGATTAATTATTTCAAATTTTTTTTTAATTTAATTTTAGGTACACTTAAAGCTATAAAATTAATTATTTCTTTTAAACCGCATATAATATTAGGAATGGGAGGATATGTTTGTACCCCAGTTTTATTAGGTGCAATTATTTTAAGAAAAAAATTTGCTTTACATGAACAAAATTATATTCCTGGAAGATTAAATAAAATTTTTTCAAAATTTTGTACTTATTTTTTTATAAGTTTTAAAGAAACGCAAAATTATTTAAGAATTGATAAAAATAAGATTATTTATTCTGGAAATCCAGTTAGAAAAATAATAAGAGAGTCATTTAAAAAAGAAAAAAAATATAATAAATATGGGTTAAATGATAATAAATTTACAATAACTGCCTTTGGAGGAAGTTTAGGTGCAAATAAAATAAATAATTCATTTATTGAAGTTAGTAATATTTTAAAAGATTATAAAGACATACAGTTTTTATTAATATCGGGTACTAGATTTTATGAAAATTTAAAAAATAAAATAAATAATTTTAATAATTTGGACTTATTAAAAATTTTTCCATATATTAATGAAATGGATGAAATTTATAATATAAGTGATTTAATAATATCAAGATCAGGAGCAAACACTGTTGCAGAATTAGTTTGTTGCAATATTCCAGCAATACTTATTCCTTATCCATATGCAATAGATAATCATCAATATTTTAACGCAACTTTTTTAGAGAAAAATGGTAAGGCAATAATTATTAATGATAATGATTTAAATCCGCAAAATTTAGCACAAATTATTCTAAAACTTAGAAAAGATAATAATAAATTTTATAATGAATTAAAAAATAATAAAATTAGTGAAAATTTTATAAATGGACATAAAATAATAGTAAATTATTTAATTTAGTTGGAGAAAAAATGGTTGAAAGGCTTGAGAATAATAAAAATAATAATATTTTGGCAGTTGATTTTAGTAACTTTAAGAGAATTTTTTTAATTGGTATAGGTGGTGCTGGAATGAGTGCCATTGCTATTGTGCTAAAGGGTATGGGTTTTAATGTTGGTGGTTCAGATATTAAAGAATCAAGGTATACTGATATTTTAAAAAAATCTAAAATAAAAGTAATTATTGGTCATGATAAAGAAAATATAAATGGATATGATGCAGTAATATATTCTGCTGCAATTTCATTAGAAAATATCGAAATTAAAGAAGCTTTTAAAAAAAACATCCCCATATATACGCGTTCTGATGTTTTAGCATGGATTTTAAATAAAAATAAAGGTATAGCTATTGCCGGTACTCATGGTAAAACTACAACTACTTCAATGATATCAATGATTTTAAGTGGATTAAAGTTAAATCCTACAATAATTATAGGTGGTGAGTTAAATGAACTTGGAACTAATGCAAGTTTTGGTACTGGAGAATATGTGGTAGCAGAAGCATGCGAAAGTGACGGATCTTTTATAAAATATAATCCTTTTATCAGTGTTGTTACTAATATTGAAGAAGATCATATGGAATATTACTTAAATTATGAAAATTTAAAAAATAGTTTTATTAATTTTATTAATAACACAAAAGAAAATGGATTTTTAATATATAACGCGGATGAAATTTTCTTTGATAAGCAAAATTTGACAAAAAATATTAATATTTTTAAATATGGAATTTTGGAAAATAATGATATTTATGCACAAGATATAGTTTTAGATGATTTTAGTTCTCATTATATTGCTGTTGTAAAGGGAAAAAATTTAAAATTTCCTGTTAAATTAAATGTTCCGGGAATACATAATGTAAAAAATAGTTTAGCTGCTTTATCAGTAGCTTATAAAATTGGGCTTAATTTAAGTGAAGCTATTAAAATTCTTGAAAATTTTAAAGGTGTAAAAAGAAGATTTGAAAAAAAAGGTGAAAAAAATGGAGTAATTATTATTGATGATTATGCTCATCATCCAAGCGAAATTAAAGCAACATTAGACGCAGCAAAATTATTTAAAAATAAAAGAATTATTACCATTTTTCAGCCACACCGTTATACAAGAATAAAGGCTCTTTATAAGAAGTTTGATACTTGTTTTAATAATACAGATATTTTAGTTTTAACTGATATATACCCATCTGGTGAAGAACCAATTCCAGGAATTACAAGTAAACTACTAGTGGATTTGTTAATAGATAATAACTTCAATAAAAAGTTAGCTTATATCCCAAAATTATCTGATGTAAAAGAATATATAGATAATATAGCAAATAAAGATGATATTATTTTAGTTATGGGTGCAGGAGATATTACTAGAGTATCTGATGATTTATTAAAATCATAATTTTTTAAATTTTTGCTTTAAATAAATTATAAACATTGTAATTTATAATTTATAATGAATTTAATTAATAAATTAAGTATATAAATCTAGCAGAAATTATAATGCAAAAAATTTTAAAATTTATTTGCCAAGTATGTTTAAAAGACCTTATGAAGGCTAAGCTAGCATGGGTTCCCTTTCGTAGAAAGGGTAGCTTAGCCTTCATCAGAGCTAGCTTTGACTCGCTGGGGCAAAGCTAGCGTGTCTTTTAAACATACTTGGCAAATAATATCGTAATTTTTTATAAAAATATTTGGTTAATAAAATTTTAAATTTTTTGTAATTTAATTCAAAAAAATATTTTTTACTTTTATATAAATTTAATAAATTTATGCAAGAAATTATATGGGAATTAGTAAAACAAAAAAAATATTATTAAATTCAAAAATTGAAGATATTGAGATTTATTATAATTATCAATTAGAAAAATTATCTTCATTTAGAGTTAATGGAATTGTTCCAATATTAATTATTATTAATTCTGATGAAGCTTTAATAAAAATTTTAAATTTATTAGAAACAGAAAAATTAAAATATTTTATTATTGGTGGTGGAACAAATACATTAATAAATCATAATTGTAAAGAAATAATAATAAAACTTGGCAAAAATTATAATTTTTTAAAATTTTATGAAAATAAAATTATAGCAGGTGCATCAATTTTACTTGGTAGATTTATTATTGAAACATATAAAAATAATTTTGATTTTTCATTTTTAGCTGGGATTCCTGGTACAATTGGTGGTGCAGTTTTTGGGAATTGTGGGAATAAATCTGAAGGTATTTGCAATTTTATAGAAAGTATTGAATTTATTAGCATTGATGGAAATGTTATAAAAAAGGAAAAAAAATTTTTAAAACCTTCGGATTTTGGTTATAGATTTTTAAATATAAATAATTTAAAAGTTATTACTAATGTGATTTTTAAAAAAGAAAAATCAAAAAAAGGCTTAATCTTAAATAATATTAGAAAAAATATAAGATATAAGAAAGAAACACAACCATTAAATACATTTAATTGTGGTTGTTTTTTTAAAAACTCTTTAGAATCAACTAAACCTACAGGTCAACTTATTGATGAATTAAATTTAAAAGGTTTTAAATATGGAGGCGCATCAGTATCAAGAAAGCATGCAAATTTTATAGAAAATATAAATAATGCAACACCAAAAGATATTTTTAATTTAGCTAAGATTATAAAAGGATTTGTTAAAGAAAATTACAATATAAATTTAGAATATGAGGTGAAATTAGTTGGATTTTAATATTGAAAAAAATATTTATGACAAATTTAAAAATTTAGAGATTTCTAAAAAGAAAAAAGAAGTATTAATTGGAGTCATTTGTGGAGGTATTTCTTCTGAAAGAGAAATTTCTTTAAAAACAGGTGAGGGTATTTTTAATGCTCTTATAAATATGGGTTATAATGCAAAATTAATTGACTTTAAGGGTGATAACATATCAGTTTTTAATGAAATTGATATAGCTTTTATGGCTTTACATGGTAAGTATGGAGAAGATGGTTCAGTTCAAGGCGTTCTTGAGCTTTTTAAAATTCCATATACTGGTTCTGGAATTTTAGCAAGTTCACTTGCAATTGATAAAATTTTTTCAAAAAAGATTTTTGTTTTTGAGAAAATACCAACCCCTGAATATATTGAATTAATTTTAGATAATAAAATAAATTCTAATGCATTAAATATTAAATTTTTGCAAGATGAAATAAATGAAAATATTAAGTATCCTGTTATTATAAAACCATCAAGAGAAGGTTCCACAATAGGTATAACAATAGTAAATAATGATTATGAATTAGAATCTGCAATTAATTTTGCAAAAATTTATGATAATAGAATTTTAATAGAGAAATATATTAGTGGAAGATTATTAACAGTTAGTATTATTGGAGATGAACCAATAGCTTTGCCAATTATTGAAATAAAACCTAAGAGTGGATTTTATGATTTTAAATCAAAATATACTGTAGGTTTGACTCAATATATAGTTCCAGCAAAATTAGACTATGAATTAGAATTAGAAATAAAAAAATTATCATTAAAAGTTCATTCTAGTATTGGATGTTATGGTGTATCAAGAGTAGATTTGATTTTAGATGAAAAAAATAATCCATATATCTTAGAAATAAATACTATGCCTGGTATGACAGAAACTAGCTTGGTTCCTAAAGCAGCAGCAGCTGTTGGTATAAGTTTTGAAAAATTAGTTGAAATAATATTAAATTATAATAGTTTGAAAATGTAATTATCTTATAAAAATATTGTTATTTTAACTTAAAAAGATAAAGTATGGTCGCTAGAATTATTGAAGATAAAAGAATTTATTCAAGAAAGCGCAAAGTTATATTTAGAAAGCTTTTATCTTTTTTATGGGTTATTTTAATAATTGGAATTTTTGGTGCAATTATTTGGGGGCTTAATTATTTTTACAATAGCGATTATTTTAAAATTAAAAGTATTGAAATAAAAGGTAACAATTATTATAAGTCAAAAGATATTTTAGATAAGGTTAAAGAGATAAAAGGAACTAATATTTTTGAGATAGATAAAAAAAAGTATGAGTCAATATTAGAAAAAAATTTTATTAGAATTAAATCAGTTCAAATATTAAAAGTTTTTCCAGATAAATTAATTTTTAATATAATTGAAAGAGTACCTTATTTAATAATTTCTTATAAAACAGATTTTTTTATTGTTGATAATGAAGGTTTTATAATTGAAAAAGTTAATGAACCTACAAATAATTATGGTAATTTGTTAATTATTAAAGATACTATAAATTATAGTCCTGTTATTGGTACAAAAATTGCTAAAAAAAATTTATTAAGCTCAGTAATAATTTATAATAATTTAAATGAAGAAATTAAAAAAAATATTAAATATGCTGGGATAATGGATAATATTGCTGGAGATATTTATTTTGAGACAAATGACTATAAAAAAATAATTTTTGGTGATAGTGAAGAAATTATAAAAAAAAATGCAATTCTTGAGCAAATTTTAAAAAATATACATAATGATAATATTAATTATAGTATAATTGATTTAAGGATTTCTGATAACCCAATTGTAGAATAAGTAAAAGATTTAAAAGAATTGGAGATTAAATTGCCTGGGAAAGAAGATTATGTTGTAGCAATTGATATAGGTACAACAAAAATTTGTACCTTAATTGGAAAACTTAAAAAAAATAATTCTATTGAAATAAGGGGCTATGGAATTTCAAAAAGTAAAGGAATGAAAAAAGGTTTAGTTATAGATATAAATGAATTGACAAAATCCATACTTGATTCATTAGAATTAGCAGAAAAATCTTCAAATTTTTTTATAGATAGTGCTTATATAGGGATAACAGGGAAACATATAGCGTTTGAAAATAATTATAATGAAATTACAATCTCTTCACCAGGAAAGATTGTTAGAAAAATTGATGTAGATAGACTTATAAATTTAACAAATAGAATAAATTTAGCATCTCAGTATGAGGTAATTCACACAATAATAAAACAGTTTGTTGCAGATGGAGAAAAGGGTATAGATGATCCTATTGGTTTATCTACTGAAAGACTTGGAGTTGAATTATTAATAGTATATGGGTCATCATCTTTAATAAAAAATATAATAAATAGTGTGAAAACTGCAAATATTGAGATTCAAGATATTATAATTGAAGCCTTAGCCTCTTCTCAGGCAGTTCTTACAAATGAAGAAAAAGAAAGTGGCGTTATTTGCCTTGATATTGGTGGTGGAACAACAGATGTAGCAGTTTATAAAAATAAAAAAATGATATTTACATATTGTTTACCAGTAGGTGGAGACTTAATTACAAATGATATATCAATAGGATTAAATATTCCTTTTAATAAAGCTGAAGAAATAAAAAAAAGATTTGCTAATATTGATTATAATTTTCCAGATATTTTAAATAAAACTAACATAAATGATATAAGTTTAAATAAAAATAAAACTACTTTAAGCATCCAATTATATAATATTGTAAATGCGCGAGTAAAAGAAATGCTTCAAATTATTAAAGATAAAATAGATGAGTATGATTTATTTAAGTCAATACCTTGTGGATTAGTAATAACTGGTGGTTCATCACAATTAAAAGGATTAACTAAAATGGCAAGTTTAGTTTTTAATATGCCTGCAAGATTAGGAATTCCAATAGATATCGAAGGTCCTTCAGAAGTTATAAATAACCCCATGGTTTCTACTAGTGTTGGTTTATTAAAATATGCTTTTCAAGTTGATAATTACGAAGAAATAGATAGTATTAATAATAAAAATAAAAAAAATAATAATTTTTTTGATAAATTTAGAATTTTTATTAATAAAATTTTAAAAGGTGAAAAATAGGGGGTTTAATGTGGGATTGGAATTTGATAAAAATTATTATGCTGTTATAAAAGTTATTGGGGTTGGAGGTGGCGGAAGTAACGCCGTAAATAGAATGATGGAAGACAATCTAAATGGTTGTGAATTTATAGCAGTAAACACAGATGCTCAAGCACTTATGATGTCTAATGCTGATAGGAAAGTCTTAATTGGAGATAGTGGGCTTGGTGCTGGTTCAAATCCTGAAATTGGGAAATTAGCTGCTGAAAAATCTTCTGATGCTATAAGAGAAGTTATTCATGGCGCTGATATGGTTTTTATCACATGCGGCGAAGGTGGAGGTACTGGAACTGGTGCTGCACCTATAATTGCTGAGATTGCAAGAGAGGAAGGCTGTTTAACAGTAGGTGTAGTAACTAGGCCATTTACTTTTGAAGGAGCTAAAAGAGCTATGCAAGCTGAAGAAGGTATTAATAACCTAAAGGGAAAAGTTGATTGCTTAATAATAATACCAAATGATAAACTTCTTGAAATTGCAGACGAAAATACAACATTAGTTAATGCATTTAAACTAGCAGATAATGTTTTAAAGGCTGGAGTTAGAGGAGTTACAGACTTAATTACTTTACCTGGACTCATTAATCTGGATTTTGCTGATGTGAAAGCAATTATAAAAGATGCAGGCAATGCATTACTTGGAGATGGCATTGCATCAGGAGATAATAGGGCAATTAAGGCTGCTCAAAGTGCTATAAATAGTCCTTTAATTGAAGCATCAATTGATGGCGCTAAAGGTATATTGCTAAATGTTTCAGGTGGCCCTGATTTAAAATTATTTGAAGTTAATGAAGCTGCAGAAATCATTAGAAATTCATCAAGCGCTGATGCAAATATTATATTTGGTGCCGTTATTGACGAAAATATGAAAGATAAGGTAAAAGTAACAATAATTGCAACTGGATTTAAAGACAAAGTTTTAGATAAAAAACAAAAAAATGAAAAAATTACAGTATCAGAAAAAAAAGAAGATGCTTTATTTAAAACTACTGATTTAAAAAAAGATTCTGAGAGAGATAAAATATTTCCAGAATTAAAGGAAACCACAAAAGATATAAAATTTAATGATGAAGATGATATTTTAGACATACCAACATTTTTAAGAAAAGATAAAGATAATTTTTAAATATTAATTTATTTAATGAAAATAAGTAAAATTAAAATAAATGAGTTAAGCTTCTTTATACCTATAAATTTTTATGAAAAATATAAAATACATTTACTATTTACTACAAGAAATGGTGGATTTAGTGAAGGTAATTTTAAGAGTTTAAATTTGTCTTATCAAACAGGCGATGAATTTAATTTAGTTAAAAAGAATAGATTAAAAATTTTAAGTTTATTTAATAAAGAAGGAAATAAAGATTTATTTTCTTTAAATCAAATTCATAGTAACAATGTTGTAATTATAAATAATGATTTTTTAAATAATTTTTTAAGTTTTAATAATAACCTTCCTAACTATAATTCATATGAAGATTTTTATATTAATCCAAATTTAAATGAAATTTTAAAAGCAGATGCAGCTATAACTGAAATTCCTTTTATACCTTTAACAGTTATGGGAGCGGACTGTAATTTAATTTTAATTGCTGATATTAAAAAAAGGGTTATTGCAGCTGTTCATGCAGGTTGGAAAGGTGTCTTAAACCAAATTATTATAAAAACAATAAAAATTTTACAAAATGATTTTAATTCAAATTTAAAAGATGTTTTTATATTCATAGGTCCATCAATAAGAAAATGTTGTTTTAAAGTGAAGCAAGATATTTTTGATTTATTTTATTTTAAATTTAAAAAAAATTTAATTTTTAAAAAAACTATAGATGATGAAGAAAAAATTAATTATTATTTTATAGATTTAGTAAATTTAATAACAAAAGATTTATTGGATTTAGGGATACCCAAAAATAATATTTCAGATTTAAAGCTTTGCACATATTGTAATGAAGATTTGTTTTTTTCTTATCGCAGAAAAAAAGAAACTGGAAGACAAGCTGGAATTATAATGATTGAATGATAATTAAAAAATAAAAATTTATGCAGTTTTGTATAATTTTTACTAATTTGTATTAATTTATATTTATCAATTTAATTAATAAAATATATAATAAAGTTTTAGATAATCTAAATAGATTAAAATTAATAAATAAGATTAATGCTTAATATGAATAATAGTATGATTGAAAAAGAAAAAATTTTATCTAACATAAGTAAAATAAAAGAAGAAATAAATAATATTTGTAAAAAAATTTCAAGAAACCCATCTTCAATTAAAATTATAGCTGCAACCAAATATGCAAATGCAGAACAAATACAAATACTTGTTAATAATGGAATTAATAATTTAGGAGAAAATAAAGCTGATGATTTAGTTTATAAATCATCTATTGTAAAAGGCAACCCAATTTGGCATTTTATAGGGCATCTTCAAAGTAATAAAGTAAAAAAAGTTGTACCATTAGTAGAATACATACATTCAATTGATAATTTAAAAACTTTGGAAAAAATAAAT
>Ga0315298_1002495_pt1 | contig 31133 bp, 22 predicted proteins | sample WHS_1_MG_FD_203077 | JGI IMG/M metagenome (GOLD analysis project Ga0315298, IMG submission 203077) | Extremophilic microbial mat communities from Washburn Hot Springs, YNP, Wyoming, USA - WHS_1_MG | ecosystem: Environmental > Aquatic > Thermal springs > Hot (42-90C) | place: USA: Wyoming... | reverse complement strand
CATAACTGTATAATGCTACTAAAATATCTGCAAGGATTTCTCCTTCTTGCCGCGCGCTAATTAGTTAATTTTGTAATGCACTACGGCTTATGCAAGGATCACAACAGGGGATGTCTACATTCTTTAACCGATAAAAGAAATAGCGCGCTATACCAATCATGATTCAAACATGATGCTGGATGACCTCTTTGCGGGGGATACTTGGTCAGCAAGGGATAAATATTAGTTTGGCGAGAAGGATTTTGAGTAGAATGGAGAGGCTTAAAGTTGGGGATTTGACCGAGGAGGAGGTTAGGATCGTAAAAGAGTTTATCGATTCAATTAGGGCTAGGAGGGCTGAGAAGCTTAGGAGGAGTGAGGAGATAAAATTCAAAAGCTGGCCTTTAAAAGTCAAGGGTAGGCTTACGAGAGAAGAAATCTATGACTATCTTTAACGCCACTGCCCTTTTAGACACTAACGTTCTTGTTTACGCTGCTGACGAGGCTTCCCCCTTTCATCATAGGTCGAGAGATTTAATAGATAGGGGTTTAAGCGGCCAAATTTCTCTCTGCGCGCGCTATGATTCCACTTTTTAGCCGCATCAATTAATTGTTGCTGGGCAGACCTACCTTCCTTATCCGTTATCCTGCCATCAAGGATTTCATCTATTCTTTCCCTACATACAGTCGTAGATTTTACTTCGACTACTAATAAATAATCTTTATTCTCATCTGCTAGCGCTGCGCCTCCAAGAGTTGGCAAAGCAATACAATAAGAGGAGAAGCGCGCATGCTATTGCGAAGTAGGTGTCGGGGTTATCAGGGGATATCTATCTCTGTTCTTCTCGTCTATTATGTATGGTGCGTCTCCAATACCATCACTTCCAGGCTGCTCTTGATTAGGACCGCTCTTCTCGTCAACCCCTCTGTAATCGCTCCAGTAGTTGCCACCAGACGGATAGCCATTATCCCAGACGTTGTAAACTCCCAAGGATTCTTCTTCCAAATACACCTGTTTCCCATTATTTATGAAATTATTATGGTGTATGACGTTGCCCTTCGACGAGTATTCAAGCAATATTCCGTACTCTTTATTTTCCTTTATATTGTTTCCGACGATACTGTTATTTGAAGAGTCAGAAATTAATATACCGCCCTTATTGTTTTCTATGCTGTTTCCCCTTATGATGCAGTTTGAAGAATGGTTAAGCCATATACCGCAGCCGAAGTTTTTGACTTTCACGTTTTTTATTATCACGTTGGTTCTTAACTCGAGACATATTCCTGTGTAAGAAGGATCACCTGTCCCCCGGATAGTGTAGCCCGCCCCATCGATTACTATGTTGTTCCTCTTTACCACTATTCCATCAGCTTCGCTCGCTATGTTATCTGTTAGCGTGTAGATGTTGCCAGCTCTACGTACCGGTGCATCTGATGGCTCTATTCTCCCATCAGCCATGATGTAAATAGTTCCGGTCATTCTGCCTCAGCCGTTGGATGACGAGCATCAATGGCAGCATTCCTGTTAGCAAGAAGGTCAGAAAACATCTTTCTCAAGCTACATTTGCCTCCAGGCTTCCTCTAGAGCATCTATTGCCTTCCCGATCATCTTTAACTTCTCGTCATCGCTCATATCCTTGCCGTTGAACGTCGCGACGAAAAAGAAGCGGTTTGATTCTTTCCGGGAAGGCACGAACCAAATCACTTTTATGCCCGTTTCCTCGGTTGCCCTTTTGGCCAGCTTATCGCCCCTCCTGAGCCACGCCACCAGCTTTCTGTACTTCTTACCTAGCTTCCTCCAGTTCTTCTTATCTGACAGCATATCCCAAACATCATCTATGCTTTCAACAGTATATTTTATCTTATCAAGTTCGCATGTAAAGGAGATAATCTCGCTAGGATCGCCTATCGAGGGCGACCAAACCTCTATTCTCCCGCTCGGATACATCTCTATACTGGGATAGTAGCCAGAACTTGAAATCCTTAAACCTCGTTCATGAGTAAAGATGCTCTCGGGATTATCTATACTTGGTGAAAATTCTCTTCGCTCGCACAGCATACCCCCAATTTTAACCGTTGATTTCTCTCTGTAGCGGTTAATTAAGTATTCCCATACCTTCTTCAAAAATTTTTCTTCGCTCAATCCTCAGGAACCTCCTTCATTCTCTCTACACTTAACAACCCTGTTTCTAAATCAACCTTAACCACGACAATTATATAAGCCTCAACATCTTTTTCGGAATATCCTTTTAGGCCATACTTTTTAATCAGCTGTATATACCCCGGGTTGGTTTTAAGTGCTTCGTAAGCCCTCTCATACTGCTCGAAAATATTCCCAGGATCTGTGGTAGCCTTAACTTCCACGACAATTAGGTTTCCTTTCTCAGTCACAAAAACTATATCAACTTTTTTACTCGTATCTTTTATAAGGACTTCTGTTTCCATTTTAACAACTTTCCACCCTGCTATTTCCCCAGCCTTTATAGCTGCATCACCCAACATGTCCCTAATCTTGTCTCCGAATTTTGTATTCTGGTCGGCCTTTATCCACTCTTTGATCTGTTCTATCTCCTCTGCGCTTAAGGACCTTAGCTCCAGTTTGTTAGTCCATTCAACGGGTGCCTTGTTCAGAACTACCACGTTCTCTGGGAGGGTATCGTGATCAAAATCCCCATTTCTCTCGGAATCGTGATACCTTACGACTATATGGCCCTCAATCGTGCCCAGCCTGATCGATTCTATTGTTCCCGTAGTGCTACCGAACCTGATGATGGGCGTCACCTCATCGCCCATAGCGGCTATGGCGAGGGTGTGTGGCACGATTTCTCCGCGGTGCGATCCGAGGAATTCCAAGTCGAGCTCGGCGGCATTGTTCCCCTCGCTCCACTCGAACTTCGTAATCCTAACTGGGAATCCGATGGTGTCCATGAAGATCAGCATCCCCTCATCATCATTTTCCAGCACTATTCTGAGGCTGAATGGGAGGCTTCTCACAACGTTCTCTATGAATTCTTGCCTGCTTAGGGGCTTGACCATCACCGTTATCTCGTCCCCCGGCTTGCCAAAGTCGCCCACAAACTCTGGCATCATGAACTGGTATGAGCCCTTTCGCTCAGAATTGAACTTTCTAATTACTTCGTGACCGTTTATCCTTATCACTATGAACTCGCTGCCGCCGGCCAGCGTTCTCAGCAGAGTTCCCTTCGCAGTTTCAACCCTGCCGAAGTTTATGTATCTGCGCTCACTCACGCTCACGACGAAGCTAGTCCAGCCTTGGGACCAAGAGGTTTCTCCGAGCAGCTTCAGTAGCTTCCTCTGGTCGAGCTTCATCATCTCCCTAACTATGCTGGATGCTACTGTGCACCCCTGTGTAACGCTCTCATGATATTTGAAAACGTTTTCAACAATGCTTCTAAGCTTGGCGTCTCCCCCCTGAGTATGGACGCTTCTCAAAAAGGCTATGAGCCAATTCGTCGCGTTGGGCTCATCAGGCAGGTTCACACCGACGCATCCAATCAGGTTAACGATCTCCTTAGCGAGTTCAGGGTCTGCGATTGCTTGGAGGAAACTGTTTACCTCGTTCCAAAAGTTTTTAACGAATTCCTCGCTCTCCCTCTTAGCCTTCTCGGTGGCCTCGTCGGCAGTATCGCCTTTCTTAACGTAATCCGTTATTCTTCTAACTGCCTCAACCGCGTCCCTGCTACCTAACGCTTTAAGCCATTCAACGTTCTTCGCTAAAGTGTTAACTATGTCCAGTACTTGAGCGTCTGTGAGCCCGCTTAACAAAACTGTTTTAACAAGCCCTTCTGAGAAGCCTTTTCCCAGGATGTTTCCAAGCAGCCCGCTTATGCTCGCAACCTGGCTGTAGAATTCCCTCTGCCCAGTGCTTGTCCAAACAACCCTGGTCTCAATCCTTTGAACCCCTATGAAGGCCCCGTGGAAGTAGGTTAGAACAGGTATTTGGAGGGCCCCGCCCGTGTAGACCGTTGTTGAAGCCTCTCCGTTGGGGTAGATGATTTGTAGGAGGCCTTGGTCCTGAATGCCTCTCGCCACCATGCTTTCCTCAGTTATTGTCAGCGTTTCCCCGCTTGGCCTAGCTAAAAGCCCGAGCTGAAGCCCAAGAGAGCCTGCCGTTACTACAGCAGGCAGATAGTTTCCACCGTAGAACGCTTTCACGCCATCGTCACTGACAATTATGCTCGTCCCCCCTATTCTTCCTCCGAGAAGCATCTCGTTCAGCTCCCCTGTCTCCAACGGGTTCTCGCTTGGCACGAGCATTATCGAGGGGTCTTCCAGCCTCAGAACCATGCCGTCCCCAAACCTCACTGAGCCGTCCATTCCTAAGATTCCCTTATCCATGCTGAGCTTCCCGTCTGAGAGCTTGAACGCGCTGAACCCGAATGCTTTCTCAACCTGATGTCCAGGTACTGCTTGAACATCTCCCTTCAGGAGCTCGAATACCGCTGGAATGTGTTCCTCAGCCTTGAAGGCGAAGACCATGTAGCTTTCTCCCCCCAGCGTCTTCTCCCCGGCGTAGGCCAGCAAGCCTTTGAGGACGATGCTTCCCTTTGCGAACTCGAACTCTACGACAGCACCCTTCTGAATACCAGGGTAGAGACTGCTTGCCAGGCTCTTCTCAACCCCGACCTCTATTCCGTCTGTGCTTAAGCTGAGTATTCTCACGGTGTCAGGGCCTAGGTTAGCCAGCTGCTCCCAGGCTCCTCTGAACTCTGCTAGGCGGAGCATCTGCTGGAAGTCTCCTCCAACGCTTTGGGAGAGACCTAGGGCTTCATCCGGGCTGAGGGACAGCAGCGAGCCCAGCTTACTCCTTAACAGCGGGCTTCCAAGCCACTCCATTATGCTTCCAGCGTGCTGCCTTAGAAACTCGTCGCCCATTCTCGAGGCCCATTCAAGCATGCTCGCAATGTACAACGCGTCCTGCCTGCTCGCCAACGCGTCGCTAAGGATTAGAACAACAAGATCCCTAGGGTCGGGCACGTCAAGATAGGGATAGATCCTCCCGATGTCCCTGGCTAGGGTTGAGGCGATTGCTGTACCATAGTTCTCCTCAGTCCTGTAGAGCAAGCTATACACGTCTGCGTCGTTTCTCAGCTCTGTCGACATGCGTAGCATCGCGACGTCCAAGGCTATCTTCTCGCCGACGAAAACCCCGACGGGGGCTCCGATCAACGCGCCTATTATGGAAGCCCTCCTCCCATCATCCATCGCTGGGTCTGTTAAGGCTCTGATGGGCGCTACGACTATTCCGAGCGGACTGTATGTCAAGGCCTCTATGCTGCTACCTGTCTGCGCATAGATGATGAGGGCGCTCGCAGTGCTTGCCGCTAAGCCCACTAGTGCAACTGGGGAGACCGCGAAGGACAGGCCTGCTATCGTGACGGGTATGGGGGTTAAGGCGAAGGACAGGGCTGTTAGAAGCGCAGCCGAGGCGAAGCCCGTCAGGAACCCGCCTATCGTTTCAAACGGGTACCTGGCGATAGTCTTTCCAACGTCGAAGCTCTCGAAGGTTTCAAGCAGCTTTTGCTTCGCAACCAGCCTCCCGTTTCTAAGCACCTTGACGGTGAAGCTGCAGCCGAGGATTCCGTCGGGCCAGTACGCAGTGTTCTCAACATAGCTCCCGTATTCTCCTTCAACAGTCCTCTCCACCCATGTTGTGAAAGCCAGCTGGTATGAGGCTCCGCCAGGCGGGGTTGCTAGAAGCCAGTTATTAGGCTCAGCAACAGGGATAGAGACTATCCTTTTAACGGCTTCAGGCGAGTAGAAAGCCTGACTTGTCTCTTCAATCTTCTCCTGGTTCTCAGCCTCAATAATAACCTGGTATGTCAACGTGTCTCCAGTCGGGTTCGCTATAGCGACCCTCAGGGTGTTCTGTTTCCCAAGCATGTTGAGCTCGTTCCTCTCAATCGAGGCTTGGAGGACCCTTATGCTGAACCTTATCGGGCTTCCTTGGGAAACGCTTACGCTTTTAACAACGTATCCTTCTCTCTCATACCTGCGAGCAAGGTTTTCGTCGAGTGTTTCGCAGACTATTTCAAGAGCCTCACCACCCTCAACAATCTTAGGAGCAAGGTAGTATTTTATCGGATCATTATACTTCTCTCTGACGATGCTTTCCGGCACGTTAGCTTCAACCAGGATTCGCCCACCAGTATCAGTCTCAACGTTGCTTTCAGCGAGCTCCCACCTCTTCCCGGACTCCTCCTTCCTTACAACTATGGGAACCTGGTATTTCTCCCAGTGGAAAACCCTGTACCTTACGAAGCCTCCTTCAAGATAGTACAGCTTGTAGAGGTCTACGACGTAGCTCACTTTCTCTTTCCTGTTAAACTCCTTTATGTACGGTGGGGTTGGATACTGGTTTGCAACATTCTCCTCAAAAGTACCTAAGAGTTTCTTGTTCTCAATCCTGTAGAAAGCCTCATACTTCTCGTTTGGAAGAACATTATCCGGCTTATTCTCAACATCACCCTGGTATACCCACTCCCCGTAGCCGCCTACGTGGACACTGACATCGTCGACATAGAGCTCGCTGTTTTCGGAGGCTACGAAGGAGATGGTGTAGTAGCCTGCTTGGCTGAAAACGTCGCCGGAGTTCCTTAGGAACCTGCTCCAACTACTGCTCCCGCTTAAGGCAAATAAGCATGCGGAGCCGTCGGGCTTCTTTATCGCTACTGCCCCGCTTCCGCTCAGGATGTACCAGAAGTCTAAGACTGGGCTTGAGCCTCCAGCATCGAAATAGAAGGTTTGTCTCCAAGCTCCCCTTCCGTTCCTTGAGGCTATTCTGAGGCTGCTCGGGCTGCTCCTGTATGTTGAAGAACACACTTCCCCGCTCGCATCCCCGAGGCTTTCGAAGCTCCAGCCTCCGCTGGATGAAACATTCCCGTTAGAAACATACTCGTGGAACGGTTGGGTTACATACTTGTAGTAGTGGTAGAGGAGTTTCCATGTCGCGTTGTAAACATCGTAGTAGGATGTTTCCTTTACTATCGTCGTCGTATTATGCTTCTCAGCAACGTAGCGGGGATCCATGCTTGTTAAAAGCTGAGCCTCCAGCTCGGTTACTATGCCAAGATATGTTTTAGAAGTCCAGTTGACAACCTCTGGTGAATAAATCCATGTTGACATGTCGTATGTTTCAGGCTTCTCGTCGACGTAGCCCTTGAAGACCCAGCCCCATTTCTCCTCGTAATACGTTTCGTTCCAAGCCTTATAGTATGGCCTAAGCTCGTAAACATCGTAAACAGGCTTCAAGAGTGTTGCGATGACATAGTACTGCTTAACCTCCCTGGCGACTGTTTCAAAACTGGTTGCGTTCTCCTCGTATGACTCTACCCCGGAGGACTTGTAGGCCATGCCTTGGCTGTTAACCCAGTTCCTGAGGCTTTGCTCAACAGCCTGCTTAGAGTTCTCAGCGTCGCTTCTAGACGGAAAGCCTCTCGCGTAAACCGGTAAATCAGCTATACTAATCTTCTTCTCCTCGTAGCCGGATGGGATGACAACCTGGTATGTCTTCCTGGTTTCATAGTGAGAGGTGTCGATTCTGCGGTATATTCTCCACGCTGCGACGTCGCCATCCGCTTGCTTCTCTCCCGTTTTATAGAGCCTGGCTGAGTACGGTCCCTGCGAAGAGTAATAATAGTATTCCTCTCCATTTTCATCGATGCTTTTCACAAGCTCCCCTGTTTGAAGCATCTTCTCGAAGTCAGCCTTCTTAATCTCAACCGTTCCAAGGATGCATAGTCTTGATACTGGGGCGGTTTTGTCGAAGACATAGACAGTTATTTTTTCTCTAACCTCCTCGGTGACGTAGCCGTCTCTGCTCATCATCACAGCCTCGTAGCGATTAGTTGTCTCCTTTACGAACTCAAGCTCATACGAGTATACCCAGACCTGTTTCTCAACCTCCCTAATCTCAGCTACTCCAAGCATTCCTGGGTAGCAGTAGAGATAGTTCTCAGCATCCCAGTAGTTTTCAAACTCAGCCTTCACAATATACTTCACTACTCTGACTGTTGGGACTATGGCGTATTTCGTCTCAACCCTAGTAACTTCCTTTGTCTCAGTCTTTAGGACAGTGTTGGAATTAATCCTCGTGGCGTTAGCATTCTTCTTAACCTCATTCTCCTTGGCCAAGGCTTCGTCGAGGCTTTCAAACGGGCCGTATGTCTCCTCCCTGCTCCTAAAGCCTGTTAAAACGTATCTTTTATCCCCGATTTCCACATCGCTCGAGCCGCCTTGAGAGTAAACATCGTAAACAGTTGTCTTGTTGCTTGTCCTCCTATATATCGCGTAGCCGGCAGCATTGAGAGGTATCGTTACTGCAACGTTTCCAGCGTCATCCCTCTCAATGCTTATGCTGCTGAGGTCGTAGGTTGAAAGCATGCTCAGCTCAGAGTCTTTCCTTATCTCTGAAGCAAGCTCTTCACTGCTCCATCCCTCGGCAATAGCTCTGGAGACAAGGCTTCTAAGCCTGTCCTCGCTGAACCTCGCCTCCTCACAAAAAGCAATCAAAATGTTGCTGAACGGGGCCTCAGCGCTTAAGACGAGAACGGTGAGGGTGATCGCGGCCACAATCCTCTTCACGCTTCTATCCTTGAACCAGGAGGACCCTGTTTCCCCGGTCCCAGTCTTCTCCTTATCGACTCGAGAAACGAGGCTTACTATCGTTGGGATTAGCATGAAACAGGTGAACAGGCCCGTGAAACCGTATGCTGAGAGAACAGTCAGCATGAGGAAGACCATGGCGGTTACGGAGAGGAACCTTCCTAAGCCTATCTGGAACCGTATCCCGGCTAGCATTGTCACCATCCTGGTGATCGCAAGCGCTAAGAGGATTGCCGCCATAACCCCGGCTCCGTAGTTCACCGCTACGAGTCTCAACACATCCTGGAAGCCGGTTGAGGAAACAGTAGAGTAGCCCGCGAAAAAGATTAGGGTTAGGCAGGCGAGGCTGGAGAGCAAGAGGAACGAAAACCCCTTTGCCAGCATCCTGATGTTCCTCCTAAAGCCCTCCGCAACGCTTTCGCGTCTGATTATGAAGAGGGATGCGGCACAAGTTGACACGAGAAGCACGTTTAGGAGAAGGAAGACGGCAATCATGGTTAGAATCAGCCTAACCGTTGGAGCACCGTTTACGATTAGCTCAGCAATATCCGGAGCCAGATGGAGAAGCAGGCTGGTTACTGTCAAGTATGCTATTGCCGCGCTGGCTAAGCATAATGGCCAAGCCCTAGCGAGGTCTACGAGAATCCTGAGCCTGCTACGCTTGCTCATAACCTCACCCTAGCCTTCTCAAACGCGGTCACGCCGTTCCTGCCCTCAACAGGATAGATGGTTGCTTCGAAGCCTGAGCCCGATATGGTGAAGGAGACTCTTCCATTAAGGTCTGTCACGCCATTCTGATCAGTTTCGAAACACTTCACCCTGAGGCCTGCCACCGGGCTGCCGTCGTGAGCCCAAGAAACCCTAATGTTAACGTTTCCACCATTCCTCTCAGCCAAGACAACAATATGGGTGAAGACAAGAGTTATCCTGGGAATCCTCACCGTTAGCTCAAGCTCGTCACTCCTGTTCTTCGAGGAGAAGCCCACCCTTCTTGAAACGTTCAGCTCTTGGAAAACCTTCACCACAGCCGAGCCTGTTTCAACACCACTCCTAATCCTCTCCGTGACCCATCCACTTGAGGAATAGTAGCTTATCGTCTGGTTGAAGCTGATTGTTGAGCCGCTGTTAGCCCATATCTCTGAGCCTATCAGGGTCCCGCCAACGACCTTAGTGTCCCTCTTGATCTCAGTCACAAGGTATTTCCCTGATGTGAAGCCAACCTCGTCACCATTACTTATCGCGACAGCAACCTTATGTACACCAACTTCACCGGAGCCCTCGTCGTAAACAGCGTTAATAGCATAGCCATCGCTAGCACTTACAGAGGGAACAGGCTCGCCTACTCTAACTACAACCGGACTCGTTAAAACCCAATTGGCTCTATTAACTCCTGAGAACGCTGCTTTCTGAACGCTCCCCGCTATTCCGTAACCGGTTTTCTCAACGTCTCCCCATACTGCTCTCCAGCTCATGTTTCCGACGCCGCTAACCCTCGGGAGCCTGAAAGTGAAGACATGGGTTGTTTCTCCGTCTAGGGTTGCTTCAGCAGTATGAGATTCAGCATTTATTGCTCCGCTCCCCTCAATCCTTATATCCATGCTTGCGTAAGCCAGGTTGCACTCACCAAAGTTTGAAGAAACGTTAATCGTGATGCCTATGGTCAGTTTAACCTCATGCGTGCCTTGGCCGATGGTGGCAGCCTTCCTGTAGCATTTGGCCCACCAGTACTCCTTGCCAAGCTCGTAAACCTTAGCCCCGTCGACGTAGAGCCTCAGATATTTCTCTAAAACAGTCCATCCGTCTGGAGGAGGAAACCTGTCGTCGCCGCAGACGTAAACGCTTGCGGAGAGGCCTTCAGGTATAGTCACCACTGCCGTGGCAGTCTTCGTGTCGCTGTAGACTCCTAGGCCATTGGCTTTGATGTGGAGGTATCCTGTCCCGCCGTACCAGGCTCTTTCATCCACAGAGTAAGCTATGCTTACTGAGTCTACCCTAAGGCTGCTCCAGGAGTATGACGAGGGGGTTGCCGAGGCTGTTGGCCTACTTGATGGAGGGATTAGGCTGGAGAAGAGGAGAGACGCGAGGATTAAGGAGGAGAATACGGTGTAGAACAGGCCTCTCAGAAAGGCGCGTCCAACCATTCCATATATGGTATGCATAGGCTTAAGATAAAGGTTTTCAAACCATGTGGGAATCCTTAGGGAAGTAAACGCTTGAGGGAGAGGGTTGAGTGAAAGTAAGCACGCAAAGGAATGCAGCGGTCTTAGAAAAACAAGTTTAAAACCTTCGCATACTTACCCAGAGGATTATACTTGAGAAAGTGCTTGCCCAAAAAATGATCTCGCCAAAGGGTAAAGATCTTAACCTTCTTAATTTTCGGTTATTTACTATGCCTTCGAATCGTAGGTTCCTCCTAGTGTTTCTCATCTTGATGCTATATGTTGCTTTTTCGCATTGTTTTTCTCTTACTTAAGTTAGCTGTTGATTCGAGTCTTGTTCAAAGAATTGTTGAACTATCCTTGTTTTACCTTAGCGCGCGCCGTGCGCGTAATATTGGGTAGCGACCTTGGATACGGAGACAAACTTGGCTCCGAAACCAGCTCTCCCTCCTTTTTTCGTTATCTCCTCAGCTATTTCATCAAAATGCTTCATAATGTAATCCGGTTCCACCATTTTACAGGGTTCCTTCTCTTTGCGATGTGAACTAGTTTAGCTTTTTTAAAAAACTTTTTGGGATTTAGGATCTAAAAACTCAAGAGAGAATCTTAAAAGAAGTTATTAAGATGTGCTAGAGAATGGGATGCTTATAATTTTCCAACGTAAGTTACTTTAAGATGGCACATGCTTAAGGTTCTCAAAAGCGGGTATTTACAGGAATTGAAGAGCTAAGATTTAAATCTGGCTGGTCATTTTTTAATATAAACAAAACGGAGGGGCATTAGAATGCTGGATAGCCGAATTTCTCATAACACAAGCTTCAGAGAGTTGGCTATAAAAAAGTCGTATGACTCCGACACTGATGATATCCTTGAAGATTTTTATATCCCGCTTTTGTCTTGCTCAATATTATATAGACGGTTATCTGGTTTCTTCTCTTCATCAAGTTTAGCTATCGCTGCTAAAGGAATCTCAAAGTTAATATTGAATGGGGGAAAATATCAGCTCATAACTGGAGCCAAATTTCGAGAAGTAGATATGCAGGCAATTAAGGAAGTGTATGAGAACCCGGAAAAAATAGTAGAAATGAGAATGCTTGAAGAATTAGAGGCAATTGAAGATGAATTTATAAGAGATCACGTACGGGCACTGGGATGGATGATAAAAAACGGAAGACTTGAAATAAAAGTAGCAATCGTTTGTGATGAAGATGGTTTACCTCTTACTGAAGGTTTTATGGAAAAGCGAGGAGTATTTCATCTAAAAGTTGGAATACTCGAAGATAAAGAAGGAAATAAAGTATCCTTTAGTGGTTCTGAAAATGAAAGTGCAGCAGGATGGCAGGATAATATTGAAGAATTTAAAGTTTTTCGCAGCTGGATTGAAGAAGAAAAAGAGTATCTTGATGCCGATTGTCAAAAATTCTCTAGATTTTGGTATGGCGAATCAAAAAGAGCAAAGGTAATCGATATCCCTGAGGCAATAAAGCGTAGATTGATCGAAATTGCTCCAGATAATATTGAAACGTTAGATCTCGATAAATGGTTGAAACGAAGTAAGCGAGTAAAGAGAAAAATCGAGCTACGAGAGTACCAGAAAGAGGCAGTAAATAGTTGGCTTGAGAACAATAAAAAAGGAATTTTTGAAATGGCTACAGGGACAGGAAAGACATTCGCTGCTCTAGGTTGTGTTGATGCAGTAATTAATCAGAAAAAGCTAGTTATCGTAATTTCATGTCCCTATGTTCACTTAATTGAACAATGGAAGCGAGAAATAGAGGAATTTGGTATCTATAGTGATATTATAATTGCCGATGGCTCACATAAAGGATGGAGAGACGAGCTTTCTGATAAATTGTATGATATTGAAAATAATGTCATAGACAATTTAATTGTCTTAACGACACATGATACACTTTCATCGGAAGATTTTATAGCCATTATAAAGAAGTTTTCCGCCACGTTTTTCTTAATTGTAGACGAAGTTCATGGCATTGGTGCCCCTATAAGAAAAACTGCTCTAATCGAAGAATATAGTTTTCGACTTGGTTTAAGTGCAACTCCAGAGAGATGGTTTGATGAAGAGGGTACAGAAAAAATTTATGAATATTTTGGTGAAGTTGTTTTCTCTTTCCCCTTAGAAAAGGCGATAGGCCAATTTTTAACTGGATTTGATTATGAACCTCATTTCGTTGAGCTTACGGAAGATGAGATGTTGAAATATGAAGAACAAACAGCAAAAATTGCGAAAACTTATTATAGTACGCGGGATGAAAAAGAAAAGAAAGAAGCTTTTTCTTTGCTTTGTATAAAAAGGCAGGACATAATAAAAAATGCTATAAACAAATATCAAGTTCTTAATGAGATACTGGACAATAATCTTGGAATAAAGCATTGCTTAATTTATTGCTCACCTCAACAAATAGATACTGTGCAAAATATACTTAATCAAAAAGGGATAATACAGCACAAATTTACTCAAAGTGAAGGAACTAGAAAAGAAGATAAATATGGAGGGATGTCTGAAAGACAATTTTTACTTAAAGGATTTGCAGATGGAACATATCAGGCCCTTGTCGCAATGAAGTGCCTCGATGAAGGAGTAGATATACCACCAGCAAGATTTGCGATACTTTTATCTAGTTCCGGTAATCCTAGAGAATATGTGCAAAGAATGGGGAGACTACTTAGAAAGTTCCCTGGCAAGGATAAAGCTGTTATACATGATATAATCGTACTACCACGTCTACACAAGTTACGAAATCAAGAGTTACTTGATTTGGAAAAGAAGATTATAGCTAAAGAGCTTAAACGCTATAGGGAGATTGCATACGTTGCACTTAATACTGTTTCATGCATGAAAAAAATTGAAAGCATCGAGCGTAAATATGGAGTGGGGGAATTGGCCAATGTCTGAAACAATTAATCGAAGAATACTTGAGAAAATAGAAGAGATGGAATGTAGCCGGGAGATCAAACAGTTTCTAAAAGAAATTTTATTGATTGAATTACGAATTTTTGAAGGAGGAAGTATCCGATATTCTGATGAATATTCCAAGGCAATTAAAAAATATGCAGTTAATTATAAGGAGGTGTAAATATGAAGATAGAATACATTAAATTAAAGAATTTTAGGCAGTATGTAGATGAAACAATAAACTTTCTTTCTGAAGACGAGAATAGAAACTTCATAGTTATTGTCGCGCCAAATGGAGCAGGAAAAACAAATCTGGTGAATGCCATAACGTGGTGTCTATATGGTAAGGAGCTTCATCAGCTTAAGGAAAAATATTTGGGGCTGCCTCTGATAAACACTACTGTTCTTAAGAATATGAAGCCAGGAACTACAGTTAACGTAGAAGTAGAAATGATGATGGTTGATGAAAATAATGGTAAAATATTTTTAAAGAGGACTCAAGGGTTTAGAAAGCCTGAAGGACAATCAGGCCAAGGAAAAAATGATAATGATGTAATTCCCGCTATGGATCAGCCTTTGACGATGTTAAGATTGAATCCAGGGCAAAAAGACTGGATTCTCGTTCAGGATCCTTCTTATATAGTTAATAGATTAATACCACAGAGTATTGAAGAATATTTTTTCTTTGACTGCGAAAGGCTTGATAAATATTTTGAAGAAGCTGCTGGTGAAATCCGCGATGCAGTATTTAAAATATCTCAACTCCAACTATTAGAGAATGCTATTGTACATCTAGATAGGAAAAAGGAATCTCTTTTTAAAGAGGAGCTTGGAAATAAAAGGAGAGATGCAAAAGATATCGAAGATCGGGTCAGAGGATTAACAGAACAATTAGATGAAATGAAAAAGATAAAGGATCGCGAAGAAAAAGCTCTTGCCAACTTAGAAATGGAGAAAGAGGAGGCGGAACAAGAGGAACGTAAATATAGTAAATTATTGGAATCACATGAAAATATTAATGTGCAGGAATTAGAAAAGAGAAGAAATTCAGTTAATGCAGAACTAGAAACAGATAAAAAAAAGTTAAGGGAGTTAGAAAAAGAAAGACTGAATATGTTAGTGAAAATAATGCCAACGATGCTTATAAAAACGGCGATAGATAAAACCAGCGGATTTATCGCTAAAAAAATGGATGCAGGAGAAATCCCGCCGGATTTTAGTGAAAAATTCATAGAAAAAATTCTAGAGACGGGGCGTTGTATTTGCGGAGCCGATATCTCGAATTCTGATGAGGCTAAGAAAAAATTAGAAGCCCTTATAAAAGGACATGATAAACTCTCTAATTGGAGTAATGAATTACTTAATCTGTACCATGATCTTGAGATAGTAAGTAAGGAAATAGATCATTTTAAAGAAAAAGAAGTTATCTATGATGATCAGATTCGTGAAATCGAAGAGAGAATAAGAAGAAACACTATTACAGTTAATGAAATTTCTGATAAACTTGATAAATCGAGTATTGAGCAAATACGAGATTGGAATAATAAACTTCAGGAATGGAGAAAGATAAAAGATAAGCTTAGCGAAGACATTGGCTGGAAAAAGGCGCAAATAGACCAGATTCGAGCTCAAATATCTAAGTTAGAAAAGCTACGTAGCGATGCGATCACAACGCATGAAAAATATAAAGAACTAAAACATTATGACGCATTCTGTGAAGAATGTTTGCGAATTGCTAAAAAAGTCAAAGATGAAATAATGCGTGATGTAAAAAATGAGATCGAAAAGAAGACAAAGGAACAATTTTTAGAATTAATTTGGAAGGAGAAGACCTATACTGATGTAAAAATTGATGATAACTACAAAATATCCGTAATTCACGAGTCAGGCATGGAAGCAATCGGCACTCTTTCTGCAGGAGAAAGACAAGTACTAGCATTATCATTCATGGCAGCTTTAAACAGCGTTTCTGGTTTTGATGCCCCCATTATTATTGATACACCACTGGGAAGGATATCAAGAGAACCTAAAATTAATATAGCAAAAAATCTGCCAAATTATCTCAAGGGAAAACAAGTTACACTTTTAGTAACCGAAGAAGAATATACTCATGAAGTAAGAGAAAAACTTCGTCCTAGTGTAGCGAAAGAGTATAAGATTGAGTTTAAAGAACAAGAAGTCGGAGGCCTTGCTAAGGTGGTAGAAATAAGATGAGCGAGGATCGAGAGGAACCCCAAATTATATACATAGATAGATCAGATAAAGCTACTTATGACAAGTTAGTAGAAAAAGGTGGACCCTTAGAGGGCATGGAGTATAAGTATATATTTTTACTAGCAATGGCACTAGGATATATAAATAATATTAAGACAGAATCGATAGAAAGAATTCCTGGAGGGCTTTTCAGAACTTCATACCTCAATACTTATGAAAAGGCGATAATTAAAGCAATTGCTATTGCAGAAGAAGGAAGTTTAGATGCACTATTAGATAAGAGGAAAATCTATTCATTAGCTGAGCAGTATGCAACGGGAGGAATAAAAATATTGCAAAATATTGCTTTCGATAAATTCGGAAAGGATTTGTATAAAAAGTTGTTAGATGAGTTGAAAAGATAAAAAAAGGAATATCGAGACGAGTGGAAAAGCATCTTTAAAAGTGTAAGTCTATAGATTTATTCATGCGAAGATTTTACATGTGGGACACAGTTATCTCGTTTCAAAAATTATAATAATTAATAGCGAATAGTAAGGCCTTTGCGACCAAACTAGTGCGCGATCATATCTCGCATATGCATTCTCCCGTATGACTGTTTTTCCTAAGAGAATTGATATGTTGCCTGCCAAAGTAATGTTTAAATAATTTTGCAGCCCCAAATAGGTGAAGACTGATATAATGAATGAAACATTCATAATCCATAATGAAGGCCCGTATTTTTATGGGGATTTAGTTACTAATAAGGGACTTAATAAGGTTGCAAATCAATTATTGTCTAAAAAAGAGAAACCTGTTGATGAATTATTAGAAGATAAAGTATGGTTACTTTTTAAAGATATGGGATTTAAAGAAATGAATATGGATCGTAATTTCAAGATTCGTGCAGGTGCAATACAAAAGCAGATTGATGTTTTTGCTAAGGAGGGTAATAATGTATTTATTGTTGAGTGTAAAGCTCAAAATGAAAAAGGAGCAAAATCTCTAAGAAAAGACATACATGAGATTCTTAATCTAAGAAAAGATATAATAAAAGCCGTGTGTAACCATTATAAATGTAAAGTTAGAGTTACATTTTTACTTGTTACTAGTAACATAATCTGGAGTAAGGAAGATGAAAGGTTTGCGCTTGATGCTAAAAAATATAATTTTCTTTTCTGGATGGACGATGAATTAGATGCCTATATTAATCTAGTTAAACAACTTGGTGAAAGTGCCAGATTCCAATTCTATTCGTTAGCTTTCTATGGAAAGAAAATTTATGAACTTGAAGATATTACCGTACCTGCAATTTATGGCGGTAAAGGAAAGAAAAAATATTATATTTTTATTATTCAACCCGAAAAATTACTAAAAATTGCATACGTACATCGCAGGGAAGAGAGCAATCCAAAAGAAGTCGCTGAAACCTATCAAAGGATGGCCAGCAAGCATAGAATAGATAAGATTTGTGAATTCGTAAATAAGGGGGGGTTTTTTCCTAATAATATTATTATCAATTTCACAAAACAACCGCAATTTGATAAAAAGGCGGAGGTTGGAGACATTGTTTATGGTATTCTTAAGTTTCCACCATATTATGGAAGTGCTTGGGTCATAGATGGCCAGCACAGGTTATACGGATACTCGAATAGTGAAAAGAAATCTAGCGATACAATACCGGTTGTAGCTTTTAATCTTTTAAGTGTAAAAGATCAAGCAAATCTTTTTGTTGAAATTAACAGAGAACAGAAAAAAGTCAGTTCAAATTTATTGTGGGAATTGTATAGTTATATTTATCAAGGATCAGAGGATGAAAGGCAAAATATTCTTCGTACTATTTCTTTGATAGCCAAAAAAATAAATTCAGATACAACGTCTGTGTTTTATGACCGCATTAGAATTCCAAGTGCGCTAGTGGTAGACAAAGAAAAAACAAATTTAACATTAGCTAACATATGCGATGCCATTAAAGAAAATAAACTAGTGGAGCGAAAAGAGAATCTTCTATATAATGAAAATTATGATCAAACTGTTAACATTGCTAGTGAAGTGATAAAAGCATTTTTTGATGTAGTTGCTTCTTCTTTTAAAGAGGATTGGGATAAAGGTGAAAAAGGGCTTCTGCGAACTAACATCGGTATACGAATTTTCTTCATTTTATTAAGACAACTATTAAGGTACTTAAATTATAATAACCAACAACATGTTTATAAAACAAGAGATTTAACCAAATTTAAAGATGAAACATCTCGTCTGCTTAAGCCAGTAATCGAAAAATTAAAAAAGATGGGTGATGAACAAATAAATAAAATTAGGAGGGAAACTGGCAAAGGCCCTATAATGAATAATGCACAACAAATGGCATGGTGGATAAAAGAGGAGGTTGATGAAACATTTGGCAAAGAAATATTATCGCGATGGGCGCCTCCAATGCCGAAAGAAGAGACTGACGATAAGATTAGAAAACTTCTTGAACAAACCGAAATATCTCTAAGAGAATTCATAATGAAAGAACTTGAAAAAAGATATGGTGATTTATGGTGGCGTCAAGGTATTCCTGGCGGTGTTAAAAATGGTATTGATGAAAAAATTAAAAAACAGATCGAAAAAGAACCTTGGAGAAAAGAGGAATTAAGTAACCTTCCCATAGAAAGAAGACTTACCTTTAGTGACACTCCTCATTTAAGAGAAATAATAATATACGGTGACAATTGGGAGCACTTTAAGTTCATATTTATTCCAGATAAAGAAATAACAACAACAAGGTTTAAAGATTTTGAATTTATAAGGAACAAGTATCAGCACTTTGCTGAAAATGAGTGTGATACTATAAGTAAAAATCTCGGATATTGGGGTATGAGATGGATTAGAAAATGTATAGGTTTGGATAAAGCCGAAAAGTGATGCCTAACTTGAAAAAGAAAAACATATTGTTAATAGAACCTGCTTTTCCTATTCCTGGAAAAAGCAGGAATCATAAAAGCTTCCTTCCAATTGGCTTATTGAAGCTGGCTAGCTACTATCGGAAGAAAGGGCATAATATCCAATTAGTCCGAGGGAACTTGCCAAGAAGGAGAATTCTTTTTAATCCGGACCTAATACTAATAACATCCTTATTTACTTATTGGTCAAAATATGTGAGAGAGACTGTCCAACACTATAAGAAAATGTTTCCTAGTGCGAAAGTGATCGTTGGCGGGATATACGCGTCATTAATGCCTGAGCATTGCAAGGAATACACTGGATGCGACGAGGTTTTTCGGGGGGTTCATGAAGCGGCTGAAAAATGTCCTCCTGCTTATGACTTGATATTTAAAGGACCCATACCGTACCAAGTGATTCATTCTTCAAGAGGATGTATTCGAAGATGCAGGTTTTGTGGAGCTTGGAAGATTGAACCATGTTTTACATACAAAAGATCGATAAAAAAAGAGGTTGTTAGCAACAGGCTTGTGTTTTATGATAACAATCTTCTAGCAAACCCTTTTATTGAGGATTTATTAAGAGAAATAGCTGAGCTTAAATATAATGGAAAGCCTGTTAGATGTGAAAGCCAGTGCGGTTTTGATGGTCGTCTCTTAACTCCTAAATTGGCACAACTGATTAGGAAGGCCAGGTTCGACTACCCTAAGATAGCTTGGGATGGGCCATATACGGAATGGCCAGCCATAGAAAAACAAATAAAAATGTTGGTAGATGTAGGCTATAAATCTAAGGATATTCAGGTCTTCATGCTATATAATTGGGAGATCCCATTTGAGGAAATGGAGAAGAAAAGGAAAAAATGCTGGGAATGGAAGGTTCAAATAGCTGATTGCAGATATCGCCCATTGAATCAAACATTCGATGACTATTCGCCTAGGATTATAGGTCAGACAAATAAGGACTACTTTATACATGAAAAATGGACAGATGAAGAGGTCAAAACTTTCAGAAGAAACGTAAGAAGGCAAAATATCTGCGTTAGGCATCAACTCCCTTTCTATAGTGCTACACTAGAAAGGAAGAAAATAAGTAAAGAAAAAATCAATAAATTAAAGGAATTGCCGCCCGAGCAAAATAAAAAATGGTTGAAAGATGTATGGTATCCCGATCAGGCCCCTACTTATTATCCTGATCTTCAGGGAAAAATAAAACAGCAAGAGACGGAAAGTAAACAGTTAACAAAATTAAATGCTTATTTTTAATTCCTAAATTTCTACGACTGATTTTCAGGCTTAAAATATGAAAAATAGCTGGTCATAAACATTCAAGCTTCACCACCAATACTATTCAGTCAGAAATAGTGTACACAAATATCTATGAGAGAATGTGATAAGTCGAGCTAGAATGATTTTTATATTTAATAGTAAGGCTTTTCAAAGCTATCATTAACCTATTCTTTTATAGTAAGGTTTTGGAAAATTGATTTTAATAGGTCTTCGAAAAGAGGGATGAGAAATTATAACTTCACCTTTCTTTAACCTTGTAGCGACTTCTTTCACCTCGGCCTCTAAAAATCTATAGACATCTGAAGACAATTCTGAACTACCACTTCTTCCTACTACTTGCATCGCACAATTCTCAATTATCTGTCTATCAACAGAACTCATAAATTGTTCTGCTGAAAACAAAACAGTGCCCCTTGACCTTCCTGTTCTCGCAATTTCTCTTATTTGTTCCGTGACGGGAGAAGGCTCTTCGAAACCTCCTACTCTAGGGGCGTATCTGTTCAATTCATCTATGTAAACTACTATTTTTTCCGGGATTTCCCGCTCTCTCCCTTCGCCATACATTTCATCTAGAGATCTCATAACATCTCCTATTATAAATGCCTGCTCTCTTTCATCTTCAATTTTAGCAATGTCAATTATGCAAACATCTCCTGCTTTGATTTTTTTAATCTCTTCGCCTAAATAAACTTCATTCATAGTCCTATTTGAAACGAATAAATCTGAAGAAGTAAATTGTCTTAATAATCCTGCGAATCTATAGGCAGTCCGAGGATATCGAACTATTTCAGAAGGAAAATTGCGAGGATCTTTGGTAAAAAGTTTCAGATCATCCCATGTAAGTACTTTATCTCCTTTCTTCCTTACAATTTTCCCTGAATAATCTTCTGCGTTTTGGTTAAAATAAATTCCCAATTTGTAACGTTCCATAATGAAGTCTATAATCCCTCGCATAGTAAAGTAAGGATCAGGAACCCCGTGAAACAATAAATCAAATCTTGAAAAAGCGTCAGAAAGAGCATATGCATAGGTGAAATGAGAAGGAGGCATACACCATGAATTTGGTTGTCCACGATAACCTCTGGGTAAGAAATATTTAACACCTGAGAAATCTTCATTTTGTGGGTCAAATAGAGGGAAGGGCTTTTCTTCAATTCCCAATTGTTTATACATTTCTTTATCATCATCCCGGATATCGGTAGGTTTCTCATGGAGATGCAAAAGGTCATCTTGCTTAACATTAAAAATGATCACGGCCAGCCTATCTTTCATTTTTTGATAGAGAAGCTGAATTAAGAACATTATGTATGATGTTTTTGTAGCTAAACCTGTTATTCCGCTGATATTTAAATGAGCTCCTTGGGGTCCGAGTAAGTAGTCAGAATCTATAAAAATAGGAATCCTAGATTTATTACTCATTTCAATAATTCCAATATGTATTCTTTTTTCAGGCGGAATAGCTGGGAGTCCAAGTCCCGCCCTCACCTCATCTTCACTCGCAAACCTAACAATTTTATTACTTTCTACAGGCATTAATATTTCAGGAATACCTTCTTTGGTGATGTTACCCATTACTACAGCCTTTGCAATCGTTGCTTGTATTCGAGGAGTTTGAGGAACTGATTCAACTTTTCCAAACTCACTACTTACATAATCTGCCAACTGGGATTTAGCATCGGTTATCAGTTTCATTGAAGTAACTAAGCTCACTGTAGTACTCTTTTCTCGATGCTCCACAGATACAAAATCGAATGGGTTAATTATTTTTCCAGGTTCAACCCAAAAATAGAACTCCTCAACTGTATTTGGAGTTTCTTCTGTAGCCGTTGTTTTACCAACATTGTTTGCTCCTTTTTGTTCATCGTTCATATCGTTAACCCCCTCAAATAATATTGTGATAGAAAACTACTCTTAATATAGCTTTCGGCAGCATAGATCGGGTAAATATGTGCATGCCATCTTGGAGTCGGATAAGGTGACACTGTTCTTTCAGCCAATAATGCTCTCGAAATTTCATTTATGAGTTCTATTGTTTCAGGAGATGCTATGTTTTCTTCTATCTTCATTTCTATTTTTACAACCCCTTGAAGGGGATTTTCTAACCATTTCCCTGTTCTTAACCTCAAATACCAGAAACCTAGCATATCTTTCACCTTTTTTTCAGCATCATCTTCTGTTGAAGTTTGTTTGAAGATTAAAGTGCGTTCTCCCTCCCTTAAACTTGCTATTAGCTTTACTATGTCGAGTGACTTACTTCTTTCTATCTCAAAAATAGGAAATCTACTAAAGGATTTTGCTAAACCAATGACGTTTTTTAGATCTAGAAATGCTTCTTTCCTAATGGCTCCGTCGATAACGAGCCACCCATCTTCTGAATTCTTTCTTACATCCTTTGCTAACTGAACTTCAGTATTATGCATTTCTGATAATCCTTTAGCTCTTAATGAGGATCTCCAATCTTTTGATTCTCTCTCTTCGGTATATTGTGGCTCTATTTTAAGACCACTACAACTTTCAAATTTTTGAGCTATTTCATCTAGTTCTCTTTTGAGCTCTTCGGGCAAAAGAGATTTATTAGGAAGGAACAAGCAAATTCTCCTCTTAAATCCATTCCTAAGAGTAGTAAGGACTCCATCATCTCCCCTAAATAAGCATGCTGCAGCTATTTCTCCAGTTAAGATTGGAAACGAAAAAGAAGGAAGAATATAATCTCCTAAATAGTATGTTTTAAGACTTCCATCAAGAAAGAATCTGAAAAGATGTTTCTCTTCTCTATGAAGCGGTTTTCCTAAGTTTACGTAAGGTTTCTCTCTATCCTTTGGGATCTCTATATTAAAACAATCTCTTTTCTTAAATTTTTCATCATCCTCCCTCTTCTCTAGGTCTATTGGTAATTCTTCTTCAGCAGGTTCAAGTAAAGAGGTTTTAAGAAGGTTCCCATGTCTTTCAAAACATTCGGCAAAGGTTTTGAATTGGCTTCTAATTTCCTCTATATTGACTTTTGAAGAAACATCTTCATCCATTTCGAACAGCCCCCCCAATTTAACTTCTTATTTTCTAAGCGTCTCATTTTTAAGTATGTTTGCCTGATCTTTTCTTATAAGCTTTTAGCGCGCCTCTAGGTACATAAAGACCATCAAGCATTGTGGTTATAAAAAATCCTGAACATTTCCTGGTCTAAATGCATTGACTTGAACTTGTGCAGCGCGCATGGATTTTAAATTAAACCGGTTCATCATCTCATGTGCTGCTGTCAAGAAGAATCCCAATTAACTTCATACTAGCGTGCGTCACACTTAAAGTTTATAGCCCTACGGGAAGTAGGAAGTAGAATTAGAATATGTGTAGGCTGCTTGGGATAGTAGCTAATAAGCCTGTCGATTTAGAGTTTTCGTTAGAGCGTTTTAAGAGTTTTGCTAGCTGGAATCCAGATGGATGGGGTATTGGCTGGTATGATGGGAAAGTGCCGAATATTTTCAAGCAGGGAATATCGGCTGTTGATAGGGAAAGTAAGTTGCCCGTCTTGTCGAAGGAGGTTAAGTCGAACATCATCATCGCACATATTCGGAAAGGCACAGGAGCAGAACCTTCTGAACGAAATTCCCATCCATTTAAACATAAGAATTGGATTTTTGCACATAACGGCCAAGTGGATGGAGATTATTTAAAGACTCTTTTAAATTTAGAACATAAGCAGGCTTTACAGGGAGAAACTGATTCAGAAATTTATTTCCACTGGCTTCTTCAATGTACCGAGGAGGAGCATAATATTGTGAAAGGCATACGGAAAGCTATTAAGAAAGTTTCAGAAAGGGATTATAGTGGTTTAAATTTCTTATTGTCAGACGGGCTTTCTCTTTATGCATTCAGATATACGAGTAAGTGGGAGAGTTATTATTCACTCTACAGATTGATAAGGAAACCCATCGGAGGCGGCCCGGTTGGGTTTCTATCTAAAGAAACGCAAGCATTAATTCGCAGCAAGTCTTTGAAAGGAGAAAGAGCACTTTTAGTTTGCTCGGAGAAACTTAGCGATGAAGAATGGATTAGAATAGATTTAGGCAAACTTCTCGTAGTAAAATCCGATCTAAGCTTTAAAGAAACAAGAATCATACGAGACTTATAAATCAGCATAAGAATGGCGCTATTTTGTCCGCAGCACATGCTGATGAGAAGTTGCCGAACCATGTGGGAGATTATAAGAAAAAGTGGGTCATAATTCTGCGAGAGGAATCATGCATGCTGCTCCAAGCATTTGGAGGGATTTTATTCTCTTGAGTGATAAAAATGGATGAAGAGTCTGTTGAACATGAGGAGGACCCTTGGACAGCATGGAATGATGTTTTAAACAAGTTTCTCGAGGAAACAGGAATTCAAATAGTCGAGTTCGAATGCAGCAGCCAATCACCATTATGGAGGTATGTTTGCACTATAATCAATTATCCGGATTTTCGAGAATTGGAAAAGATTCTTAACGAGTTGAGGGACAAGGAGGCATATGTTATTATTATTCTCTACAGGGCGGAGTGGGAAAACGACGAAACCGGGATAGTAGCCCTAGACTCGACTGGATACCCCGTCTTTTAGGTACATGACCAATTAGAATTCTTAAGGATATGCGAATACTACTAGGCCTGTTTACTTATGCTTTACCGTGCGCGCCCGAAATATTTCTCCGCAGGGTATTTCTCCTCGTTCTTCTCAAGCTTCCTAAGTATGGCTTCCGACAGGTCTATGCTAAGCGTGTTAGCCATGCTCATGCAGTATATTAGAACATCAGCCAGTTCCTCTCTGATGCGCCCCATCTTCGAAGCATCATTTCTCCAAGCTGAAGCCTCCTCGACCGTGGACCACTGGAAGACTTCAAGAAGCTCCGCAGCCTCGATGCATATGGCTTCAGCGAGATCCTTAGGATTATGATATTTCTCCCAGCCTCTCCTAGCAATGAAGCCTCTAACATGCTCTTTTAACTCCTGGAAAGTAGCCTCAGAGTCCATTCGCCTCACCTATTAAGCTAGAAGACGGTTAACAACCCTCCATATAAGTAGTTTGCTGTACTCCCGGCCCTCTAAGCGTCGAATCTCCCATCTCGCTTCTCCTTTAATCGGAGTCGAGTTAAAAACCGGCACGACAACAAGCCTATGCAGCTTTAAGTCTAGGATGCTGACATCGTTATCGGATTTAACTATCAGCGTTGTTTCCTTATCCTGCGACGTAATCATATCGACCAAGCCTTCGATGTTTTTAACGCCATCAGGTGCCGTTTCATCGAAGAACCTGTCTTCAGTGCTGTTTACCACAATATACCAAACAGCGTAAGTATCAGCTAGCTTTCTCGGCACGTTGAATAAAAGTTCTCTCCACATTTCAACATACTCTTCAGTAGTTCTTCCGATTTCATGAAAACCGCTTTTCTTCCAAAGTCCTGTGGTGAGGTCGAAAAGCAGACGTCGTTTTTCCCCTATGGGAAACAAATCAACAACGTAGTCATACGAGCTTGATGAAAAACTGCTTTTTAAGTCTAATTCCTTAACCTTAACTTCTCTCCTGAGAATAGTGCTTTCCGAAATTTCAATGTTAGTTTTACCGTTGAATGAATCGCAAAGCTGTTCTGGATAGGTTTCCCAGAGTTTATTCCAAAGTAAATCAGCAAAATAGGCCTCGTGTCTAAAAACCTCCGAATCTCTAAACATGGCTTTTATCGGAATATTAGTTATTCGATGGACTGATTTACATATGCCACACTTATGCTCCACATAATGTTTTAACTCGAATTTAATATCCGAAACATTCAAGAACGCTTCTAAAACTCCTTTATGATTAATCGGCGCAATAAGCTGTGTTCCATCAGAATATTCCTCATAGAAGTTTATAAATTCCGAGAGTAAACTCGCAGGGAGAGCATCTATGTTCCGCTGTCCCGGAGTTTTACAATATCTCTGTCTCTGCATCTTTTCCCATGTCTTATGGTCAAAAAAGAAGTAGCGCAAAGGCACAAAATCAAACCGTAGAGGTCGTTCAATGCAAGTAGTATAGTTTATTTCTCTTGATTTATTGACTACTCTTTTAAAATTTTCAAACGTCAGCGGCAACACTTCATTTTCAGATTCTTTAAACCCTATTTTTTCCGGAATTTTTTCCTTTGCAACACATTCGTATTGCCGGATTTCTGGAGTCTTCCCCGCCATGAATTTTAGAAGAGCTTTGAGGCATTCGATTTTCTCGTTTTCTACAGAACTTAATCCTTCAGTACTTGTATAGCTCTTCTCGCAGTATTTATAGTGGTCGCATAGGAACTTGCATAATTGCCTTGAACATTGGAAAACATCTACAACTTTACCTATTCCTAATTCCTTTAAAAACTCCATAAAATCAGCTTGCGGCTTATTGTTTCTCCATGATTGCCCACATTTTTGGCACCTCTTGAAAAATATTCTGTCAATTTTGACTAGAAGAGCTGGGACTGCAACATTATCCCTGATTCTAATCATGATTAATGCTGGAAGGGTTTGGTCAATCAACCCCTCTTTTCTCAGGATCTCAACAATATTTTGATCGGAGTTACGGATCCTCTTTTCGTAAAAATCGTTGAAACCTGTCGAACTCCCTCTCTTAGCCTCGTATAACGCCTCGATGAACTCTTTCAGTCCTGAAGGAGCCCAACCGTAGTTAAGCAGTGGTCTGCCTCTGGCTACCTCGCCATCCGGGTCGAAAAGCACCTTTTTATCCCGTTCAAATCTGGTTCCAGGTGAAATAACATACTTGATGTAGGGGATGTATTCCGGTATCATTAGGACTCACAACCGGGGATTGCTTTATCATCATAGACGTATTCAACCCCGCCATCAGTTTCTCGGGCTTTGAGCTTGAAAACCCGGTTTTCAAGAAAGTAACCGTTCTTCTCTCTCTTAGTCCATAAGGAGAAGAATTCTTCGGCATAAGGATTGTAAAAGTGTCTCATCTCGTCAAGTTTTACTCTGCCTTTTTCCCTTGCAATCCTAAGGGCCGTTTGACCGATGCATTTCGGATAACCTGAGAAAGCAGGAAGCCTGTCGACACCGCAACAGTTCTCGGTGAAGTTTAGGAAGGATGTTTCCTCGTTTCCGGATCCGAAAGTCATACGGGTGTTGTATTCTTTGTTTGCTTCTCTAACCATTTCTGCAAACCTTGGCATTAACTCGGCCATCTTTCTTCTTGAGAAGAAAATCCTGCCGTAAGCTTTCTCCGCATCCTTAAAGGAAGTGTAATAGGAGTAAATATCGTTGCCGAATCTGGCTAATTCAGTGCCAACTCTCCCTCCGTTTCTGCAGTAATCATTTAAAGCAGTCTTCAATCTCTGACTCATAGGTTTAGCATGGCCCATCGGAAGCCAGAGGAACTCAACAATCACATGGTCAACACCAATCTCCGCTAGTTTGTAAATAAGCTCATGCATGCCGTCCTCCGTAACCTGCGGAATAAGAGGCTGAATCCTACAGGTTGTAAAAATACCTTCATCCACCAACTTTTTCAAGGCTTCTAAACGCGACCCTGCAGAAGGAGTAGCTCTTCCGGATTCCGACTCAAGATATCTGAGAAGATTCTCGTCCAAAGATATCAGGGAGATTTGTACTCCGGCTTTCCCCTCTGCAGATTTCAGAAGATTCAGATATCTCGGTGTGGCCACCGAGGGACTCTTGGTGCAAACCACAAACGGGTAATTGTTCGATATCATGATTTCTAAAATGCGATAGGTGTCTCCCCACCGGTTTTCCAAGGGAGAGCCAAGGGGCTCAGAGACGGACCCGATGCGAAGCGGATGCTTGTGCTTAATGGCTGCTGAGATGAAGGGTTTCTTTTCCTTGTCGCACGTACCGTCTACTCTACCTTCCTTTAAGGCAGACTCTATTTTTTCAAAGTCTGAATCGCTCCTGAATCGACGCCGGAAGTCTCTGAATCCTTTGAAACTTTTCTCAAAGCCTCCACGTACAACAAAAGATGGAGCATAGCAATACCAGCATGCATGTGGACAGCCGATATAAACATCGGCGACAAAATTCATTGGGCAAAACGCGATATGCCTTTCGCTATTCAATATCCTGAAGAAATTGACCATTCTCTATCACATATTGCTGTTTTTGGATGGAACAGGGCTCCCCCAAAAGATTTTGTTGCTGAAAAATGTACTATTATGATTAAATAGGTAACAAAATGCTTTAACCAACATCTGGACACGAAGCTCCACGTGGAAATAGACAAGGTAATATCGGCGTTAAATTCGAACATGAGAAGAGAAGTCCTGAAGATAATCTCCGAAGAGCCTATGACGGTTATACAGGTGCTTGAGGAGCTGAAAAGGAGAAAATTTGAAGTAAAATATAGGGAAACTGTTTATCGTGCTTTGGAGAAGCTGCTCGACGCGGGACTTGTAGAAAAATATTATGATATGGAAAGGGGCCTGTGCTACAGGATTAAGGTTAAGCTCATAACAATAGATCTTTCAAAGAGCACGATCGAAAATCGATAAACCAGTGTGTATGTCGCGGTTTCAACAAGGGGTTTCTGTAATAGGACTTTCTAATAATGCTTGGCTATTAAGTAGTAGCGTGCGCGCTAGCAGAATATCCAAAAAAGAGGTGAAGATTTAAATAAGAATTACATAGCGTTCAAAAGGATGGAAGATGACTGCGAAAGTAGGATTAATTTTTTCAGCCATGCCCTCTGAAGTTTCAACATGGCCCTACGCCGGTTACAACTATGAAGCTAGAGCTTCTGAGCTATCTAAAGCATTAAGGAAAGCACTTCCCCAAATCGAGTTTAAGGAAGCCTTAGTTAAAAACGTGGAAGAAGCGAAAAAGGCTCTAGAGAATATGGATGACGTTGTTGGATTTGTTGTCTATATTATAGGAATTTGGAACACCGTGCCATGGTACATAATTAGTGGAAAAAAGAAGCCAACAATCTTGGTCGACGATCTCTACGGAGGAACTGGAGAGTTTCTCCTAACACTAGCTGCAGCAAGAAAGGGAAACCATAATGTTGTTGGCGTAGCATCTTCAAACTTTAATGATGTTGTTGAGAAAGTAAAGTTACTGGAAGCCTTAGATAGTCTGAAAAACTTAAAGATTTTGCTTGTGAGAGATAGTTTTCCAAAACGGTACGAAGACTACGCTGAGGCTTTAGAAAAGACTTTCGGCTCTAAAGTAGTTAAAGTTAACGTGGACGAACTCTTAGAAGAGTATAGAAAAGTGGGCGAAAAAGAGGCTGAAGAAATCGCGAAGACCTGGATAGCTTCAGCCCAGTTTGTAGAGCCGAAGAAGGAGGAAATCGTTAAGTCTGCAAAGATTTATATTGCAATGAAAAATTTGCTTGAAAAGTACGGTGCAAAAGCTATTACGATCGATTGCTTAGGGCTATTCTACTCAAACAAGCTGCCAGCATACCCTTGCCTAGGTTATGTACAGCTCCTGAACAATGGCTTCATAGCAACGTGCGAAGCAGACCTGGATTCATGCGTAACGCAAGCAACTATAGAGTTTTCAACAGGTAGGCCTGGATTTGTCTCGGACCCCGTGATAGACCAGGCGAAGAATCAAATAATTTATGCTCATTGTTTAGCTGCAACAAAAGTCTATGGGAAAGATAAAAGCAGTACGTCGTATAAGATTAGAACTCACGCTGAGGATAGAAAAGGAGCGGCCTTGCAAGCGTCTTGGCCTCTAGGAGAACAAATAACGACAATAAAATTTAATGTAATGCAAAAAGCAATGTCGTTGCACAGTGGGAAAATAGTGGAGAACGTGGAAGAAGAAAAAGCCTGTAGAACTAAAGTAGCTGCAGAGGCTAATGCAAACCTTATTTTAAACAACTGGAACGGAGAAGCAGATTTCGGCTGGCATAGAGTTAGTGTAGTTGGAAACTTCAGAGAAAGATTTACAGACATAGCAAGGTTACTTGGATTCAAAGTAATAGAGGAAGACAGTAAATTAAACAGGTAGCATTTAGCGCGCGCTATATTCAGATACTACGAGAAGTTTGACGATGAGCTGAAAGCAGAGCTACCGCTTAAAAGAATATGGACACTGGTCGTCGAAGAAGAATAAGACTTAGTTTTAGAGGCTCTTCACGAGCTCAAGCCTGCTTATTATCGAGTTCAACTCGGACAATAAGTCGGATGCCCTCTTAACGTCTTTAGCCTCCAAGTACGCCAGGGATTTCCTGAAGTCTTCACTTAATGATTCTACTTCATCCTTTATCTTCTTCAAGTCCCTGGTGTTCGCAACTACGACGAGCTTCTGCACAGTAGGATTATTCCTGGCCCTCTGAAGGTTAAGTATTAGCGAATCAATGCTTCCACCCCTTTGAACCTCGAAAACATAGCTCACAACCCCCAGGTTGGCTATCCGGGCCTGCCAGAGAACATCAACCCTAGCGCCCTTAGCTATCTGTTGCTCACTGTTGGCCTCGAAACCCAAGCCGCTTCCTATTTCAACCAGTTTCTCAACTATCTCGTCGTGGTCAAAGTCATAGTCTTCCTCGCTGATGACAATTGCTTCCCTAGATGATTCCCGTGTCACCAAGTAGAAGAGGAAGAAGTCAACATAAACAAGATTAGGCTCAGCTTCCCCCGGCTTAATTATCCTGAAGATCGATTTCAAGGCCTCGTTCACCTCACCATATTCCCTGCCACTTATCTTATACTTCCTCGTAGGCAGTCTTTGCCCAAGCCCCAGGATTTCGAGGGCTCTCCTACTCTTATCGTTCCATATGCCGTATTGCTTAGGTTCAGTAAAGGCGAGCATCTCGGTGACGCCTGCAGGCCCAATGCCCTTCACCTTTTCGAAAAAACGGTCGTACCGGTCTGCTAGTGGTGCAGCGCCGTAAAGCAGATTCTTAAGCTCAGATCTTAGCGCGCGCGCTAAAGACAGGAGTTCGAAATCAATGTTCAGTAATATTTCCTTACTGCCTTCCTGAGCTTTCTATAAAATTCTACGACCTCTTTCTGTCCCCTTCCTTTTTTAGGAACCACGTCCATTATGTCGCACCAAGTGTTGCCCGCATCCCAGTAAA